>Ga0307476_10000169_pt1 | contig 64098 bp, 57 predicted proteins | sample atmos_gasesECM2C_2_FD_203314 | JGI IMG/M metagenome (GOLD analysis project Ga0307476, IMG submission 203314) | Hardwood forest soil microbial communities from Morgan-Monroe State Forest, Indiana, United States - atmos_gasesECM2C_05 | ecosystem: Environmental > Terrestrial > Soil > Temperate... | reverse complement strand
AAAGACTTCGGGTCAGCTGCCCCAGCGCTATCTTCGAGGGCAGAATCTTTGCCGCAGCATACTTCGCGATCATGGAAGACGGAATCCAGTGAAGTGAGCATCACATCGGCGCGATGCGGCGAGCGCGCCATTAACGAGGGCAGGTCTCTCACTTCGAGAACTTGGTCCTGGTAGAGCACTTGGCCCTGTGCGAAGCCAGCAAGCGCGACGCAATACACCATGAGTTTCGCCGCCGCCCAACCGCACCAACGAAGATTGTTCAAGACTCACCTCCGAAGACTTATTCCGGTGCGACCCCTAACATCAGCAATCCGTCTACCTTCGCCCAATCGTCAGTATTGCGATTGAAAATCATCTCCTGCCGTGGGCCAGAATATCGCACGTCGAGGAGAAAGAGTTTGTGAATCATGAACGCGCTGCTCCCGTCATCGCTGTCCACAACCTCGTCGAACACAGCTCCGTAGAGAACATAGAGTAGAGAACATAGAGATGAGAGTTCCACACCATGAGCAGGGGGTGATTGCTTCTCAAGGCTCGCACGATCGATGGGGAGATATCGATCCCAGGCGCCGCCGGTAGCATGTCCGCCGTAATCTGAACGGGACGGCCGTCGTTCAATAGCTGTTTTCCAGCTATCTTCGCAGCGATCTCTCTCAGGGATACCGGATCGGCGGTGAGCGCCCTATCTTCTAGCGCGGAGTCCTTGCCGCAGCAGATGCTGCGATCATGAAATACGATGTCGAGTGAAGTTAGCAGTACATCCGAAGGGTCGTGTGAACGAGCCATCAGCACCGGCAGCCGCGGGACGCGGACTTCCTGGTTGGGACGATAAGCCTGCCATGTCGGAGTCTGCTGGCCGAATGCACAGGCAGAAGCCAGCACCAGCAGTACGCACCCAAAGCGACGGAGCTTGCTCATAAACCACCCCGCGTACATCTCAATTGTAGGGTGCTGGTCGCGGTTCTGAACGAGCTTTGCTTAACTTTACATCCATTCAGTCATGGTTTTTGGTAACCAATTCGGCGATGTCGCAGGGCTAACAGAGCGTTCGCTATGGCGCGATGGTCGGCAGAAACCTCGGCGCCTGCCGCGCCTTGGTGGCCTGCTCGAACGAATACGCAATCTTGATCAGCGTGGGCTCACTCCAGGCCCGGCCGAAGAATGAAATCCCCACCGGCAAGCCCGAAAGAAATCCTGCCGTCACATTGATGTTTGGATAACCCGCGACGGCAGCGGCGTTTGAACTGCCTCCGGCCACGTGGTCACCATTAACCAAGTCGGTCAGCCATGCCGGTCCGCCAGTTGGAGCCACAATCGCGTCCAGTTGGTGCTTATCCATCAGCGCGTCAATGCCTTCAGTGCGCGCCAGTTGATGATTTTTCGCCAACGCATCCACATAGGCTTTGTCGGTAAGTGGTCCCTTGGCCTGGGCCTTCAGGAATAAGTCTTGCCCGAAATACGGCATCTCTTTTTGCCGGTTGCGATCGTTGAAGTCGATGATTTCCTGCAACGTCCGCACCGGCGCGCCCGGACTAAGACGCGCCAGATAGGCGTTAAGATCCGCCTTCAGCTCATACATGAAAACCAGCAGTTCGCTTTCATCGAACTTGCCAAGAGTTTCAATGTCGGCGGGATCGACCAGCGTCGCTCCCTGGTGCTTCATCGCGGCCAGCGATGCCTCCATAAGAGCGTCGACCGCATCGCTGAAGCCAAAATATTTTCGCGCCACTCCGATGCGCGCCCCCTTGAGTCCATTGGGATCGCAGTACTGCGCGTAATCGTTCTGCGCCTTACCCGCGCTAGCCGCGGTCGCCGCGTCATCGGTATCAACCCCGGTCAGCGCGCCCAAGAGAATCGCCGCATCGCGCACCGTCCGGCACATCGGACCGGCGCCATCCTGACTGTGCGAAATCGGAATGATCCCGCCCCGGCTCACCAGACCCACCGTCGGCTTGATCCCGGCCAGGCCGTTTGACGACGACGGGCACACGATCGACCCGTCCGTCTCTGTGCCGATGCCTACTGCGGCCAGGTTCGCGGAAATCCCCGCGCCGGTGCCGGAACTCGATCCGCACGGATTGCGGTCCAGCGCGTACGGATTTTTCGTCAGCCCACCTCGCCCGCTCCATCCACTCGTCGAGTGACTCGATCGAATGTTCGCCCACTCGCTGAGATTAGTCTTGCCCAGAATCACCGCGCCTGCGGTCCGCAGCCGCTGAGCCACAAAGGAATCCTTCGCCGGCTTCGACCCGACCAGCGCCAGCGATCCCGCGGTCGTCATCATGCGGTCCGCCGTATCGATGTTGTCCTTGATCAGCACCGGGATGCCATGCAGCATGCCGCGCAGACCCTTGGCCTTGCGCTCCTGATCGAGCGCGTCAGCAATGGCGAGCGCATCGGGATTCAATTCGATGATCGCATTCACCGCTGGACCACTCTTGTCGATCTCACCAATGCGTACAGCATATTTCTCCACCAGCGACCGTGCCGTAAACTTGCCGGACTTCATTCCATCCTGCAATTCCGGAATCGTGATCTCATCCAGCTCGAACGACTTAATCTCCGCGGCCGGCGGATTCGGGGGCGCACTTCCAACTCGCCCTGCCCCCAGCGCCGGATATAGCGCGGCCGTTCCCCCCGTAGTTAACGCAGCTTGCAGGAACCGGCGACGTGACGCGCCGGAGTTCGATGAACCCATAGTCTCCCCGTGCTTCGTAAGAACGATTCGTAAAATTGATTCGTACAGGATTTGATCTACAGGCCGACTATTTAAACACGAATGGCAGCCCGAGTTCACGAACCCGCGGTTGTGACGCTTTAGCCGCGGTGATAAGCTAAAGTCGTTCGTTGATTGAGCGGGAGTAGTTCAGCGGTAGAACGCCAGCTTCCCAAGCTGGATGTCGCCGGTTCGATCCCGGTCTCCCGCTCCAATTTTCCAGTCACATTCGGTTTGACAGATTGTTGCGGGTGTCGGCAGGCCTTCAGCGCATTGCCCAGCTCAGCAGCGTCGGGGTGTGATACCTGTACTGGTAATAATCCGCGAGGTCCTGAACGTATTCACGGACCTGGGTTTGGCCCCGGGCGCGAGTCGCGCCGTCGATCAGGTTCACAGTTCCATCCGGGTCATGGACTAAATCAAAATATTGGTTGATTCCGTCCGTTTCATTGGCGATAAACAACGTCTTCCCGTCAGGACCAAGCACGCCGTAGATCGGGTTATAGCAGACTGAGACCAGGTACGAGTCGCGCTGGTAGCTGCGATACTCTTCTTCCGTTTCGGTGAATAGCGGCCGTCCAAATTTCTCGTCATTGGCAAGGTGCCGATATCCCAACAGGGAATACAGCGAAGGCGTCACATCCATGTTGAACGCGACCGCCTGCGGATCGTAATAGTAGCGATTCCGCAGCGCTTTCGGCACGTGGATCATCAGCGGGATGCGAAGGGTCGAGGGATACAGGCCATAGGCGTGACTGATGTGCCCGAATTCTCCATATGCCTCGCCATGATCGGCCGTGAGCACGACGATGCTGTTGTCGTAAAGCCCTCGCGACTTCAGATATGAGATGAACTGCCCAAAGCACTCGTCGAAGCGAAGCAGTTCGGTGGCCGCCGATGGCTGAAACCCGGGATACCTCCCGGGCTGGGGCGGCCGCACAGATTTCGCGTGCATCAGCTCCACCAGGTGCACGTTCTGGGGCTGGGTGTAGAGAAAAATCGGCCGGCTTTTGTCTGGGCGTTGATCGATCTTCTGCTCCGCTTCGACGGAGGTGCGGCAGAAGTCCTGATCCGCCCAGTAGCCGACGTCGGCATCCAGTCGATGCACATCTTTGGACTGCTGAATCAGTGGTCGAAGGATCGGATCAATGCTCACGTAGCGGTCGTAGTCATTCACCTCCAGCATCTTCTCCAGATTGTTCATGGGATGAAACGGCTGGACAAACTGCTTGTGCAGCATGAGAGTTCCTGACCAGATTGCCGCCTCCGACAGCGAAGTACCCCCATAGCGAGTGAAGGCATTCCTCATGACCACGCTCTCGGCCGCGAAGTCGCTGATACGCGGCGTGAACTGCACCGCGGGATTGTAAGGCGACACATAGTCTCTGCGGAGGCTGTCTACCACGATTACAAAAATGTTGGGTTTTGCATCTGGAGCCGGGGTGAGAGGGTCCACCAGCTTTATATCGACGGGCTCGACGGAAATGTAGGCTGGGATATTGGTTTGCTCGCGTAGGAACCGGCAGAATTCGTCGCACGGCTTTTCTTCCGATCCTGCCCACAAAGCGAGAACCGCGCCAAACGACGCATCAGAGGCCGTGTGATGGCCGATGGCTTCGACCCATGCCCGATGCTGCTTCTGCGATGCCCGCATCAACGACGAGTCTCGTTGCGCAAACCGGGACGCCACAAACGTTCCCGCACAGAGCATCACCAGCAGTAAAACGGGATACCGCTTGGACGTTCTGGGGGGGGATAAGCGCATCAGTAACGCGGTGACCACGAGCCACAGCACCATGGCCCACATCCTGGCCAGGATAAAATTCCAGTCCATAATTCCGATGTAGCTCGGCACGACATACATTGCGGTCAGCAGGATCAGAATCAGAGCCCCATTTTCGAAACGCAAGTTCGCTTGCCGCTGGCCGGCGACGCTCGATCCCTGTACATGGCTGCGTAAAGCTTGAATCCTTCGCCAAAAACCGCCGGAAAAACACACGATCGTGACCGCGAGCCCAGCCGAATAGATGTTCGCCTCACGTCCGGCAAATGGAATGCAAGGCAGAAGAACTCGCATGAAGAACAACGCGACGGCGATGGATACGAATCCATAAAAACAAAATGTCCGCCAGCGGCGTTCCGGTACTCGTGAGCAAACGGTTAGCGCCAGGTTCAAGGAAGAAAAAGCAAACACCGCAAACAAGAGCTGAATCCCAATCGCCCAACCCCATGCGAGCAGGCTCACGCCGTTGAGCGCCGCGCCCCGCCCCGCAGAGATGTAGGAAAGCCACAGCATCGCCGGAAGCAAGATCCCGATTGCCAAACCGGCCTGCAGTCCGATCGAAATGGGCAAATGTGAATCCTCGCCCGATGATTCGAAATTTAATGGTTCGACGCGAGTCGATTCGGATTCGGAATAGTGGTCGAGAATGCCAAGCCAAAATACTGGAAAGAGTATGGCCAGACTCCACAGAAGACTGAGCGAATTATTGCCGAGACTGGAAAATGGCCTCTTCCACAAAAAGAAAGCCACAATGGCAACTTGCACCACCACGAATTCGAGTACCATGCGCCGTTCACGCCCGGTGCGACGCTCTGCAAGAAGAGCGATTGCCAGGAACAACGCCAGCACGGCATAGATATAGGAATGCAGCCGGATGAACACCGGAAGCCACGGATTCAAAGGCGCCTGAATAAATGAAACGTAGATATCCGGCAAATACGCGAGCATGCAATAGACCGAAGTGATCAGGCCAAGCAGTGCGTATATCAACCGGACGGCGATTCCTAACGAGTTGGAACCCCTGCGCTTCACCGGCCAGGCCGGGACCGCAAATCAATCGGATACCTGGAAAAGCGGCGAGATCTTTGACTGCCCTTGCGCATGATGTTGAGCGTAACATCTGCCTTCTCCAGCCCTTGGTGATAGCCGTCACTTTCCGGTTACGTTAGTTTGGCGCATCAACAGACGCCGATCCGGCGGCTTCTCATAGTTCGTTCCGTGGCGCCCTTCTCTCGAATTAATTTGATCCACAGCCCAATTCTTAGTACCTTGCTGCTGAAGCCGTTCGCGCCCTGAGGTCCACGTTGCCTATCACAGCTTCCGACTCGATTACGCTAGCCGTCGAACACACGCGGCAACAGCTGTTTCAGCGCTTCCGCATCGGGCAATGGACCAAGCTTGCGTTCGTTGGCCTGCTGGCGGGGGAACTCGGTTCCAACGGATGCAACCGCTCGTTCTTCAACCTTCCCCAATCTCCCGGGTCGACGCCGCACCCTGGCATGCCCGGCTCCTTGGGAATTGATCCGGCGCTACTAGCTGCTCTGGGCGCTCTGCTCGCGGTCCTGCTCATTGCAGGGTTCGCCTTCGGAATCATCATGATGTATGTGAGCAGCGTGATGCGCTTCGTCCTGTTCGACAGCATCGTCACGCGGGAGTGCAACATCCGCTGGAGCTGGAGCCGCCGTCTCGGCGCCGGCTGGCGATTCTTCGTCTGGAAGTTGCTTTACGTTCTTCTGAGCCTGGCGGGCTTCGCCGTCGTCGTCGGCATCCCGGTGGCCGTGGCCATCAGCCAAGGTTGGTTCAAGGAACCGAAAGAGCACATCGCACCTCTGGTGTCAGGCGGAATCATTCTCTTCCTGATGTTCGCCGCTTTCGCCGTGATCACGGCCGTAGTCTTCGTGCTCACAAAAGATTTCGTCGTTCCCCAAATGGCCCTCGATAACATTGACGCCATGGAAGGATGGCGCCGTCTGTGGGCAATGATGAGGTTCGAGAAGGGAGCCTACGCCGCATACGTTGGCATGAAGATCGTGCTCGCCGTCGTCGTCGGCCTCATCATCGGAATCGCCACGCTCATCTTAGGGTTGATCTTCGTCATACCCAGTGTGGCAATTGGCCTGCTCGCGTTTCTGACCGGCAGGACCGCTGGACTGACCTGGAACGCCCAAACCATCACACTGGCGATTGTGGTCGGCTGCATCTTGCTGGGAATCTTCCTCTATCTCGTTTCATTGATCTCCGTTCCCGCCATCGTGTTCTTCCCAGCATATTCCATGTATTTCTTTGCCGGACGGTACCCACAACTGCACGCTGCGCTCTATCGCTCGTCGCCCCCGGCCCCGGTTCCATCGAACGCGGCGCCGGCGTCGGCGTAAGCCCAGCGATTCTTCTGAAGCGCGACGCGACCACCTTACCTTTCGTGACGAACGCAGCTCAGGGATGCGATACTGCTCACCAGCAATTTGTTCTCGCGTCTTATAACCAGGCCATACGTCGGTCGCAAGCAATCATCCTGGAACGGAGTGTGTACTTTGAAAATGTCTTTGTCAAAAACGACGGCGCGCCCACTGGTCACGCTCATCGCAATCGCGGCAATGTTAGCGATAGTTGCAATCCCGGCCCGCGCCCAATCAAGCACCGAGCAGCCCGATAACTACACCTGGCTGGAAGACATTCACGGCGAGCGCCCCATGGCTTGGGTGAAGGCCGAGAACGCGCGCACCGCAGCGGTACTCGAGAAAGACAGTCATTTTGCGACTCTCCAGGCCGAGGCGCTCAAGGTGTTGGAATCTCCTGAGCGGCTGCCGGAGCCTGAGCTCCGCGACGGCGCGGTTTATAACACCTGGCGTGATGCCGAGCACGTGCGGGGAATTATTCGCCGCACCACGCTAAAGGATTATCTGACCGCCGAGCCGCACTGGGAAACGGTGCTCGACTACGACGCGCTCGCCAAAACCGACAAGCAGAGCTGGGTGGGGCACGGACTGAATTGCCTGCCTCCCGACGAGGAGTTCTGTCTCGTCGCGCTATCCGCCGGCGGCGAGGACGCGGATACGCTGCGCGAGTTCAATCTAAAGGCGGGGAAATTTGTCGACGGCGGTTTCGTCCTGTCCCGGGGCAAGCAGACCGTTTCGTGGGTCGACAAAGACACGCTGCTGATCGGCCGCGACTGGGGCCCGGGAACCATGAGCGAGGCCGGGTATCCCATCACCGTGCGGCAGTGGAAGCGTGGCCAGCCCCTGGAGAGTGCTGTAGAAGTTTTCCGTGGAGATGTCAAAGACAACGGCTACGGCGATAACGCGCAAGTCTTCATCGATGGCCAGGGTCACCTTGCCAAGATCGTGCAGCGCAATCTGAGCACTTTTGCGCAGGAGACCTACCTGCTTCTGCCGGGCGGACCAAAGAAGCTCGCACTGCCGCTCAAGGCCAGCGTAAACGACATGCTTGACGGTCAGTTACTGGTGGAGCTGAATGAAGATTGGACTCCCGAGGGACAAACCAACAAGATTCCTCAGGGATCGGTGGTTTCCCTCGATTTGGCCGCAGTTGAAAAGGATCCTGTGCGGCTCAAGCCCGTTGTTGTGTTTGCCCCGACCTCGCAGGAATTTGAGCAGTGGTTTGCTACCACCAAGAATCATCTGATCGTGGCCACGCTCGAGCACGTGCAGCAGCGCGCCTATGTGTACACCTTCGGCAGCGATGGCAATTGGACGCGCAAGCCGCTTCCCGTACCCGACAATCTCACCATGGGTTCCCCAACGTTCAGCCGCACCGATGACCGCTTTTTTGTCAGCGTCGAGGGCTTCTTAACTCCACCCTCGCTGTGGCTGGGCGATGCCGGCGATGGATCGTTCGCACTAGCCAAGTCGCAGAAGCCGCAGTTCGACGCCAGCGCCGAAGTGGTCGAACAGTTGGAAGCGACTTCCAAAGATGGAACCAAGGTGCCGTACTTCGTAGTGCACCGCAAGGATATGCCCTATGACGGTTCCAATCCGACTCTGCTGAATGCCTATGGCGGATTCCAGATCGCGATGACCCCGCTCTACCGGCCAATCGCAGGCAAGCTCTGGCTGGAGCGTGGGGGCGTGTTTGTGCTGGCCAATATCCGCGGCGGCGGCGAGTTCGGCCCCGCCTGGCATGACGCTGGGCTCAAAACTCACCGGCAGCGCATTTACGATGACTTTTATGCCGTGGCCCAGGATTTGGTCGCCCGCAAGATCACCTCCTCGCGCCGGCTGGGGATTATCGGCGGATCCAACGGCGGCTTGCTGATGGGTGTCGAGTTTACCCAGCATCCCGAGATGTGGAATGCGGTCGTAATTCAGGTGCCGCTGCTCGATATGCTGGCCTTTGAACATCTTTCGGCTGGCGCGTCGTGGGTGGGTGAATATGGATCGGTCTCAGTGCCCGAGGAGCGCGCGTTTCTGGCGTCCATCTCGCCGTATAACCAGCTCAAGACGGATGTGAACTATCCTGAACCGCTGATCTTCACCACCACCAAGGACGATCGCGTAGGCCCAGTCCACGCCCGCAAATTCGCTGCGCGCCTGGAGGAGTTTCACAAGCCGTTTTTCTATGACGAAATCACCGAAGGCGGCCACGGCGCCGGCGCCGACAAAAAGCAGGAAGCGAGAACCGACGCCGAGACCTTCACCTATCTCATGATGAAGCTGATGGATTGATGGAGTCCAGATTGGCGGAAGACGCACAGGCCGAGTCGCAGGATGGCTTGCCATGTCAGTCATAGCTAACAGCTACGAAAAGCAAAGCTGGCTGGCTTTGGCCGGCAACAGTTGATCCATCGCAGGGCGAGGGCCTGATAGCCTACAACCGCCTTTCCGCTCCAACCAAACCGTCAGCAACGACGGTTCAGTCCCCTAAGTACAAGTGCAAACAGACCAAGGTAACCTGAAACCGCGGACAACTCGGGGTACCCTGTAACGGAGATAGGAGTTTCATCGCAAGTGCTATCGCCACGATAGCCGTCACGGCACCTGGGGCATTCTGCCATACGCAGATCCGGTGCAGTGAGGTTCGAACCTCCACCGGAGTGAAGCATCATGCGAAGAGTTCCGAGTTGCCGAGTTCTGCTCTGCGTTTTTCTATTCACGGCGCCGCTACTGGCGCAGTCGCGCTGGGCCGGAGGTCCGCCAGCGGCGGCGACAAATCCCACCTTTGAAGCGAGTCTCGGCTATGTCTACCTCGACATGGCCATGCCCTCGCAGCAGCGTGTAGGGCTCATGGGAATCGACGGCAGCGGCTCGGTCCGGTTCCTCCCGCGCTGGGGAGCGACCGTCGACGGCACCTATGCCAGCACCGGTAACGTCTTCAATACAGGACACGGCGCCAGTATCCTGAGTTTGCTGGCCGGCCCTGTATTCTATCCGGTGAACGGCCGGACTACAGTCTTCATCCACGCTCTGGTGGGCGCCGGGCGCGTCGGCGGCGCAGTCCCGACCAGCGGACCGTACTACCTGGGCGGTTGGGTCGCGCGTCCCTCCTATGCTTTTGGTGGAGGAATCGAACAATACCTTTTCGGAACATTTGCCGTCCGCGTCCAGGCAGACTATCAGCGCACCACGTTTGGAGACTCCACTGGCGCGATCGAGGGCCAGAACAATCTGCGCCTGATCACCAGCATGGTTTACCGCTTCGGTAACACCCGCGAATAGCCTGGCGTCGTATTTGGTTCGTACGCCGACTCGCGGGCAGAACAAGCATCCAGGTAGGCACACGCCGCAAAGATCAATTCTTCCCGCAGTGTATCGACCTGCTCCTCCGGATTACTCGATTCCAGCAGTATCCGCACCACTCCGCCCATCGATGCCAGCAGAATGGACGCAACCAGTTGTGGATCGGTTGCCAGAGGATCGGAAGCGGTCCGCAACATTTCGACGATCGCTGTGTGGAATCGAGTCACAATCTGCTGCACGATCCTCGCTCCGTCGACGTCAGAGCTAACCGAATACATAGCGCTACTGGTCTTGGCAACCTTCATCTTGGCATCAAGATATGCCGTGATGACGGCCGTCGCCATCTGCCGCGGCGTCCGACCCTCCTGCTCCTCGCAAACTTGTTCGACAGCTTCGGCCACATCGGTCAGGTGACGTTTTAAGGCCGCCTGAAGAAGCGCTTTTTTATTCGGAAAATATTGGTACAAGGTCCCGACTGACACGCCTGCTCGCAAAGCTACATTCGTCGTGGTCAACCGTTCCTTCCCGAGGCGGAGCAAAACCTGAATAGTGGCCTTCAGAATCGCGTCCACGCTGGCCACCGACCGGGCTTGAACAGGCGATTTCCGGGGTTTTAATATGTCCGAAGCACGTTGCGGCAAATGCGAACTCCTAACCTGAAGCTTTCTTCATCTAACCCATAAGTAAAACTGACCGCGGCCGAAACTGGCAAGCACCCGCCGGCCACCGACGAAGGAGAAACAAAATGACGACCCAAACGAAACTCGGCGGCGCCTTCAGCTTTCCCGGTACCTCGACGACCGTCAACCGCCTGGGCTATGGCGCGATGCAACTTGCCGGTCCTGAAGTTTGGGGACCGCCTCGGGATGTGGATGCCGCGGTCGCCGTTCTTCGAGAGGCCGTGGCGTCTGGCGTGAATCATATCGATACCAGTGACTATTACGGTCCTCATGTGACCAATCAGATTATCAAGCAGGCGCTCCATCCTTATCGCGACGGGCTTGTGATCGTCACTAAAGTCGGAGCCCGCCGTGCGGCAGACAAGTCCTGGCCGCAGGCGCGCTCGCGCCAGGAATTGACCGATGCTGTTCATGACAATCTGCGAAATCTCGCTCTCGATGCTCTCGACGTCGTCAATCTTCGGGTTGGAGGCTTCATGGGACCGGTGGAGGAATCGATTGCAGAACCCATGACCGTGCTCGCAGAACTCAAGAGCCAGGGTCTGATCCGTCACCTTGGTGTCAGCAACATGACTCCCCGGCAGTTGGCCGAAGCCCAGAAGATTACAGACATTGTCTGCGTGCAGAATTTCTACAACGTCGCGCACCGCGAGGACGACAGCTTCATTGACGCCCTAGCGGGGCAGGGAATCGCTTACGTGCCCTTCTTCCCGCTCGGCGGATTCACCCCGTTGCAATCAGGCATCCTTGATGCGGCGGCTGCGTCCCTGCAGGTGACACCGATGCAGGTTGCCCTGGCGTGGCTGCTTCAACGCTCGCCCAACATCCTGCTGATCCCGGGCACATCTTCGGTGACGCACCTTCGTGAGAATCTCAAGGCGGCAACGTTACAACTTCCGCCGGAAATACTCACCCAGCTCAACTCGATCGGCATGAAACCGTAACGCTGGCGGAGATTCGACAAAAAAACATCTTCGCCGACAGTACAGTTCTGTTGATCCTTGCGGTTCGGATGCGAGCCGCGGATTTCTCCGGACGCCGGGTGTCGTCGGAAGTCTTTGTCTCCCTCGCCCCGCGAACTCGCCGCATCTCCAGCCTTGCATCTTACCCGGCATCTGCTAAAGTATCGGCAAGTTTGTTCAACTTCCTCGTTAGAGATGCCGTGATGCGAGTCGTTCCAAAAATTCCTCCTTCGGCCTACGTGAACTGGTACAAGGTCATCGACGTGTGGACCTCCGCCGGTCCCATCAAAGAGGCAAGCGTCACCCGCTATTTGTGCAACAGTCCGCAGTTCGGCGGAGTGGGCGACTCTCCTCTGTTTTGGCAGAGTATCCTCCAGGCCGGCCGAGCTAACCAGGTCTACTGGAATTCCACTCACATCGACGGCGCGACCCAGTGCTTCTACGGAAAGGGATCGCCCGACGATGTTGCGAACGCGCTGCGGGTTGTCGAAGACGTTGCCGTCGCCGCCCTGGACCACCCCGCGCTGAAGCCGTTTCGAAAAATCCTCCAAGACCCAGATTCCCGACTTGCAGACGTTTGCTCCACCTACATCGGCGTGGATTGCAACGGGTTTGTGGGGAACTACGGCAAAGAGAACGATCTGCCCAAAGCTGATCCTAATCTCATTCCGTCCCTATGGAAGAATGTCGGCCCCATCGACCAATGGCGGTCGAGGGTTGAGGACATCGCTGAGCTCGATGTGCTCATCTGGCCGCACGGCTCTCACATCGCCATCATCGACAGCATGGATCATGGTCAGTTCACGATCTGTCAGTCGACCGGCGGAGGCGGGCCGCAAATTTCTACTGGACACACCATCACGGCGGCGGGCCAAACCGCCGAAGGCACTCCGCAATTCGCCGTCAGCGCAGGCAGTCCGCGCCCCGTAACCATGCCGGCCAAAGTGCGTATCAAGCCCGTCGGTTTCGAAGTTACAAACTATCCCTGGTAGCCGGGGTTCCGCTCTTGCAGCGCAGCGACCGCTAGCGTTGAGTTGAGCAGGAGTGCTCGTTTACCATTCTCTGTGAACAAAGCCTGCAAAGCCGCGTTGGGGCTCGCGGCAGCGACCGTGTGCCGCAAGAGATCAAGCCGATATAAAGGATCTTGAGGGATAGTGGTATGGGGATGAGCGACCCGGAAATTCGAAAAAAGTTGTCGGAAGCCAGGTTTCTTCAATACAAGCACGTGTCCGACAAGCAGAACTGGCCATTTTGGAAACGACTCATCCATTTCTTCCAACGCTGCCCGATTTGCCGGCCGGAGAAGCTGAAACAATGATTCGCCGCCTCGTCGAGCCCGCAACCAGGGTTTTGAACGTAATCGCCTTGATTCCATAGCTGACGATTCTGCGCAAGCGGAGCGGTCTGGACCGTTCACTACAAGTAGATACCATGAACAGATTCAGGCTTACACTGATGAGCGTCCTCGCTTTGTCGAGCCTTGCGTTTTCTCAAGAAGGCTCCATCGTGGGAACGGTAGTAGATGAAGACGGGAATTTTGTGGCGGGTGCTTCAGCCTACGCAAGCAGTGTCAGCCGAATTCATCAAGGGGTGACCCCTTACGCTTCGACGGATGTTAACGGTCAATTCGTAATCTCGAAACTGGACTTCGGAAAGTACTCCGTTTGGGCAGCAAAGCCAATAGAGGATTATCCAGAACTTTACCTTGCATTCTACACAGGGTTCGCAGCCAAATTTCCCGTCATAACGGTCTCGGCCCACCATCGCTCGGCAACCATTGTTCTGCGATTGGGAAAGAAGGCTGGAATTTTGAGGGGCACCGTGACCGATGCGCTAACTGATAGACCGTTGAACGCCAATGTTGAATTTCGATGGCTGCTCGAACCAAAGAACTTTATGAGCGGGAGTGGGCTTACAAACGCGCAGTTCAGGATTCTAATTCCATCCGACACGCTTATAACAATGGTTGTCTCTTTGGATGGCTACGAGAATTGGCGATACGAGAGCGCTGACGAGAGCCGGAAAAATGCAATTCTCCTGCGGCCTCAGGAAGAGATGCAATTGGACATCCGGTTAACTCCAAAGCAACCGACTCGTGGCAAGCCGCAATAGTTGGCGAAACAACCCAGTTCACTCAAATGATCCATCGCTCATTCCACCGAACGAAGATCGCCCAGAGCTTACCGCCCGGCGCGTGCCGCCATGCCGGGCGCTGGCAGCATACTTGGTCGGCCCCGGCGGAGATCACCCGCATCGATCTTGAATTGCTCGACCAGGCTGCTCAGTTGCGCCGACATCTGCACCAACTCCTGCACGGCCTTCTGGGTGTCGCTTGCTCCCAGCGACGTGCTTTCCGCAGCCTGCGCGATCCCGCTGATGCTGCCGGTGATGTCTTTGCTGCCGCGCGCCGCGTCGCTCAGATTGCGGGTCATCTCGTTTGTGGTCGCGCTCTGCTCCTCTACCGCGGTGGCAATGGTGCCCGAAATGTCGTTGATGTGGTTGATCACGCCGCTGATGCTGGCAATGGCCTCGATCGCCCCCTGCGTGTCGGTCTGAATCGCGGTAATTTTCCGGCTGATGTCCTCAGTGGCTTTGGCCGTCTGTTTGGCCAGTTCTTTCACTTCGTTGGCGACCACGGCAAAGCCCTTGCCGGCCTCGCCGGCGCGGGCGGCCTCAATGGTCGCGTTCAGGGCAAGCAGGTTGGTCTGCTGCGCAATCGAGGTGATGACCTTGATGACTTCGCCAATCTCGGCGCTGGACGCACTCAGCTTGGCAACATTGGCGTTCGCAGCCTGCGCCGTCTGCACAGCTTCCGAAGCCATGGTGGCAGCGTCGTGAGCGTTGTTCGCGATCGACTGAATCGTCGATCCCATCTCTCCTGCGCCAATGGCCACCGTTTGCAGGTTCTGACTGACTTGCTGAGCGGATTGAGAAACCACGGTGGCCTGGGTCGACGTTTCTCCGGAGTTGGCCGTAATCTGGTGACTGGTCGCCGAAAGCTTTGCGCAGGCTTCCGACAGTTGATAGGTGTTGGACGCGATCTGCCGCATGACCTCCTGCAGCTTGTCCATGAACAGGTTGAACGACTGGCTGGTCTCGCCCAGTTCGTCGTCGCTGGTCAGCTCGAGCCGCTGGGTCAGATCGCCCTCGCCTTCGGCAATGTCTTTGAGGCAGCCGGTCAGCTGGCGCAGCGGCGTCGCGATATAGCGTTCAATCACGACCGCGGAAACGCTTCCACCACACAGCGCCCCGATCAACAGGACCAAAATTCCGAACGTGCGTTGCCGCCGCGACCAATCCGTAACCGTATCCAGTTCCGCCTGAAAGTCCGCGGCCAGGCCAGCCTGCAGTTCCTTCAGAGATGCGCTCATCTCCCGGTTTTCCTCCGACAGAGCGGCAACGGACTGCTGAGTCTGTGGAGTGTTATCAGGATGCTCGATCATCGTCGAATACAGCGACTGAGAGCGGCTGTGAAGATCCGAGAATCGCTGCATCAGCGTGGTTGTCTGTTCCGCCCGAAAACTGGTTTTTTGCTCCACCGAATGCAGCGCCGACGTCACGACCTCGGCGTCTTCATCGGCTTTCGCCAGCGCCGTACGGTCATGCATCAAAACGGCATCGTTATAGCGCTTCAGCATGCTCTCGAAGCCGGCGCTGGCTTCCTGGCTGCTCAGAGCGGCGGGAAACAGCGAACCGGAAGCCACCTGCGTGTGCTGTTGAGTCTCCGAGGACGTCCACTGCAGCAGCACCAGAAACGCCACATAGCCCGCGGCAAATATGCCGATGCTCATCCATATTTTCGCCTTGATTCCCATCTTTTTCATTGCCAGCCTCACCTGACCACCAAGGTTTTCGCTTTCCCCACGTCGCTGCCCCTTCTCACATTGCCAATCGCGCAGAGCGCGGCCGTTCCTTCGGATACTGTTCCTTCAATCGGCCTGCCATCTCTATGCTTTAGAGGGACTGCTGCCGGCAATGCACTAAAGGGGCCTCCGGAAGAACGAAACCGTCAAGCACGAACGTCACGACCGGCCCAGGAAGGGATTTCACGTCTATAGGTTTGCTTCGTGAGATTTCGTGTCCTTTCTTGGTTGAAGCTTTGCGCTTCCACCCGTCAAATTCCAGCGCGCGTGTATAATTCGCCGCATTTATGCCCACGTCCGAACGTGCAAACTCGAGCGGGAACAAGAGCGGAGACCAGAGTGGGGTATCCCGGTTACCGTTGCCGGTCCGGCTGGCCGTGACGGCGGTTGCACTCCTGATCTGGTTTGGGACGCAGTCCCTGATCGGCGCGCGCGGGGCGCCTGCGGCCGGAATCGTCGACAAAATCCACTCCGCCACTCCCTCGGAGAATTTCTACCTGCACCAGCATCCTGGCGCGGCGAATGTGCTGCTGGCGGTCAGTTCCGCCATCATTGATCTGCTGGGAATCTTTCTCTTGTCGAAATGGATCTTCGGCGGCGAGTTGCGGCCCTTTTTGGGACTGGTGATCGTTCTGGGCCTGCGCCAGATCATGCAGAGCCTGGTCGCGCTGCCCGCCCCGCAGGATGCGATCTGGCACTCGCCGGGAATCCCATCGCTGCTCGTAACTTACAGCGTGGCCAATGATTATTTCTTTTCCGGGCACACCGCGATTGCTGTCCTCGGCGCCACTGAAATAGCTCGCGCGGGCAGGCGCTGGCTGATCGCCGGCGCGGTTGGGGTCGTATTCTTCGAGGCCGCCGCCGTCCTGATTCTGCGCGCTCACTACACCATGGACGTCTTCACCGGCCTGATCGCCGGACTCTACGCCGCTCACCTGGCAGAACGCATGACCTCTTCAAAGCCGAAGCAGCGAGCGTAGTACCCCTCAGCCTTCCGCAAGCCGTAGAATCGGATGCAGCCGACTGGGCCTCCACCGTGAGGGGCCTTTCCTATGACGGTTACTGCAAAACCCGCAGTGCAGCGCCTGCGGATCACGCTGCGCGGAGCGGTACAGGGAGTCGGCTTCCGTCCGTTTGTCTATCGCCTGGCCGCGGAAATGTCGCTGACTGGCTGGGTACTGAATTCCTCCGCCGGGTTGGTTGTGGAAGTCGAAGGGGCCAGCGATCAGCTCAATCGCTTCGAGCAGCGGCTGGAGCGCGAGCGGCCGAGGGCGTCCGTCATAACCGTCCGCGAAGTGGCTTGGCTCGCCGCCGAAGGCTCGACGCATTTCGAAATTCTGGCCAGCGACCACGATTCCGGCAAGACCGTCAACGTGCTGCCCGACCTGGCCACTTGTGTCGATTGCCGCGAAGATTTGTTCGATCCCGGCAATCGCCGATTTGCATATCCCTTCACCAACTGCACGAATTGCGGGCCTCGCTACACCATCGTCGTCGATATTCCGTATGACCGCCCCAACACCACGATGCGGACGTTCACTCTTTGTCCCGCCTGCCGCGAGGAATACGAGAGTCCAGAGAACCGGCGCTTTCATGCGCAGCCCAATGCATGCCCTGTCTGCGGACCGCAGCTGGATGGCACCATCGAAGATGCGGCCGAGGCGCTGCGGCACGGAAAAATCGTCGCCCTCAAGGGCATTGGAGGCTTCCAGCTTTTGGTCGATGCGCGGAACCATGATGCTGTGGCCCGTCTGCGCGAACGCAAGCATCGCGAAGAAAAACCATTTGCCGTGATGATGCCGTCGCTTGAAGTGGCGCAGACCTATTGCGAAATCTCACTGGCCGAAGTGCAGTTGCTCGAGTCGCAAGCCGCGCCGATCGTGCTGCTGCAACCCAAAGCCGGCACCGACATCGCCAGAAATGTGGCGCACTGTTCGCCCTATTTGGGCGTCATGCTGCCGTACTCCCCGCTGCACCATCTCCTTATGGAAGACTGCCACTTTCCGCTGATTGCAACCAGCGGCAACCGCAGTGACGAGCCCATCGCAATCGCCAACGACGAAGCCACATCGCGGCTGAAAGATATAGCCGACCACTTCCTCATGCACAATCGGCCCATTGTGCGGGCGTGCGACGATTCCGTCGTGCGGCTCACGCGAGGCCGCGCGGGAATCCTGCGGCGCGCACGCGGCTACGCGCCTCTGGGGATTCACGTCAAGCATGACCTGCCTCGAGTGCTCGCGGTTGGCGGGCATCTCAAGAACACAGTCGCGATCGGCGTGGGCCGCGATGTTTTTCTGAGCCAGCATATCGGTGACCTGGAAACCGTCGAGGCACGGTCGGCGTTCGCGAAGGCGATCGACGATTTGTGCCATCTTTACAGTTTCAAGCCGGAGATCGTGGTCTGCGATTTGCATCCCGACTACGCTTCGACGATGTGGGCAGAGCAATCAGGATTGCCGGTGATTCGCGTGCAGCATCATCAGGCGCACGTGGCGGCCTGCGCGGCGGAGAACAATGTCGAGGGAGCTTATCTCGGCGTCTCGTGGGATGGCACGGGATACGGGCTCGACGGCGCAATCTGGGGTGGCGAATTTTTCCGTGTGGAAGAGAGCCAGTTCGAGCGCATCGCGCACCTGCGCTCATTCGGCCTGCCGGGCGGCGATGCAGCGGTGCGCGAAGGCTGGCGATCAGCCGCAAGCCTGATATTCGAAGTCGGCGCTTCCCACCTCGGTGACTCGCATCACCAGCCTCCTGACGCTGAAGAACAACCGCCGGGGAATCCCCGATTGGACGAGTCCAAAGTCCGCTATATGCTGCGGCACAGCACCAATGTTGTGCCCACTACGAGCGTGGGACGACTCTTCGATGCCGTCGCCTGTCTGGTCGGCGTGGCCCGGCAGAATCGTTTCGAGGGCCAGGCGGCGATGCTGCTGGAAAATGAAATCGGTCCTGTGTGCACGGAAGAGGCGTATGCTTTACCCGATGGAGATTGGGATACCCTGATTCGCGCAGTGATAGCCGACAAACGTTCGGGTGTCCCCGTTCCGCAGATCGCGGCGCGGTTCCATAACTCGCTGGTCGCGTGGATCGTGGAAGTAGCCGAGGCTGCCAAACTCAAGCAGGTCGTGCTGAGCGGCGGCGTATTTCAGAATCGCTACTTGGTGGAGCGGGCGGCGACCGCGCTCGAGTCTCGCGGATTCGTGGTCCACACCCATCAGCAGGTCCCGCCGAACGACGGCGGAATCGCACTGGGGCAAGCGGTGATGAGCAGGTTGTAGCGCCGCCGTCTCGATCAGTTTTTTGGATAGAGATTTTGGGTGGCGCAACGCTTTCACCGCTGCGATTCGCGCATCAGTTCGTCGAGAGGTCCACACATGTGTCTTGCAGTTCCAGGCCGGGTGGTGGAAATCATGGACGACGGCGACATCGCCTTCCGTCGCGGCCGGGTCGACTTCGGCGGCATTCGCAAAGAAGTCAACCTCGCCTACGTTCCCGAAGCACAGATCGGAAAATATGTGCTCGTCCACGTGGGCTTCGCCATCAGCGTGATCGACGAGGACGAAGCGCGCCGGGTCTTCAAGTATCTCGAAGAAATCGGTGGGCTGAAGGAGGAACTCGGTGAAATTCCTCAGTGAATATCGCGATCAGAAAGCCGCCGAACAACTCTCGCAGCAGATCTGGAAAAAAGTAACCCGGCCCTGGACGATCATGGAAATCTGCGGCGGCCAGACTCACACCATCGTCAAGAGCGGCCTCGAAGATTTGCTGCCGCGCGAAATCACGCTAGTGCACGGACCCGGCTGCCCGGTATGCGTGACGCCGATTGAGTTGATCGACAAAGCCGTCGCGATTGCGCACCGGCCCGAAGTGATTTTCTGTTCGTTCGGAGACATGCTCCGCGTGCCCGGCTCATCGAAGAGCCTGTTCGACGCCAAGGCCGAAGGCGCCGACGTTCGCATCGTTTATTCGCCGCTCGATGCGTTGAAACTTGCCCGCACGAATCCCGAGCGGCAGGTTGTATTCTTTGCCGTCGGATTCGAAACCACGGCGCCCGCTAACGCGATGGCCGCGTGGCAGGCCGACCACGACCACATCGAAAACTTTTCGCTGCTGGTTTCCCATGTCCTCGTTCCTCCCGCGATGGAGGCGCTGTTGTCGTCGTCGAATTGCGTAGTGCAGGGATTTCTGGCGGCCGGCCACGTCTGCACCGTCATGGGATACGAAGAATATTTTCCGATTGCAGAGCACTATAAAGTTCCGATCGTGGTCACCGGATTCGAGCCGCTCGACATTCTCGACGGCATTCTGATGACCGTAAGCCAACTGGAAGAAGGCCGCCACGAAGTCGAGAACCAGTACGCCCGCGCCACGCGGCGAGAAGGGAATCGCCCGGCGCAGGAACGCATTATCGAAGTGTTCGAGGTGGTAGACCGGCAATGGCGCGGCCTGGGTGAAATTCCGGCCAGCGGTTTCCAGTTGCGCGGTCGTTTTCAGAAACATGATGCCAACCGGCGCTTCCCGTTCTCGGGCGAAGCGGCTCACGAGTCGCCGGAGTGCATCAGCGGGCTGATTCTGCAGGGCATCAAGAAGCCCCACCAGTGTCCGGCATTCGCGGTGAAGTGTACGCCGGAGAATCCACTCGGCGCTCCCATGGTTTCGTCGGAGGGCGCCTGCGCGGCTTATTATCACTATGGCAGACGCCAAGAACATGACCGCCAAGCTAACGACCGAATTCAACCTGAGTTGTCCGGTACCCCGAGTCGCTGACGATCGCATCGTCCTGGCGCACGGCGGCGGCGGACGCCTGACTCATCAGCTCATCGAAAAGATTTTCATGCCCGCGTTCGGCAATTCCATGCTCGAACAGCGGCACGACGGTGCCGTTCTCGCAGTCAATGGTTCGCGGCTGGCGTTTACCACGGACTCATTTGTGGTGCGCCCGCAGATTTTTCCTGGCGGGACCATCGGCGACCTCGCGATCTACGGAACGGTCAACGATCTCGCCATGTGCGGCGCGCGTCCGCTTTACCTGAGCGCCGGATTTATTCTCGAAGAGGGCCTGCCGATGGACACGCTGCGTAGCGTAGTCGCATCAATGCAGCAGGCTGCAGTGAAGGCTGGAGTGCAACTCGTGACCGGCGACACGAAAGTTGTCGACAAAGGAAAAGGTGACGGCATTTTCGTGAACACCTCAGGCATTGGGCTGATCGAAGGGAACGTGAAACAGCCGATCGGTCCTGCTTCGGTTCAGGAGGGCGATGTCGTGATCGTCAGCGGCGATCTTGGCCGCCATGGCGTCGCAATCCTCTCCGTACGCGAGGGACTGGAATTCGAATCCCCGATTCTTAGCGATACGGCTTCGGTGTGGCCGGCGGTTGATGCTTTGCTGAATGCCGGAATCGAAGTGCATTGCCTGCGCGACCTCACGCGCGGCGGCTTGGCCACTACGCTGAACGAGATTGCTTCCGATCGCAATATCTGCATCAAGCTGGAAGAGACTCTGATTCCAGTGCAGGAGACGGTGCAGAGCGCGTGCGAAATCCTGGGTCTGGATCCGCTCTATGTGGCCAATGAAGGCCGGTTCGCAGTGTTCGTCCCGGCCGCGCAGGCTGAGGCGGCGCTCGATGTGATGAAGGAAGTCGAAGTTTCGCAAGGATCGGTCCGCGTCGGCAGAGTTGAAAAGACCCCCAGTCGTACCGTGGTCCTGCAGAGCCGCATCGGCGGCAATCGCGTCGTCGACATGCTGAGCGGAGAACAACTTCCCCGCATTTGCTAGCTCGCGAGTGCCTACGAATGCGAGTGGGCTATGTCACGGCCTTCTCACCCGCCCATCCAAACCCATACCCTTCAGCCTTATGACATGTCGTAAAGATTATGTCAGGACGGACCCCCATACTAAGCTGCACGGTGATTCTGTCCCCGGGTGCTGCAGTTTCCCGCAATTTGGTCCCGCAGACTTCGCTCGCGAACTTGCGGATGGCTGCGAGGGTGCGTCCGGATTCGTGCTGCAACGAAGCCGCAAGATATCGTAAGCTATAGATTGAGATTTACAGATTGAGACAAGGGGGACCGGTTGCGCTGCGCTCGTTGCGGCAATGAGAATTCGGGTGAGAATCGCTTTTGCGGCATGTGCGGCGCGAAGCTGTTAGGCGGACCCGACCCCGTCGCTTCGGTTGCGGCCGAGAGCGTGGCAGACCGGCCAAGCACTCTCCGCTCTCCCGCACCTTCGGCCCCAGCGACGCGGGTAACATCGCAGACCGTCAGTCCTCAAACCGCGGCGCCTCGAACTTCGGCGCCGCTGGCCGAGAATGCTCCCGTCATCAGTGGGCCATCATTTCTGGGACTTAACCAACCGGAGGCTGCTCCTGGGGTAAGTGGCACCCGACGCGCTGGCAGTTTGAGCATTGATCCGACCTCCGCTCCGAGTTCAGCCAATCTCGATTACCTGCTGCAGGATGATGGAGACGACGAGGAAGAGCGGGGCGGCGGCGCGGGAAAGTTCATTTTGATTCTGCTAGCGCTGGCCTTGGCAGTGGGGCTCGGATACTTAAGGTGGAAGAATCAGGGCTTCGCATGGCTGGGGGCTGGCGCGAGCGCGAGCAAACCGTCGGCGGCCGCTCAGCCCTCCGACGCAACGCAGCCAGGTTCCTCGACGCCTTCGAGTACGACAAGCGCTCAACCGGACTCAAGCACGCCTGCGCCGTCAGCGTCTGCCCCCTCAATATCTGCGCCGACAACACCGCCAGCCGCTGCGCCGGCAACAACATCGGACTCAACACCGCCGGCGGCCAGCGCGGCTGTTCCGGCAGGACCTCCGGCCGCCGGCCCAACGCCCAGTCCCGCAACCAGCAATCCACCAGCGAATGCTGAACCTCCAGGCGCAACGGCTCCGGCAACGAGCGATGCGGCAAATTCGCCGGCGGATGGCACAGCCGCTGCGCCGCCCTCGCCTGCGGCCAAAACACCGGCGGCCGCAGCGGATACTCCTTCGCCGGCGAGCGCCAAGCCGAGCAAGGCGGACGTCGCGCCTCCGGCTAAGCCGACTCCGGCGATCAGACCGGTGAAGGTTGATCCCGTAGGCGAGGCGCAGAAATATATTTACGGACGAGGCGTGCCGCAGAATTGCGAGCGCGGCATGCGGCTCTTGAAACCTGCGGCGGATCAGGCCAATCCCAAGGCCATGATCGAAATGGGCGCGTTATATTCGGCGGGGCTGTGCACTCCGCACGATCTGCCGACGGCATATCGCTGGTTCGCGCTGGCGCTGCGCAAGGATCCCGACAATCAGTCGGTACAGGCAGACCTTTCAAAGCTGTGGGGGGAAATGACGCAACCCGAGCGGCAACTGGCCATCAAGTTGAGCCAGTAGAAGTTGCACGAACCGAGCGGGCCTTGGCAAGACCAATCCGCACGGCCTTCGAATTACGTATTTCTATCAGGAAGAAGAGACTTAGAGCGTTTGCCGAATCCTGAACGACCGAATCCTGAACGACAAGGGATATCGCCCGATCTGGCTACGGTTACGGCCATGAAGTCGGGCGACCAGAGCGCCCTGGCGGAGCTCTACGATCGCTATTCTTCGGTGGTGTATGCGGTGGCGTTGCGCGTGTTGGGCGATACGGGAGCGGCCGAGGATGTGCTGCAGGAAGTATTTTTGCAGCTGTGGCGCAATCCAGGAGCGTTCGACTCTGCACGCGGAAGTCTGGGAGCGTGGCTGGCGGTGATCACGCGCAATCGCGCCATCGATGCGCTGCGGCGGCGCAAGCCCGAGACTGATATTGAAGACGTCATCGTTTCGGTGGCTCCGGATCTTGCGGGAAACGCCGATCGCTCGCGGGCAGCGGAAAAGGCTCGCAGCGTGCTGGGAACGATGCCGGCTCCACAGCGCAGTGCTTTGGAGATGGCTTATTTCGAAGGCATGAGCCATTCGGAAATCGCGACGAAGACGGGCGAGCCGCTGGGAACGATCAAGACGAGAATTCGCAGTGGGCTAATCGCATTACGGAAGGCGTTTCAGACGTAGTTGAGACAATGAGCGTACACGAACAATTCGCCGAGGATCTCGCTCTCTACGCGCTGAACGCGCTGGAGGGGGACGATCGCGCGGTCCTCGAAAAACATCTGGCTGCGTGTTCTGAGTGCCGCTTGGAACTCGAAGAGTTGCGCGGCGACGGCGCGCTGCTGGCACTTTCGACGATAGGGCCGAAACCTCCGGCACGCGCGCGGCAAAGATTACTCGATGCAGTCTCCAAGGAGTCGGCACCTACTCGCGCACAAAACGCCCGAAAAATGGGGCATCCGTCGGTCGCTCCGCGGCGGTCTTGGTGGCGCGCGTTGGGATGGGCGGCGACGGCAGCGGTGATTGTGTTCGCGGCGTCGTTGTGGAAGGAAAATGCGGTGCTCAGACAAAGCCTCGCCTCAGCCAGTGCACAAGGGGTCCAGAGCGCACGCGAGCTCGAGGACCTGCGCAAAATTGCCGCGCCACTTATCGCACCGGAGGCGCAGCGCATTACGTTGGTCGCGATGAAAACCCCGCCGCAGCCGCAGGGCAAAGCCTTTTACCTGCGCAATCGCGGCAGTCTGGTATTCATGGCCAACAACATGCCGTCGCTGCCGCCGCAGAAGGCCTATGAGTTGTGGCTGATTCCGATCCAGGGCGCGCCAGTTCCAGCCGGCACGTTCAAACCGGATGCGCATGGCAGCGCGACCGTGGTGAATCCTCCGCTACCCTCGGGGATGGAAGCGAAAGCTTTCGCCATCACGGTCGAGAATGAAGCTGGCGCCAGCACGCCCACCATGCCGATTATGATGATGGGCACCGGCGAATAATCGCGGCCTTACTGATCGTTGCTTCAAAGATCGAGGAATCGGCTGCGGGTGTCTTCCGTTGGCAACGGACATGTGTCGTAGCGACCGAATATTCGGTATCGCATCCGAGCTACTACGCCATATCCCCAGTCGCGAACCGGGCGCGGCACTAGTTGCAGCAGAAATGCGGTCATTCGCCAGAATGATTTTCCAGCCCCTTCGAGCCTCCGCAACATAAAGATCACGGCGTCTGAGCGAGGCAAGAGAATCTCGTCGGCATGCTCGGCATTAACCACGACATACAGCGTGTCCAAGTCGTGAGCATCCAACCCATGCCGCGCCAGAATTCGCGCCGCCAGCGGACTCTGCAGCGCCGCAAATCGAAACACGCCAGCCGGGTCGCGCCGCAGCACAAACTGCACCAGCCGGTTGCACAGCCCGCAAACGCCGTCGTAGAGCAGGATTGGGTTGGACATGCGCCGACTCTCACTTCTGCTGAAAAGTTACTCCTTCGATCCCAGCTGCAGAAGTTCCTGGCGCAGCCGGGGATGTTGCTGGGTCAGGCGTAGATAGCGCATTTCGTTGCGACCGGCTTGGGCGCGGATCATCCTGACTGCATCCTGTTTCTCCTGCGGCGACCAGCGGGAAAGATTCGGCATTAGCGCCAACGCCACAGACCAATTCTCCAGGGCCTGCCGCTCAACCAAATTCCAGCTGGAGGCATCAATTTGCAGAGCGCGGCTGACCCCTGCCACGGCCGCTCGACGCAGGCGTTGGCTGTCGCCGCCGAAGTCGCGCGCCATGCGCCGGTTCACCTGCAAGCCGACATTGCGCGTGGAGAATGTGTCCCAGGCATAGTGTGCGCTTCCCGGCAGTTCGTAAAACACGTGCGCCTCGGCGAGGCGTTTCAATATTCTTTTCGGAGTTCGATATTGCGGGTTTGTCGCGATCTTCTGCTCTTCCGTTCTGGCGAGTTGTTCCAGATCCTTGCGGCCCGAGCGAAACCCGAGCTTGCGATAAAACCAGAAGGCGCCGGAATCGAGGGCCTCATCGTTGTTCTGTCCGATCTGGTAGGGATAGATGGAAATTGTGGTTGCGCCCGTGAACGTACACAGACAGCGCAGTGCCTGCGCATAAATCCACGCGGTCTCGCCCTGGCGGTACGTGTAAAACGTGTTGAAGCCTACCTCGATCCATTCGCAGAGGCCGATGGCTTCGATGTAATTGATGGGAACGCCGTTCTTGAGAGTGAATCCCGCGACATAGGCGCGCAGCGGCAACCGGCGGGCTGGAGGCAGGTTCCAGAAATACATCACGACACCGCGACCGAGCGTCGCTGTTACAACGGAGTGCGGGTCGCCCAGTGTGGTGCCGTAGAGTTCACGATAACGCGCGGCCATGACTTCGCGAACAGTGTTCAGGATGGCTTCGCCTTTGCGCCGCGAGAGTTTGACGAGGCGCGGCGCTGGCCGCGCGAGTTCGGTGGCCAGCGAAACCTGGCTCCTCACGATCAGCGGTTCCGTGTGGTAATAGAGCAGGCGCGGTCTCGTCCAGTTACGGGTTCGCGAAAACTTCAGATTCTCGAGACGCCAGCGCAGCGGAAGACGTAGCGAGTCGTAGAGTTCGGCACGCTCGCGATCACCGACCGCGAGTTGTTCGAATTGCCGGATGAGCCATTCCACATCGCGCTTACGGCCTCGTGCAGCGTCGAGCCAGCGGCGCCATGGAATGTTGGCTTCCACGTCGGCGTCTTCTGCGAGCAGAGGAATGAAGCGTGGCCAGGTCGATCCCATGGCGCGTTCCGCCGCGTAATCTTCCGCGTAGTCCTCCCACGCAATTTCGACATTGCGCTTGATGTGGCGCACCAGCCAGCGCGCGGCTTCGAAGGTGAGCGCGTCCTGCATGACGGTGCCGGCGATGCCGGAGGTGTCGAAGTCATCAAACTCCGACATGTCAGCGCCGGCCCTGCGAACGATCTCAACTCGCTCATGGAATGAATTCAAAAGCTTCTCGATGCGCGACACGAGCCCAGCAGAATGCGGAAAGGCGCGGAGAAAGAGCAGCGTCTCGTGAAAGCGGATTAGCTGTTCAGCATCGCCGAATCTGCAGCGCGCGAGTTGATCGAGCAAGACTTTCGTTCTCGCCGCCGCGCCAGCGCCGTATTGGCCCTTGGCGGCTTCGAGGCCGCTGAGCAGCGCGTCGAGAGTTTGCGGCATGGGGATTATTTCGTCCGGCGGCTGGCGACGAGAAGACGCGTCCAGGGCTGGTCGTCAAGGCGACTGATCTGGATGACCGGATGTCCATTGGTGGTGTCGTGAATGAATTGCCCCTCGCCGATGTACATTCCGGTGTGGGTGATGTTGCGTGCCGACGAACCGAAAAAGAGCAGGTCGCCAGCCTGCAGGTCGGTGCGCTCGACGGCGACCAGGCCCGTCCACGCGGCTTGCTGATCGGCATCGCGCGGCATGTTGAAGCCGCGGGCGCGCAGCAGCATTTGCGTGAAGCCGGAGCAGTCGAAGCCGAAGCTTGAAGTCCCGCCCCACAGATAGGGCAGGCCGAGGAAGCGCTTTGCCAGTTCAATGGAATCCGGAATGGATAGCGGCTGCGGGTCTGCGAGGACGTCGCTCGACTGGATCCATGCAACGGTCTTGCCGGGAAGCCGCACCTGGAGCCAACCGTCGTGGTGGCGATGCGCTTCGGCTGGCTTGGCTGTGGCTTTCTTGGTTGCGGTCGTCGTGGCTCCGGTTTCTCCCGCTGCGGCGGCCTTCGTTCCAGTGGGCTTCGCTTCGGCTGGCTTGGCGTCGGTTTTCTTTTCTTCCGCTTTTTTGTCGGCAGTGTTCTGCCCGCCCGGAGGAATCTCGTCTGGAATCAGTTCGAGGCGGGTTTCGAACGGAACAGTGATGACCGGCTGGTGGCGGGTGACGTCGGGCTCGCGATAGATATTGGCGAAAATACTTTCAACGCGGACGGTGGGTCCGCTCGTGGCATATCCAGCACCAATTTGAACGAGGCGGATATGCCGGCTGGGAACCCATCCTTTGTAGTGGTCGGGGGTTTGAATGCGGCACCATTCGCCGCGAGCGGTCAGCAGAATCACGTTGGTGCCGTAGATCGCCTGCGACACAACATCCGATTGATCGGTGGGATGCGAGTACATATTAGCGACTGGGATCACCACGACTTGCGTGCTGTTTTTCGCGAAGACGCCGGGCACGCATAAAAACGCGAGCAGTGCGAGAGCACCGAGATGGTAGCGTGTCCGATTCGTTCGCATGAATGGAGAGCGCGAGAAGGCCAAAATAAATCTTGTTGGGCTGCCTCGGACTGAGATGGTAACGGATGGGAAGCTCGGCCCGCTAGTAAAAACCAGGGTTGAGTGGAGCAAGCACGGAAAGCATATGCAGCAGCAGCCGGGTTTCAAAAGATTTGGTTCAGAAAACTTTGGATCACAGCGGCGCCCGGGAATCGCCCCTCCACGCGCCAGAAAATCTGTAACGGCAAAAACCCGTGCGCCGGCCGGAGCTATCGGGAGTTATACTCACGGCCATGAAAACTAGCCTTGCCGCAGCCCTTATTTTGCTGGGTGCTGTTTTGGCCCTGGCGCAACACGACAACGAGTATCTGTACGTGATCCGGGACGGCCAGAAGTTGGGGTTCATCAACCGCTCGGGCGCGGTCGTGGTCACTCCGAAGTACGACGGAGTTGGCGAAGTGCACGAAGGGCGCATTGCCGTGCACGCGGGCTCGCTCGGAGGCTATATCGATCTGGCGGGAAAAGTCGTTATCGAGCCGAAGTACGAAGGCACCAGCAGTTTTCATGATTCCCGCGCCGTGGTGCGCGTCGGCGATAAATACTCACTGATTGATCCCTCGGGAAAGTCGATTGCCGATATCCCCTATCGCGTGCTCGGCGAGTTTCACCAGGGGCTGCTTCGCGTCTCGGCGAACAACCTGGTCGATGCAGCGGGCAAGAAGCTTCCTACGAAGACGGGCTTCGTCGATCTTCAGGGGAAGGTTGTGATTGCTCCGCAGTTCGTGAGTGCAAGCGAGTTTCCCGACGATCCCGCCGACCTCGCCGTGGGGATGGATAAGAGCTGGTGCTACTTTGATCGAACCGGCAAGGTTGTGATCCGAATGCCGGCGGGGCCTCTGGAGCCTGCGGATCCTTTCGTGAACGGTCGAGTCCGCATGAAAGATGGATTCACCTGGGGATACAAGGGCGCAACCGGGGCGTGGGCGATTCCTGCGAAATTCAACGACGCGAAGGATTTCAAGGATGGTCTGGCGAAAGTGCAGCTCGGGAGCCAATGGATCGTGATTGACGTCGATGGCAACGAGGTTCATCAGAAGATCTTCCCCAGCGGAACTTATTCGGAAGGGCTCGCGCTGGCGAGCGACAACGACCTGCAGGGCTGGATCGACGCGCAGGGTCATCTCGCGTTTCCCATGCGAAAGTACCAGGAGGCATTTAAGTTTTCCGACGGCCTGGCCAGATTCAAGCTCGATGGCCAGTATGGCTATCTCGACAAGTCGGGCAACATGAAGATCAAGAACCAGTATGACGCCGCGACGGATTTCGATCACGGTCTGGCGCGCGTGGCAAGCCGGGGCGCGGGCGCGGCGTATATCAATACCGAGGGCGCTACGATTTGGAAGGCTGGAAAACCGTAACAGACTTTGTCAGGCCGGAAGAAAGTTTGGCTGCCCCCCAGGGATTCGAACCCCGATAGCCTGCTCCAGAGGCAGGTGTCCTAGCCGTTGAACGAGGGGGCAGTGAGTTGGTTGGAGCTATGCAACCACCTTTATTTTATGTTTCCTGAGAAGCGCGGTCAACCGCGAAGCATCTGCCGCCAGTATCACCCCAGTATCACCAAGGTGCGGGGAGCGCGTTAGAATTCCTCTGAGGCCTTGGCTTGCCCACGAAGGAAACGAATCTGGTCATCGCTTTTGAGACTGCGGCAACCACTTCTCAATATGCCAAGATGACGCTGCGTGCGTTGCAGCCTGAACAGTGTGCGCTGCTGGTGATCGACATTCAGTAGAAGTTGCTGCGGTCTTCTTCGTCGGGGACGTTCAAGGAGTTGCTGCCGCACTTTGAAGGGCTGAGGCTCATTCTTCTTTTTTATTCTTCTTTTTTCTTCACCCGCACCACCGTGATCTTCGCAAAGCCTTCCTCGAATGTGGGCTGCTTCAGCTTGGCGGCCATGCGGCGCATGATGTCTTCCGGGACCACGCGATCGCGGCGCTGGTGACGCTCGAGGCAGACTTCGAGGGGGACATCGAAAAATACGGCGTGCACTTCGTAGTTGTAATCCTTGGCGAGTTTGATCCAGTGCTGGCGCTCCTGCGGAGTCAGGTTAGTGGCGTCCACATAGTTCGTCGGACGCTTGGCGATCAGACGCGCCTTTAACATCGAACGCAGGTTGGAGAATACAAGATCCTGAAAACGCTGCTCTCGCACGTCGTCAAACAGGAGCGACCGCACCATATCGCTGGAGAGCGGCACAACATTGTGGCGTTTGAACCACGAACTCTTGCCGGAACCGGGGAGCCCGATGGCAAGCACCACGATACCTTTAGGCGGCCGGGCCGGGGCTGCGGGAACGGCGGCGATAATCGCCGGGGCGTGCGGCGCAATTTCTGGTTCGGCCGCGTCGCCGCCGATTTGTTCAGCTTGCGCCTCTGCGCCTTCGACCGGAACCTCCGGAATAATACCCTTCGCAGCGGCGGGGGTGAATGCCTGGGCAACGGCTTGCTCGCGACCACGGCCTCCGCGCCCACGTCCACCGCGGCGGCGGCGACCACGACCGCGCTGAGCGTCTCCACTGGCAGCGGTGGCGGACTGGTGTGGCTGCGTCACGGAGCCGGCGGGCTCTTCAGAAACAGATGGGGCTTCAAATTCGGCTTCGGCCGAAGGCGAGACCTCCGCCTCGTCAGGGCTCGCCTGTTGGTTCGACTCTCGACTTGACTCAAACCGCGATGCGTCGAGATGGCTGGCCTCGGGCGGCGCGCCGGGAGCTTGCTCCGCGTCGAAATACGCAGGCTGCAGTGGCGGAGGCGCCGGCTGATTTCCCTGCTCCGGAGTTTTCTTTTTGCGGCGCTGTAATCGATCTTTCATCCATTTACGCATGTTCAGGCTTGTAACACAGATGACGCGACCGGAGCAATCATTGGCGTACCACAGAAGACAGGGGAAGCAGAGCAATTGCGGGAATCAAGCGACTTCTTGTTCCGGCAGATTTAGAATGGACCTATGACCAGCCAAGTCCCCGCATCGATTCAAGGTCAAAAATATATTTCGCTTACCACCTTTCGCAAGAACGGAGCGGGCGTAGCGACTCCCGTGTGGTTTGGAGAGCAAGACGGCAAGCTCTACGTAATGACTCGCAGCGACATGGCGAAGACCAAGCGGATTCGAAACAATCCGCAGGTGCGGATAGCTCCTTGCACGATTCGAGGAAAAGTGACCGGTCAGGAGTTTGCTGCGACGGCGCGCATCTTGCCACCCGAAGAACACACCCGTGCGCGCCAGACGATCAACCGCAAGTATTGGTTGGCACGGCTTCCGCTGGTATGGGCGCGCACGGATACGTATTTCGAGATCAGCTTCGCGTAAAGTCTTCGCTTTACCAATCGCCAGTCTGGTACCCGGATCGACTGCGGAGCGCGGGTGTCCAAGGTATTAGCCGGATGCGGTTCGCACAGGCGAAGTGTCTCCGGAGTGTAGAATCGAAAAAGTTCTCTCAGCCCGCGTGGAGGTCACAATGACCCGTCCCCTGGTGGCAAGTTTTCTCCTCCTGATCTCGCTCACCTCTTTGGCCGTGTCTCAAGCGGTGCCTGTCCGCGTCCGCACCGACGAGAATGTGATGGCCGGCCGTCTGCTTAGGCGGGTTTCTCCCGTCTACCCGCCGCTGGCGCGACAAGCCCGCATCCAGGGCACGGTCATTCTAAAAGTGATAATCACCAAATCCGGAGACGTTGCGAACATTCAACTGGTCAGCGGACATCCCATGCTGGCGCCCGCCGCAATCGAAGCCGTCAAGCAGTGGAAATACGATCCGTACCTGTTGAACGGCGATCCCATCGAAGTCGAAACCAAGGTCGCCGTGAACTTCACGCTCTCGGATAAGCCCCCGGCCACTGGGAGCACTCCTCCGGATAACGCAAAGGCCGGGGATTCCGACGGCGCGTTTAGCGGCATCATTTCTCCGCATCAAGAGCAACCTGCTCCTCCAGTTGTGCCGCAGCGCGTCCGCGTTTCCTCCGGCGTTGCCCAGGGCCTGCTGGTCAGCAAAGTGAATCCGGTCTATCCCCAGGAAGCCAAGGACCAGCGCATTCAGGGAGTGGTCACGCTGCAGGTCATCGTCGACAAGGAAGGCAACGTGGCCGACATCAAGGTTATCAGCGCGCACCCACTGCTGGCGCCGCCCGCCATTGAGGCCGTCAAACAATGGAAGTACCGCCCGTATCTGCTGAATGGGAATCCGATCGAGGTCGATACGCAAGTCCAGGTCAATTTCACGCTGATGCAGTAAACCAAAGTCACTCCCGCCCTCGCCCTAAACGATTTACATTTCTCTTGAAGCGGAGAAATGATGCGGCGCAGGAACCGAAAATGGGTGGCGACGGCCGTGGTTCTATATCTGGGCGTCATGTGGTCCGCCTACCGTTGGAGCATCGCGGAGCGCCCGGTTGACGGCAACATCTTCGATCACATCGATCGCGAAATAAAAGATCGCGAAATAAAACGCAAGAATGCCGAGGCGGCAGCGAAAGAAGCCGCATCTCGGATCACGCCCAGCGAGTCTCGCCTCACCGCCGCCGGCCCGGCCTTTGTGGCTGCGCGGTACGACGCAACCCACGTTGTTTTCATGGTCTCGCAAGAAACTGAATCACGGTTCGCCTCCTCTCCGCAGTTTGGCGGAAAGCCCACTAAAATTTCCGCCCCCGTAAGGCCCGCCGCGCCACTCGCCGGCTTGCAGGAATTGTGGGAGCCCGATTCGCAAGCGCTGCATTTCTTTCCCGAGATTGTGCAGAAGACGCGGCCCGGCGAGCAGTGGACGCTCGGCGTCTCCGCAGACTCAACCATCCCGGTGATAATCGACCGCACCGTGATTGCGCCCATCGGTTGCTCGCTCGCCCTCGGATTCCTTGCGTCCGTGCCGCCCGATCAGCAGGCAGCCTTCGCGGCCTCGCCGCAGGAATATTTCGCCGTCCGCCGCGATCAAGTCGAGTCCGTCGAGACGCCGGTGCCCGCGCATATCGCGGAACTCCCTGACTGGAAGGCGTCTCCCGTCGCGCGGACGCAAATCGAGCAGCAACTGAACGAACGCATGCGCCAGGAACTGGCGAAGGTCGACGCACGACTGGTTGCCAACGCGTCCAGCCCCGGTGCAAGGGCCGGAGACTTGCCGGTCGGCTACGTGCCCCGCGCCAAGGAATGGCTTCACGCCGACCATGGCCTCAATCGCGGAGAAGGCGCGCTCGACTACGACATCCAAGCTTTCCGGCTCACGCCGGATGGCGCGCCGCGGCTGTTCGTGCGTGCGCGCTGGAAGCTGGCCGACGCGCCGGTATTTCTGATGACCGCATGGTTTGAGGAAGACTCGACGAAAGACGCGCCGGCGAACGCAGAAGCGCTCAAGACCGCGCCGGCGGAAACTTCAGCCAAGACCAGCGTGTTAAAAACTGCATCGTTCCGGCCGGAGTCGCCAGCCGAAGCGCGGCCCGTCCTGCTCTCGGCTGATTCCAGTTGGTCGACCATACTGCGCGAAGGCGAGGCCGCGGGCGCGCTCGGCGATCGCCTCGACTTTCAATCGATTCTCAACGAGTTCGACGCTGATCGCGACGGCTGGGCCGAGTTGCTCGTCCATACCGATCGAGGAGCATCGAGCACGATCACGCTCTATCTCTACACGGACCTGGGCCTGGTTCCCATGAAGACCCCGTTCCGCCGCGACAACCAGCCGCCCGAATCCTGCGTCGACCCGTAAGACAAATCTAATTCCTTCTAATCGGTGTCCCCGGCGGCGTTAAAACGGCAGGTGCCGTGACTGGCGCTGGAGCTAAGACATCCTTCGCTGCCTGCGGCAGCTTGTCCGCATTGGCCAGTAACAAACTGACCTGCCACATTTGCGTGGTGGAGAGTGCCTTGTCGAATCCGGGCATTCCAGTCATGCGAATTCCGCCCGAAACTTTCCAGTAAGTTTCTCCCGGAGGATCGTCGGTCACGCCCGTTCCTTTCATCAGCATGGGCGGCTTGGGAAACATTCCCTGTGCGATCGCCGTCTGCGGCTGCCCAGGCAAGCCGTGGCACACCGCGCAATTCTCTTTGTAGATCTGCGCGCCCGCAATGTAAGCAGCCTCATCCGCAGCAATGGGGACCGACTTCGGCATCTCCTTATCTAGGCGCGCGTGCAGCGCCATGCGCGCCAGCGTTTTCTCAAACGGCATCGGCGTCGCCGACGTCGCCACCGGCGCGCTTCCCGAAGAAAAGTAAAAATAGACACCGGCTGGAACCGCAATCAATCCCAGGATCAGCCCGATTAGAAACTTGCGCATGCTTTCTCCCTTATGGTCCGCGTTAACTTGGACAATCATACTAACCCAAAGGGGCGTGTCCCGAATGCGAAAGCCCGAAGCCGAATGCTAAACTCAGCATCGGCATGCTGACTCACCTGGAATGCACCCGCTGCGGCGAACATTATCCCGCAGACCGTCCGCAAACGGTTTGTCCTAAAGACGCCGGCATCCTTTACGCGCGTTACGATCTTCCTGCGATCAAGCGCGCGTTTTCGTCTGCAAGCCTGTCGGGACGCGCGCCCACCATGTGGCGCTACGATGCCATTCTGCCTGAGGCCGACCCTGTCTCTCTGGGCGAAGGCTTCACGCCCATGTTGCAAAGCCGCGAATATCCTAACGTCTACATCAAAGATGAAGGACTGAACCCTACCGGATCGTTCAAGGCGCGCGGGCTCTCGGCCTGCGTGACCATGGCGCGCCATTTCGGTCTGAAGAAGTTGGCGATTCCATCCGCGGGCAATGCCGCCGGAGCGCTTGCAGCCTATTGCGCCGCCTCTGGTCTTGAGGCGCACATCTTCATGCCGAAAGATGTGCCCATGGCAAACCGCATCGAGTGCGACTACTACGGCGCGCACGTCACTTTGGTCGACGGCTTGATCAGCGACTGTGCCCGCAAAGTGGCGGAGCTGAAGGAATCCGAGTCCTGGAAAAAAGATGGATGGTTCGACGTCAGTACCACCAAAGAGCCGTATCGCGTCGAAGGCAAGAAGACCATGGGCTACGAAATCGCCGAACAGCTGGGTTGGAGAATGCCACAGGGGATCATCTATCCGACGGGCGGGGGCGTCGGCCTGCTCGGCATGTGGAAGGCGTTCGACGAAATGGAAGCGCTGCGCTGGATCGGTTCCGAGCGCCCGAAGATGATCACCGTGCAGGCCGCCGGTTGCGCACCGATCGTGAAGGCGTGGGAGCAAGGCGCGGCCGCTTCCGAAATGTGGCCGAACGCGGCGACCCTGGCCGCGGGACTGCGCGTCCCCAAACCCTACGGCGATTATCTGATCCTCGACATACTCAAGAAGAGTCGTGGTACCGCTGTCAGCGCCAGCGACGAAGAGATGGTCGACGCCACGCGCCACTGGGCGAAGGTCGAAGGCATTTTCGCAGCGCCCGAAGGCGCGGCCTCGTTGGTCGCGTATCGGAAACTCCGCGCCAGCGGTTTCTTCAAGCCCGAAGACCTGGTCGTGCTCTTCAACACGGGCAGCGGCCTGAAGTATCTGGACGTTCTTGATGCTCGTGTGGGCACGGGCGACTCGCGCGTGCGGCCCACGCAACCGAAGCCAGCCGCGCGCCAGATCGGCGGCATCATCGGGCCGTACTGAGTGAAGTCGACAGAGGGGTTGTCATTCCGAATCGAGCTGAAAGCTCGGTGAGGAACCTGCTGTTCGTACGCCGCAGTAAGCAGACTCCGCAGTCCAGGTGCTTCCCTGTGCGCGCTGTGGTTAAAATAAAACTCTCCCATGACAATGACCGAGCGCCTCTACTATCACGACTCTTTCCTGTACGACTTCGACGCCGAAGTCCGCGAAGTCGTCGACTCTCCGCGGCCGGCGCTGATTCTTGATCGCACCGCTTTCTATCCCACTAGTGGCGGGCAGGTTCACGACACCGGATCGATCACTTCCGACTCGAATGCCCGATTCCGCGTTACTGAGGCTGCTGATACTGAAGACGGTCGGGTTGTCCACTATGTCGAGGCGGTATCCGATAATCAGAATGCGAAGCCGGGCCAACTCACGCCCGGAACCCGCGTCCGTGGGCTGATTGACGCCGACCGACGGCGCGACCACATGCAGCAGCACTCCGGACAGCACGTGCTCTCGGCGGCGTTTCTGCGCCTGTTCGGCATCGCAACCGTCTCGTTTCACATGGCCGAGGATTACTGCTCGATTGATCTCGAGACTCCGACGCTGACCAAAGAACAGGTTGAAGCCGCCGAACGGCTCGCGAACGAAATCATTCTCGAGAACCGGGGAGTTGACGTTCGGTTCGTAACTCGCGACGAGGCTGGAAAACTGGGCCTGCGGAAATTGCCGCCGACTGAACGCGACGAACTGCGCATCATCGACATTCGCGACTTTGACCTTAGCGCTTGCGGCGGGACGCACGTGGCGCAGACGGGACAGATTGCCAGTATCTTGTTGCGCAAAACTGAAAAAGTCCGCCAGGGCTGGCGCGTCGAATTTGTTGCTGGACAACGCGCGGTCGCGACGGCGCGGCGCGATTTCACTGCGCTCACGGAAACTGCCGCACTGTTCTCGGCGCACATTTATGACGTGCCGCAGCAGGCGCGCAAGTCGCTTGACGAGATTCGGAGCTTGCGGAAGCAGCGCGAACAATCGCAGGAGGAACTTGCCACGGCGCTGGCCGCCGCACTGTTGGCTGAGACTGCTGAAGTGAATGGCCGCAAGCTCGTGGTTCGCACGCTCGCCGACCGCGAGCTGAACTTTGTGAAGTTGCTGGCGCAAAAACTGACTCGCCTTTCTCCCCACGCGATCGCGCTGCTGGCGGCGACTTCGCCGCAGCCCTCGCTGGTGTTCGCGCAGTCCGCGGGATTGCCCTTCGATATGGGGGCGCTGATGAAAGAAACTGTGACCAAGCTGGGCGGGCGTGGCGGAGGGAGTAAGGATCTGGCGCAGGGCGGCGTGCCCAACGCTGACGGGATCGAGGCCATGCTGAAAGCGATTGCAGAAAAGATGATCGCGTGAAAAAGCGGAGGGTGAGCCGGAGAGGGAATTTCGAAAGCGGGGAAGAAAACCGGAGTGACTTGGAATACTCTGCCCACGTTTCGATCGTCTGAAACGTGGGGCCTTGCGAATCGCGCTCTGGATTAGGCCGGTTGCTGCGGTCTGCGCGCCCGCTCCCACCAGACCTTGGGATCGTCGGGACGGTTGAGGATCTTCGACAATTCCACTTTGATTTCGCGCAGGCGGTTGGTGCGTAATTCGAGCGCAGTCTGATCGACCGCATTGTGCCCACTTTTTTCCGAGAGTCGGGCATTCAGGTCGCGCAGATCGGCAATTTCCTGGCGAAGGCTGGAGAGACGTTCTGAGATATAGGGCATCTCTTTGATCATACGCCCTATTTGGAGAATCGCCGGTTAATTCGCTCGCGCGGTGGTAGGGCGACCCTGAATTTTTTTTTGTTGTCCCTTCTAAGATATTCATTCTTCGGAAGTTTTCGGTCGCGGGTATGGTGCGGTCTGGGCAAAATATTGAGATCGCAGGACTTGCAGGTAAAATATTGGAAAGCAAGGGCTTACATCTGGGCTGACGGCCTCTCCGGCAGCGAACGGGGAGGGCTGATGAGGAGAGGCCGCGCACATAAGATGAGCTTGCGCCTTTCAAAATCCTCGGTAAAGGTTGTACGTCACAAGAGTGAGATTTTGTCTGTGGAAAAGTTTAGGGTGCGGGCGGGGAACAGCAGGTTCCCTTCGACTTCGCTCAGGGCAGGCTCTCCACTGCGCCGTCGCGTTCGCTCCGGCTCCTGTCGGAATGACACGGTGTTTTTTCTCTTCCGGCTCCGGTCGGAATGACAGAATGGTTTTTAAGCTTCGCGTTTCAGGCGTGCGTGATTCCCACCCTTTCGCGGAGGGCGCGAAAGGATGGCACCCTTTAGGCTGCGACGAGAGGGTGCTTGTAGGCGCCAATCTGTTCGAGCAGTCCGAGCTGATCCCAGCTGTCCCAGCCCTCGACGATCTTGCCATTCACAATCCGTGCGATCGTGATTCCTTGACTGCGCACCGGCCGACCGGTCGCAGAGACTCCGAGGCCGTCTCCCGTATGGGTCATGTTGGCCGACCAGCGCAGAACAACCTTATCGCCCGCACCAAAAACGTCTTCGACTTTGATTTTGATATCTGGGAACGCGCCGCGAATTTCGTCTACGAATTTTACGAATTCCTCGGGGCCGCGAATCTCGGCTTCTGCAGCCCTTTGCCCCCTGGCCACCCCGTCCGGATGAAACAAGTCATGAACCGTCTGGGTCCGGCCCTCATTCCACACTTCCTGGAACCAGCGTCGCATCAGTTGGATGTTTTCTTCGGATGACATAGGCGTGTACTCCTGTCGAACGATTTTTCGGGCACAACACGGTAGCTCGCGGCCGGGAAGAGGGCAAGTGGAATCTCGAACGTTTGTCAAAGTTCAGAGTGGGCGTTGCATCTTGCGGCGATGAGATTCCGGGTGTGTGAGACGTCGGCTCCCGTGGTTCCCACCCTTTCGCAAAGAGCGCGAAAGGATGGGGCAGCCGGCTGAGTCAAAGTCCCCACCTTCTTTCGCGAAGAGCGCGAAAGAAGGATGGGGCACCCGGCGCGACGTTAGGAAGGGGCGGGGCGTTATCTGCTTCTCAGTTTGTTGGGCGATTACTGGGCGCTGCAGGTTACCTGGTTGTTCCAGTCCACGAACGAGCCTTGCGGGTTATTGCGCCAAGCCCAGACGTGGAGCTCGAAGAAAGAAGGGATGTTGAAACGGTTGGGGGCGGGGACGAAATTGAAAACCTGTCCCTCGAGCACGGGAGGAGTGTTGTTATTGGCGGCGAGCCAACTGGCTGAGTCGAGGATGAACTCGACGCCTACCAGGGTCATCTGGCCGTTGGCAGGCTCGTAGATGAGCGCCTGGGGTTGCGCGGGATCGAGGGTAAGGTTTCCGAGCAGGGTGCCGTTGACGTAGTGCACGCCCATGGCTCCGTGGTCAGTACCGGCAACGCAACCCAAAAATGGTCCGTAGCCGGCGGCAGTGGCGGCGTTAACGTCGATGTATTGGCGCGTCCCTTGGCGTACTTTTTGCACCAGCTTCTCCGAGGTCGTATCGGGCTGGGCGGAATGATTATGTGCCTTCTGGGCAACGAGCAGCGGCGTGGCGAAGACGAAGCTGCTGAGCAAAGCGAGACTGAAGGTTCGTAAGATCGATTTCTGCAGATGGGAGATCGGTGTCGTCATGTTTTTTTCCTTTGGGTGTTCATCGTTGAATTCATCGTTGAAATTGTCAGCCGCGATCGCGTCCGGCGGTCGACCCGACGGGAGCAATCTCGCATCGAAGTGCGAGTGCGAGCAATGCTTGCGCCCTCCTTCCTTCCTCAAAGTTTCCTCCATCGGATAACCTCAAGAAAATCTTGGATTTAGCGGCATTTTAAGGGGAGCCGAAGTCCCCGAAATGTGGTAGCCTTGAGGGCCTGATTGGAGAAGTTCGTATGTTGACAGCGGCTCCAGCTTCGCGGGTTTTGCGGTTTGACGGTTTCGAGCTTGATGTCCGGGCCGCCGAACTGCGGAAGGCTGGCGTTAAGTTGCGGCTGCAAGGCCAACCTATACAAGTACTGGCGACTCTGCTGAATCGAGCGGGCGAACTGGTGACCCGCGAAGAACTTCGGGCGCAGGTCTGGCCAGCGGAAACCTTTGTTGATTTTGACCACGGGCTGCACAACGCTATTGCGCGGCTTCGTGAGGCGCTGGGCGATTCTGCAGGGACTCCGCGTTATATCGAAACTCTGCCGCGCCGGGGATACAGATTTATTGGCACGGTCGAGAGAGTTGGGATTGAGGAGCCCTTGCCGGCTGGGCCGAGCGAGCCATCCACAGAAGCTCCCGTGGTTGCTGTTCCTGGCGCGCCTCGACGGATAGTCGTCGGAGTGCCGTTGATGATGGTTGCGATCGCGGCAATTCTAGGATCGGTGTTCGCTCTCTCGCATCGCGCGGCTGGCACGCCCTCGGTGCGTTCCGTCGCGGTGCTGCCGCTGGCGAATTTTTCAGGGGATCCCGCACAGGAATATTTCGTGGACGGGATGACGGATGAGCTGATTACGGATCTCGCCAAGATTGGCTCGCTGCGGGTGATCTCACGAACTTCCGTGATGCGTTACAAGGGCACGAGCAAGAGCCTGCCCGAGATCGCCCGGGAACTGAATGTGGATGGGATCGTCGAAGGATCGGTGACGCGTTCGGGGCAGCGGGTGCGGATTACGGCGCAGTTGCTATACGGACCGACGGACAAACATCTTTGGGCCGAAACGTATGAGCGTGACCTGGGAGACGTGCTGGGATTGCAGAGCGAAGTGGCGCAGGCGATCGCGCAGCAGGTGCGGGCGCAGCTCACACCACAGCAGCAGGCTCGTTTTCGCGCGGCGCGGCCGGTCAATCCGGAAGCTTACGATGCTTACCTGAGGGGGCGCTACTATCTGTCGAATATGTTCACGATGGCGCAACCGCTCAATATGGCGAAGAACTACTTTGAAGAGGCGGTGCGAAAAGATCCAGGATTTGCGCCGGCGTATTCGGGGCTGGCGGAGGATTACATCTATCTGGCGATTTTCCGGCAGATGCCGGCAGAGGCCGCTCACCAGAACGCGGAAGAGGCCCTTCGGCATGCTCTGGCGCTGGACGACAGTATCGGCGAAGCTCACGATGCCCTCGGTGTTTTAAGTTGGCGGTATAGCTGGGACTGGGACGCGACCGAACGAGAGTTGGACCAGGCGATTGCTTTGGCGCCGAGTTACAGCTGCGCCCATGAGGATCGAGCGGAATACCTCGCCTTCCGGGGACGACGGGCCGAGGCTGAGGCGGAGATGGCCAAGAGCCTGGAGTTGGATACTAGCATTGGGTCGTTCCTGACCGAGTCGGCAGTTTATTTCCAACTGCGCGATTTCGGTCGGTTGGTTGAGGCGAGCCGCAGGGGAATGGCTTTAAATCCGAATGAGTGGTTTGAGCATTTCTATCTGGGCGCGGGCTACGAGGGGACGGGTAAAGGGCTGGAATCGATCGCGGAGTACCAGAAGGCGGTCGAGTTGTCCGGCGGCGATCAGGATGCCATCGCGGCGCTGGCGCATGCCTATGCGGGCGTGGGGAGACGCGCTGAAGCTCAGAAGATGCTGCGGGATTTGGAGCAGAAGTCGGGCAAGGTTTATGTTTCGCCTTACTTGATCGCGACGCTGTATGCGGCGCTGGGTGATAAGGACACGGCTTTCAAATTTCTGGAGAAGGCTTATCAGGAGAAATCGTTGGATTTGTCGTGGTATGTGAAGGCTGATTTGCGGGTTGATAGTCTGCGCGCGGATCCGCGGTATGAGAGCTTGCTTCGGCGCATGGGATTGAAGTAGTAGAGCCGAGCTTAAATATCGATTGAGAAGGGTGCCCCGTTCAAGCTACGCTTGAGCGGGGTTTTTCTGTTGGAGTGCTTAACGTTGCTTTCAGGAATGTTCCTGCTCGTTCTCGTCTTTGCGCGGTCCACTGCGATTCGATTTCTACCACGCAGCTTTCCCCGGTCGCGTAGTGGCGGAAACTGCTCCACGACCAGTCCTCAGGCTTGACCACCAATCCGCGCTTTACCGGGTTGCGGTGAAGATAGCGCAGCTTTTCCACGAACTTGCGTTCGCTCCAGACATTGAAGTCGTAGTATCGCTCTTGCCAGAACGGTTCCTCGGCGCGGAGGGCGAGGCGGCGTGCTACCCCTTGCTTCAGGGATTTCAATGCTTGGGCGAGGGTGCTGCGCTCGGGCTCGCTGACTAGCAGGTGCACATGCTCGAGCATGATGACGTAGCCGTAGACACAGAGGCCATAGGACTGCCGGACTCTTTCCAGGGCGGAGAGGAATGTTTCCCGGGCTGTCATCGTTGCGAGTTTTGGTTGGCGGTGGTAGCAGCTGAAGGTCAGGAAATGGCTCTGACGTGTTTGGTGAAAACGATGCAGGGACCACGGCATGAGCGGTAGCTTATTTGCGCGAGCTCGTTAATGTCTGTGACGGATGAACATCAAGATCGAAAACCCCGCTCAAGCGAAGCTTGAACGGGGCACCCCCGGGATTCGTTGTACCGACGTGTCCGGGGTCGATCTGCGTGGCTTGGCCTTTACCGTGTGCGAGTCCGCGTGATATTCTCATAACTGTCACATAGACAAACGATTAAAGACAGGAGTGCACCAGGCAAGTGTTAGCCAGAGAGCACAAGAAATCCCTCATCGACCAATACGGGACGCATCCGAGCGATACCGGCAGTCCTGAAGTCCAGATCGCGTTGCTTAGCGAACGCATTGGCCAATTGACGGAGCACTTCAAGACGCACCAGAAGGACCACGGCTCACGCCGCGGCCTGCTCATGCTGGTCAGCAAGCGGCGTAGCTTGCTCGACTACCTGAAGAAATACGATTCCGAGAGATATAAGACGGTCATTACGAAACTCGGTATCCGCAAGTAATTTGCTGCCCGAAAATCCCCACTTCTCGCGCAAAGAGCGCGCGAGAAATGAGGCACCCGGCGCGAAAGCTGGGCATCCACTAGTGAATTTCGGGCTATTTCTCTGAAATCCGTCTCTGGGGAGACGGGCCAGCATTGAGGAAATCTCCACACGTGCGTTTTTCAAGCGCCACGAATATTTCTCACAGGATTGTTGCGGGTGAGGTGTGCCCGGTCGGGGCATGTCAAAATCCCCACCCTCTTTCGCAAAGGACGCGAAAGAAGGATGGGGCACCCCGCTTTTTCCTTCCTACCCAACGGCTTCGCTCACCTCGGCATCGGCTCCATCTAAAAGGAATGAATTATGAAACCAGAAGCAACTAGCGTTACCGTTCACCTCGCCGGCGGCAAACAAATTTCATTTGAAACCGGAAAGCTCGCCAAACAGGCCGGAGGCGCGGCTGTGGTCCGCCTCGGCGAAAACGTTGTGCTCGCGACCGCGACGGCCAATGCCGATCCGCGCGAAGGCATCGATTTTTTTCCCCTAACCGTGGATTACCGCGAATATACCTATGCCGGCGGGCGCTTTCCCGGCGGCTTCATCAAGCGCGAAGGGCGCATGAGTGAACGTGAAGTGCTGACCAGCCGGCAGATTGACCGTCCGGTGCGTCCCATGTTTGCCGAGGGCTTCAAGTGCGAGACGCAGATCATTGCGTTCGTGCTGTCGGCGGATAGTAATAATGATCCTGATGTTCTGGGCATCAACGGCGCTTCATGTGCGCTGACGCTTTCCGATATTCCGTTTCTTGGGCCCATTGGCGCTGTGCGCGTGGGACTGGTGGACGGGCAGTTCATTGTGAACCCTACGTATGACGAGATGCGCGGGGGCCTGGTCAACATCATGGTGGTGGGGACGGCCGACGGCATTGTGATGATTGAGTCGGGCGCGAAGGAAGTGAAAGAAGAGACCGTGGTGGATGCGATCGAGTTTGGCCACACGGAGATCAAGAAGATTTGCGCGGCGATCAGTGAGTTGCGCGACAAAGTTGGCAAGGCCAAGCGCAAGGTTGAGCCGCCGGTGTTCGACGACGCGTATTACAACGACCTGCGGGGGAAGATTGGCCCCGAGCTGGTGGATGCGCTCGATACCAAGAAACATCCTAAGGCTGAGAGTTACACGCTGGTCAAAGATATCAAGAAGAAACTGGCGCTCGCGTTGCCGAAGACTGGTAATAAGGACGACGACGATGCCGCCAAGAAGAAACTCGACCACTACTACGAGGCTCTGCGGGAACGGATTTTCCGCGAGCAGGTGATCGAGCAGAAGCGGCGTCCGGATGCGCGCGCGTTTGATGAAGTTCGGGAGATCTGGATTGAGGCCGGAGTGTTGCCGCGAACTCACGGGAGTGCGATCTTTACTCGCGGCGAGACGCAGGCTCTGGTCACGACGACTCTCGGCACGAGCGACGACATGCAGCGGCTGGAGGGGTTTGAAGGCGAGGCCAAGAAGCGCTTCATGTTGCACTATAACTTTCCTCCGTTTTCGGTTGGAGAGGTTGGATTTATGCGTGGGGCGGGACGGCGTGAGATTGGGCATGGAGCGCTGGCCGAGCGGGCGGTTTCGGCGGTGTTGCCGACCGAAGAGAAGTGGCCTTATGCGATGCGCGTGGTTTCGGACATTCTGGAATCGAATGGATCGTCGTCAATGGCGACTATCTGCGGCGCGTCGATTGCGCTGATGGATGCGGGCGTTCCCCTGAAGGCTCCGGTGGCGGGAGTTGCGATGGGGCTGGTGAAGGAGGGCGACGCGTACGCCATTCTGACCGACATTGCGGGCGCGGAAGATCATTACGGCGACATGGACTTTAAAGTTGCCGGCACGAAGGATGGCATTACCGCGCTGCAGATGGATATTAAGGTTGCCGGCATTACGGCGCAGATTATGCGCGAAGCGCTGGCGCAGGCGCAGCGGGGACGGCTGCATATTCTCGGGAAGATGGAAGAGGTCATTACCACGGGGCGCGAGAAGATTTCCGATTACGCGCCGCGCTTCTATACCGTGCAGATCCCGGTCGACAAGATTCGCGATCTGATTGGGCCGGGCGGGAAGATGATTCGCTCGATCGTCGAACAGACCGGAGTCAAGATTGACGTGGAAGATTCCGGGTTGGTGAAGGTGGCGTCGAGCGATCAGGAGTCGGCGGCGAAGGCGCTGCAGATTATTGGCGACATCACGGCAACGGCTGAGGTCGGGAAGACCTACCTCGGCAAAGTCACGCGGCTGGCGGATTTCGGCGCGTTCGTCGAGATTCTGCCGGGAACTGACGGGCTGCTGCACATCAGCGAAGTGGCGGAGCATCGCATTGCTGATGTGCGCGATGAGCTGAAAGAAGGCGACCAGGTGCTGGTGAAGGTGCTGGCGGTCGAAGGCAACCGAATCCGGCTGTCGCGCAAGGCGATTCTGAAAGAGCAGCGCGCGAAGATGGGTGGCGGGGAAGCGCCGGCTCCGACTGGCGACGTGGCTCCGGCGGGTGAGGGGCAACCGGCACCGGCATTAACCGGATCGCTGGTGATTGAGGGCGGCGGCGATTTTCCCGACGAGCCGTCGGATGAGCCGAACTTCAACCGTGACGGGCCGCCGCATGTGAGTGCGGGCGGCGGCGGAGATCGTCCGCGGGGAGGTGACCGGGGCGGAGATCGTGGTCGCGGCGGGCGTCCGGGTGGTGGTGGTGGGCGTGGTCGCGGGCGCGGTGGGCGTCCGGGCGGCGGTGGTGGTGGAGATCGCGGGCGCGGTGGACGGCCCGGAGGCGGAGGAGGCGGAGGGCGGCACTAACTTTCTCTGCGGCGAGTCCGTTGCCACGGACTTGCACGGATTTCGCGATTAATCAAAACGAGCTAAATGGGAAGGGCTGCGAAGTTGCGGCCCTTTTTCTTTTTTCCCAATTTCCTGGCCCAATTCTTTGGTTCAAAAACGATCCCCGCCCTTGTAGAGGATACAAGGGCGGGCTTCCCGCATTGAGGCAGGTATACCTGGAGGTGGGAGTTCACCGCACTTTTCAGGCTGCGATTTGGCGGTGTCGGGTGGTCGGCATGTGAGAGTGTTCCTCGGTCAGCATTGCACTTGCTCGTTGAGATAGTGTTGCGAGAGGCGAAAACGTTTCAGGGCATAATTTCAGAGCTTGATTAGGAGAGCGATCGATGGACGGAAAAGAGCCAAAATACTGGATCGAGAAGCTGCAACTTGAAGCGCATCCGGAGGGCGGATATTTCCACCAGACTTATCGGTCAGAAGTTTCGATTGCGCGCGACGCGCTGCCGGCCGGGTTTGCGGGAGCGCGGGCGGCTTCGACGGCGATTTACTTTCTGCTGGAAGCGAAAAATTTTTCGGCGTTTCATCGGCTGCGGTCGGACGAAGTTTGGCACTTTTATGCGGGCGATCCGCTGGTGGTGCATGTGATTGCGACGGATGGGAAGTATTCTTCGATTCTATTGGGCTGCGATCTGGAAGCGGGACAAGTTTTGCAGGCTGTTGTTAGGGCGGGATGTTGGTTCGCTTCGCACGTGGCGGATTGGAATTCGTTCTCCGTGGTGGGATGCACGGTCGCGCCGGGATTTGAGTTTGAAGATTTTGAGATGGGGAAGCGCGCGCGGTTGGTTGCGGAGTATCCGCTGCATCGGGAAGTGATTGAACGGTTAACGCGGGAATAGACGTCGATTCGTCTGAACATGCTCTGTTAAACATGCTGCGCTGAACATGCTTCGATAAACATGCTCCGATAAACACGGTACGGAAATGCGGAAGCTTCTACTGGTGGTCGGGATCGCGTTCGAGGATGGCTTTCTTCCTGACGTCCAGAGAGAATTTCGCGGCGTCCACGTGTTCGCGGATCGCAGAGCGGAGTTGGCGGGCGAGCTTTCTAAGCTCTGCTTCGGTTTGTCCAGAGAATGGACCGTTACAAAGGGATCGAATTCTTTCGCACAACTCTTCAATTCGCGACTCGCTGGAGTGGGGCACTGCAAAGGTTGATACGAAATTTGAGTGCTTTATTCGATACAGCGGATACCGTAGCCAATCGAAACGTCCGGCACGTTTCGTGCAATAAATTCATACAGCGCGCCGGGTTGCAAACTCAAGTGTGAGCCTAAGTCCCCTCTTTTTCGACATTTGAGCGCCGTTCAATTCCCAGCCCGCGCTCCCATGGTTTGGCAGGGTTCTTGCGTTACTGAGGGAATGAGCATAGACGAAACGCAGTGGCAAAAACTGTGTAAGTCGGTCGGGGAGGAACACGACCCGGAACGATTGTTAGAGCTTGTCGACCAGTTGATTGAGGCGTTGAGCGCCCGAAGCGACGCCCTCCGCGGCGGCACGCGACCGCGCAAGCCTGCGTCTGACTCTACGATAGGCAATGAAAATGAATAGGACGCTTTATGATTCGACGGGATCTCGCGCGCCCCGGAAGGATGCGTCCGGGGCTACGTGTCTTCACTTTACGGCGGCGGCTTTCTTGGGGAACATTTCGCCGATGCGTTTGATTTGTGCGCCTACGCCTTTTAACTTCTCTTCGATGTTTTCGTAGCCGCGGTCGATGTGGTAAACGCGGTCGATGATGGTTTCGCCGTCGGCGACCAGAGCGGCGAGGACTAGTGACGCGGAGGCGCGCAGATCGCTGGCGAGAACGGCGGCGGCGCTTAACGGAGTTTTGCCGCGGACTACGGCGCGGCGGCCTTCGATTTTGATGTTGGCGCCCATGCGGACTAATTCCTGGGCGTGCATGAAGCGGTTCTCAAAAATGTTTTCGGTGATGATCGAGGTGCCTTCGGCTTGCGTGGCGAGGGCCATGAATTGCGCCTGGCAGTCGGTGGGGAAGCCGGGATGCTCTTCGGTGGACATGTCGGCGGCGGTGAAGGGATTGTCGCCCATGATGCGGACGGAATCGGCGGTGGCTCGGGTTTTGACTCCGACTTCGTGAAGCTTCGAGAGCAACGAGCTTAGGTGTGAGGGATCGCAGCCGGCGATGTTGAGGTCGCCTCCGGTCATGGCAGCGGCGATGATGAAGGTGCCGGCTTCGATGCGGTCGGGAATGATGCGGTGCTTGGCGCCTTTCAGTTTGCTCACACCTTTTACGTGGATGGTGGGCGTGCCGGCGCCGGTGATCCTGGCTCCCATTTTGTTCAGGAGGTCGGCTAGGTCGGCGACTTCGGGTTCGCGAGCGCAGTTTTGCAGGATGGTCTCGCCGTCGGCGAGAGTCGCGGCCATGAGCAGGTCTTCAGTGCCGGTGACGGTGATTTTGTCGAAAACAATTTCGGCGCCTTTGAGGCGAGTGGTGCTGGCTTCGACGTAGCCGTGTTCCTGCGTGATTTTCGCGCCGAGACTTTCGAGGCCTTTGATGTGGAGATCGATGGGGCGGGCTCCGATGGCGCAGCCGCCGGGCAGCGAGACGCGGGCGTGGCCGCAGCGCGCGACCAGCGGACCGAGGACCAGCGTAGAGGCGCGCATGGTCTTGACCAGATCATAGGAGGCTTCGGGCGCGGCGAGCTTGGCGCAGTGGATGGTGGTGCGGTGCTGGGCGCGTCCGTAGCCGAGTTCGACTTCGGCGCCCATGGCGGCTAGGAGGTTGCGCGTGGTCTGAATGTCGCGAACCTGGGGAATATTTTCGAGGATGACAGGTTGATCGGTGAGCAGGGCGGCGGCCATGCAGGGGAGCGCGGCGTTTTTTGCGCCGCTGATGTGGATGGTGCCGAGCAGCGGCTCTCCGCCGCGGATTACGAACTTGTCCATGAATGAATCCTTGGAAATTATTCTAGCGGGGAATGTTGGAGATGGCAGGTAATCGGGAGGGCACGGCCTTCGGGGGGGAAATGCTTTGACCGCTGGAGGCACGAGGGGACGCGACGAGAAAATCCCCACTTCTCGCGCAGAGGGCGCGCGAGAAATGGGGCACTCGCAACACGAGGGTCGGGACTGGAAGTCAAAATCCCCACTCTAACGTCGCAAAAGGCGCGCCGTTAGAATGGGGCACCCTCTAGTTCTTTGCTAGTGCAATGGCTTTGCGGACGTGGCCTTTTGTTTTTTTCAGGGCGGCGACGGCTTGGGCGCGAGTGGCGGCGGCCGCTAGCATTACTACTGCGACCGGAGTTCGATTGCCGGCGGCTTCTAGTGCATTGCTGGCTGAGTCGTGATCGGCTCCGGTGGCTTGTTCGACGATGCGGATCGCGCGCTGGATTAGCTTTTCGTTCTTGGTCCAGACGCTGACCATCAGGTTGCCGTAGACATAGCCCAGGCGCGTCATGGCTCCGGTGGAGATCATATTCAGGACCATTTTGTGGGCGGTGCCGGCCTTCATGCGAGACGACCCGGCGAGAACTTCGGGGCCGACTTCGGTGACGATGGCGAAATCGGCGGCGCGTTCGAGCGGGGAGTTGCGGTTGCAGGTGAGGGCGATGGTGCGGGCCGAGTGGGCGCGGGCGTATTCGACGGCGGCGATGGTGAAGGGAGTGCGTCCGCTGGTGGCGATGCCGAGAACGATGTCGTGTTTGCCGGGCTTGCGTTTTTTCATTTCTGCGATGGCGAGAGCGGTGTCGTCTTCGCTGGCTTCGGTGGAAGCGCCGAGGGCTTTGGGGCCTCCGGCCATGATGAACTGCACGGTGCGCGGGTCGGTATTGAAAGTCGGCGGGATCTCGGAGGCGTCGAGAGCGCCGATGCGGCCGCTGGTGCCGGCGCCGACGTAGATGAGGCGCCCGCCGTGGCGGAGGCCGGCGACAACTGTGTCGATGGCGCGGGCTATTTGCGGAAGTGCGCGACCGACTGCGGGGGCGACGGTTGCGTCCTCGCGGTTCATGAGGCGAACGATTTCGAGAGAGGACATGCGGTCCAGGTCGGCCGCGGCGGGGAGAATCTGTTCGGTGGGGAGACGGCGGAGATCGGATTTCGTTTTGCGGGTTGGGGTCAAGTGGTGCGCCTTTCGGGATCGTAACGAGAGCGGAACTATTTTAGAGTACCGCATGCTGTGCGGTGTCATCCTGCGGGTGCGTTCTGTGCAGGTGGCAGGATCTCTGCAGTTGGCTGCGAGTGCATAGGTCCTTCGCCGCGAAGAACGCGGCTCAGGATGACACTTCATTTAATGAGTGAATCGTTTTCAAGTGCTTCGACGATGGCGTCGTGGAACGTGGGGCGGACTTGCTTGATGGCTTGATTGGAACAATCTGGCCAGGTGCGGTTCGTGAGCAATGTTACTGAAAGCTGGCGGTCGGGGTCGATCCACAGCGACGTCCCGGTATAGCCTAGGTGGCCGAAGGAGCGTGAGCCGAAATGTTTTCCGGACTGCGAAGGCGCGGAGGGGGTATCCCAACCGAGGGCGCGGGATGTGCCCGGGGGCGCGGATTCACGGCGGGTGAAGAGGCTGACGGTTTCGGCCCTGAGGATGGGGCGGCCTCCGTGAAGCATAGCGTGGGCGAAGCGCGCGAGATCTTCGGCGGTGGAAAACAGGCCGGCGTGAGAGGCGACGCCGCCGAGGATGTAGGCGTTTTCGTCCTGGACTTCGCCCTGGATGATTCTGTTGCGGAAGGTGCGGTCGTCGGACGTGGGTGGAATTTGTCCGCGCGTTTCCGCGGGCGGGTTGAATGTGGTGTGGGTCATGGCTAGCGGCCCGAAAAGTTCGCGCTGACAGAAAATGTCGAGAGATTCTTCCGCGATCCGCTCGAGGGCTGCGCCTAGAGCGATGAAACCGATGTCGCTGTACTGGGCCTGCGTGCCGGGAGCGGTTGAGAGAGAAGTGGTGAAGGCGGCGCGCAGCAGGTCGTCGCGCGAATGCGCTTGCAGGAACAACTTCTCGTAGGCGGGCAAGCCGGAGGAGTGGGCGAGGAGCATACGGAAGGTGACGTCGCGGCGGCGGGGGTCGGGTTCGCCGCAGGAGTCGGCCATGAATTCGGGGACGATCGTGATTACGGGGGCGTCGAGATCGAGGAGACCGCGGTCGTGGAGGATGGCGGCGGCGGTGGTGGTTGCGACGACTTTGGTGAGGGAGGCGAGATCGAAAAGAGTCGAGGGCTTCACTTCACGTCTAATGTCAAAATCCCCGCCCTGTCGCGAAGAGCGCGACAAGGACGGAGCACCCTCTACATCAGCGTCATACGTGAAATGTCCGAAGGATTTTAGGGCGACCAAGCGATCCTGGTGGGTGACGGCGATTGATGCGCTGGGGAAGGCGCGGGCCGAGATTGCTTGATTCAGAACTGCGAAGGCGGAGGAAAAGAGTTTGTCCTGCCGGTCGAAAGCTGGGGCGAGAGATGGAAGCGGAGTGTTCAGATGGTGCGCTCGCAAACAAATCGTGGTCTGAGCGGGTTATAGCAGAGTTGGCGGGATGGGTAAAGTCGCGGAGCAGAGGCGCGGGAGATCCCTCACTTCGCCTGAAGAGCGGCTCCGTTCGGGATGACGCCCCGCGCGAATTGTGAATTTTCTGCGGCACACCTTACTTGAGTTTCTTGAGCGGTGCTGGCTTGTTGTGTACAGTCAAGACATCATCCTTACACTCACAATGAAATCAAAATTGCAATTCTCATTTTTCCGCGTGGCGTGCGCTCTGGTCGGGGCGCTTGCGTTGATCGGCGTTTCGGCATATGGCGAAGCGATCTATCCGCCGAAGGCTACGCGTCTGAGCGGGGTCGACGCTGTTATCGAGAAGGCGATTGCGGATGGGAACATTCCTGGAGCGGTGCTGGTGGTGGGGCACAATGGGGCGGTGATTTATCGGAAGGCTTATGGGGAGCGCGCGCTGGAACCGCGGCGCCTCCCGATGACGCTGGATACGGTGTTTGATTTGGCGTCGCTGACCAAGGTGATTGCGACTACCACTTCGGTGATGCAACTGGTCGAGCAGGGGAAGGTGCGGCTGAATGATCCGGTAGCGAAATATCTGCCGGAGTTTGCGCAGAATGGTAAAGAGGACATAACGGTGCGGCAACTGCTGACGCACTATTCGGGGATGGCGCCGGATTTGGATTTGACGACGCCGTGGGAAGGTAAGAATACCGCTTATCAACTGGCATTCACCGAGCCGCCTGAAACGACTCCGGGGGCCGGGTTTGTGTATAGCGACATTAATTTTATTGTGCTGGGGGCGCTGGTGGAGCGGGTTTCGGGAGAGACGCTGGATGAGTATGCGGCGCGACATATTTTTGCTCCGCTGAAGATGATGCGGACGCGGTTTGTGCCTCCGGCGGTTTGGAAGACGAAGATTGCGCCGACGCAGTATGACGAGAACGAACACATGCTGTGGGGAGTGGTGCATGATCCGACGGCGCGGCGGATGGGCGGGGTGGCGGGACATGCGGGATTGTTTTCGACGGGCGACGACCTGGCGAAGTTTGCGCAGGCGTTGCTGAACGGCGGGGATGGAATTATGTCGGCGGTGACGGTAGAGAAGATGACGTCGCCGCAAACTCCGGCGACGGCGCCGATTTTGCGCGGGTTTGGGTGGGACATTGATTCTCCGTTCTCGTCGAATCGCGGCGATCTGCTGCCGGTGGGATCGTATGGGCACACGGGGTTTACCGGAACATCGCTGTGGATCGATCCGACGACCGAGACCTACATTATTTTGCTGACGAATTCGGTGCATCCGCGGGGGAAGGGGAATGCGATAGGGCTGCGCTCGAAAGTGGCGACGGAAGTGGCGGCGGCACTGAACTTGACTGCGAGCGAGAAAGAAGCGCTGCGGGAGAAGAGCGTCACCGGATACAACGAGGCGTTCAGCGCGGCCCGGCGCATGAGTGTGCGGAATGGGACCGTCAAGACCGGGCTCGATGTGCTGGAGGAGCATGGGTTTGATGTGCTCAAGCCGTCGGCACCGAGCGGTGAAGCGGATGCACAGAACGTTGAAGTGAAGAGCACCGAAGCGAGGGACACGGAAGCGAAGAGCGTCGAATCGAAGAATCTCGATCAGCAGAATGGGAATGCGCAGAGCGGCGAGGCGCAGAAGCAAAGTTCGGAGAATCAGGCGAAGAGTCCTGATGCGACAAGTCTTGGCGCGAAGAAGCGCATTGGGCTGGTGACTAATCAGACGGGAGTCGATGGCGCTGGGTTGCGGACGATTGATGTACTGGCGAAAGCGCCGGGAATTTCGTTGGATGCGATTTTTAGTCCGGAACATGGGGTGACGGGGACGCTTGATACTACCGACATTAATAATTCCAAGGATGCGGCGACTGGCGTTCCGGTTTATAGCGTGTATGGCGGGACGGACGCGGCGCGGCGTCCGTCGGCGGATGTGATGAAGAATCTGGATGCGGTGGTGTTCGACATTCAGGATGCGGGGACGCGGTTTTATACCTATGAGACGACGCTGGGATATTTTCTGGAGGCGGCGGCCAAGGCGGGGATTGAGTTGATCGTGCTGGACCGGCCGGATCCGATTACGGGGTCGTTTGTGCAGGGTCCGGTGGCGGATGCGGGGCGGGAAAGTTTTACGAATTACTGGACGCTGCCGGTGCGGCACGGGATGACCATGGGCGAGCTGGCGAAGATGTTTAACGCCGAGCGCGGGATTAACGCGAAGCTGACCGTGGTGCCGATGGAGGGGTGGCAGCGCGGGGATTGGTTCGATTCGACGGGGCTCGCGTGGGTTAACCCTTCGCCGAATTTGCGCAGTGTGACGGAGGCGGCGCTGTATCCGGGCGTGGCGCTGATTGAGGGGACGAATGTTTCGGTGGGGCGCGGGACGGATACTCCGTTTGAACTGGTGGGTGCGCCGTGGGTGAAGAGCAGGGAACTGGCGGCTTATTTGAATTCGCGCGGGATCGGGGGCGTGCGGTTTGTTCCGGTGACGTTCACGCCTACGGCTAGCGTGTATAGCGGGCAGACGTGCTCGGGGGTGAATATTCTGCTGACGGACCGGAATGGATTTGACGCGCCGGAGTTGGGGATGGAACTGGCGGCGTCGCTGCAAAAACTATACCCGGCCGATTTCAAGATCGAGCGGGTGAACCAGTTGCTGGTGAATCAGAGTGCGTATGACGCGCTGGTGGCCGGGCAGGATCCGCGGCGGATTGCGCAGGAGTGGCAGGAGGGGCTGGCGGCGTTTGGGAAGGTTAGGGAGAAGTATTTGATTTATAAGTGAGGAGTATCCTTTGCAGCCCATTCACAAAACGCGAGCGAGTACGTCCTGGGCCGGATGAAGTTGGTCGCTGCAGGTCTGGTGTTGGCGGGAGTAGGAATCGCGCTGCTTCTGAGAGATGTCCAGGTGGTGAAGCATTGGACGGGTCAACCGATCTTCTCTTGGGGTCTCGTGGCGGCTGGCTGCCTGTGTATCGTGCTCGCGACGATTCCGGACTCGTGGGTCGCTAAGGCCGCGGAAACAGAAAGCAAGAGGGCTAAACATTCCCGGTAGCGTTGGGGACAGCGGGTTCCTCCCCTTCGCTTTGCGAAGGGTCGGAATGACAAATTTGGTATGTTTCAGGGCGATCTCGGGCGGATAACTCTGCGGCTGGAATGCTGCATCCTAGCGGCTTGGGCGTGGTAATCTTGGCTTTGTTGCCGGAAGCGGCTGCGCTTCGGGAGGTGTGGGATGCGAGTTCTATTCACCCTGTTGTTGGTTTCGGGGATGGCTTGGGGACAGGCGGCGGAGACTGCGAAACCGGCTGACGCTACGGCCCCACCTTCGGCCGGCACTCCGGCTTCCGCGTCGACGAATGATGCGGGGCAGGTGAAGGCGATCATTGGAGCTCCGGCTGGGGCGACGATGCAGGAGATGCCCGATCCGAATGCGGCGGTGATTCCGGCGGGGACGAAACTTCCGCTGGTGCTGAAGCAGGCGATTTCGACGAAGAATGCGCGCGAGGGCGATGCGGTGTATGCGGAGACGGCGTTTCCGTTTGTGATGAATGACCGCATCCTGGTGCCGGCGGGAACTTATATTCAGGGCAAGATCATGCATACGGAGCACGCGGGGCGATCGGTGAAGCGGGCGGAGATTCTGATCCACTTCACTTCGATGATTTATCCGAGCGGCTATACGGTAATGCTGCCCGCGTCGGTGGAGAACACACCGGGGGCCGACAGCAACGGCGTGAAGGATAAGGAAGGGACGATTCAGGCGGACAAGGACACGGGCAAGCGCATTGAAGACGCCGCGAAGGGCGCTGCGGTTGGTGGAACTGTGGGGAGCGTTGCGGGCGTCGCGGCCGGTGGGCTGAATGGGGCGCGATACGGCGGTCTCATTGGAATTGCCGGTGGAGTGGCGTGGGCGCTGTTGAAGCATGGTCCGGATGTGAAGCTGGATGTGGGGACTTCGCTGGAGATGGAGATTCAGCGGTCGATTCCGGTGGATTCCAGTCGGATTCAGGTGGCGAAGGCGGGTTCGTAGTTTCGGGCGAATCATTCAAGAGTTTCGTTGGCATTTCAGGCGTCCCCCCGGGACGCGAATCCAATTCTGATCGGATCACCCGGCGTTGAAAACGCCGGGCTATTTTCAGGAGCGCCTCTGGCGCTGTCACCTCGAAAGACTCCGAGGGATCCTTGCGGAATATCAAGTCGAACATTTCCTAACTGCTAGACTTCGTGCATGCGACGGGCTGACGTGTCGGCGATGCGGGGAATCTTGCGCGCGCTTTGCCCACGATGCCGGACAGGGAAGATCTTTCGCAGATCGGTGTGGTTGGTTCCGGGGATGCATGAACGATGTCCGGAATGCGGGTTGAAGTTTGAGCGCGAGGACGGGTATTTCCTGGGGGCGATGTACATCAGTTATGGACTGGGGTTGGGCGCCATTACGGCGCTTTCGGCGCTGGTGTGGGACGTGACGAAGTGGCCGTTGATGAAGAGCGTGTGGGTAGGGATTGTGTTATTTCTGCCGCTGGCGCCGGTGCTGACGTGGATGGCGCGGGTGTTGTGGATCTATCTGGATCAGGGGATCGATCCGGACCGGAGTTGAGTTTCGCGCGCAGCTTTTCTTTCGCCCCTTCGGGGCTGGCTTCTCTGTCCGCCGATCAACCCACAGCTTGCGCTGTGGGCTGCATTATGTCGCCGCTCCGCGGCTTCCGGCTGCGGTTCTTGCTGCTCCACGCGCCAGGTGCGCGCATCAAGCCAAGCAACCATCCCGGTCGCGATTTGCACCGCCGGCTGGTTCTGGCTGCTATACAATCCGCGGTAGGAGCGTTTCGGTGCTCCGATCGTGGAGGTTTCTTGTGGAAGCTTTCGGTATTAGTTTCGGCTTTTTAACTCTCATCATCGTTATCGTCGGTATTTACCTTCTCAGCTCCATCAAGATTCTTGCTGAGTATGAGCGCGGAGTCATCTTTCGCCTGGGCCGGCTGCTGGCCACCGCCAAAGGACCGGGGGTAACTCTCGTGTTCGCGCCGATTGACCGGATCGTGCGGGTGTCGCTGCGGCAGGAGGCGCTGGAAGTTCCGCCGCAGGACATCATTACTCGCGATAACGTTACATTGAAGGTGAATGCCGTTATTTTTTTGCGGGTGATTGATCCGAACAAGGCCGTGGTCGAAGTTTCGAATTACGTGTACCAGACTTCGCAATTCGCGCAGACTACGCTGCGGTCGGTGTTGGGCGAGCAGGAGCTGGACGAATTGCTGTCGCACCGGGAAAAAATTAATCTGCGGTTGCAGAGTATTCTCGACACGCACACTTCGCCTTGGGGCGTGAAGGTGACCAACGTCGAGGTCAAACAAGTCGACATGCCGGAGTCGATGCTCCGCGCCATGGCCAAGCAGGCTGAAGCCGAGCGCGAGAAGCGGTCGAAGATTATTCACGCCGAGGGTGAGTTCTCGGCGGCGCAGAGGCTGGTGGATGCGGCTCATTTGCTGGCCACTGAGCCGGTCAGCGTGCAGTTGCGCTACTTGCAGACTTTGACCGAGATTGGCGTGGAAAAAAATACGACTGTGATCTTCCCTGTACCGGTGGACTTTTTCTCTGGCCTGCAAAAGTTGTTAGGAAAAGGAGAAGGGGCGGCGGGGAAGACTGCGTAGATAGAACCACGTAGAAAAGAGGGATTGACGCGCGGCTCGTTGAACTAGGCGCGGCGCCGAAATTGCCGGGGGTGGGGAGTATGGCTTCTTCGTCACAAGATACGGAAATTACACTGGGAACGGGCAAGCTGCTGGTGCTGTTCTTCGGCCTGGTGGGAGTGTGCGCGCTTTTCTTCGCGCTAGGATATTCGCTGGGACGGAAGTCGGAGCCGATGATCCCGACGACGAGTGCGGCGATTGCTCCGCAGACAGTGCCGGGGTCGGGGAAGGCGAGCAGCGGCGCGGCGGCACCGGCGATGTCGTTCTATAAATCGGTGGAGCAGAAAGACCCTAACCCTGAGTTGACGCCGCCGGCCAATGCGAAAACTGATACGACCGCCCCTCCTGCGAATGCCAGCGGGAGCGCGACCGCTAATCCAAATTCGACTGCGGCGCAGACGCCTGCTACCGGCGGGTCTGACCCGGCCACCACCTTGCCGACGGCGGCGTATTTCGTGCAGGTGGCTGCGGTGAGCAAGCAGGAAGATGCAGATTCGCTGGTGGATGCTCTGAAGAAGAAAGAGTATCCCGCATTTGTGGCGGCTCCGGTCACAACTGACAAGCTGCTTCGCGTACAGTTGGGGCCGTTCTCTGAGATCAAAGACGCCGAGGCGATGCGGGCGCGACTGATTGCCGATGGGTATAGCCCGATTCTGAAGAAATAGGTCTGTGCTCCGGACTCTTCCAGAAACTATTCTCTTCATAGATGCGCACGGAATCGGCTGTGCTTCGCTCGGTCGCGTCATTTACGTCAGTCGTTTCCACAGTCCATTCGATTAATCCGTTCACAGACCTCGGGGAACGAGGACGAAGTGGTCGATTGCGATCTTGGCACCGTCATCCGCCCGGAAAGCATCGAGCCGGTGGTCATTTGTCATTGGTCCTTGGTCCTTGGTCCTTGCTCATTGGACACCAGAAGACGGAAGACCGTTCCCGTATGACTATACGAGAGTCAGTATCGGTGATTTCTTAGATTGACAGTCGTCGATTCTCGCGATATTCCTAGGTGATCATTTTCTCGCTTCGTCATTTCAGGTTTCACTCATGTCATCTTCTGAGAGCTCTCTTGATCGCGCGCTGCATGCCATTGCCGACCCGACGCGGCGGCGGATTCTGCAGGCCTTGAAGGAGGGCGAGGCGGAAGCCAAGCAGAAGGGCAGTTTGAGTGGACCTTGCCTGTGCGCGGGGGACATTGAGGAACGCGTTCGGCTTTCGCAGCCGACGATTTCTCATCACATGGCGATCCTGACGAAGGCTGGGCTCGTGGATGGGGCGAAAAAGGGGCAGTGGCGCTGGTACCGGAGAAATGAGAAGGCGATTCGGACGCTGGTGAAGACGTTGCGGGGGGAGTTGTAGTTGTCGCCGGTAAAGCCGCGGTCCGTGTGCGCTTGACGGCTCGATTGAAGTCGGACCCTTCCCGTTGTCTGGCTACACGATTTCTACGCTGACATCTTCAGGTATTCCCCGCCGTAACATCGGAAAAGGCGCGATGTTAGGATGGGCACCCGGTTTGTTTCTTATCTTCTTATCTTCTCTTCTTATCTTCTCTTCTTTCTCTTCTCTTTTTCGAATTCAACACTTCTAGTGCGGGCCCAGGGCCCAGCGTTCGAGGTCTCCAGTGGAGCGCAGTAGGCCGAGTTGGCTGCGCTCGAGTTCGAAAGTGACGTCCTGCAGCGTGATGAAACGCTCGCTGGCTTGCGAGTGGGCGTCGTCAAGATCATGCAGTGTGGCCGTACCGGCATCCATGCGGGTCAGGACGGCGGCGAGACTCTTCTCGGCAATTTCGTATTCGAGTTGGGCAACTTCGCGCGCAGCCTGCATCTGCGCGACGGAACGCCGCAGGCGCAACGTTTCTTCCGACGCCTGGTTGCGGGCGGCTTCTGCCTGTTTGGTCGCCTTCAGGGCATCGGCATCGGCGGCCTGGGCACGGGAATGCTGCGAAAGGTCAAACAGAGGGAATCGAATGTTGACGCCGAACGTGGCGTTGTTCTGCTGGAAGCTGCTGGCGACGCAAAGAACCTCGGTTGTGAGTGGAGACGGGGTGCAGGGTTTCGAGGGGATGTAGTAGTTCTGGTAGTTGTTGAAGCGCGACAGCAACGCGTATTGCGCGGCGAAGTCGACCGTGGGCCAGAGCGCCCGATGCTCGCCCTCAGCTCGCAGATATTGAGCGCGGGCGTGTTCGACAGCGGCTTGCACGGAGGGATTAGAAGCTGTGGCATCTTTCGCCGCATCGTCGGTTAGCGGAAGTGCGGGAGCGGCAGGGATGGAGTCGGGGTCGGTTTGAATGCTGGCGGCGGGAAGTCCGGTGAGTCTGGAAAGGTGATCGCGCAGGCCACCGGCAGCGCCTTGCGCTTCAGTGATGCGCAGGTGAACGCGGGCTGCGGACAGGCGAGCCCGATAACCTTCGACTTCACTGTCGACCCCTTCTTTGACGCGCTCGGCGACTGCAGCCTGCATTTTGTTGGCAGCGGCTTCGGTTTCCTGGAGTCGGGTCAGGCGCAGTTCCCATTTGGAGAGTTCAGCGTAGCTCAGGGCCGCGTCTTGAATGATCTGGTTGCGCTGGTCTTTCGTTTTCAAGGAGGCGACCGCAGATTCTGCTTTAGCGGCACGCACGCTGTCGCGCAAGGCGGGATTGAATAGCGCCGATTGCGTGGTCAAGTTAAACAGGGAAGGGGCGGAGCCTTCGAGGCCGAGAGGAAATCCGTAGGAATATCCGAGACCCGCTCCGGTGGAAACCTGAGGGATGTAGTTGTCGCGAAGTTCTCGATATCCGGCGGCGGCATGGGCCTCGTCGGCAGCGGCAATCGCAGCTCCCGTCGCGTGGGAGAGCGCGAGTTCTACGACGCGCTTGAGCGACACAGGTTCGGCCGCCAGAGAAGCGGGGAATAGAAGGACTGCCAGAATCCATTTTGCGGTACGCGCACCGCGGCTCAAGGTCTTCATTGCGTCCCTTTCAGCGTGACCAGGAAATGATTTCATGGAGCATTGGATGCCAGCGAGATTTTAAACGTCCCGAATATAGGATGGGGTGGTTTCGGAGGGCGCGCGAAGCAGACGGCGAAAGACCCACTTCTCGCGCAAAGGGCGCGCGAGAAATGGGGCACCCTTGCACATGGCCTGGGCGGTTTCAAGAGGGTTCAATGGTCGACTCGCTTTAAGTCTTCGCGGGCGCGCGCATAAGTGCGAGAGAGGGCGAGCGCGGCGCGGTATTCGTCAGCTGCAGCTTTGCGGTCGCCTTGCTTTTCAAGCGCCTGGCCGAGCAGGTCGTGCGCTTTGAAAGCTGGACCTTCTTCGACGGGAGACGCGAGATAGCGGCGGAGCAAGCGGACGGCCAAGGCACTGTCCCGGCCGGTGTGGAGCAGAAGACTGGCGGCGTCCATTAGCGCTTCAGGACGATCGACCCGGGCGGACTCCATGGCGCGGAGGGCCTGTTCCATTTCGTCGAGGCGCCTGGAGTGAGCCAGAAATTGAGCCAGGTGCAGCCAGGCTTGTGCGGTGCCGTGGCTGGTCTCAATCGCGCCACGGTAGGCGCGCTCGGCTGTGGTTTTATCTTTCTCCTTCTCTGCGATTCGACCGGTTACGTAGTCCGCCAGTGGGGGATTGAAGGCGGCGAGCGCCTGCACTTGGGCGCGGGCCTTATCCTTGCCTCCGCCAACGATGCCGGGAGCTTCTAGATAGAACTCGGCGAGATCGGCACGGGCCTCTGAGTTCTTAGGATCGAGCTCGACGGCACGCTCGAACTCGGTGCGGACTTTTTTCGCCAAGCCCGCCGCCGAAACAAAACCGGCGCGATCGGCTTTCTCGCCATCGATTCGACCCAGCCAGAGGTGGTAGAGACTGTTCTGAGGATCGAGCGCGATCGCGCGTTCACAGTTGGGAATGCCGCGATCCCACTCGTCAATCATGAAGTAGGAGCGGCAGAGCAGGTTGTAGGATTCGGCCTTAGGCGTGGAACCCGCGACTTGCTGCTCTAAAGTGCGAATCGCTTCGTCGACGTGGCCGGAGGCGAGAAGTTCCTTGGGAGACGTGGCCGCATGCGCGGCGAGCAGAGGAACGAAAAAAAACAGGAGCAACGACACGGAGCGTAATTTCATCAATGGGCAAGTCTCATTTATGACGCTGGGCCTTCCCGGAAATAGTTCTGCTGAGAACTTCTTTTCGCAATCGTTTCCCGCAGTCCTTTCGTCGAGAATCGTCTTACCGATGATCGTTTCACCGATGAACGTTTCATCGATAATCGTTTCACCGAAATCTATGGAACTATCTTCACAGAAGCGCCGTCGACCAATGGTTTGTCGTCCGCTGGTAGGGCCACCGAGTCGCCTTCGGAAAGGCCGGAGGTGATTTCCACTCGAGTCAGATTCTGCAAGGAAACTTCAATTGTCTGGCGCTTCAGGTGATTGTCGAGGACGCGGTAGACGTAGGGTTTGGCCTCATCGATGCGCAGAGCGTCGCGCTCGAGCGTGAGCACGTTGCTGTGTTCGGCGACCACGATAGTGACGCCCACGTTGATGTTGGGCAGGAGCCGGAGATCTCTATTGTCGAGGACGCACGTGGTCTCACCCACTTGTCTGGAAAGGCGCAGTTTCACGGTCGAAGGAATCGTGCTGACTGCTCCGATCCAGGTGCGGCCTGGAACGGCGTCCCACGTGACTTCGACGCGTTGTCCGGGCTGGAGGCGGCCGATGTCGGGTTCGTCGACGAAAGCTCGCACCAGCACCTTGGATAAGTCGGCTTCCTGCAAGAGCAGTTCGCCGGCCTGGACGAAGGCTCCTTGTCTGACGGGAAGGGAATAGACGATTCCGTCGAAAGGAGCGCGCACGCTGGATTTTCGCAGAGCGTCTTCCGCGGCGTCATAGGCGGCCTGCGCTTCGGCGGCCTGCGCTTCGATGCGAGCGGCCTCCGAGTCGGAATAGCGATCTTTCTGTTTTTGCTCGATCAGTGTGAGGTCGGCCTGAGCGCCGCGCAAGGTGTCTTCGGCCTGGCGGACTTCGCCCGGCGAGGTAGCACCATCTTTCTGGAGGCGGCGCTGGGCATCGAGATTGTGCCGGGCCGCGTCGACGGCATCGCGGGCTTTGATCAACTGCGCCTGCAGCGTCAGGACTTCTTCCTGGGTGCCTTCGGCCTTGAGGACGGATTGCTCGGCCTGCGCAGTCTTGACTTGAGCCTGGGCGCGCGCGGCCTGGCTGCGGATGTCGGCGTCGTCGAGTTGCAACAGCAGTTGGCCCTTGCGCACGTGGTCGCCTTCTTTAACCAGCAGCTGCTTTACCGTGGTCGAGATGGGGGCGTGGGCTTCAAAATTCTGAATGGGCTCGATCTTGCCGTTAGTAGAAACGACGCTGCGGATAGGACCGCGCTCAACGCCGACGGCACGTACTTTCAGAGGAGACTGGTGAAAAGATGAATACAGTACAGCCAGGACCACCAGGGCAGCGAGCGTAGGCCAGATCCACCGCGGTCGAGGCGGGGTGTGCGAATTGTTCGTCGATGCCAACCAGTTGTTCTTTCGGGTTACGGCTGGTGCAAGGAGTTAATTTACCATTCCGAAGGCAGCGGCAGATATACCGCGCTCCCCAAGCACCGTATCAGGTTGGATGCGGGCGGCGGGGCTTCGGGTGCAGAATCGGGCGCATCCGAGCAAGACGCTACAATACTTGTATGGCTAAATCGCCTCGTTATACACCTGAGCATGCGGCTGCGGGTCTCGACGCGAAGTTTCCTGAGATTGAGATCTGGCCCAACCAATTTCCGGGATATGAGATTGTGGTGGACGATCCGGAGTTCACGTCGGTGTGTCCGAAGACCGGGCTGCCGGATTTTGGCGTGTTGGCGATCCGATACATGCCGGATAAAAGCTGCCTGGAGCTGAAGTCGCTGAAAGAATATTTGCAGTGCTACCGGAATCTGGGAATCTTTCAGGAAAATGTCGTCAACCAGGTTCTGGAAGACGTGGTGAAGTGGGCGAAACCGGTGTGGGCGGAGGTGCGAGGAGAGTTCCGGCCGCGGGGTGGGATTTCTACGACGATTGTGGCGCGCTGGCCGCGGCCGAAAGGGCGGCGAGAGTAAACATTCTCGTCGTGCTATATTCGCTGGACCTGTGGCTCAGACTGATCTTCAACCTCGCACTGCGCTGATTGTCCTGACGGCGCTCAATCTGCTGAATTATGTGGATCGCAACGTGCTGTTTGCGGTGCAACCGCTGGTGCAGGATGAATTTCATCTGAGCAATGTGCAGATTGGATATCTGACCAGCGCCTTTCTGGGTTTCTACACACTGGCGGCGCCTTTTGTCGGGCCATTGGCGGACCGCTATTCCCGCAAAGTCATCATTGCGCTGGGAGGAATCTTCTGGAGTGCGCTGACACTGCTGACGGCGGTCACGCATACCTATACGGAATTGCTGATCCGGCACACGCTGGTGGGCGTGGGCGAAGCAACCTTCGTGACAATTGCGCCGACATTTGTGGCGGATCTGTTCGGCGAAGAGAGGCGCGGGCGGATTCTGGGAGTGTTTTATCTGGCGATTCCTGTGGGGTCGGCGGCTGGGTATTTGCTGGGAGGGAATCTGGCTCCGCACTACGGCTGGCGATTTCCATTTTATATTGCGGCGGCTCCGGGTTTTCTGCTGGCGCTGGGCGTTCTTTTCCTGAAGGAGCCGGAACGCGGGCAGTTCGATTCGCTGGCGGAGACTGCGGAGCGCGGAACGTTATTCGGTCTGCTGCGGAATCCGGCGTTTCTGACTTCGACGCTGGGCATGGCGGCGATGACATTTTCTCTCGGTGGCATTCAAGTTTGGATGCCGAAATTTCTGTACAGCGATCGCGGCTACACCCTGGCGCAGGCGAACTTTGCATTCGGCATCATCATCGTGGTGGACGGGATCGTCGCGTCGCTGGCGGGGGGATGGCTGGGAGATTATCTGCTGCCGCGGATGAAGAGTTCTTATTACCTGATATCGGCGGCTAGCATGTTACTGGGCGTTCCCGTCATGATTGTGGCGTTGTTTGTGAAAGGTCCGTTGATGATACCGGCGATTGCGGTTGCGGCGTTTTTTCTCCTGCTCAATACTGCTCCGCTTAATGCGGCTGTGATCAATTCGGTCGGGGCGCATATTCGCGCCACGGCGCTGGCCGTCAACATCTTCATCATTCATCTCCTGGGGGACATTCCGTCGCCCACAATGATGGGTTGGGTGGCGGACCGGCGGTCGCTGCAGGCTGGATTTATTTTGCCGGTGATCGCGATGGGGGTTTCCGCTGGAATACTGTTCTATGGGATGAGGTTTGCGCCGGCGGTTGCGGCGGGTGGAAAGAGCTTGAACCACTAAGAGCACGAAGAAGATCCTGAGACCCCATCGCAAATGTCTTACTTTTATTGGATTGCGGGAATAATTCTGGGGCTGGCTTGGTTTTCCCGCATTGTGGATGCTGCGCTAGGTATGCCCAGCGTGGCTGACGTTTCTCTTCCGAAGTGGGATCGGAATCCGGTTTCGGCTGCGGGGAATCCCAGGGTTTCGATTATTGTGCCTGCCCGCGATGAGGAAGAGACCATTGAGCAGGCTCTGAACACTCTGCTGGCGCTTGATTACAACAACTATGAAGTGATCGCCGTGAATGATCGGTCCAGCGATTCGACTGGGGAGATCATGGAGCGAGTTGTTGAGAATCAGAATCTCCGCTTCTCGCAAAGTGCGCGAGAAACGGGGCACGCGGAAGTGAGTCAATATCCAAGTCAAAGTCAAAATCAAAGTCAAAATCAAAGTCAAAATCAAAGTCAAAATCAAAGTCAAAATCAAAGTCAAAATCAAAGTCAAAGTCAGAATCAAAGTCAAAGACA
>Ga0307476_10000168_pt1 | contig 64178 bp, 63 predicted proteins | sample atmos_gasesECM2C_2_FD_203314 | JGI IMG/M metagenome (GOLD analysis project Ga0307476, IMG submission 203314) | Hardwood forest soil microbial communities from Morgan-Monroe State Forest, Indiana, United States - atmos_gasesECM2C_05 | ecosystem: Environmental > Terrestrial > Soil > Temperate... | reverse complement strand
ATTACAGTCGGTGGTACGACTCCGACGAGCGATTTTGGAGCCGCTCTGGTGGGCGGATTCCTGCAAATCTCCGATCCTACTAACAACAACACCCTGACCGTGACTGAAAGTGTCCACGCCGACCTTACTGTCGGTCCTGCGGCGCTCGCCCATCCCCTGCAGGATTTTGCGGGCGGATTCGCAAACCCCACAGCAACGACATCCACTGTACAGAATCTCATCAACGCCATTAATTCCGACACGGTTGTCGGGGCCAAGGCGTCTCTAGTCAACGGACTCTTGCAAGTCACGGATCCCTTCAATCGGGGCAACATCGCGGTCACCACCACCGATACGATACTCGGTGCAGCGGTCGCGGGGGCTCAAACCAACTTCGTCAACCCCACCATCGGGTCATCGGCCCCTAACGCCAACGAGTTGGTCAGCAATGCCGGAACCAGCGGCACTCCGTTGACCGCCGCCACTACATTAGCGGCCGGCAGCATCACCAGCTTCACAGCCGGGGGCAAGACCTTTTCCTATACGGCGCCGACCGGGGGGGCCACCATCGGAGCCCTCATCAGCGCAATTGACAACCCTCTAACCGATCCGGCAAACCTGCAGGCTTACATCGGAACCGTGGGCGCGGCTGCGGGGCAGCTGGTCGTGGTCGATCCTCTCAACAACGGCAACCTCGCTGTCGGTCCAACCAATGCCAATACCGCGCTGGGAACCTTCAGCAGTCCGGTAACCACCGCCTCGCCAACCACCAACATCTTCCTGAGCGACTCTACCGCTGTCGGCTCCAGCGAGATCGCGGTAACCATCGGTTCTTTGAATACTGCGTCCATCACCAACGGCAGCGGTACGAGCGCCGTCAACCTGGCAGCCACCGACCTGAACACTCAGGGGGACGCGCAATCCGCTCTGAACTTACTAGGGTCCGCCATCGCCAATATTGCCAGTGTTCGCGGCAACTTGGGCGCGGTGGTCAACCGGCTAACCGCAGCCGGCAACGTCCTCAACAGTCAGGTTTTAAACCTGACATCGGCGGAGAGCACCATCACCTCGGCCGACATCCCAACGGTGGTGGCGAACCTTACAAAGTATTCCATCCTGGAACAGACCGGAATCTCCGCTCTCGCCCAGTCTAACCAGCAACAGCAGCTCGTTTTGAAGCTATTGCAGTAAATCTGTTCAAGTAAGCCCAGCTCGGAAGGAGGCGGTCGAGCCTGCCTCCTTTTCCGGCTCATCCACGGGAGGCTCGGACCATGAGCGTGGGTCCCGCACTAAGGATTCCTGCTTCGGCCGAGACTCAAGCCGAACCCGAGGAAGTGCGCGCGGTCGCTCAAGTTCCCAGTTCAGGAGGAGACTCATACGGGAAACCCGTTCAACCAGAAAACGCCGCCGCAGTATCGGCTGATCCCCAAGATGAAGTCAAAGTGCAGTTCGAGCCACCGGGTGAGGTCGCGGTTTACCAGTTCGTGAACCAGCAAGGCAGCCTCATTGTGCAAGTACCGAGTGAGCAAATGCTCAGCATTGCTCGCGAGATTTCCACGGCACTGGCCCAAGAGGCCACGTCCAAAGTACCGCTCGTAAACGAAGGAGGAAAAGCCAATGGGCATTAGTTTGAATCCCTCGACAATCCTCTCAGGGCAAGGCATTGATGTTGCTTCCCTAGTACAGCAGATTATTACCAACCAGAGCACCGGCCCGTTGTCGGTGTGGCAAGGGCAGGACACTGCCCTATCGACCCAGAATGGCTTACTTGACGGGATCGAGAACAATCTCACCGCTTTGCAGGCTGCGGTCGCCGCATTGTCTGATCCGACAGGAGCGCTCACCGCCCAGGCGGCAACATCATCGCAGCCCGCAGTACTGACCGCCACGGCGGACAGCACGGCTGTCGCCGGAACTCATACCGTCGAAGTGGACACCCTCGCGACGAACGGGACACTGTATACCAATCCTGTCGCCACCGGGGCCAATACTTCTTTCCTGGTTACTGGACAAACCGGCGACATCAAGCTGGAGGTCGGAGGAGCCACCCCCTTTGACATCCCCATTACCCAAGGCAGCAACGACACACTCACCACTCTGGCCAACTACATCAACGCGCATAGCTCTACAAATAATTGGGGAGTCACTGCCGGCGTGGTCAGCGATTCCACCGGTTCGCGACTGGCCCTGCAAAGCCAGAACATGGGCACTGCGGGGGCACTTGCCGTCAGCAATAACGCGAACACCAGCCTAACCTTCGCCACCCCGGCGGGTGGCACCAACGCCAGCCTCACCGTCGATGGGGTACCTTTCAGCAGCACTACCAACACGGTAAAGGGTGCCATCCAGGGGGTCACGCTCAGCCTGGTCAGCCAGTCACCCGGCAATCCCGTGCAGTTGAGCGTGGGGCCCGATCGGAACCAGATCACCACTGCGGTCAACAACTTTGTTTCTGCGTACAACACGGTGGTCACCACCAACAATCAGCAATATGCGGTCGATCCCACCGGAACCACTCCCGCTCCGCCTCTCGAGTCGAATCTTTCTTTACGCTCAGTCCAGTCCAGCATCCTAGCGGATGCTGGCGTCTCGATTACCGGGAACAGCGGATACGTCAATCTGGAATCGCTAGGCATCAACACCAACAACGACGGCACGCTGACACTGGGGACGAATGCGGAGGGCCTCACATTCGCCCAAGTGCTGGCGGCTAACCCAACGGCCGTCCAAAATTTTTTCCAGAACGCGTCAGGAACTGGCTTCGCAAACAATTTCAACACCGATCTCAGCAACATTACGAACGCCACCAGCGGCCCTTTGAACGCGGAGGTCACGCAAAACGAGGCGGAACAGCAGGATTTGACGACCACGATCAACAACTTCGAGGTCCAGCTCACGGCCCAGTCAACACAGTTGACGCAGCAGTACGATGCCGTAAACGCTTCTCTTCAGGCCTATCCTCTTCTTCTGCAAGAGATCACCCAAACGCTGGGCACGCTGGGCCAGGGCACCTCCAGTTCCGGCTCGCTGGTTCCGAGCGGACCCACTCTTACTTCGGGGCTATAGCAAATGGATGCACGATCTCATTACCGTGAAACCGCCGTGCGGGGCGCAAGCCCCGTACGCCTTGTGATCTGCCTGTACGAGCAGGCGATCGAAGATCTTCGCCACGCCGTCGCCGCTTTGGAAATGGGCGACATCGAGGCGCGCACTCGCGGTATCAATCACGCCCTTACCGTCATCGCCCACCTGCAGGGTTCTCTCGACATGCAGCGAGGTGGGGAAGTGGCCGCCAACCTCAATCGGTTTTATGGTTTGATCCGCGCTGGTTTGGTTCAGGCCCATGTCAAGCAATCCGCAAGAATCCTCGAAGAACAAATTTCCTTGCTGGTCACTATTCATGAAGCCTGGGTAGAGATGGAGCGCATCACGGCCGCATCCTCGCTGCAACTCACGGTGAGCAAGCAGGCTGCACCCGCGTCCTCCGAGCCGCAAATCCCCATTGCCGATTGGAACGCATAATGCCTTCAAGAGTTCAGACCTTACGCGACGCCAACCGCCGCATTCCAGACTGGCTGGACTGTGTCATCGCCCGGCACGAGCAAGCCGCCGTAGTTACGCCGGACCAGATGGCCGGATTGCTGGCGGAACTGTTGAAGGCCGGCGAAGGGTTACGCGCGGAACCAATCCCGGAACAAGGAGTTGACTCCGAACTGGATGACGAACTGCAGAAGTATCGCAGGAACGTGGAACGGCTTCAACGAATGCTGCCGGCCATTCATAGTCAGCTGCTGGTCGAACGGGCCCGCTTGGAATCCCAGCGGGCGCGCTTGCAAGCTGCCGCCGAATGGGCCCGCGCCTCCCGCAGCACCCTTTGAAAGAAGAATTACCGAAAGAAGCGTTACCCCCTTCCAGTTTTTCGTTTCTTCTCCCAATCATTCTTTACTCTTACTTCAAATAAGAAAACAGGTTGATGTGCGCCGTCTGCCCGATCGTCGTCAGCGTGGCCTGAAGCGAGGTCTCTGCCGTGGTGAGATTGCTGATTACGTTGGGCAGGTCCGCGCCCGCCACTGTATTTTCTTGCTGCGCCAGTTGGACGGTTTCGCCGCTGAGATAAGTCTGCTGCGCGGTGATCTGGCTCAGCGCGTTCCCGTAAAATACTCGCTGGGTATCGATCGAAGCTGAAGCGTTACTGACTTCGACAACGGCGGCGGCTATGCCTTGGCCGCTCTCCAGACCGTTAATCAAATCCTGAATGCCCTGAAACATGTCAGCCCCAGGCGCGGAAAATAACTGCGATCCCGGCAGATTGGTTTGCAGCGTGAAGTTGTCGCCCAAAGTAACGCTGTTGACGCCGGTATTGCCGGCGTACGTGACTCCGGAAGGAGAACTGGGAGTAAGCGAGTAGGGAGCGGTTTGAGTGGCAGTTCCGGAGAAGACGTAGTTGCCTTGATAGCTTAAATTGGCCAGACTTACCAGTTGGCTCTGGATGCCGCGTATTTGCGTGGCCAACGCGCTTTGATCGGAGGCGTTGAGCGTGCCATTGGCCCCCTCCACCCCCAGGCTGATCGCCTGCTGCAGTGAAGTGATCACTGAACTCAGCGTGGAATCCGCATTCTGTATTTCGCTCTGTACACTTCCGCTGCTGCGCTGGAATTGATCGTCCTTGGAGGTTTGATCCGCGTTCTGCACCAGGATTGCGGCTGCGGCCGGGTTGTCGGATGGAACATTGACGCTCGACCCGGTCGAGATCTGTTGCTCGTCGGTATTGATCTCCTGTTGAGTCTGAGCCACGGCAGCGAGCAAATCAGGATACGGATTGGGGTTTACGCGCATAGCATTATCCAGTTAAGGTGCTCATTTGGATGACGGCGTTCATCATGTCGTTGATGGTGGTCACGACCTGCGCCGATGCGGCATAAGCGTCCTGAAACTGCACCATGTTGGCCGCCTCTTCGTCGAGATTCACTCCCGAGATCGCAGAGCGCTGGTCGTTCAGTTGCTGCAATACCAGACCGGAAGCGGTCTGTTCCGCGGAAGCGTTGGCCGCATCGGTGCCCACGTTGAAGACGATGCTGGAATAATAATTCGTCGGACTCTGGCCGGCGACGATCCCCTGATTGCCCAGCGCATACATGGCTTCGGTATTACCATTGCTTCCCACGCTGCCGTCGGAACTGGCCGCGATCAAGGATGGATCGGTGATGGCTACGGACAAGCTGGCGGCCGTACCCACTCCGTTGACCGGCGGTGGATTGAAAAGGTTCGTGCCGGCCACGCCGTTGAGATCGAATCCTCCCGTTTGCACGGTATTTACCGCCGTCACCAATCCCGAGGCCAGGGTATCGAGCTGCGTCTTAATCGCCGGAATTTCCTGGTCGCGAGCCTGCAGCGTTCCGCCTAACTGGCCGGATGTAATCTGCCTGGTGATGTCGGCTCCCGTCTGCGAATAAACGTCATGCAGGCCCGAGGCAATCGGCTGAGTCTGGAGTTGAAAGCTCTGTTGACCGACCACCAGCGGCGCCCCGTTCCCCGTGGTCAGCGTGATCGAGTTGTCGCTCGGAATCTCCGAAACGTCCACCAGGCTCGAAAGCTGGTCGATCGCTTGCGTGCGCTGGTCAATAAAGGTTCCCGCACTCTCGCCGACATTTTCGAGGTTGCTGATCTGCCCATTGAGTTGCGCAATCTGCTGCGAAAGCTGGTTGATCTGCCCCACCGTCTGCACCACGCTCAGATCGAGATTCTGCTGTTGCTGGGTCAGGTTGTTGGCGGTGTTGTTGAAGCCGGTGGCGAGATTGCCCGCCGCAGTCAGAACGGCCTGGCGCAGCGATAAATCGCTGGGGTTGGTTGAGAGTTGATTGATGCTGTCGAAAAAATTGGTGATCTGCGTTCCGATGTCGTTGGTGCTGGTGGTGAAGTTTACCTGAGTCTGCTGCAGCGCCGAAGTCAGCGCGCTGAATTGTCCCTGACCCTGGTTCTGTTGCTGGATTTGCGATTCGAGGATCGAGTCGCGGATGCTCTCCACACTCTGTAGCGTCACTCCCGTGCCGAAGGTGAGCGGTTGCAGCACTACCGGATCGCTCGCCACCAGCACAGCCTCCTCACGCGAGTAGCCGGGCGTGTTGACGTTGGCCACATTGTTGGTTGTGGTCGCCATCGCGCCCTGATCGGCCATCAATCCGCTGAGAGCGGTCGCCAGGCTGGCATTCAGGCTCGACATGGATTAGACCCCACCTTGCGTGTCGTAAACCACAGCCGCCGGCGCGTTCGGTTTCACAAACAAACATCGGTAGTTGAGACTCGGTCCGGCCAGCATATTTGCCAGAATGCGCAGCTTTCTTTGCGCCCGCGCCAGTAACGCAGCCTGTACCCGCGCCGCCTGAAGAACAGCCTCTTCCGAACGTCGAATCTCTTCTGCGATCTCCTGCTGGGGCGCTGTCTCGCTCCGCAATGTTCGTTCGCAAAGCCTCTGCATTTCTAGAACCAGTCCAACCTGTTCCCGCGTTCCCTGTTCGATTGCGGCTAGATCAAGCGCGAGCAGCGCGCGGCGGCTGCCATTCAGGCTTGCCTCCAAATCTTGCAACAACTTCAAACGCTCGGGCGTGAATCGCTCCATCGTGAGGGAAGTGCTTTCCACGGAACTGCTGTTCAAAGAGAACTGGCGTCGGACGATGGAATCAGTTGGCATCGTGGTTTCGAGCAGGCTCTTCGCTTCGCGCAAGGCTCTTCGGGAACTCTTCGATAAATCTGTTCAAGCGAGACTGTCAATACTATGTGATGCCAGGCCGCCATCCTGATTTTGATCTGGCTCCGGAGGATACTGTCGTCGCTCACGCTCGTGTTCCGGAACTTGATCCGCTAGGGAGTCGCCGCTCAACTCAAGGATCTCGCCAGGGGCCTCGTCGTCAGGCGCTTTCGTGGCAAGCCTGATCGGGCGGCGATCCAGGTGCTCTCTTTCTTTTCCAGCTCCGCTCGTGGCCGCATTTTGCCCTTGCACTGCCTGCGCCGTTGCCACCGGCGCTAATCCCTCGACTCCGAGACCGGAGGTCAATTCAATTCTCTCTGGCGCCACCAGCGTGCTCCGTAAGACTAGTTAGGACTAATGTTGTCTCAGCTCGATCCGGCCTACGCCGCCGGTTCGACCAGCAGGTGCATGAAGAGCGCCGCGGCCGTTTGTCCGGCGTCCGGTTGAAAGTTGCCGCTCTGCACCACCTGGCGCAGCGCGTTCACCTTTTCCTGGCGAACCTCCGGAAGCTGCAAAGCTTGAGCTGTCAGGGCTTGCACTTGCACGTGACTCCCGGAAAGCTGCGCTTGATCTTCGCCGGGCGCGCTGGTTGTGGCAGGGGGCGTATCGCCACTGGCCGGTACCGCACTGTTGCTTCGACTGCCCTCGGGAAGCGCTTGCGCTCCCGCATTTCCATCGATTCTCATAGTTGGTTCCTCCCCCGAAGATTGCCTTGCAATTGAACTATCGGCGGATGGTTAAAAAACTTTAATTCAACCTCAGCTCAGCTTTACCAGTTGCCTGTACTGCGGCCTTATGTTGTTCTATCGGCAGAAGTTACATAAACTTTAGGGCGCTACGACAGGGTTACGCGCGGGCGTGGTTTGGGGTGCGGGCGCGCCCTTGGTGCTTTCGAAATACTGGGCAATCATGCGAGCAATCCCAAATCCACCCCCAGCCACAATGGCCGACGCCAAAGCTTGCGTACCCATATAGTTGTAGTTATCCTCGCCCGCCATGGCCTCCTGCCCGGGCACCGAGGCGAAGGTCTTTTCCATGGACTGCAGCACCGTGCCGATCAGCTGCGCTTCAAACTCCCGTGCCGCCTTTTGTCCTTTGCCCAAAGGCGCGTTCGCCAAGGGCAGCATGCTCGCCCCGGAGACATTTCCGGGAGACAGCCCGGAAGCCCCCTGAGTAAATCCAGAAGAAGTAAAACCAGAAGAAGCAAAACCGGAAATCGAGCTCATCAGATTACCTCCAGATCGGCTTCGAGCGCGCCCGCAGCCTTGATGGCCTGCAGAATCGAAACGACGTCGCGCGCCGTCGCACCGATCGCTTGCAGGCGGGTTACCAATTCCTCTACGCTGGCCCCTTCGTTCAATTCCACATTGCGCGCCGGAGTTTCGGTCGCCTTAATTTTGGTTTCCGGCAAGATCTCAGTTTGTCTGGCACCCAGCGGACTTGGCTGTGAGGCCGCGTAGGTTGTAGTGACTTCGATCGAGAAAGTCCCGTGAAGAATCGACACTGCGCCGAGGTGTACGTCCTTGCCCATCACCACGGTGCCGGTCCGTTCGTTGACCACCACCTTGGCTTTGCGGCGAACCCGCACTTCAAGGTTCTCGATTCGAGCCAGCAGGGCTGGAAGATCGCCTACCTTCGATCCGGGAGTTTGAATCTCCACCCGCCGGCTGTCGATCACCGCCGCCGCCGGGCTCGCCAGCTCGGCGTTGATGACTCCCGCGACCTCCTCGGCTGTCGAAAAGTTTGCTTCATTCAGCAGCAGTGAAAGTCGCGGGAGTTTGGTGAGATCGAGCGAGCTGTCGCGTTCGACCAGTCCTCCACTGGGAATGCGTCCGACTGTGGGATGATTTACCTGCTTCGAATTGGCCGCCGATCCCACCGAATATCCGCCCACCACCAGCGGCCCTTGCGCCGCGGCGTACACCTGCCCATCGGCCGCATACAGCGGGGTTAACAGCAGCAGCCCGCCTTCGAGACTGCGAGCGTCTCCCGCAGATGAAACCAGCACGTCGAGCGGCATGCCCGGCCGCGAGAACGGTGGCAGATTCGCAGTCACGAACACGGCCGCAACGTTTTTGACCTGCACCGTCGATTGCACCACCGACGGAGGAATCTCAACCCCCATGCGCTGCAGGATGCTGGCCAGCGTCTGAATCGTGAAGTACGTCTGTTGTTTGTCGCCCGTGCCCTTCAATCCCACGACCAGTCCGTAACCGATGAGCGAGTTGTAGCGGATGCCCTCGACGCTGGCCACGTCGCGGATCAGCACCTTGTGGTCGTGGTCTTGCCGATTCTGTTTTTGCTGAGCTTGTTCTGGCAGGTCTAGTTTTGCTTGATCGAGCTTTGGCTGATCCTTCTTTTGCGGGTCTTGCTTCTGATCGTCGCTTCGGCTGTCCAGGATTTTATGATCTAAATTCTGCAATTCCTGGCATTCGCCAGCGGGACCGGCCGCTGTCATGATTGCGAATGCAATCAGCGTGAGCATGCACCGTCGCGCCCATCGGATGGCAAACTTAAGCTGGCGACAGAATCGATTCATGCATCTCCCTGAAGTCCACGATTTCTTGGAAGCCACAATTTTCAGAACCCCACGATTCTCAAAATCCATTTCATGACCGGGCTGGGCGAACGCACGCCTTCGCTGATAATGCCTTTGCCTTTAACTTCGACTTCGAGATTGCCCACCTGATTCGATGCGACCGTATTCGTGGCATCGAGGTCGCCGGTGCGCACCATGCCGCGCAGGATCACGATCTCGCGCTGATCGTTCATTACGATCTGGCGCTCCGCCTCGACCACCAGGGTTCCGGAGGGCAACACCGCAACCACGCGTCCAGTAAGGGTTGTGCTCAGGGCGGTCGTCGAGGTGGCCTGCGCTTTGCCCGTCAGAGCCTGCGTCGACGTCGGCGAAAACAGGCTGGCAACGCCGCTTGTCTTGATGTGCCCGCCCAGAGCGGTAATTCCCGAGCTCGCCGAAAACGTGCGATTCGTGGCGACATTGCCGGTATTCGTGGACGAAAGATTCTGCGACACGCTGATCGTCACCAGATCGCCCACCCGCGATGCCTTGTAATCGGTGACCAGATTCGCCAGTCGGCCATTGTCCGTCCACAAGCTGCCGAGCGTGTTGGTGCTTATGTTTGGCTGCACTGGCCCCGAAACTTTCTGCAGATAGTCGGCCAGCGAATCCTTCTTGGGAGCCGCCGTCTTCTTTTTTGGACTGGCTTCTACGCCGAGCGCAAGCGCTACTAACACCAGCATCGTCACAGCCAGTGGAAATACCACGCCGGCTTTTCTGTGCGGAATTTTTCTTTTCGTGATCGTCGGACTGACGTTTTTTCGCCGGCAAATGCATTCTTGAACGGCACTCATAGCTTCACCTGCACTGCCCCACTCCCGACGACTTCAGCGCGCAGGATTTGTGGAGTGCTCTTCAACCGCACCCGCACGTGCTGGCCTAATCCGCCCGCATCCAAGCAGGTGACGGGCAAGGTGACTCGGATACCGGCCTGATCCCAGGTGAGCATTGCGGTCTCGCCCGGCCGTACCAGCAAAGCAAAGCCGGCCGAGCTTTGAACCCGAGCGGAAGATTCGGCGGACGACGCTCCATAAGGCGAACTCCCTTGCCCCGGATCGCGCGCCGATACCATGAACGGCACACAATCCTCCGGGCGGACACAGTGCAGCAGAAACTCCCAGCGCCGCAACCCCGCATCCCAATCGGTCTTGATCAGTTCGAGTTCAGCGTCTTCCGCGATTCCCTGAATCGCCCGGCACTCCAGATTGTTTCGCCATAAGTGCGAAGACAGCCGTTCGTCCTGCGAGGGCGCAGCTCCCGCCAGGAAATCCGCGATCTCAACACAGGACTTCGTCGCTCCCGCACGCCGCACCATAATGCGATCGGGAATGCGATCCGGAATTTGAAAGCTGGCAGTGTTGCCTGCGTTGTCGCTCACCAGCCCCGCGAGCAACGCACGCATCTGCTGGCCCTCGATTACGCGCACGGCTCCGGCCCGCGGAGCTTTTCCCATGCTCACTTGTGCCGCCGCCTGGCGTATGTGCGGACAGGTTTCACTCAACAAAAAGTCGGCCAACGTCAAGTCTTCGCGAGCCGCGTCGACGCTCGCGCGAACCGACACGCCGGCGCATGCCGCTTGCGCGGCGCATTGCGGCATCGTTGCAAGAAACACACCACTCATCAGCGCCATGCCAATCCATTTCATGCCACTCCACTTCATGAAACCTGCACCCCGCCGCTATCGGCCAAGATTGTTGATGGTCTGCAGCATCTGATCCGCCGCATTCACTACTCGCGAACTGGCTTCATAAGATCGCTGGGCGACGATCATGTTCACGAATTCCGTGACCACGCTGATGTTCGATTGTTCGAGCATGCCCTGCACAATGCTGCCCAAGCCTTCACTGCCGCCGGGGGTTCCGACGATGGGTGATCCCGAGGCCGTGGTCTGTAACAGCAGGTTGCCGCCAACGCTGTTCAGGCCTCCGGGATTGTTGAACAGCGCCAACTGCAACGATCCCACCTGCTGGGCCGCAGTCTGCCCCGCCAGAGTCACGCTGACCGTGCCATCGGAGCCGACCGTAATCGAGGTTGCGCCCGTCGGAATTGCAATCCCGGGTTGCACCGGATCGCCGTCCTGAGACACCAGGTTGCCCGACCCGTCTGTATGAAAGCTGCCCGACCGCGTGTAGGCGGTTTCCCCACTCGGCAGAAGCACCTGGAAAAAACCCTGCCCTTGAATCGTCAAATCCAAAGGATTACCCGTCTGGCTGAAGTCGCCCTGCAACTGGATCACTTCCGAGGCGGCAGAGCGTGTGCCCAAGCCCACCTGCAACCCGGCCACCAGCGTGGTCTGCTGCGTCGCCGCCGCTCCCGGCATGATCAGGTTTTGATAGATGAGGTCTTCAAACTGCAGCCGGCGGCTGCGAAAGCCGGCCGTACTCGAGTTCGAAAGATTGTTCGCAATGTTATCCAGGTTGAGTTCCTGAGCGGTCATGCCGCTGGCGGCGGTGTAGAGCGCGCGAATCATGAGTTTCTTCTCCGGAAAAAAGTTCTGCAGGCTAGACCTTCGGCAAATCCTGTACTGCAATCTGGTTCAGCGACCCGTCGATCGCGGTGAGAGCCCGCGCCAGCATGTCGGTATTGCGCTGTACCACAATTAACTGGACGACGCCCTCGGTCGGACTCACGTTCGACGCTTCAAGCGCGCCCTGATGCACCGACGAAGTTGTCGCAATCAGCGCGGAATTCGGGGGCGCGCTGTAGGAGGCATCGCCAAGCGCCGTCAGATTCGTTGCCGGCGAAAACTCTGCGAGTCGCAGCTTGTCGACCACTGCGCCTTCCACCGAAATCGTGCCATCCGAACTAATTGCTACACTTCCGCTCGGCAGTGTCACCGGGCCGAGCTCTCCGAGTACGGGATTGCCCTTGCTCGTAACCAGCAATCGTTCGGCCGTAAGGTGCATCTCCCCGGCGCGCGTATATAACGTGTCTTGCCCTTGCTGTACCTCCAGAAATCCGCCGCCGCCAATGCCTACATCGAGCGGGTTTCCGGTGGCGACAAGATTGCCCGGAGTCATGTCGAGGCGGCTGCCACTGAGAACGCCAAAATTGTTGACCGCAGAATTGAGCGCGCTGGCGCTTACCCATCCCGTACTTCCCGTCAGCAGAGAACGAAACGTTGACTGTTGTCCGCGATAGCCAGTCGTCGACAGGTTGGCGATATTGTGAGCGACCAACTCCAAGGCTTGACTCTGCGCGGCAAGGCCGGCAGTGGCTGCGTAGTATCCGCTGTCCATGTGGGTTGCTCCGTCCAACATGGAAGAGCACGCAGCGCTCCATCTGGAAGGCGGTGGGAAAAGTTATCTGTAAGGAATGAAAGCCTGACAAGAATGGCGTTCGAAGAAAATTCTTAAGTGACAGCAGACGAGAGCAGATCTTGCCGGGTAGAAAGATGCCCTCCCGGCAAAACCTTCCAGACTCATGGCAACACTCATGCCGATCACCGGACTCTATGGCAAACCTTTAATCTCAAGCGCAGCCAGCAACAACGCTCCCTGAAACAAAAAACCGGTTTGCATCCTGCGCGCGTTCGCTGCAGAGTGGAATTTATAATTTCCTCCCTTAATCACCGTCGGTACGGAAAGCAGGCAATTATCGCCCATGCCCAGAATCTTTATTTTGAAATTTCCCGCTACCATGTTGCAGACTTCGCCGAGCGCATCCCAGGTCTCAATCCCAGGTTTTTCAACTTCCGTTCCAAGCATCTTCGACGCCATGCGAAGCGCTGACAGGGTGGCGCATTGGATGGTTACAAGGCCGCACATCTTCCCGGCCAGCCCCACCATCGTGGTGACATCGAGTCCCGCATCGCTCAACGGCTGAGGCGCCATCTCAAGCTGGCTTCCCAGCATCAGATCGAAGACTTCGCGCGAGGCCAGTTCTAGCAACCCGATCCAGTTCTCGGTAGCTTCCTGCACTGCCACATCGGTGTTCTGCGGCGTCATGTTTTCCCCGAAAATCGAACTCGTCCTCAGGGATTATCGGCAAGACTGGGCGGGACTTTAGACTGCCGCTGCCGCGGCCTCGAAGGGACGGAGCGCCGCCTCGACCGTTATGTGCGCGGGGGCGCGCAAGATCAGATTGATCGCGTCTTGCCCGAAGCGCTCCAGCCGTACCCATAGATGGTCTCCACATCTTGCCAGCCGGACCTCCTCGGCCCGAAAGTTCGCGGTGTAGTTGCCGATGATGCGCCCGCACTCCACGCCATTTTGCACTCCGTCAAAGACCACATCGCTCGCCGTGTGGCGTTGGGCCAGCGCCTGCAAACCCTTTTGCAGCGCGGCCGGAGACACGACGCAAGGCTGGGTATGGCATCCCAGCATCTGCTCCACTGCGTAAAGCATCGTGTAGTCGATCCCATCACTGAAGGCGACGAGAAGTGTCGATGTAGATTTCACAAACTCCACCGGAATCATCTGAAAGCCTTTGAGTAAAAGCATTGGAATCCCGGTGAATCGTGCCGCACCCAGCGTCTCCACTCCGGTTCGCAATACGGGACATGACCACTGGCGGGCCAAAGCAGCCGTCACTTGCGGCTCGGTGACGAAGCCCAGTTGCTGCAGCCACTCGCCGGTTTTTCCACGCCCGGCGGCACGCTGCGCTTCTAGCGTGGTCTTCAGTTGCCCAGCCGTGACTTGCTGCCGCGACAGAAGCAGCAATCCCAAAGGAACCCGATGCGACTGCACCAGTTCCAGGCGGGGAACGGAACGCTCTCGGCGCAGAATTTCTACGAGAACGTGTTCTAAACATTCCGACCGGCAATACCGGCTTCCCTGCATCCGCGTGCCCCTCTTCCGGCGCCGCATGCGGTTCCAACGGCTATGAGCGTGAATACAGCCGGTGTAGGCGCATCGTGGCGCAAGTTTTTCCCATAGAGCACCGCCAGCCGCGCTCCACGATGCGATGAGCCTGAAAAGCGAACTCATGATGGAGTCCTGCCAAGTCCCAGCGGACTTACATCCGTCACCCGCAGACCGTAGTCTCCATTGATCACCACAACTTCGCCGCGGGCCACCAGCTTGCCATCGAGCAACAGGTCGACCGGCTCCGCCACTTTGCGGTCGAGTTCAATCACCGCGCCGGGGTTGAGATCGAGCACCTCCCGCAGTAGCATTTGTCTCGATCCGAAGCGCAGGGTCAGGCCCAACTGAACATCCATCAACATATCCAAAGCGCCGGCGCCGGTTCCTGGAGCGGAATCGGACGCTGGAATCGATGGAGAGGATGGCGCGGCGGACGGTGCAGAAGGAGCAGCCGCGGCCTTGGCTGCTTCCGCTTTGGCCGCTTCAGCTTTTTCCCGTAACTCTGCGACCAGAGCGGCACTCAGGCCAAACTCCAGCATCATCCCGGCTGGACCTTCTTCTCCCGCATGGAGCCAAAACGATGTCGCCGGCTGCCATGAGGGAGTGGCAGGAGCAAGTTCCACGCGCAGTTGAATTTCTCCCCAGCGCGCCTTCGCGCTCGTTGCCACCACGCCGGCAACCTGGCGCAGCAGTTCGACCGCCGCCTCGCGATGATCAACCGTCAGCTCCACTTCGGGCGCATCCGGCTCACTCATCAAGGCCTGCGCCAGGCGAAGGATGGTCGGCGGCGCAAGGCGCAAGCTCATCTCCCCGCGCAAGCCGCCTGTGGACGTAACTACGGCCCACAAATCGCTTGCCGCTGCCGGCGGTAGGTCGGCGAGGGCAGACGGGTTGACCGCGCTCGGAACCGCCGAGCCTTTGATTTGCCCCACCACCTGGGAAAAGCTTTCCGACCAGACCTGAATGTATTCGGCAGGCGCGGGTTCGAGGGCAGGAGCGGCGGCTTCCGTCATGGTTTCGTCCCACCCTGTAGCTTCATCTCGTCCGCATCCGTCTCCTCCGTCGCGACCGGCTGAAGCACCTGCGCGGCGCGGGTGGGGCCGCAACGCGAGGGCGCTGCGGTAAACATCTCAACCCCTGCGACCAAGACCGATGCCGGTTTGCTCACGGCGCGCCGCAGTGGAAGCAGATATCCCGGAACCAGTTCGGTCAATTCGCCCACGGTCGCGGTCAAGCCGTCGACCCCCAACTCCATGGGAAAAGGGCAGTCCAGCACGCAGCGCTTGACTCGCTCCCGCCAGCGGCCACGGTGGCGCGGCAGGTGTTCGCTCGATTCCGCGGAGATCTTGCGCAGCAGGGCGTGGGAAACCGATACCGGAACCGCCAGATTCAATCCTCCCCGCACCTCAAGCATGGTGATCTCAAAACTCAGCGACAGAGTCTTCTCGCCCAACGGCATCAGGCGCTGCGCATCCGCCAGTCCTACCCGCTTCTCGAAGTTCACCTGAAGATTCACTGCCTGCCAGGCCGCGCCCAGGTCGCGGCACACGATGCGGGCCACGCTTTCGACAATTTGCTCTTCGATTTCGGTGGGCTCGCGGGTGACTGCGAAAGCTTTACCTTCACCGCCCAGCAGCAGATCGACAATCGGCAAAGCAACTTTCAGGTCCAATTGCAGTGCGCCAATTACGCCCATGGGTTCGAGCCTGCAGGATGCCAGATAGGTGGTCTCCGGAACCCGCTCCAGAAATTCGCGGTAGGTCAGGTGCTCGGCGGAAACCAGGGTCGCGGCGAACACCACTCGCAAGTACGCGCCAAGGGAGTGGGTCAGGCTGCGGGCAAAGCCTTCGTGCAGCGCGGTGATGGCTTGCAGTTGCTCGCGCCGGATCTGGCCCGCCCGGCGCACATCCCAGGGCTCGACTTTGGGTTCCTTGGCTTTGCCCGCGTCGGCGCCGCCGCTGCGTGCCGCCCGTACCATGGCATCGATCTGTTCCTGGTTAAGTTCGTTCTGCACGCTTCCGTATTCCTTTCTCCGCCTTTTGCGCCTACTCTGCCGGATTCGCAGCTCACCCTCAATGCCCGCCGCTGGCCGCCGCCCGTGCCTCCGGCTTGGCTCCCATGAGATCTTCGAGCCGCGCCCGCAGCCGCACCACGGCGAGGGAATGGATCTGCGATACCCGCGATTCTCCGATGCCGAGTACCACTCCCACTTCCTTCATAGTGAGTTCTTCAAAGTAGTAAAGCGACAGCACTTGCTGTTGTTTCTCCGGCAACTCCGCCACGGCGCGGGTCAGCAGCTCTTTCATCTCGGAGCGCATGCAGCGGAAAAACGGAGTGTCCTCGGGAGCGTTTGGCAGATAGTCGCAGAGATCCTCCTCTTTGCCGTCCCACGGAGACTCTAGGTGAAGGCTGCCCACTTCGAGGCCGTCGAGTTCGGTGAGAAGCTGCTGAAACTCGCGCAACTCCAAATGCATCTCGGCAGCGATTTCAACTTCTGTGGGAGCGCGGCTCAGAGCCATGCTTAATTTGTGCTGCGCCTCTTCGACGCTGCGCGCCTTGCGCCGCAACTCGCGTGGCCCCCAATCCATTTCGCGTAGGCTGTCGAGGATTGCGCCCCGGATGCGGAACTTGGCATAAGAGCCGAACTGCACGTGCTTCGAGCGGTCGAACTTGTTCAGCGCATCCATCAGGCCGATCACTCCGGCGTGCACCAGATCTTCGAGCGGAACGTGCCGCGGCAGCCGTTCGTGAATGCGCCGCGCCAGGTAACGCACCTGCGGCAACTGTTCGAGCAGGATGCGGTCGCGCTCTTCTTTGTCCTGCCAGGTGGTGTAGGCTTGCGCCGTATTCTTGCTCATGGCTCCGCTTCCTTTTTCTTGTTCCGTTTCTTTTTCCATCGTTCAATCCCCGATCAGTGCAAGACTCCGAGCGACTGCACCTGAATCACCGGCGGAACCTCCAGTGGAGACAGCACCACCACCTTCGGCAGAAACGGCTCGAGCAAGCGCTTCAGGTAGTAGCGCGCGGGGCTCGCGCACAGCACGACCGGCGTTGCCACCGCAACCTGTTCCCCGGCCAGGCGGCGCAATCCATCCACAATGCGGCGGGCAAATGGAGGCTGCAGGCCCGCGCTCCCCGCCGCCGGCTGCCCGGAGAAGGCTCGCCCCAGTTCGTCTTCAAGCGCGCGATCGAGAGTGACCACGCGCAGGCCTCCGTTTTCCGCGAGCAGCGGCTGCACCAGCGCGCGCGACAAGGCCTGCCGCGCCGCCTCGACCAGCATGACTGCGCTCTTGTTTGAAGGCGCGATGTCCAGAAGGGTCTCGAGTATGGTCGAGAGATCGCGGATCGAAACCTGCTCGCGCAAAAGCTGCTGCAGAGTTTTCTGCACTTCGCCAAGGCTCAGAATTTTCGGAACCAGCTCCTCGACCAGCTTGGGATGGCTTTCGGCCAGGCGGTCGAGCAGACGCTTGCTCTCCTGCCGCGTCAGCAATTCGTAGGCGTGCTGCTTCACCACTTCCGCAAGGTGTGTCGCCATCACAGAAGTCTGGTCGACTACTGCATAGCCGGCCGCGAGCGCCTGATTCTGCATCACCGGAGGAATCCACACTGCGGCCACGCCAAAGGCCGGCTCTTTTGTCGGGATTCCCGCGAGCGGCCGCGGAGAGCCCTCCGAGCTGATGGCTAGCAGGTTGTCCTGATGAAGCTCCCAGCGCGCGATTTCCACGCCGCGCAATGCGATGGTGTATTCCTTCGGCTTGAGGCGCACGTTGTCGGTGATATGCACCGGAGGAACGATGAAGCCCAAATGCTGCGCCAGATTCTGCCGCAGCGCTTTCACCCGCGCCAGAAGCTGCCCGCCTTGGTTTACGTCGACGAGCGGAACCAGCCCATAGCCGACTTCGAGGCTCAGCTCGTCGAGCTTGAGCATGTCTTCGACCGAATCTTTTGCCGGCTTTTTCTCCGCCGTGGCAGCCGCCGCGGCCGCGGTCGTGGCCGCGGGTTCTTCGAGCGACTTCGGAGCGCGCCAGGCCAGAAAGCCGGTGCCGACCGCTAGCAGAAAGAACGAAAACTTTGGCAGCCCCGGAATCGCCGCCAGCGACAGCATGACTCCCGCGGCGATGATCAGAGGACGGCGCCGCGAAAGCACTTGCCGTCCCACGTCGCGTGAGAGTGTGGCGTTCGAGGAGGCGCGAGTCACGACGATGCCGCCCGCCATCGAAACCAGCAGCGAGGGAATCATGGTAACCAGACCGTCGCCGACGGTGAGCACGGTGTAGGTTTTGAGCGCCTCGCGAAAGGGAATATCCAGCTGGAAGACGCCGATGAGAAACCCGGCAATGATGTTGATTGCTGTAATCAGGATGGTGGCGATCGAATCTCGCTGGTTGAATCGCGCCGCGCCGTCCATCGCGCCATAGAACTCGGCGTCGTGCGCAATCTGCTCGCGGCGGGCACGCGCCTGAGCTTCGGTGATGGAGCCGGCGTTCAGGTCGGCATCAATCGCCATCTGCTTGCCTGGCATGGCATCGAGGGTGAAGCGCGCCGTGACCTCCGCGGTACGCACCGCCCCATGCGCCACGACAAGATACTGAATCGCGATCAAGGCGACGAACAGCACAAAGCCTACGACGTAGTTGCCGCCTACCACGAACTGGCCAAAGGCTTCGATGACGTGTCCGGCGGCTCCCGCGCCCTCGTTGCCGTGCAGAAGGATGCGGCGGCTGGAGGCCAGGTTCAACGACAGCCGAAACAGGGTCAGCAGCAGCAGCAAACTGGGAAAGACTGAAAACTGCGACGGGCGCAGAATCTGAATGGCGGACAACAGCACCAGCACGCTTATCGTCATGCTGGTCGCCAGCAGCACATCGAGCAGCACACTCGGCAGCGGCACCAGCATGATAAAAACCAGGGACACGGCCGCCACCGGCATGATCCATTCCGCGGCGCTACCCTTCTTCTGCGGCGGCACCGCGGGGGTGAGAAGCGGGATGTGGGCGGTTGCGGCCATGGCTTAGTTTTTCGAAGCTTGACTCTGCGAGGCTTGATTCTGTGAAGCCTGATTTTGCGAGGCTCGGCTTTGCGCCCGCCAGATAGCGGCCAGAATCTCGGCCACCACGGTGTAAAGTTTCGCGGGAATCGCCTGCCCCACTTCCACCGCGCGGTACAGGGCGTGCGCCAGCGGCGGATTCTCGGCCATCGGGATGCCGTTCCAGCGGGCAATTTCCTTGATCTGCGCGGCCAGCAGGTTGCGTCCCTTGGCGACCACGACCGGTGCGTCCATGTCCATGCGGTATTCGAGCGCGATGGCAAATTCCGTCGGATTCGTGATCACCACCGCGGCGCGCTCCACATCCTTGAGCATCTGGCGACGCCGCGACTGGCGCTGCAGGCGCCGGATGCGCTGCTTGATCGCGGGATTGCCTTCCGAGTCCTTGAACTCGTCTTTCTGCTCCTGCTTGCTCATCTTCAAATCGTTTTCGTGGCGCTGCCGCTCGAGGAAGTAATCTGCCGCGGACCAGAACAGCAGCACCAGCGAGCCCTTCCACGCCACCTCGTACATGCGCGAGGTTGTAAATGCCAGCAGCGCAGCGCGGCTGCCATGCAGCAACGCGGGAAAGTGCTTCCAGTCCCGCACCAGAATGGCCACGGCGAAATACACTACCACCACCGTCGGCAGCAGAGACTTCAACAGGCGGCTCAGAGCGCCCAGCGAAAATAGCTGCGAGATGTGGCTTGCCGGATCGAGCCGGCTCCAGTTGGGCGCGAGAGCCGACGGAGCGAACACGATCCCGCCCTGCGCAAGGCCGCCCGCCGTGCCTACCACCCAACTCATCCCTGCGGCCAGCGCCACTCCGCGAAACAGCCAGATCGCATTCCGCCACACTGGAATTACCTGGTCAGGACGCGTCGCCGCCTGTTCGAGCTCCTGACGCAGCAGGCCGCGCCACTGCGTGGCGAAGGCCGGCATCTGCCAGCCGCAGAACACGATCGCGGTCATCGCCGCGAGCCCCGCGGTAAGATCGCGGCTGCGGGCGACTTGTCCTTGCTCGCGCGCCTTCTGCCGGCGGCGCGGCGATGCACTTTCTGTTTTACTCTCATCGGCCATGGTTAGCTTTGCGCTGCGGTTACTCCCTCATCTCGCCAGGTGCAGCAAATGTTCGGCGGTGCGAATAGTCAGCACGAACTGCTGGCTGAAAACCCGCGGCCAGTAGGCAATGGCCGCGATCAGCACGGACAAGCCCACCAGATTTTTCACTGCCAGCCCGATGAACAGGACCGGCAACTGCGGCGAAGCCTTGCCCAGGAACCCCAGAGCCATGTCGGCGATCAGCGTCGCCACCAGCGACGGAGCAGCAATCTGCACGCCGGTCAAAAAAATTCCGCCGGCCGCCTGCAGCAAACCTCCCGCCATCGCCAGCGTGGCATGCGCGCCGCCCGGCGGAAGGTAGGCGAAGCTGCGCACCAGCGCGCGCAGCAGCCAGTGGTGCACGTTGAGCTGCAAGAAAATCAGCAGCGCGGCCATCTGGTGAAATTCCGAGAGCACCGGCGTGTCCGCGTTGGTTTGCGGATCGAACACCGTGGCCAGTGAGTAGCCGATCTGCACTCCCAAAATCTGCCCCGCCAGCAGTGCTGCCTCGAAAAGAAAATTCGCCACGATTCCGAGAAGCAGCCCCACCAGTAATTCGCTGACCATGGTCTGCGCCCATTGCCACGAACCCAGCGCAAGAGCCGCCGGTCCGTGCAGCGGGTGCAGCATCACGGTCAACAGCAGCGTCAGCCCCGCCTTCACCGGAATCGGCACGGCATCGCTGCCCAAAAACGGGCAGAACACCATCAGCCCGGAGACGCGCGCGCCGGTGAAGACCGCACCCTCCAGCAACTGATCGAGATGCAGCGTTGCGTCCATGTTTCATTCCCGGTGTTCCTCGTTCCGTCTTCCGCGCACGCAGATTCAGCGCTTATGTCTTCACCGCACAAAGGGATGGAAGTCGGAAAACAATTGCACCGTGAACATCCCGAGGCGACGCACCATCCACGGCATCAGCAGCAAAATCGCCGCTGCCACCGCCGCCAGGCGCGGCACGGTCGAGACTGTCATATCCTGCAGCGAGGTCAACACCTGCGCCACGTTGATGAGCAAACCCACCACCACCGCCGAAATCAGCAGCGGAGCCCCAATCCACAGCGCAGTCTCGATCGTGTGCCGCAGCAGCGCGACGATCTGGTCGGAACCCATGACGCACACCCCTCACGCGAAACTCTTGCCTTCACTCAATCAAAACTCTGCTCACGCGAAACTTTTCATCAGCGACCCCACCAGCAAATTCCAGCCGTCCACCATGACGAACAGGAGAATCTTCAGCGGCGTTGAAATAATTACCGGCGGCAGCTGCATCATGCCAATCGACGTAGCTACCGCCGCCACCACCAGATCGATCACCAGGAAGGGAAGAAACAGCGCGACCCCAATCTGAAATCCCGTCTTCAATTCCGAAATGATGTAAGCCGGGACCACCACCCGCATGGAAACGTCTTCAGCCCGCGCCGGGCGCGGCGACTGCGCCAGTTCCAGAAACAGCGCCAGGTCTTTTTCGCGGGCATACTTCAGCATGAAGTGGCGCAGCGGCGGCGCTCCCAACTCCAGCGCTTCGAGTGCGTCCGCCTGCCCGCGCTGAAACGGCACCACCGCGGCCTGGTAAATCGCGCTGCCCACCGGCTGCATCAGAAAATAAGTCAGCACCAGCGCCAGACCAATCAGCGTCTGATTGCTTGGCGCAGTCTGGGTGCCCAGCGCCTGCCGCAGAAAATGGAAGACGATCAACAGCCGTGTGAACGGAGTCACCGCCACCAGCAACGCGGGCAGCAGCGTCAGCAAGGTCAGCATTACAACGATGTTCCACGGCACCGAACCGTTCGCCCCGCCCGTCCCCGCCCAATTCAGTCCGGTGGTGTGATGGCGCGGACGCAGCACCCAGGCCGCCACCAGCGTTTTGGATTGCGAAAAGATCATGGCTGTATGGGACATTCGCGCAAGCGTTAGTCCGGCTAACACGTCGCACGTTTTTCATCCGTCGGATTTTGATTCGCTGCGTCTCCGCTCGCCGTGCCCGTTTGCAACTTCTCCACCTGCAACCTCTCTGTGTGCAATTTCAATGTCGCCTCCGGTGCCGGCCCGTCCTCCTGCCGCCGGCAATCCGCCAGACGGGACAGCAACACCATCGAAGATGGCGTTCCGCCTACCAGAAAACGCTCGGCTTCAAACTCCACCACGGCCACGAAGCGGCGCTCCCCGAGCGGCAGACTCTCACACAGGCGAAGACGCCTCGGCGCTCGGCGGCCAAGCCGTAAAACCCACTCCCAGAATTCGAGAACGCGCCCTCGAAGGCCGTCGCGGGAAACTCGCATGGCATCTGTCGTCATCGATTCGCACTCGCCTCAGGCGCTTACACACCGCCGCTTCACACCGCGGCTCTACACCAGCTCCGTCACCCGCACTGCCAGCTTGTCGCCCACCATCTCAAACTCGCTCCAACCCAGCAGCGTTCCGTTCAGGCGCAGTGGAACATCCCGGCCCAGTCCCCAATGCGCGTTGATCACCGATCCGACGCGTAGGTGCAGAAGGTCCGCCACCTTGAAGTCCGGCATCGTGAGGTCGACGGTGAGCAGGCAAGGCAGCCCAAGTACCCGCCTCCAGCGAACATCGTCCTCTTCCCGGTGGCCTGCCTCCGCCTTCCCCGCGGTTCCCAGCGGTGGAGCCACTACTAGTGCCGTCGCCATGCTTCCTGCCAGTTCTCTTGTTCAATCTGAATCAGAAACTCGCTAGAAACTCTCGCTTAGGTTGGGTTTCTTTAGCTGCCGTGCGGAAGAGAAAAAGCAATCACAAGACCGCGAAGGAGCACGAAGGGGAGGGGTGGTCGACTGAGCTGCGATCCGCAAACTTCCCAGAAATCAGCCGATCGCCAACCTTTGCCTGTACGACTCGAAAAGGGATGAGCGATATCTCAGGACGAGCGAGCCTTGTGGGAAGAACCTCATGAAGATGGCCTAGGGACATCGGTTTGTCTCCGGCGGCCACGCCGGAGACAAACCAATGCGCATCTGCGTCTTCTACTACTTACTGTTTCAAAGCGATTGTGTCTTGCGTGATCTGATCGAATGTCGTTACCGCTTTTGCATCCGCCTCATAGCCGCGCTGCGCTACGATCAGGTTGGCGAACTCAGTGGCAATATCCACATTCGACAATTCCAGCGAACCGCCCGAAATCGATCCCAGCTCTCCGCTGCCCGGAGCTCCTACCACGGGTGGACCTGAAGCCAATGTCGGCGTGTAATCAGTGCTGCCTTGCTGTTGCAGCCCGTTGTTGTTGGCAAAACTTGCCAGAGCCAATTCTCCCAGCGCTTGTGTCTTGCCATTGGTAAATGAACCCGTAATCGTTCCGTCCAGCCCAATGGTGAAGCTGGCGAGCGAACCGCTGCTGCTGCCATCCTGCCCGATCGATGAAGTGCTGCTCGGAGCCGCCACTTGCGCGACCACAGGAGTGGTCCCGTCCAGCACGTTCCAATTGAACGTCTGATTCGATGCCCCGTCTGCAAATCCGGTGATGGGAATCGCCTTCACATCTGCCAGGGAGATGGCTGTTGTCGGCAACTTAATTGTGTCCGTCGCCGCGAATGCGACAGTTCCCGCATTGATCGTAAAGTCTCCTTGGGCGGACGTGAAGGGAACCCCAACCGTGGCCGTCCCCAGCGCACCGGTAACCGATCCGACTACCGTGAACTGAGTCGCGCTCGTTGCAGTCAGGGTGAGGGTTTGAGGAACACTCGTCGAGGTCACGGCCAGACCGGAGATCGTTCCATTTCCGGTGTTGGCCGCGCCGCCGGTTTGCGGACCGTAGACCGGAGTCCCAGCCCCGCCGCTGGTTCCGATCAGCGTTCCATTGCCATTGAAGGTCAACGTGCCCGCGGCCAGAACCCCGGTTTGAGGAACTCCATTCACCGCATTAAGCTCGGCTGGCGGAAGGTTGAGACTGTAGCTCCATGTGTTCGGTCCGGTGTTGGTGAAGTTATAGGTCAAAATGTGAGCAGCGCCGAGCGAGTCGTAAATCGTTACCGGCGTTGAAAAGGTGGCCCCCACGCCGGCGGCCGCGTTCAGGTTCGTGGTCAGCGAAATGTTGCCGGTAGCGTTCGGAGGGCTGATCGTGCCGGCCCCCAGCTCCAGCGGCCCGATTCCAGCGCCCGTGTTCACGACTCCGTTGATTGCGGGATAGCCCAGCACCTGCTGTCCCGCGGAGGTGACCAGAAAGTTGTTGGCATCCGTGGAAAAGTCCCCCGCCCGCGTGTAGTCGACGGTGCCGTCTGCATTCTGTACCGCAAAAAATCCATTCCCTTGAATGGCCACGTCCGTGGGCACTCCAGTGGAACTGACGCTGCCCTGCGTAAACAACAACGGCATGGCCCCAACTTTAGTGCCGGCTCCCTCCTGGATCGGATCGCCCGAACCGGTAGCTCCCAAATTCTGGTAGAACAAATCGCTGAACAACACACTGGTATCTTTGTAGCCCGTGGTGTTCTGGTTCGAAAGATTGTTGGCGATGGCCGACAAGGCAGTGGACTCAGCCGTCAAACCGGATAGAGGAATTGAAAAATTTGGCATTTTAAAATACTCCTTGGATCTTGCTGGTAAGGGCTGATAGAGACGGCGCTGAAAAGTTGGGCAACATTTGCGCCGCAGAAGGAACCGCCCCGGAAAACATAGCCGAGGCCGCAGCGGCAGCGGTGGGCGCTAGAGAATTTGCGGTCAGATTTGCTGTCGGGTTCGCGCTGGGATTCAGCAGTGAACTCAACGGTGAATTTGCCGGCTCGTTCGAGTTGCCGCCTGTCGGCGAAGTTCCCGCGCTTGAGCCCGTGGTTGCGCTGCCCGCTGGAACGAATCCTTGCAGCAACGTATAGATTGACGTGACTTCGCTCAGTTCACTGAACTGCGCCAACTGCCCGACGAATTGCGACGGATCGACCGGGCTGGTCGGATCCTGATTCTGCAGTTGTGCTACCAGCAGTTGCAGAAACATGTTGTTCAAACTCTGCCCCGTCGGCAGACCGGTGGAAGCCGGCGTCGTGGGCGTCGTCGGTGGTGTCGGAGTAACCGGGCTTGTACTCATAAATGTTTCTCCTTAAGCGAGAATGCTGAGACCGCGTCTGCTGCCGTATTCACTTGCGCTTGTGCTCTCCACGGAATCGACGACCGGCTCCGCCAGCTGGGAATCGGAATATCCGCGCTGGGGAACAAAAACTCGCTGCTGAGAATCGCCACTGCCGGAACCATTCCCATTTCCCGATGACGAGAATCCCTGCATAAAACTTACGCTGTTCAGGCGCAGGTTTTGCTGTTGCAGGCTGTTCGTGATGCCTGGCATCTCGTTCGACATCAATCCGCGCAAGTCTCCCTTTTCGCTGCCGATGACCAGGCCCACATCACTTGCGTGAACCACCGTCCGCACGTCCACCGTTCCGAACGCGGAGGTATTCATGCCAATCCGCATTTCAGACTGTCCCACGCGGCTCATCATTTGTGCCAATTGCACCGGTCCTGGGATCGTCGTGGGTGGCGTTGGAGGAGGAGGAGCCGGAGCCATCATTGCAGGGCTTGCGGGTGCAGGTGCGGGCGCGGGCAGCGCTTCCGGCTTCGCCACCGAGTCGGCAGCCAGCGCCACCGGGGATGCTGTGATGCTGATCGCCGCCGGCGGAGCTGGTGCGGCGATTGCAGCGGGTTGCGAAGAAGCAACCGCAAGTCCCGTTATGCTTGGGTCGGTTTCCCGGCGGAGTGCTTGTGCGGTTTGTACGTTTCCGCTGTCGGTTCCAGACAATGTATCCTTCGCGCTGGAATTCTGCGAAGCCGCACCTTGCGGACCGGCTTGCGCCGCACTGGCTCCGGGCGTGCCAGCAGCGCTCGAATTCGTAAGGCTGGGATTCGCGAGATGCATCGCCGAAGCGTTCACCGGCGTAACGAGCTTCGGTAAAGCCGATGCCGCGGATTCCGTTCCCGGCCCGGCATTGGAGAAGAACACCGAAAACGGTGTCTGGCTCGCGATCGGCGACGTCGTCGCGGAATTCGATCCCGCAGCCGATGTCGAAGTCGAGGCTGGCGCGCTCTGGCGTCCCGCCGCCGCGCGGACCGGTATATTGTTCGGCGCTGTCGTCGACTGAGGAACAGCAGCCGGCAGCGGCGCTTTGCTCGCCAGCATCTGCGCCGCAAGATTCAAAACCGCTGCGCTAGGAGTCTGCGCGCTTGAAGTCGATACGTCAGGAACCGGTGCAGCAGTTGCCGAGATTGGAACGCTGGAAGTGACATTGCCCTGCCCATCATCGCTCGAAGCGTTCGCCTCGCCAGCTTGACCAGCATCGGCGGAAGACGGCAGGTTTTGTTGTGCGACAGCTTCAGGAAAAGCATTCGCTAACAAATTCGACGAAGGCGTCGTGACATTCGCCGTTTGATTTTGCGCGGAAATTCCGGTCGCTGCCTCCTCAGAAACACTCGCACTCCACTGATCATGCTGGAGAGCAGCTGTGGGGAGACCGGACGATACCGTTTGCCCGAATGCACCCGAAAACTGAGAGGGAGGCGTATTCTCAGCCACCATCACCGGTTCGCCCGATCCCCAATTATTTTGCGAGCTATTACCATTGGCGCTTGTGCTTTGGTTCACCGGCTCAGGATTCGATGTTGCAGCCGAGGCCGTCACGTTCACCGTTGCCGCAGTTGTTCCCGCTGGAATTTCGTATGCATCCGATTCGTCAGACACTCGTGTCGCGGTGAAGGCTCCCGCGGCTACGGGTAGAGACGACCTTCCGGGCCTCAGATTTTCCGTGTCAGGCGCAGGGCTAGGAGCCAAAGTGTTAGAAGCTGAAGCGTTAGGAACTGCACCAGCAGCTGTGCCCGCGCTGAAATCGCTCGCCGCCAACGTGGTCTGAATACTTCCGCCTGCAACCGCAGAAGTTTGTGCTGAAGTGGTAGCGCTCGCTGAACTTGCCGGAAAGCTAGGTTGCGGAAGGCTAGATTGCGGGACACTCGATGGCACCCCGCCAGATTGTTCGGATAAAGATTGTTGAACACTCGTCTGCAAGAAACCGACTGGCGGCCCGTTCGCCTGCAGCAAATTCGGAAGTGGCACACTTGGTTGAGGGAACGTCACTGGCAGCGGAGTCGTTGTCGCAACCGGAATCCCCGTTGTCGTAGTCGAAATCGCTGGCACAATCGCCGGCGTCAGCGGTACTGCAGTCACGGCAATGGGTTGAGGCAGCGGAGAATTCACCACCACAGCCCCGGCCAACACCACTGCCAGACTGTTGTTCGATGCAGAGTTCCCCGTCGATTTCCTCAGTTGGGCAGTCCCCGAAGCTGCGCCTCGCGCATTGAAATTGTTAGCGAATCCCAGCATTGCATTCGTCGTTCCGCCGGAGGCCGATCCATTCGAATCTGGTGAATCCGACCCCTGCCCGTTGCCGCTTCCGCTCTGTGGCATGGCCGATTGCTCCTGCGCCGCCGCAAGCGCCGCCGCAAATCCCCCTGATCCGCTCGCCCCTGAAAACGATGGCGAAGCCGAAGCCGCTGTCGGCAGCGCAGAAACGGTATTCGCCAGCGACTCAAGCATGGGCATCATAATGACGGCCTCCGCTGTTATGCGAAGGCTCGCTGTCACTCAATGCATTCGCGTGGCCAAGAATCGAACGGATCGCCGATCGGCGACCCGAAACTGCAAACACCGTGCATTCAAGTCATTCCAGATTTTGCCGACGAAAGTAGGAGGAAGAAGGAAGAAGACAGGCGGCACCGAACCCGCGCACTGGGCAAAGTGTGACTACATACCCGGCAACTTTAGCTCCGACGCAGGTATTCGCGCCGCATCAGAAACAAATCGTCCAGGTTTCTCTGCTCCCGGCGCGCGGCATCCTTCTTATAGAGGCTGAGCTGCTGATCGCGCAGGCTCTCCAGCGTCTCCCGCGCCCGGCGCGCCTGCTGGAAAATCTCTCGCTGCTGGTCGCGCAGTTGTTGCACCTGTGTCAGTTGCTGTTCGAACTCCCGCCGCCGCCGCCGCATTGCTGCCTCGCGAAGCAGTCCGAATTGCAATTCGGCCGCGCTGGTGCCCGAACTTAGCTCCTCCATCTCCATCGACCGCAGTTCTTTCGTCTGCAAATCCATTTGTTCAATCAGGTGCTGCGCCCGCGCCACCTGCTGGTTCGCGGCGCGCAGTTTTAACTCCTGCTGATGTTCCGTGCTCTGCCGGTAATGCAGCACCGTTTGTAGCGGAAAATGGAAAGGCATAGCTTACCCCGGCAACGCCAGCAGCTTGGCGATCGTCTCCGCCAGCGGCGCAGCCTCTCCCGGCTTCTGCATGCGAAAATGGTCAAGCTCGGGAATTAAAGTCAGCGCCTTGTCGAGCGTCGGATCGCTTCCTTTTTGATACGCGCCAATGCGAACCAAATCTTCCGACGCGCTATAGGCTGCCAGCAGCCGCCGCAGATTCTGCGCCTTCTGCAGATGAGCCGGCGACGCCACGGCCGACATCAGCCGGCTCACGCTGTCCAGTACCGCAATCGGAGGATAGTGGCTGCGCACCGCCAACCGCCGGTCCAGCATGACGTGACCATCGAGCAGCGCGCGCGCTCCATCGACCAGCGGGTCCTGCTCGTCGTCGCCTTCCATCAGCACTGTATAAAAAGCGGTAATGCTGCCCTGCGCGTAGCGTCCCGCCCGCTCGATCAGACGCGCCAGCATGGTGAAGCACGAAGGCGTGTAACCTTTGGCTGTTGGCGGCTCTCCCGCCGATAATCCAATCTCCCGTTGCGCCATCGCCAGCCGCGTGAGCGAGTCCACCACCAACAAAACCTGTTTGCCTCGGGAACAAAAATATTCGGCGACGGCTGTGGCGGCCAGTGCGGCGCGAATCCGCAGCAGCGGAGACTGGTCCGAAGTCGACACCACTACGCAGGCCCGCTTGCATCCCTCCACGCCCAAAGCGTTTTCCAGAAAGTCGCGCACTTCGCGGCCACGCTCTCCCACAAGCCCCAGTACCGTGAGGTCGGCATTGGTGTTGCGCGCCATCATTCCGATCAGCGTGCTCTTGCCGACTCCGCTGCCCCCGAAGATTCCCACCCGCTGCCCGCGCCCGCAAGTCAGAAATCCATCGATCACTCGAATCCCACAGCCCAGCGGCTCGCTGATCGGGACCCGATCAAGCGGCAAAGGCGCGGCAGCATCGAGCAACCGGTATGCGTTGCCGCCGTAGCCTCCAAGAGAGTCCAGCGCTTCGCCGCCGCCGTCGATCACTCGCCCCAGCAGGCCGTCACCCACTCGAATTGTCGGCCGCTCTCCCCACGTCGATACCCGGTCTCCATACCGGACCCCCTGCGGCAATTCCAAAGGCATCGACAATACCGTCGTGCCGCGAAATCCTACAATTTCTCCCCGCAGCACGCGGCCTTGCGAATCGGTGATCTCGCACAATTCCCCCACCGAGCAGAACGGTCCTCTGGATTCAACCAGCGGCCCCACCACCTGCGTGACACGTCCCTGCCATCGCATCCCCGGGCAGGATTCCAGCCGCGCGAAATAGGGAGCCAGCAGCGCCTCCGAACTCATCACTGTGCCTTCGTCCTTTGTCCTGTCCCGAATTCTTAAGTCTTTAAAAACCATTTTTCTTTAATTAGTATTGCTTCATTGCAATTACTTCGTTCCTGCTTCGTCGTTTCCCTCAATCCTTAGGTCGCGCAGCCAGTAGGTCCGTTAAGCCCGCCTCAATCTCCTTGAGTTGTCCTTCCAGGCCGAGATCGGCGGTTCCCATGGAAGTTCGCAACCTGCACTGGTCGGGCTCGAGCGCCGGATCTTCCACGATTTCAGGCAGCCTTCCCGGCGGCATCGCCACACCCAGTTGCCGCCGCCAATCCGCGGCTCTCTGCGGATGGACCAGCAGTGCGACTTCGGTGGCACCCTCGATTTTATCGAGAACCACCTTCACCACGCCCATCAACAACAGCGGATCCACCTGCGCCTCGCGGTGCAGTATCTTCCGCGCAATACTCAATGCCAGGCGGACGGCTTCCTCTTCAAGCCGCCGATAGTAGGCCGCGCGGTCGCGGGCAAAATCCATCACTGCCTTAGCCACTGCTGCACGCTCGCGCACCAGTTGGTCTTCCGACCGGGCGCGCTGCTCGGCCTCGCCCTGCTGGCGTCCCAACTCGCGCATCTGCCCATCCCGCATGACCGAACTCGCTGCTACCGTGGCTGAATCCGGCTGTGCCTTGTCGGCTGTGGCGGGTCTCACGGGCAAAGCATTGCCAGCTGCGCTCGCCGCCGCCACCTCGGTGTAGGCGAATGGGATGACAATCGGTCGATCAATTCGCGCTGCGGGCGTGAGCTCCTGCGAAGCCCATGCCGGGCTAGCTGACGAACTCATCTTCCGTCTCCTGGCTCAAATTCAGCTTGCCTTCGGCTTCCAGCTTGCGCGCGATTGCTACCGTCTCCAGTTGCGCCTTATTGATCTCCCGGCTCTTCACTGGTCCCAGCACTTCCATGTCTTCCTTCAACATTTCCACCGCCCGCGACGACATGGACTTGAAGATAAAATTCTTCAACTCGTCCGTAGCACCGCGCAAAGCGGTCGCCAGCGTTTTCTTGTCCATCTGCCCCAGCAACTCGCGGATGCCGCTCTCGGGAATGGTCAGCAGATCTTCAAAGGTGAACATCAGATTCCGGATGGAGAGCGCCAGCTTCGGGTCTTCTCCTTCGATCGATTCCAGGATGGTTTTCCCCACCGCCACATCGAGCCGGTTCATCAGATCCGCCACGCCCCGCAGGCCGGCATAGGCTCGCCGGCTCTGCTCACCCAAAGCCTCCAGACGTTTGTGCAGAACCAGCGAAACCCGCTCCGCCATCTCGGGGGAAAATTGCCGCAGTTGTGCCAGACGCTTGATGGGCTCGGCGCGCAGTTCGGGCGGCAGCTTCATGAGCACGGTCGATGCCTGCTTCGATTCCAGGTGCCCCAGAATCAGCGCAATAGTTTGAGGATGTTCGCCTTCGATGAATTTTGCCAGTTGCTGCGGATCGGCCTTGCGCAGCGAGTCGAGCTTGGCCCCGCTAAGCTCGGCTGCCCGTTTGACCTGGCGCAATAAGTCTTCCGCCCCTTCTTTTCCAAAGGCCTTCACCAGCACCTTGTTGGCATAGTCCATTCCTGCCTGGGTGATGTAGTCGCCGGTCGCAATCAGGCGGTCGAATTCCTCAAGCACCGCCAAGCCGGTCGCCGGCTCGACTGAACTGATGGTTGTAATTTCCTGGGTGATCTCCTCCACTTCCGCTTGCGGTAGATGGCGATAGATTTCTCCCGCCGTGTCTTCTCCAAGAAGCACCATTAGGATGGCGGCTTTGCGCAGGCCGGTAAATTGGTGGGCGGTCACTTGTCGCTGTCCTCCCGTACCCAGGATTCGACCAGGCGGCTGGCTGCCACCGGCTCGGCTTTCACCTTCTCGGCGAGCATCTTCTTTAACTGCGTAGCCCGCTGTCCGTCGCCCTCAGGCTTCCCCTCGGCCGGAATCGGAACCCCCACGGCCGACAAGATCTGCGGCGAAGTCTTTCCGATCTTCCCCGGCAACTCGCGAAACGCCGTCAGAATTTGCTTTTTGACGGGACGCAGCATCAGGAAATAGACCACCAGAAACAACGCAGCCAGACCGACATAACGCAACAGCCAGACCCAGGGTTCGAGTAGCTTGCGCCAGCGCTCAAACTTGCTGGGCGGTGGAATGATCTCAAGGGGCAATTCCTGGAAGGAAATGTTCTCCACCGCCAACACGTCGCCGCGTTGCGCATCGACTCCAATCGCCGCCCGCGCCAGTTGCTCCAGTTGCTTCATCTCGTCGACCGTGCGCTTGCGCCGCGTGCTCACCCGCTTTCCGGCCTGCTCGGTGACATCGACCGCATCGTCGACCAGTACGGCTGCTGCAATCCGGCGCACCCTTCCCGCAGGCTCGAGGCTGCGATGCACGTTCTTGCTGATGGCATATGTCGTCGAATCGGATTTCGACGAAGATTGCTCCGTGCCCAGCGCGAACGTTCCCGGAGATGTTACGGATGGCGTTGCCGGAGCCGCGCCTGGCGCTGGCGGCGTGGCCGGTGCAGTCGCGGCCGGAATGTTGCTCGCCGTGCCCGGCACTCCTGCCGGCGCTCCGCCCGTCGAACTCTCTTCGGTATGTTCCTGGGTCAGCGCGGTGGGAGTCTTGGGATCGTAGGTTTCCTGCGTATCTTCGCTCGTTCCCAAGTCGTACTCTACATGAACGCTGGCCCGCACATGCTCGGCGCCCACCACGGGCTCAAGAGTATGCACCAGCGTCTTCGCCAACTCCTCATCCGTAGCGAATGCCCGTCCTCCCGCGCCGTCGCGGCCGTGCAGCAGCGGCAGGTTGCTGTCGGCGTCGACTACCGTCACGTTCTCCGGGCGCAGGCGGTCGACCGCGCTTGCGACCAGTTGCGGAATGGCTTGCTGCGCCTGCTCCGACAAGCGGCCGCTGCGCGTCTTGAGAATCACCGCTGCCTTCGCCTCATGCTCCTGCTCGGTGAACAGCGATTCCTGGGGCAGCACCAGATGCACCCGCACAGCTTCGACTTCACTGAGCGTGGCCAGCGTGCGCTCCAGTTCGCCCTCGAGGGCGCGCTGGTAATTCACCTTCTCGGTGAAATCCGAGCCCGCCCAGTTGGGTGTGTCGAACAGCTCAAATCCCATGCGGGCGTTGCGCGGCAAACCCGCCGCCGCAGTCTCCAGCCGGCTGGCGTCAAGTTTGTCTTCCGGTACCAGCAGGGTTCCGCCATCTGGCGAAATCTCGTGCGGGATGTTTTTCGCCGCCAGCCGCCCCGCCAGCGCTTGCGCGTCTTCAGGACGCAGCCCCGAATACAGCGTGACGTATTTCGGCTGGCCCAGCACCGCGGCAAAGACCCACACCGTTCCCGCAACCAACACTGCGCCCGCGAGCAGCCAAAGCTTATGCCGGAAGCTCAGGCCCTTGAAGAAATCCCCCAGGCGATGCGTCAAGTCGTCGAAGGATTGGATTTTGTTGTCGGCCATCGCTGTCCCAGTCGCCGGGAGGACCTTTCGCTTCAGCCGGGTTCGGTGGCCCGGTTCGTCCCTACTTCAAAATTTGCGTCTACTCTAGAATCGACTGGCAAACTAGCTGGCAGAACTTCCTGCGAACTGCCTGTGAACTCCCCGCAACCGGTCGTTTAAAACTGCATGCGCGAAATCTCCTGATACGCGGAAACGATCTTGTTGCGCACCTGCATCATCAGCTGAAACGACAGGTCCGCCTTCTCCACTGCGATCAGCGCGGTATGCACGTCGGTGCCGTTGCCTTCGAGCACGCTGGCGACCTTGGTTTCTGCCTGCGAGCTCAGGTGTCCCATCTCGCTCACCGCGTCCCGCAACGTGCTCGCAAAATCTCCGCCCGCTGCCGACGCAGACTCGTCAACCGCGCTCTCCGCAGCAGGTAGGATACGCAGGAAAGACACTGGACTGCTCATTCTGCTTCACCCCGTGCTCCACCTTCCGCTCCACCTTTCGCTCTGCGTTCGTCCTTAACACTCGTTATACTCGCCATGGAATTCCCGGTTTCTTAACTGTTTCTTAATCGATTCACTTAAGTTGCTGGCCGCTTGAGTTACGCTTTCTGCATCATTGTGCCAGTAAGAGAGATCGCTTAGCTCAAAATCTGCAGCGACTGCTGCAGCATGCTTTTGGCTGCTTGTACCCCGGAGGCGTTCAACTGATACGCCCGTACCGCGCTCAGCAGATCGGCCATCTCCATCACCGGATTCACATTCGGATACGTCACATACCCTGCCCCATCCGCATCTGGATGTCCCGGCTCATAGCGCCGCGGCAACGGCGTCGGATCGGCCACCACGCGCTCCACCCGTACCCCACCATCCGGAGCCCCCCTATGCAGATGCGCCAGCATCATGGGAAAGCGCGGCATCGGCTGCGCCCGGAAGACCAGCAGCTGCCTCCGGTATGCTCCGCCCTGTGCCGAGCGAGTGGTCTCCGCGTTCGCCATATTCGCGGCTACCACCTCAGCCCGCCAACGCTCGGCTCCCAGCGCCGACCCGCTCATCTCCAGCATGCCAAACAGGTTCATGACGACGTACCTCCAGAGTTGATCGCTTGGGAAATCGTGTGAAATTCATCCTTCAACAGCTGAATTCCCAGGCTGTACTTCATCTGGCTTTCGGCCAGCAGCAGGCTTTCGCGCTCCACGCTCACGTTGTTGCCGTCGGGACGCTCGATCAGCCCGCGGATCTTCCGCACCACCGGCGTGTACGCCGCATATTCCAAATCCGTCATTTCGCTCGCCGCGGCGTGCACACTTGATCGCATTAGCTCGGCATGGAAGTCGAGGTCCCGAGTGCGATAGCCCGGCGTATCGATGTTCGCCAGGTTCGCCGTGATCATCTTGTGGCGGGCCACATCCACATCGAGATAGCGGCTCAGCGCCCCTGTCATCGGAGTGTCAATCATGGACATAACTGCTCCAACTCGGCAGACCGTAGCTGCGGATCTTGTTTCTCACCGTTCGCAGGCTCACGCCCAGAAGCCCCGCAGCCCGCGAGCGGTTTCCACCCGTCGCCTGCAGCGTCATCTCAAGCAGCCGGCGCTCCATGTTTTCGAGCGAGACCCCGGCACGCAAGCGGTCGTCGGATACCGCACCGTCCGGCACACGCTCACGAGAAACATGATTGCTTGAGACGTGATCGCCGGAAACATGCTCGCCGGAGAAACCGTCACTAGGAAAACCACCGCCGCAAAGCTCTGTCTCCGGGACAACACCATCGTGCGGCACGGTTTTCTGGGATGAAGCTCTCTGCGATAAACCGTTCTGCGAGAAATTTTTCTGCGATGGATTTTCTTGCGCCCCGGCATCCTCCCACGCCCACCCCTCCAAACTCTCTCTTCCAATCTCGCTGCCCGTCGCCAGCGTCACGGCACGGCGCAAACAGTTGGCCAGCTCGCGCACATTGCCCGGCCAGTTGTGCGCTTCAAGCCTCGCGAGAAATTCCGGAGTCAGACGCAGAGTTTTGTTTTTCGCTCCGTAGAGCCGCAGAAAATATTCGGCCAGCTCTCGAATATCCTGCGGACGCTCGCGCAACGGCGGCAAACTTAAAGGAATCACATTCAGCCGATAAAAGAGATCGGCGCGGAACTTTCCTTCCTTCACCATTTCCCCCAGTGTGCGGTTCGTCGTCGCAATCACACGCAAGTCGACATGAACCGTGCGCGTATCGCCGAGCCGGTCAAATTCCCGCTCCTGCAGAACGCGCAGCAGCTTCGGCTGCAATCCGAGTGGCATCTCGCCCACCTCGTCGAGCAGCAGAGTGCCGCGATGCGCCAGTTCGAAGCGGCCTGGCTTCGCCACCACGGCGCCGGTAAAGGCGCCGCGCGCGTAGCCAAACAGTTCGCTTTCGAGCAGCGTCTCGGGAAAAGCCGCGCAATTTACCGCGACAAAGGCGTGATCGCGCCGCGGGCTTAGCCGATGGATCAGCCGCGCCACCATCTCCTTGCCCGTCCCGCTCTCGGCCTCAATCAGCACATCCGCATCGGTTGCCGCAATCTGCCGCGCAAGCGCGAGCGAGCGCAGCCAGCGCGCCGCATGTCCCACCAGCCCTTCCTGGGCCTCGGCCTGGGTTCGCGCCTGTACTAGAATCCGCTCCGCCGCCTGTTCCAGCTGTTCAAACGACACCGGCTTCACCAGATAATCGCAGGCTCCATCTTTCATCGCCGCCACGGCGTCGGGAACATTGGCAAACGCCGTCAACAGCACCACCGCCGTGTGTGGAGCGAGCGCCCTCGCTTCGCGCATTACCGAGAAGCCGTCCGCTCCCGGCATGCGAATGTCGGTGACCACCAGGGGATGCAGAACCCGGCGGAATTTTTCGAGGGCCTCGTCCGCGTTCGCCGCCGTGTCCACCTGCCAGTCTCGCCGCAGGAAGTGCGCTTCGAGCGCCGCCCGCATCCCGGCTTCGTCATCCACCACCAGAACTCGATTCATCCCGCAGCCTCCTCGTGCAATTCTTTGTCACGCCCGCGTTCGTTTTCCAGAGGAAGCAGCAGCGTAAAACTTGCGCCCGATCCCGCGCGATTGCTCGCTGCAAGCGAGCCGCCGTGCTGCTCCACGATCTTCCTGCACACCGCGAGCCCCAGCCCCGGACTGCCTGGACGTGTGCTGAATCCCGGTTCAAAAATTCTTGCCGCCTGTCTCGCGTCGATTCCCGGCCCGGTGTCGTTTACCGAAATCACCGCCGCACCGCCGCTCGAATGATGCGTGCGGTGTCCGGAGATCTCGACCCAGCCGCCGCCTGGCATGGCTCGCAACGCATTCAGCACAAGATTCAGTAAGACCTGTTCCAGACGATGGCGATCGGCGACGAACCACACGCCCTGCAGCCGGTTGCGCAGGCACATCTCGACCCTCGCCTGCCGTGCCATGGGAACGAGAAAGCCTCCTGCCCAATCGAGCAGCAGGCCCAGGTCGACGGGCGCGCACTGCGGCGCGGGTAGGCTGTGAAAGTGCAACACATTGTTCACCGTTGCGCCGAGTGTTCGCAGTCCGGCCTGCACCTGCTCCACCCACAGGTGGCACTCCTGCGGAAGCGCAGCCGCAGCCAGCAATCCGGCAAATAGCTCCAGGCTGCCCAGCGGGTTGCGAATTTCGTGCGCCAGAATCGACGCCATTTCCGCGAGCGCCTGTTCACGGCGCAATTTTTCGCGCTCCTGCACCAGGCTCTTGGCGTCGCTCACATCGCGAAGAATGAAGATGGAAGCCGGCTCGGCGTCTGCGTTATTGGCCGCGTCCGTTTCAGACTGTCCATCCGGAACCGCGGCGTGCCGCACCGCCAGCCAGCGCTCCGTCCGTTCGTTACTCGGGTGGCCATCGCTGTCGAGGCGATCGGGCAGACGCAACTCCAGTTCGCCGCGCCCCTCGCGGGCGCGATTCAAGAGATCGAGCAATTCTGCCGAAACTTCCGACAACGATGAAGATGAAGATGAAGATGAAGATAACGACAATGACGAGGATACGGATGGTGGCTGCGGCAAGCCGAGCAATCTCCGGCCCTCGGGATTCAGCAATGAAATACTGCCGTCGGATCGTTCGACCAGCACGCCGCAGGGAAGGCCTTCGAGAATCCGGTCGAGATGCTCGCGCATCCGGCGATTTTCCGACAGGCTGCGCACCAGCCCTGCATTGCTCTGTTCTAACTCGGCCCGCAGCCGAACCACTTCGCCGCGCAGCTTCCCGTACGAGCGTTCAAGCGAGTCGGCGGCTTCCGCAAACGTTCGGAAGGCTTGCAGCAAAAACTGCTCATTGCCTGCGGCTGAAGTCCCACTCGTGCCAGTTTCTCCGGCGGCGATTCCCGCGATGGTTTCCGCGCCCATTCCCGCGACGGCCGGGTAGGAGCCCGAAACGTCGCTGGAGAATTCTGCCGGCATGGGCAAGGAGGTCATGTATGCAGGCAACATTTGCACGGTTCGTGCCAGAGTGAGGGCCTGGGGCTGAGATTATCCTCAGCTTGCCAGCCCGGCGCACGAAGGGTTGCGGCTGGCGGACTGCAAAGAGCAGAGTTCGAAAGGGAAATAAAGATGCTCGGGCCGCACTGTGTCGCCCTTCTCGATCAGAATCGACGCTCTCTCCATCACGTGCTGCAATTCGCGTACGTTGCCTTTCCACGCATGGCATTCGAGCCTCTGCGCTGCCTCGCCGCTCAATCGCGGACACGCACTATTCGTCGCAGCCGCCATGCACTCCAGAAAATGTTCTGCCAGCGGAATGATGTCGCCGCGGCGCTCGGTCAGCGGCGGCAGCTCCAGAGGAAAGGCCGAGAGCCGGTAGAAAAGATCCTCGCGGAATTCTCTTCTGCCGGCGCGCCCCGCGAGATCCACGTTGCTCGCGGCAATGACCCTAACGTCCACTCGTGTCACTTCCGCTGTTCCCAGCCTCTGCACTTCTTTTTGCTCCAGAAAGCGCAGCAGCTTGGCCTGCATGCCGAGGGGCAATTCGCTCACTTCGTCGAGGAACAACGTACCCCCATGCGCCGCCGGAATTCGCCCCAGCTGTGACTGCACCGCTCCGGTGAACGCTCCCCGCGAATAGCCAAATAGTTCAGACTCGACGAGCGCTTCCGGAATCGCGGCACAGTTGACTGCGACAAAAGGTTTCGCGGCCCGCGGACTCAGCGTGTGTAACGCGCGCGCCACCAGCTCCTTGCCGCTTCCCGTGGGACCTGCGATCAGCACAGTCGTCGTGCGCGGCGCAACCAGCCGCGCCATGCGATAGACCCGCCGCATGCTTTCGCTGCTCCCGATCATGCCGGGCAGCGGCTCGAACTCGGGAAATCTCTGAATCGTCCGAGAATTTTCTTCCGGCGTCGAATCTTGTTCCACGCTTCTCAGGCTTGACGTAGTTTCCACAGACGAAGACGGGTTGGAGTTGGGGGCTGAAGCATCCGCATCCGAATCGAGCAGCACCACCTGCGTTCCCGGGAACCTGCGCTGAATGATGGCGATCAGCTCGTCGGTGTCGAGGTCGGGAACCCGGCGGTCGAGAAACAGCACCTGCCAGTCTCCTTTTTCGAGCTTCGACAGCGCTTCGGCGCCGCCCAGCGCCTGTTGTACCGGACGGCAGCGGCCATTCAGGTTGTGCAGCACTTGGTCGCGAAAGGCGCTGCTTGCGCTGGCGATGAGCGCCCCGCCCGCCACCCGTGTCATGGAGGGGAAAGTTGTCATGAGTGTCATTGCGTCTCCCAAGAACAAAGAACCAGGTTGGAATTCCGGTTAAGAAAAGTGATCAGAAAAATCGACTAGGGAAATTCTGATTAACCTCAGCTTTGTCATTTCGAGCGAAGTCGAGAAACCTGCTTTTCGGGCTGGAGGGGCAATCAGAGTTTCCTTAGGAGTTCTTGCGTGAAATACCAGGCAGCCTGATGCTTAACGTTTCCTGCTTGCCGTCCCACATTCGTTGCCATTCGGCGCCGCAGCGCTCGAAGCCAGCTTGCGCCACCAGCAACCCCAGTTCAGGCCGTGAAGATGGCTGGCGCGCTTCTTCGTTTGCTTCCCAGAGGATGCGCAGCCAGTCTCCGCTTTGTGCCGCGCCTGCTCCAGTCTTTACTGTGCCGATCTTCATTGTGCTACCTTCGGCCGCGAGACTCAGCACAGAATCGAGAAGCCGGAACACGATGCCGCACAGCCTTTGTCGCCCCGCTCTTACTACCAAAATAAAAGAGCAATCCAATTCCATTTCCATGCGGATCGCTTTCGACTCCGCGACCGGCTTCAGGTCATTCACGGTTTCGCGGAGGATCGCCGCGAAGTCCGTCGTTTCGTTCAAGTTTGGATTCCCGTTTTCATCCAGTCTATTAGTGTCCGGGCTGTCGGCGACTTCGCGGATCGCCTCGACCAGAGTCCGCATGCGCTCGGTCAGTGCAAGCCCATCGCGCAACCCTTGCCGATATTGTTCCGGCGTGCGACTTCCAGCTAGCGCGACCTCCATCGAGCATTGCAATCCAGTCAGCGGCTGGTTCAGCGCATGCAGCAATTGTGCGAGCGGGCTGCGGCCCGCAATCTTCACGACGGCGGGAGCCTCGCCGATTTGCGCAGGAGTCATGCCGTCACTTCCGCGCTGCCCAGTTCATAGCCCACACCGCGCACCGTGTGAATCAGCTTCCGCGGATGCCCATCGTCAACCTTCCGCCGCAGGTAATTGATATAAACATCCACCACATTGGTAGTTGTATCAAAAGTGAGGTTCCAGACATGTTCGATGATCATGGCGCGGGAGACTTGGCGGCCGGCGTTGCGCATCAGATATTCGAGCAGGGAAAACTCTTTGGTGGTTAGATCGATGCGGCGGCCGGCGCGTTCGGCGCGGTGTTCGACGCGATCGAGCTTCAGGTCTTCGACGACCAGCACGGACTCCGATGGGAAATGGCTGCGGCGCAGCAGGGCGCGGATGCGGGCCGAAAGTTCGCTGAAGGAAAATGGTTTGGGGAGATAATCGTCGGCTCCGGTGTCGAGGCACTGCACCCGGTCTTCGACCTTGCTTCTCTGAGTCAGCACCAGCACGGGCAGGCTCGGGCGACGCAGACGAAGATGGCGCAACACGCTCACGCCATCGAGCTTGGGCAGGTTTAAGTCGAGGATGACAAGGTCGTAATCAATCTCGCTGCCCATGGCGCGCGCCTGGTCGCCATCTTCCGCTACATCGACCGTATAGTGTTCCCCGAGCAGACCCTGGCGCACAAAACTAGCCAGAGCTGCGTCATCTTCGGCAATTAGGATTCTCATGAGCGGGCCTTTAATACAGCTCGATTCTAATTAGAGAATCCTGAAAGCTAGCTTAAACTCTGCGCGCACGAAAGTGTATGCTTCCGGAATTGGATGGCGGATTCAAAAGGGGATAACAACAACTGCAACAGACGGGCCACCCGCGAGTTCACCCTAGTCACGCTTGGTTCGCTACCAACCCAATTCAGGGGGTCGTGAGTATGGCTTCGACGAGATTGAACGAATCCATGTAATTGCCTGCCAATGCGGAGAACGACGAATTCGTCGGCGCGAGCCCATCCGATGAGAAGACGATCTGCAACGTCTTGCCGTCCGCGCTCGTCCATGCGCCCACGATATTATGACCGAGTGTGTCCATGCCCACGTACGTCGATCCATTCCATGTGCCAGCACCTAAATTACCCCATCCGCCAGTACCGCCATTGGCGACATTAATATTGGTGTAGTAAATGACCGACCATGGTCCCCATGGATTGGGGGTTTCGTAGAAGGCAACTTGACTTGCTTTTGCCCCTTGGGCGACAGCGATATAGCGTTTTAGCGGTGCATCGTAAACGGGCTTTCCAATGTTCATGAGCATCGGAAAGGTATAGTTGGTCCCGCTATAGGTCTGTGAAGGGGTGTTGTCCACAAATACCGGACGAATCTGATTGATGTTCGTCGTCCAAATGGGATTCCCGTTGAAGTCAAGACCGGAGTAAAATTGATAGGCGGACTCAGTAGTAATTTGACTGCTTGGGACGCGGACAAGATAAGTCGCGTTCGCTCCGGTCGTGGATCCATACCCATTCCAATAATATGACGTATTGGCACCGCCGTAGGCATAAACGTATCCATCCGCACTTGGGATTCCCTCGCCAAAATTGGCGAAGTTAGTGATGCACAGACCGGTTCCGCCCCCGAGACCACCGGAAAGAGGATTTCCGTTGGAGTCTGCGCTACAAAAATTCCACGCGGTATCCGCCCAGGAGTAGGCGTTATTTGGCGATGACACGACCTCAGAATGGTTGGGCGAGCCATTTGGACCTCCTTGATCCGTCGATCTCCAGACGCCCCCCACCCCATAGAAGTTAGCTCCGATGGCTATGATCGATGACATTTTGCCGTTGAGTAACCCGTTCTTGTTGTCGTTGTAAGGGTGCGACGAGTTGTATCCACCATAGATGTTGCCGTTCGTGAATTGCGATGGACACGACTGACCGAGCGGTCCGGTAGGAGGACCTCCTGTGATCTTCGATATACCAAAGCTTGTGTAGTCATTCGTAATTCCAGCGCCACTGTCGAGCTCTCCGCACAAGCCCCATCCATCGCCGAAGAAAGTGTATACATTGCCGTCTTGCCCCCATGTTACCGGCCACAGATCGCTGCCGTCAGAATATGGCGGGCTGTCCGCCCGGTTTGAATGCGTCTCACTCAGCATCGTAGAGTATTGAAAACTCATGGATGAGATTACTGTGCTCGGACAGTAGGCCGCCTCGCCATTGGCCAGGGGTGCGGCTGTTGTGGCGTTTAAAGATGCCGGTGCCGACACGTTTCCGGCTTGATCAAATGCACTCACTGCATAGGTGTACTCGGTAGAGCCACTCACCGTGGTGTCCTGAAATGACGTCTGGGAAAAAGGAATCGTAGCGATCGTCACACCATTTCGGGCGATGCGATACCCCGCGATAGCCGCTCCACTTGAATTGCTGGTCGACGCGGTCCAGCTAAATCCCGCAACCTCCGCGGTGTTACAACCGGAAATCAAGGAGATCGAGGTGGGGGGAGTGGGTGCCACTGTGTTTGCGGCCGCCGGAGCCACCACGACTTCGTACATGCTGTATGGGGTCGTTCCGCTCTGTAGATTTCCGCCCAGTTGTATCGTGGTTCCGCTCGGGTAAAAGTTGCTGTAGATCTCGTAGGTAGTGCCAGGGTTGTCGTTGTTGTTCACGACTGCTTGGCCAATGTCCATGAAGTTATTCGTGAGCCAATCGGGGAACGGGACCGCTTGAACATCATGCGCAACGTAGACGACTGCATTCTCATTCACTTTGAAGCTGATGAAATCAGAGCCTCCCGAATCGGTAGATTTATCACCATTGGCGGTTTGAATAAAGACGCTACCGTTGAGCGCGTCGGGTACAACTGTTGACACCACATAGCTATGATCCACGTATTGAAGAGCCCCGTTCACAAAACCATTAGTACCACCGCAGGTCGTGCCGGTACCGCATATCGCATAAGTGAATGCACCGCCATTGTTGACCGTTAAGTTGCTTATCAGAGAAGTGGACGAGGGGACGACAATCACCGAATACATGCCGGTTGATGGTTCGTTGGAGCTGGTAGTGTTGGAGCCAAGGGTGACCATAGATCCGGCCGCGTACGACCGACTGTACAGCACGAAGGTGAAATTGCTACTGTTTGTCACGGATAAACTCGTTCGGGTAAATCCCGAGGTTAACCATGACGGAATGGGCGATATCGCGGTGCAATAGACGACATAGACAGTCGCGGCTTGCCCGAGGATGAAGGACATATAGTTAGAGCTTCCTGCATCTGCATTCTTGTCGGTATTGGCGGTCATGATAAACGTTTGACCGCTCACTCCAGCGGGAACGGTCGAATTGATTTGAAACGTTCGATCGAGATATTGAAGTGCATTTTCCTGAAAGCCACTTTTCGATCCACACGCATTGCCGCCTGGGCACACTTGATATGGCTTGCCCGTGCCGCCGTTCGCTGCGGTATTGTTGACGATCAGATTACTGATCAGCGGCGTGGGAATTGGAACGACAACCACGGAGTACATGGAAATCGAGGGGTTAGTGCCCGTTACGGTGTTGGATCCCAAGACCACGGTGCTGCCCGCGGCGTAGGTTTGGCTGTACAGCTCGAAGGTACCGGCATCGTTGTTGGTAATAGATGTTCCGGTATCCAAGAAATTGGAGGTGAGCCAGGTCGGAATAGGGGATATGACGGTGCAGTAGACGACGTATACAATAGCTGCCTGACCCAACTTAAAGCTCATGTAGTTTGAGCTACCCGCATCGGCGTTTTTATCGCTATTCGCCGTCATGATGAACATCTGCCCGTTCACAGTTGACAGCGGAGCAGGATTGATCTCGTAGGCCCGATCGACGTATTGAGTAGCTCCACCGACAAATCCGGTGGTCGTCCCGCAGGAACTTCCCCCGGGGCAGATCTGATAAGTGTCGCCGGTCCCGCCATTCTGGCTGGAGTTCTGCACTGTAAGGTTGTTGATGAGCGTGGCGAAGCAGGCCGGTGCAAAGAAACCATTAATAAGGATGAGTGCCGCGAGAAGGAGCGGCCGTGAATTCCTCTGAGACATTTCAACTTCCTCCCTAAAGCCCGAAAATTAGTCAGACTTGTTCGCAACATTCGCCCACGCGCCGCTTCACAGGTGTGTACTGGAGAGCGACAGAACAAAGCTGCGTATCTGCTCCAAATCCCTTGGGGAGAGAGCCCCTTAAGAATCCGTAGCAGCCTTAGCTCAACAAATCAATTATGGGAGGAAGCATCGGCAAGAATAATGAAGCTCAGGCCCCTCGTTCCAAGCTATCTGCCAATTCCGGCACTATTACAGATATCGAGGTTACAGACACACTCGGCTGTTGAAATTCCGTATTTAGTAAATTAGGGACTGCGGTGCGGTGTGGAATTGTGCGCCGCATGAAGCAATCTGTAGGTTGCAGAAGCGTTTAATTTTTCAGACATTTGAGTCGATTGGAATGATTTCCGGTGTACCTCCCGATGGAGGACAGATCACGAACATCGGACAGATAAATATTCGGGAGGAAGTAGTTACAGAAACCGAACGAACGTGCGACTTTCGGCATGATTTAGGTCATCCGTTGCCTTCCCGTCATGCATAGGATTCCAGTCATTGCATCAACGTCAAGGCAGCGGACGAGGGAGTCCGTTCTACGGGCGCTTGGTGCGGAGGAGGGGCCAGGCTTCGAGGTAGATTTCGTAGCGGTTGCTGTCCGACCTTGTTTTGGGGCGGCCGGGGCAGAGCATCAGCTCGTGGCTTTTGGTTTTGAGGACGACGCGGGAGGGGAGAATGTACCAGACATCTTCGGGGACCACGTAGGCGGCGAAGAAGTCGACATTCCGGGTGGTGTAGCTTACGCCATTTTGATTGGGTTTGAAGGTGCATTGGTAGCCGTTGCCGAGCCGATAGCTCGTCGACTTGACCCGTTCGGTCGCTGTCGCTCTCTCAGGGCAGGCTCTGTACGCGGAGAAAGTGGCGGCCGTGTTCGACGCCGACGTCGTAGGCGGAGGAATCTCCCCAGGGCTTGGAGACTTTGAAGCGGCGGCGCACGGCTTGCGCCATAAACTGAAGCTCGACCCACTCGCCACGAACTTTGAAGTTCTTGAAACCTGCGCACTTTGCCATGTTTTCTGCGCCTTCTTTTTTGGTGAAATCGAGACAAAAAAAGGCGCAGCCTGTGGGCTGCGCCTGATTCTCTTTAAGATTTAATCTATAAATTCATTATATCACAGTGCAGGGGTTATTTGCGACATAGATTGGAGAAATATTTGCTGAGTGTTGAGAGTCACTTAGGACAGATCGTGTAACTTCTGCCTATTGACAGGTTTTTTGTTTCCGGCCTTGGCATCTGCGAAGCTACGCTGCCCGTCTCGGTCCATCCCTCATTCGTTCGCACACTTCCGGCGCTTCGGGCAGGGAGCGGCCATGGAGTGCACCTCAGCGGCTGAAGCCGCCGTCTGTTGGGCAGCTCTATCGCAGAGCCGCAGGCGCTGCTCCACCCAAAGGCATGAAGCTTTCCGCAGCTTACCGACTTGGAACAAAGCCAGAATGGCTGAGAAGAAATTGTGTGCGCGCGGAGGCTAGCCTGACCTTGATTTCTTGCCATTGTCCTATCACGACTGAGGCTGCCCCGTCTTCCACGATTTTCGGAAGAGCCTGCTGAGCCAAGCCGAAGGGTGGGCAACACGGGCTCGACTCCTAGTCATTCGGCACCTTCGCCGCTTGGAGCCCATCCAATTGAGGGGGCCTCCACCCAAGCGCCTGATTACCCGACGTCCGTGGTACCCACCCTTCGGCAAGCTCAGGTCAGACCCTTCGGCTTGGCTCAGGGCAGGCGCGTCAAAAATCGCGAAGCATGGTGCAGCCCGTACTTTGATGGTGCTGGCAAAAGTCAGAACTGGGCCAGCCCCCGGCCGGTTCTTTTACAAAGAGTGCATAATAATGATGGATTTCCTGTATTGACCTGGTCCTCAGCGTTCATAATAATTCCGGCGAAATTCGTACACTGAGGTGCACGATGACCCCTGACGAACGCGAGCGCATGGCCATTCTTTGCCAGCGAATTGCCACCGAGAAAAACCCCGAAACCTTTGACAATCTGGTCCAGGAATTGAACGATCTGCTGGAAATCAAACGCAAGCGCATCCGCCCTGAGCGCGGGACGAAGCCGATCTAGCTTCAAACTGAGCACTGCCTATGTCCAAGCTGGTCTGCTGCTGTCTCTCGCCTGCCGCGCAGTAACTTTTGTGGCCGGTCTTTCATTGCGGTTCCTTCGGGACGGGAGGTTTTGCCAGCAGCGCCCACTTGCAAATTTCGCCAATCTTTTGGACGCATACTGTGTCGAACTCGGGCTTGCCGTCGAAGGGCTGCTGGCAGTAGCCGACCGCCATGGTTCCGGCAGCGTCGGCGAGCAGAAGTGGCTCGGACTGCATCCAGCGTTCTTCCGCATATTCCTCGACATGCATCGGCGGGATATCTTCTGTCGAATGCCACTCCAAGGTTGTGGTTCCTAAAATTGCTTTCTTGTCTGTCATCGCGTTGCTCCTTAATTTTGATTTTTGATTTTTAACTTCTCGTGCTGCGGTCTGATCTTTTCGATTGGCGTGGCTGCGGCCGTACTTTTCGTGTTGGCCGCGAAACGTGGGAGGTCGTCTTTTCCGGTTTGCCGTCGACTTCGTCATCGATTTCCTGGTCGATTTCTTCGTCACCGGGCTCACGGATGTGGCCGCGCAGAACTCCAATCAACGATGGGAGTCCTTGCTTACGACGTTCCTCCTCGCGGTCACGCGCCTCGAAATACACGTCGTCGGGATCGCCCAGGCTCTTCTCGTAAGCCCGCTTCTGCTTCCAGAGTTGGGCCGACTCTTTGGCCTCGATCTGGTCCATGGTGCCGGCCACGTGCTGACTCGCCTCAGCCCGCAAGTGCTCGATTTCCACCTGATAGGCGTGGAATTGCTTCTTGTCCACGCTGGGCGATTTGCGAATGTGTTCCAGGATTTCTACTGTCTCGTGCAGGTTCCGGTTGAGCTGGTACAGGTATTCGTAAATAGGAAATCGCATGGATTAAGTCCTCTTGCGCGACACGTGTTCCCAAGGCGCACCAATCCCTTAGCGCGCCTCAGAGTTCATTTTTGGGAAGTCGGAAGTTCAGCCCCAGGGAGGAGGATTCGCTATATTCGAAAGAGGGGTTGATTGCGACGGGCCGCGATGTGATGGACGACCTTGCGGCAGGGATAGATAGCGACTACTTTGTGGGATAGCCATGGTTGCCTCAATCGTGTTAAGGCGACTTTGGTCAGGGATGCGTCGGTGTTAGTAGCACCGGCGCGTCCCGTTCTTAGGACGCATGAGCAGCTTCTCGCGCTTTGGGTTTGCCGTCAATATCACGAATAGACGTAGAGACCTTGGTGCAGGGGACAAAGAAATATGATCGCAAGACCATGTTATGCTGCACAAGCATAAGTGCAATGTAAGACACCGCGATGATGCGGGTTATTTATGATTACCCGGCTTCCACTCGATCCTGAGAAACTTGTTGCGGTTATGTTGTACGTAGCCTCGCGTGTAAGCGATCCCACCAAGTTTAAGATTGGAAAACTTATCTTCCTTGGCGATTTCGTGCATATCGCCAAGTACGGCAGGGCGATTGTTGGCGGACGCTATTGCGCCCTACCGAATGGTCCAGTTCCCTCGGAAGTTCTCGATCTGTTGAATGGACTGATCACGGGCGACATTTCGCCCGAATTCTGGGGCACAGGAATAGAAACCGCACTTCAGGTGAGCGGCGATCCCTATCCCACATTCTTGCCGAAAGTAAAACCTGACATGTCTGTGTTGTCGGAGTCAGACGTCGAGATTCTTGACAAAGTCATTACTGAGTTCGGCAAGTGGAACTTCCATAGGCTGGTTGAATTTACCCATTCCCTGCCGGCATATATGAAGGCCGCGGAAAGGGAACCAGATTCGCGCAATCCGGCGATTGATTACGAGGATTTTTTTGAAGGCAATACTTTTGTTGAGCCAGGGACCAAACGGGAACTATTAGAAAACTATGCCCTCAGCCGGGTTTTCCCTGAGCATCCCCTTGCCGTTTAAGCCAGAAGAAATTCCGGTTTTTTCGGTAATAAGGATTCCTGTCGTATTGCTTGGGCAGGCGGTGTTCAAGCGGTTTGCTGTGATTTCACACGTCGCAAAACATGCCTATGCACTGAAAACAACTTCCCGAACCGAAAGCTTCGATCAAAACCCGGAGCGCCTGAAGGAAGTGGTTGTCTATGAAGCTGGTGAGTGCCCCTTATTCACTAAGCGCACGCTCATTGATCCCAGGAACCAGTTTCCTATTTCGTATGGGACTTTGATCCAGCATCACCGCAAGGGTTCGTTCGAGCATTTTGGGATCCTGCCAGCCGACTTCAGGCAAAGGTTGGTTAATGTGATCAAAGCTTCCAAGGTGATCGAACCGAATCGAAGGCAGCGGCTGCTGGTGCAGTTGAATGGACTGCTATAGACTCTCGCGGACGGGTGGCCTAGGTCTCAGGCTCCCGAATTCCCCCAGGCAGCATCGCCACGCCTTCGACGCTCTCTGAGCAGGCTCTTACAAAAGCGCAATGATAGGGGAAACGGGATGGAAAAACAGAGCAGAGAAGCTCGGCCATCCGCCCACGGCTGAAGCGTGCTCTGATATGAATCGCTTATGCGGCACTGAAGCGCCGCTCTTTTACGGTCGAGTTGGCCGAACCCGAGCGGTCAATTACTGTCAGCTCCACCGCCAGAGATAATCGGGTTGGGGATTTTTGGGATGAAGTCGCTGATTATTCCGGGCGTTTTCTTGCTGGCGGTTGCGGCTCTGCTGCACTCTGGGCTGCTGGCGCCGACGCCGGCGTTCGTCGGATACGCCTTCTATGGGGCGACGATTATGGGGCTGCTGCTTGCATGGCGATTTCACTCGACTCGCATCTTTTCGGCGCTGCTGATTCTGTTTCTCGCGCAGCAGGCGATCTCTTATTTTTCTGCGGGACATGCTGCGAGCGGGCCGGGAAGCCTTGCCATCGCAGCGGTCGGCATTCTTTTGCCGCTCGACTTTGTTCTGCTCTCGCTACAGCGCGAGAAGGGATTTGCCTACCTGAACCTGGCGCCTTCGGGACTGTTGCTATTTGTCGAGTCGGTGATCGTGGCGGTGCTTTGCCGGCCTGAGCCTGCGGTGGCGCATGCGGCACGCCATGCTGCGCTGGTGACACCGTTGCCGTTCGCCGCGCAACTGGCTTTCGCCGCGGCGGCAGTGGTGTTGCTCATACGCTTTTTGTTATCGCACAAGCCGGTGGAAAGCGGACTTCTGTGGGCGCTCGCAGCTTGCTTTCTGGCGCTTCGCTTTGGAGGGATCGGGAGAATTCCGTCGGTTTACTTTGCCGCGGCCGCATTTCTGCTGGCCGGCACGATTGTCGAGACGTCTTACCTGCTCGCCTATCACGATGAGCTGACGACTTTGCCTTCGCGGCGCGCCTTTCACGATGCGTTGCTTCGGCTGGCGCATCCTTATTCTATAGCGATGGTCGACATCGACCACTTCAAACGGTGCAACGATACCTACGGCCACGACACCGGAGACCAGGTTTTGCGACTGGTGGCTTCGCGGCTGGCGAGGGTGAGCGGCGGAGGCCAGGCTTACCGCTGTGGCGGAGAGGAATTTGCCATCGTGTTTCCGGACAAAACTACGCGGGAAGTTCTGGATCATCTGGAAGAGCTGCGCGCGGCGATCGAGGCGAGTTCGTTCCGTCTGCGGGGCACGGACCGCCGCCAGCAGCCGCGTGGTGCGGATCGTCGAAACTCGAAACCGGAGGGTGCAAGGAAGCCTCGTGTCGTTCAGAAGGTTGCGAACGAGGAATCCGAAATTTCGGTGACCGCCAGCATTGGAGTCGCAACTTCAACGCAGGAGAACTTTTCGGCAGAAGAAGTGATTCAGGCTGCGGACAAGGCGCTCTATCGCGCGAAGAACGCGGGACGCAATCGGATTGAGAGTGCGTCTGCACCTCGGCGACGGAGGGCGAAGGGGGCGATCGCGTGAGTTGCTGCCGCGCTGCACTTCGGCGGCGGTGCATTTTGGCTTACGCGCAAGGGCGGGGGAAGCATGAGATCCTTCGCTTCGCCTGAAGTGCGGCTCCGCTCAGGATGACAAACGCTCAGGGTGAAGCGGGTAAAGGGCGGAATTGTACCTACACAATCAACAGTCAAAAATCAGAAATCAACAATCTAAATTATTAAGTGTCGGAGTCGATAGCGGGAGGGCGGGGAAACGTCCGGCCCGGGTTGTCATTTCAGGGCGGGAATATGACGCCCCGGGCTCGTACGTTTTTCGCAAGCACCACAGGCCGTGCGGTCAGCCCGCGGTCGAAGGTGGGATTGAGCGTTTCCGGCCACTACCTGCGCAGGCTGGACATTTCATGCGGATAAATGCAATGCCGTCAGACTTACCACTCACGTCCACAGGCCTGGCAACGTATCCGGTACCGCCGCAGCGCGGGCAGTCATGCGGATTCACTCTTCCCCCTCATTGCTGCTGAGTTTTTCACCAATTTGCCCAGCCTCTACAAGAAAGTTAATTATGTTACGAAACACGAACACTTTCGCGCCTGCGGCGAGCATGTGTACACTGGTCTAAGTGCTCTGGAATGGGCTGTTTTTATTGAGGAATCTGAAGGATTTCGTCATGATATCGCCCACTGAAAACGTCACCTCTCAGTACATGAATTACGCCCCAGCGAACCTGGAATCGCACGACCTCCCGCCGGGATTTGTCGACTTCCTGTTGCCGCTTCACCAGCAGTTCACACCCTGGCAGCAGAGGTTGGTGGCAAAGCGCGCCGAAGTTCTGCAGGCTTCGCATCGCGGCAAGCCACCAAACTACCTGCCGACGTCTGAGGCAGCCACCTCGGACTGGAAGATTGAGGTTCCCGACTGGTGCGCCGACCAGCGTAATCAGATGACCGGTCCGGCGGACGACGCTGAATTGACGGTTAAGCTGCTGAATTCCGGCTCGCCTGCCGTCATGATCGATATTGAAGATTCCACGGCCAACATCTGGGAGCACATCATGCTGGCGATCAAGAACACCATCGCCGCTTACAAATATGAGCTCAGCTACGACGACAAGAAACGGCAGAAAAAAGTTACGGTGCAGCGCTCGAAGACCGTGACCTGGGTGCGCCCGCGCGGTTTGCATATCAGCCAGGGCGGGGTGATCAAGAACGAGATTATGTCGGCTTCGTTGTTCGATCTGGCCTTGCTGTGGTACCAGATCGACCCGGCATGGCTGCCGCACAACTTCTCGGTGTACATCCCGAAGAGCGAATCGACCGAGGAGGCGTTTTGGTGGCGTGACCTGTTCCAGGTTTTCGCCAAACAAAAAGGTTTGCCGCACGACTATATCAAGTGCATGGCGTTGGTGGAAGCGCATCCGCTGGCCTATCAGATGGAGGAATTTCTCTTCAATCTGCGGGAACACTGCCTGGGATTGAACCTGGGGCGATGGGACTACATGGCGTCGCTCATCGACTTCATGTCGGAGGATCCTGAGTGGGTTCTGCCGGATCGCAACACCATCCTGCATGATGTTCCATTTTTCCAGAACTTCCGCACGTTGATGCCGGAGATTTGCCACAAACATGGGGCTTTGGCGATTGGCGGAATGACGGCGCTTTATCCCAGCCGGAGTGATGCTGAGTTGAATGAGCGAGCGCTGAAAGTTTTGAAGCAGGATAAGAAGAATGAAGCCGACAGCCTGATGGACGGGGCCTGGACCGGGCATCCCGACCAGAACGAGATTGCGGTCGCTCAGTTTCCGTTTCCCAATCAAATTGCAAAACGGCCGAAGCTGCCGAATTCGCATCCCGATCTGCGGCCCACGCCGAAGGGAGTGGGCGAGACTACGCTTGCGGGAACGCGGGCTGCCGTGCGAACCGTGATTCGTTATCGAAACGGAGTGCTTAACGGAAAGGGCGCAAGCCTGCTGGATGGCTATATGGAGGATCTGGCCACGGACCGCATCTATCGCCTGATGATTGCGCAGCGCGTGCGCCACAAGGTGAAAGTGCGCGGCGACGATAGTAAACAGATAGAGCACACACCGGAGTTAAGAACGCGTCTGTTCGGTGAAGAGTTGGTGGCGATACAAAAAAACTTGCCTGCGGAAATCGACCGGAAGGCGTCGGCAACGCTTCCGGAAGCGCGGCGCATCGCGGAAGAGCTGATCGTAAAGGGATACAATTCGCCGATTTAAGATCGAGTGACTCGCGAAGCGATTGTTCGGACAGTCATCCCTTCGTGTCATCTCTTCGCTTCATCCCTTGGCAGCTCGAAGCCGCTCTTCCAGCGCCTTGACCTCTTCATTCAATCCTTCGGGAAGATGGTCGCCGAAGTGGGCAAAGTGCTCCTTGATAAGCGGCACTTCCGCCAACCAGCCCTTGATGTCGACACTGAGAAGCTCCTCAACGTGTGAGCCTTGGATGTCGAGCCCCCTCGTATCGAGATCGGCGACCTCGGGAATCCGGCCGATTGGAGTCTCCGTAGCATGCACTTTGCCGTCACAACGCTCAAAAATCCATTTCAACACGCGGCTGTTTTCGCCAAAGCCCGGCCACAGAAATTTGCCATTCGCATCTTGACGAAACCAGTTAACGTAGAAAATTTTTGGCAGCTTCGATGGCTTCGAATGCTCACCCATCTTGAGCCAATGGCCAAAGTAGTCGCCCATGTGGTAGCCGCAGAATGCGAGCATGGCCATGGGGTCATGGCGCAGTTGCCCGACTTTCCCTGCGATGGCGGCGGTGGTCTCACTGCTCACGGTCGCGCCTAGAAAAGTTCCGTGCCGCCAATTGAAAGCTTCCGTGACCAGCGGAACGATTCCGGCTCGCCTTCCCCCAAACAAGATTGCGTCGATGGGGACGCCTTTTGGATCCTCCCACTCGGGCGCGATCACCGGGCACTGCGTCGCAGGAGTTGTAAAGCGTGCGTTGGGATGCGCGGCCTTTCTTCCGGAATCGGTGGTCCAACGGCGGCGCAGCCAATCCACCAACATGCCTGGCTTTTCATCACTCATGCCTTCCCACCAAATATCGCCTTCCATGGTCATCGCACAATTGGTGAAGATGGAGTTGCGCGTGATGCTGAGCATGGCGTTGGCGTTCGATTTCATGCTCGTGCCGGGAGCGACTCCGAAGAAGCCGAACTCCGGGTTGATGGCGTAGAGTCGGCCATCCGCGCCGAACTTCATCCACGCGATGTCATCGCCGATCGTTTCCACTTTCCAGCCGGGAATCGTCGGGATCAGCATCGACAAATTCGTCTTGCCACACGCCGAGGGAAACGCGCCGGTCATATACTTCGCCTGACCGGATGGGCTGATCAATTTCAGAATCAGCATGTGCTCGGCCATCCAACCCTCATCGCGCGCCTGCACAGATGCGATGCGCAGAGCGTGACACTTCTTTGCCAGCAATGCATTACCGCCGTAGCCCGAACCGTACGACCATATCTCACGCGTTTCCGGAAAGTGGCAGATGTATTTATGGTCAGAGTTGCAGCGCCATGTTTTATCCGGCTGAATCGGGCCGAGCGGCGATCCGACGGAGTGCAGTCCGCGCACAAACTCGCCATCTTCGCCAAGAACCTCGAGCACATGCGTCCCCACACGAGACATGATGTGCATGTTGGCGACCACGTAGGTTGAGTCAGTGATCTCGACTCCAATTTTTGCGATGGGGGAGCCGATCGGGCCCAAGCTGTATGGGACAACGAACATGGTGCGGCCCACCATCGAACCGGCGAACAACTCCGCCAGCTTCTTTTTCATCTTGACCGGATCTTCCCAGTTGTTGGTGGGGCCGGCGTCTTCTTTGTTTCGCGAGCAGATGAAAGTCCGGTCTTCGACGCGCGCCACATCGGCCGGGTCCGAGCGGACCAGGATGCTGTTTGGGCGCTTCTCCGGATCCAGCGGAATCGCCGTGCCGGTGAGGATCAGCATCTTCATCAGCGCCTGATACTCCTCCTGCGAACCATTGCACCAGTAAATCCGATCCGGTTTGCACATCCGGGCCATCTCTTCGACCCACATCTCTAGCCTGGGATGTTTGTGGTCTGGGGGAGCTGTTGCGACTTCGATCAAGGTGCTAGCCATGGTGAAGGTCTCCGGTATCACCCGTTGCGTATTGCAGAATTTAGATGTCGCTCCTGACGCCGGCGGAACGCCCTAGGGGGCGAAACGGGACGCCCGGGCGTGGAAAGACTGGGCGCATAATTCGACTTTCAAGGCACCACATGAGCCGACATAACCCCGCCCGAAGCCCGTATTCATTCGAACCCAGAAGCTTTAAGCCGGCCTGAATCCAGGCAGGGGCTAAGCCTGCTGAAAGCACAAACTTAATATTCTCTCTCACTTGGCTGGATTATTCCAGCGCGGGATTGTCCTTTGTTTTAGTTGTTTTAGCTCCATAATTCTGCCACCTCCTAACGGCAACGTGAAAATGTCACCCCATGAGAGGAAGGACATTCGCGTTGAGTCAGAAGGAACTGCAACGAGTGAGCGTAATTTCCAGTTGTGTGAAAGGGGACATGGCGTGCGCCAGAGCTGCCCTCTCTCTGCTCCCGCAAACGTTTCTTGAGACGCCGGACCTGACAAACGCTGAGCGCGAGCAGTTCGGCAGGCCCTGGCGCACGCCAACCGCGGGTGGCTGTGATCAATCAAGAGGTTGTACCCGGTGGAGCCGCCCGGCTGATGGGCGGAGCGTAGCCGAGACTACCATGCGGACGATGGAAGTTGTAATGCTCGGGCCAGGGCGAGAGATGTTGATCGCGTTCCTCGGAGTTGAGGTAATGACGAACGTAGGCCCATTCGCGCAGGGCGGTTTGGATAAAGCGTTCGGCCTTGCCGTTGGTGCGCGGAGTGTAGGGGCGGGTGAAGCGGTGCTGGATTGCGCCTCAGAGAGCTACGAAACCTTCGCGCCTCGACCGCGTCCCGCGCCTCGCATGGGGGAAATTAGGCTCTGACCCAAATCCTCTTTTCGAGTGTTCGCCACACTGCAATCTCCTCGTCGTTTATGGAGCGCTCCCCTTCACTCCCGACTGCCCGAATAAATCGACCTAAAATCTCCGGGCGGCAACTCTCGGCCTCTCCGATCGTCCCGTGCTCATGGCCGCACCGCACAACTCTCTCGCCATCAACCCAACACACAATGTAGTATGTTTCCACGGCAGAGAGTGTAGCACATTATACTGTGCCACAGCTTACTGTGTAGACGTTCTGATGTTAAGAATTCATCATTTCTCGATTGCGAACCAAAGACCCTGGACGGCTCTTTGCCCGACGGTTGCGCGAACTGCGCGGCCAAGCTGGTATTTCGCAGGAGAAATTGGCGGAAAAAGCCAACTTGCACCGGAACACCGTGGGCATCATCGAACGCGGAGTCCAAATTCCCACGCTCGACGTGATTGTGAAACTCGCTCACGCCCTCGACATGAAGCCCTATCAGCTTATTGACCATATCCCTTGAGAAAAGTTGCGCCAACCGGCTTCCACCTTGCCCAGTTCGAAGAGCGACTAGCGTAACCGGGATACACGACTAGCAATGCCGACGGCTCTTGCAATAGGACGGTTCTCTGTACCGTCGGCAGATGCGAGAACCGCTGAAGCGTGCCGGATCGAATGAGAAGGTTGGCACGGCTTCCGACGCGGATTGGCGACCAACCTCGAACGTATCGGGATTCGAGAGTCGATTACTGCTATGATCCTCAAACACGCGAACGATCGAGTCACAAGGAAACACTACATTAAGTCACCAACACTCGAAGCGATCGCTGCGTGTGAGGCGCCCGTCCGAGAGTTTTTCATTGCTCCAAAAGCCAGGTTCTGCTCCCCGATTGTCCCCAGAGCATTCGAAACAGAGCCCGGACACCACAACGGTGAAATGGATACAGTAAGACCACAAGAGACGTAACTGTATATGACTGAAGTGGTAAGAGCACTCATCCCGGACGTGGTAAACTGTAGCTCCGCACGCCGGAGAGGTGGCAGAGTGGCCGAATGCGGCGGTTTGCTAAACCGTTGTACGGGCTAACACCTGTACCGAGGGTTCGAATCCCTCCCTCTCCGCCACGCAGTCTGAACTGCAGAGAACTTCCGCCGTCCGTTACCCCAAAATCCGCGAAACATGCCCGTATTTCGCGATTCTTCCCCGACAAACCGGACTGCAGAGAACGGACCGCTCAGCAATGAAGGCGGTCACTGTGCTGGCTTTTCTCTGCAGGGCGCATGCACAGTCCGGTTTCGCAGAGGGCATTAGGCGAATGCAATGCGATCACAAGTCGGGGATTCGGGCCCTGGAGAGTTGACTTTTGCCAGCCCCCTAGAAGCCGTATATGCGTTCTGACCCTGATGGAACAGAAAGGTTGAAGAGACGCAGCCGGAAATGGATATTCGGGAGCAAGGCGATGGTCCGGGATAAACGCCCTCGCTCCCGCTCTCGCTGCAATATACCCGACAAGATGGCGGTATGCTTTGGCGGAGCCAAAGTTAAACCAACCACCGTGCAGATGGACGATCGCCTCGCCTGACCGCCAATCGGCGGATGTACCCAAAGTCCCGGTACGCCGCCGAGGGTGTCTGCTTCGAATGTCACGCCGCCTGGCAATACGCTCTCCATGTTGCCCGGAGCGCCTTCTTCAGTCGTCTCAAAGGCTTGTCGAGCCAACCTCTGCTTTCACCTAGCCATGTGACGGATGCGGCCTTCCGTGGCTATCCTCGATCCTGTTGTCACAGTTCCAGAAAGGGGTTTTGCTAGACATGGCCAATTCAATAGTAGAAACAATCTCAAGCGAATTTGCGTCCGCTGCGGAAAAGGTGGGCAGTAGCGTGGTTGCCGTCCATGCCCGACGCTGGATGCCGACTAGTGGCATCGAATGGAAGAAGGGTGTGGTGGTAACGGTTCATCATGGCGTGCAGCGTGACGAAGACATCAAAGTTCTGCTCGGTAGTGGTCGCGCAGTTTCCGCGAAACTAGCAGGACGGGATCCCAGCACGGACCTAGCTGTCCTAAGGATAGAGGAAGGATCTTCGAGTGCGCCCCAACTCGGCGACTCGACAAGCCTGAAGCTCGGCCATCTTGTTCTCGCGCTCGGTCGCACGCGGCGCGGGGATCTAGTAGCGAGCAGTGGGATCATTGGCGGCATCAGCGGCGAGTGGAGGAACCGGCGAGGGGGACAACTCGATCAGCACATCCGGCTCGACCTTGCCCTGTATCCGGGATTTTCCGGCGGACCGCTCCTCAATGCCCGAGGCGAGGTCGTCGGCATTAATACGCAGGGCTTAGCCCACGGACGAGCCGTGACAGTGCCGGTGGCAACCGTCAATCGCGTCGTCGAAGAACTTCTCGAAAAAGGGCGGATCGCTCGGCCCTATTTGGGCATTGCTATGCAGCCGGTTGAGGTGCCGGAAAATATGAGCTCGAAGCTGCTTACTAAAACGCGAGCCGGGCTGCTGGTCGTGCACGTCGAAAACAATGGACCCGCAGAACAGGCCGGAGTGTTGCTCGGAGATGTTGTTTTCGAAGTGAGCGGAAAAACGGTTGAACACATGGATGAGATTCAGGATTCGCTTGCCAACGCGAGGGTCGGTGATGTTCTGAAGGTGAGGATCATTCGCGCCGCCGAAATCAAGCCGGTGTCAATCACTTTGGGCGAGAGGGCGCGATAACGAATGTCGAAGCGAGATGGCGGAGGCGCGATTCGAATCGCAGTGATGGCGACCTCCGCCGTTCGCCGGGCTAAGCTCGAAAGCATCGTCCGCAGCCAAGCTGAGTTCCAGCTCGCGGGAAGTTTTGAGGCGGTGGCGAGTCTGATGTCATTTGCCCATAGCACCGAATTGGATGTAATTGTCATCGACTCCGATTTGATCCACGATTTATTGGTTCAGCCGACATCGGGCGGCGCGATTGTTCTGCTCACGGAGGTCAGCCACGCGCGGTCGATCTCGCGCTTATTGCGGAGCGGCGTGCGCGCGATTCTTTCCAGAGAGAGCGACCCGGACGACGTTCTCTCCGCCATTTATGCTGCCTATGATGGACTGGTGTTGCTGGGCGCGGCGACCGCAGAGAGTCTGGCCGCCGTTTACGGCGACCTGCCGCTGGAGGTTGAAGAGGAATTGTCTGAAGAGATCACCTGTGGTTCGCCAAAAGTAGATCGTCAAATGCGAACGGATGATATTTGATTTCCAATGGAACCGCCAGCTCAATCCCGAATGAGAGGTTCGTCGCAAAGATCGGGTCCTGTGGCCAAGCTGACATATCTCTATACCAAGTGTCCCAATTGCTCCTCGAAGATCTCCTCGCACAATTCGCGCAGAACGTCCGCCAGGTCCTCATCTGTATCGCACTCCGGAACGAGGTAGATCGTCGGCTCCCCAGCAACATCGAGGACTGTAATTCCATGGCTGGTGGGATCGGCAGTGTGGAGCCACTCTAGAAATCGCTGCTTGGGCTTGACCACGATGGCCGAACGATTCAACGTATCCATTTGTCCTACCCGCCCTCACGCGGCCCGGCGCTCATAACGGTGGTGCAGCCCTCCGACTTCCGGAATAGCGATGATCTTGCCATTTGGCATGACGGCCCGTCTATCGGGGGTGTCCTTACTCAGGGCCAGGTGCGTTCGGGAGCGATGATAGTAGGCAAAGTAGCTCTTCAGCAGACGACGAAGGTGCCGCCGATTCAGAACTACCACATGATCCAGACATTCACGACGAATCGAACCGATCAGCCGTTCCGCGAATGCATTCTGCCAAGGACTCCGGGGCGCGGTGACAACTTCTTTCATGGCCAAGGAATGGATGCGGCAACGAAACGCATTGCCATAGATCGCGTCGATCCCGAATCAAGTACTGCCTCGCATCACGTTCCGAAAACGCCTCGGCCATCTGCTGAGCCGTCCACCCTGCCGTCGGATGTTCAGTGACGCCAAAGTGAAGAACTCGCCTGCGCTCATGCTCGATGACGAGGAAGGCAAACAATACCCGCAAGCGAATCGTCGGCACGGTGAAGAAGTCGACGGCAACGATCTCCCCTATGTGGTTATTCAAGAATGTCCTCCAGGTCTGCGACGGAGGTCGCTTGACGGTTTGCAGGACTCGCGACACGGTTCGTTCCGACACCGCGATTCCGAGCTTGAGTAGTTCGCCGTGAATTCGGGGTGCACGCCACAACGGGTTCGCTTCTGCTAAGGTCCGAATCAGCCTCCGAATCTGAAGACTGATCGGCGGTCGGCCAGTCTTCCCGGGTCTCTTGGACAGGTGGTACCAGTACCGACGGAACCGCTCGCGCTGCCAGCGCACCACCGTATCGGGATGGACGACGACCAAAGCCCGCCGCCAGTCCTTCCACAGTACGGACAGCGTGGCCCAAAACCAGCGATCAGGATCCACGCAGCGCGGGCGCTTGTGCTTGCGTTTGTAAATGGAAAGCTGCTGGCGGAGAGCAAGATTTTCTAGAACAACGCCCCGATGGTCTTTCCCAAATAGCCAGACCATGCGGAATAAGCCCAAAAGGAAGGCGAACATGACGCTCGATTCTTCCTGCTAGCTTGTTGCAAAGTCAATGACCTCGGCACGATCTAGTTTTGGCGAAGCACAGCAGTACGCACATGGCTTGGCAGCCAAACATCGACGCCGGCCAGGCGATTGATCCAGCGAGGCTCAAGTTCAGCGACAGAATCCCGTGTCACCTCGTCCAGGAAAGCCTTGAACGTTCAGAACTCGTTGTCCGGACCGATCGTCTTGGCAATCTCAGCATCGAACGCCCTTTCATTTATGCCGTTGTGAATTCGCTTGACGGTCTGATACACGTCGTTCGTGTATTCCTTGGTGAGCTCAACATCCTTCCGAGTTCCGGTATCGGTGAGGTGGCCACCGATAAAGTTGTCGAATTTGTAGGCTAGGATTCCGTCGAACATCTTCATGTATTCGTGGAAGTTGGTCGTCAGATCGAAGTCCTGAAACGGTACGTATCCGGATGTCACCGAGTCCACAGCCATCAAGAATCTCGCCTCCGGAACGTAGATGAAAAGATCACCTTCGTTGGAGTGGTAGTTATGCCGGGTGAGTTCCACGGTTTTGTCGCCAAGCTTGATCGTCTTCGAGGTTTTGAACGTCTCCGTCGGAATCAGCCGATTCGGATCGTTCATTTCCTTAAGAAAGTCGCTGACGGTATCGAGGGCGATAATCTGCAAGCCCGGGATGCTCTTAAAGGCTGCGGAACCGCCGATATGATCTTTGTGTATGTGCGAATACACCAGCATCTTGATCGGCTTATTCGTGACTCTAGCGATGGCTTCCGGAATGTGTTTGCCATAGCTGGTCGGTGCATCGAAAACGATAACGCCCGCCTCGGTCACAAGGAAGGCTGATTGCCAACCGTTGTCAGAAAGTGCGAAAACACCGTTTCCGAAATTCTTCACCCCGTATCCGACTGCAGGATCGATATTCCAGTATTTCGCCCTCACCGCAGGTAATACGGGAACATGTTCCCGCAGCCCTTCGGGTGAATCGGTTCCAGCCAATGCAGACGGCTGTTTCGGGGCGGCCTGCGATGATTCTTGTCCGAATGCGATTTGACCAGCCAGAGCGGCAACAAACATGAATGGAAATATCAACTTGTTCATTCTCTGGTTCTCCTTGTAATTGAAATGGATTAAGTAAACTGCCGGCAGAGTAGGTGAACACCATGCCTCGCACTAGAGGGCAAAGCCGGAAATTAGATTTCCATAATTGAGATAATTTCGATTACCGGCCAGCCAATTCGAGTGCTGGAGTGCCATCTGGTTTCAGCTCCGTACGATTAACCCGTAGCACTCCAACATTTGAGTATTTGGCAGTGGCCATGTCTTGAAGAGCGAATTGGCGAAGCCCTTGCACGTATCTAAGATTTGTTTTGATAAGCTCCTAACGAGCTCTTTTGTAAGATGGCACAAATAGCCAAACTGGCCGGTCGGCGGATGCAGAACTATAAATTCCTGAACTACATTGTTCTTTGGAACGTCTTCTTCGCCATCATTTGCATTCCCACTGCTGGCAAGCTGATTGACGTTATGGGAATTCCCATCTCCATTTCCATCTACTACTTTCCTTTTGTCTATATTTTTGCCGACATCATGACCGAAGTTTATGGCTATGCAGTCGCGCGACGGGTGTTGTGGTACTGCATCTTCGCGCAGGTGTCGGTGATCGCAATTTTCGAATTTGTGATTTTCTATCCGCCCTCCGCGGTTATGACAAACAATCAATCGTACGTTGATGTGCTATCCGCGGCGTCTCGCTTGGTCTTATTTGGCACCGTTGCGATGTTTACTGGGGACATCGCCAACAACTATGTTTTGGCAAAAATGAAGGTGTGGACTAGTGGGTGTTATATGTCGGCACGGTTCGTTATTTCGACACTATGCGGACAAGTGGTGAACACCGCCGTCTTCTACATCTTCGGTCTGTGGGGAATGATACCGACGCGCTTATTAACAAAAAGCATTATCGTCGCAAGCCTTACAAAAGTCAGTCTGGAGCTGCTCTTGCTTCCGGTAACGCTCAAAGCATCGTTGTGGCTCAAGAAAATCGAAAACGTAGATCACTTCGACAAAGAAACGAACTTTAATCCACTAAGATTCTAGACTTGCCGCGCTCATCGATTTGCGGGCATCGTTACCGATCTGGTGCACTTCGCAGAAGCCGTTTCGGACCAACTTCCCAGTAGCCGACAAACCAGACAGAACTACGAGGACATGCCGGCATTGGTAAACCCCACACTTCTTTCCTTTCGCCCTTATAACTCCCTCTTGATTTCCTTGAGGAGGCTGAGGATGCGGTGAACAAGCGGGTCTAAATTGCCACGCGACCATAGAGCAAACGTGTCCAAAGGTCCGATAGAAAAACCTGGAGTTCGTAACACAACCCCATCAGGAACAAAGTCTTTTGCAGAAGAAGGAAGGAACATATATCCCACGCGGGCCTTTGTAAGGTTGACCCCGGTCTGATAATGTTCCGCCATTTGATACCTGTCCAGCGGCATGCGATTCTTTAGAAAGGCAGTCGCGATCATTTGGTGCACACTCGGCAACAAGTCTTTCGAGGGCATGATGAGGAGCTCGCCTTTGAGGTCTCTTAAGCTCACGTACTTCTTGCGGGCTGCCCTATGCCCTTTTGGGAGGGCCACAACAAGTCGCTCCCGAATCAGCAGCATGTTCTCGATTTGGTCGTAGGTACGGCTCAAATGACCAATGCAGATATCAAAGGTTCCCGAACGTAGTCCTGTGATTTGCGGGTCTTCAGGTCCTTCTTTAAGCTCCACGTTCACAAGAGGAAGAGTGCTTCTGATCTTCTCGAGAAGCGTGGGAAGAATCTGGAAGGTCGCCGTCGGAATAAACCCGAGCCGGATTGTTCCTACCTCACCGCTCTCTGCATGAAGTGCTGCTGCCGATGCCTGCTGAAGTCTCAACAGGATTTCACGTGCCGCAGACAAGAAGACTTCGCCCGCACGGGTGATTTCAACCCTCCGCTTTGATCGTCGAAAAAGGGCAACACCCAGTTCGTCTTCAAGTTGTTTGATTTGGACGCTTAGAGAAGGCTGGGAGACATGTAGCTGTTTGCCTGCCTGCCGAAAGCTCAAGGTTTCGGCGATCGCAACGAAGTAGCGCACGTGCCTGAGCTCCATGGCTGATAATCCCTACCTATCAGAGTGACATGAACAAACTACCACGCCGTATCACCATGCAGACGAATCTTACAAACTGTAACGCAATGAAAAAGGCGAAATCAGTCAGTAGGAGGTGGGTTATGAAAATTGGTTTTCTAGGAGCCGGGAACGTAACACGTACATTCGGTCGTCACTTGATAAACGCTGGTCACACCATAGTTGTATCCAATTCCAGAGGTCCGGAGACGCTGGCTGATTTTGTCGCTGATCTCGGTCCGGGCGCCGTCGCGGGGACCAGGGAGCAGGCGGCCGAGTGCGACGTGGTTATTCTCGCTGTACATTGGGTGAAAGTGTGCGAAGCGCTGAAAGGCATCGATTGGCGTGGCCGAATTCTGATCGATGCGACGAACGCTCATGTGGATCCTAAACCCGATATCAGCCTGGCGGGAGTCACCCGATCACGGGCTGCGTTGAAAGGGCGCACATCGAGCGAGATGGTCGCTGAGCTGGCGGTTGGCGCACGGCTTGTGAAGTCGATCAGCAACATGCCGATGGCTTGGATACAGGACTTCTCGCCGCAAAAACCTCGTACTGTCATCTTTACATCGGGCAACGACACCGAAGCCAAACAGCTAGTAATCGAATTGGTCAACAGCACTGGATTGGTCGCAATTGATCTCGGATCACTGGCAATAGGCGGTGCTATGCACGAGGTCGGCGCTCCTTTGTCCGGCATCGATCTCCACTTCGTCCGCCGGCTTCGTTGATAGCGCCCGAACGCCGACTGACAATTCTTTGCCGGCGCCAAAAGTGGAAGGAGAAATCACGTCACCGATTGTGACTATTACTTCCGACAAGCCGATTTCGCGATACCAATGTCATAAGCAGATTATCGGCGAGTGGCAATGGCGGGACTCAACCGCTGCGCTAAAGCGATAAACAATAAATGGTGGCTTTTTGTCTTTAATTTTGCGAGTCAACACGATTAGGCACGCCATCAAAGCAGTTAAGAGTGGGGAAGAGGTCGACCTGAAAGGTGGTTTGTCAAGCCCGACCGCCGCGAGCAAGCAGAAGATTATTCGGCGGGGCTGGCCGAAAAAATATTTGGAGAGGGAAAGTCCCGGAGCATCTCTCAAGGAGAACGAACATGAACAGTCTTGACTCTATGTTAGAACGTAACAAAGACTTTGCCGCTCAGCAGTCTACTGAAGGCACCCTTATGCCCTCGCTTCCGCGGGCGTTGCCAAATGTGAAGGCCATCATAATCGGTTGCGCTGATATGCGTGTTGATCCGGCCCATGTACTTGGAATCAAGCCGGGCGAGGCCGTCGTGATCCGTAACATCGGCGGTCGAATCACACCGGGGTTGTTGGAGCAGTTGAGTCTACTCGGGCGAATCGGCGAGGTCGCCAGAGAGATTCCAGGAGGCGGCGGGGAGTTTCACATCATCGTACTTCAGCACACCGACTGCGGCATCACTCGCCTTGCCGGCGACCCTGCCATGCTGGCGCACTATTTTCAGATACAGGAAGGCGAGCTCAAGCAAAAGGCGGTTACCGATCCCCGCGCAGCAGTTGCCGGCGACGTTACGTCGCTCCGGGCGATTCCCGCGTTGCCGGGCGAGTGGCTTATATCAGGTCTCGTCTATGACGTGGCGACCGGACTCGTTGAGATCGTCGTGCCGCCAGCGGCGATTCGTACTGTGTCAA
>Ga0307476_10000167_pt1 | contig 64673 bp, 71 predicted proteins | sample atmos_gasesECM2C_2_FD_203314 | JGI IMG/M metagenome (GOLD analysis project Ga0307476, IMG submission 203314) | Hardwood forest soil microbial communities from Morgan-Monroe State Forest, Indiana, United States - atmos_gasesECM2C_05 | ecosystem: Environmental > Terrestrial > Soil > Temperate... | reverse complement strand
TCCACGCTTCTTTCAGGCCCCGCCTCGCGGCGAGTGTTATTTCACCCTTGCGCTTCGCTATGACTTCACCTCCATCCGGTTGTCAAAGGGACTTTCACCCTCGAACTGTCGAACATGCTCGGCACACGAAAAATAGGGCACGGCATGGCGCCGTGCCCTTTTCAATTCAGCCGGAGAGAGAAGGGCCTATAGATCGTAGCGGCCCCCTGATGAAAGCAGGATAGACTCACTCCCGCCCGGCGCATGTCAAGGATATGTAAAATCTCTGCGAACATTTCGGCGGTCGGGAGCGGCCCCGGCCGGGTTCGTTGACGCATCCCGATTGGGGTCACTACCATGGGGCGGCCTTCAGGTTCTCTCCAAATGAACAAAAGCTGCTTGCTCGTGCTGCTGCTGGGGGGATGGGCTTACGCCGCTCCTGCTCCCTCTACCCTGATAGCGAATGTCCCTAGCCGCACGACCGTGAACCTCAATGGAGCATGGCCGGCCATCGTGGACCCGTTTGACAATGGAAAAGCGAGAGGATTTTTCCGCAACGAAAAGCCGCAAGGCAAGAGTGATCTGATCGAGTACAGCTTCGATGCATCACCCGTTCTGAATGTTCCGGGAGACTGGAATACCCAGCGCGAACAATTGATGTTCTATGAAGGACCGGTGTGGTATCGGCGGGAGTTCCGCTACCAAAGACGAGCGAACACGAGGGTTTTCGTCTACTTCGGTGCTGCGAACTACCAGGCTGCTGTTTATCTGAACGGAGAAAAACTGGGCGAGCACGAAGGCGGTTTCACCGCGTTCAATTTCGAGGCGACGTCGTTACTGCGGGACGGTGAGAACTTCATGATCGTGGAAGTGATCAACGTGCGCCGCCCCGATACCGTGCCCGCGTTGAAGTTCGATTGGTGGAACTATGGCGGGATTACGCGCGACGTGTCGTTAGTCGAGGTGCCCGACACCTTCATTCAGGATTACTGGGTGCAACTGGCCCGCGGCTCGCAAAACGAGATTTCGGGATGGGTGCAATTGAACGGCGCGCAATCACCGCAGAAGATCACACTGGACATTCCAGAAGCTGGGGTTCACCAGGCGTTTACCACCGACGCGAGAGGCCGGGCTAGTCTTCGCGTCACGGCGAAGCTGGAGCTTTGGTCCCCCGGTCATCCCAAACTCTACGACGTGGCTCTGACCAGCAGTACCGACTCCGTCGGCGACCAGATCGGTTTTCGAACCATCGAGGTACAGGGGTCCCGCATTCTGTTGAACGGCAAGCCAATCTTTCTGCGCGGCATCTCGATGCATGAGGAGGCGCCTTTCCGTGAGGGACGCGCCTTCAGCCTGGAGGACGCGCAGACTCTCCTCGGCTGGGTCAAGGACCTGGGATGCAACTTCGTCCGCTTCGCGCACTATCCGCACAACGAGAACGAGGTTCGTCTGGCCGATCGGATGGGTCTGCTGGTCTGGTCGGAGATTCCCGTCTATTGGGACATTGACTGGACGAACCCGGCGACACTGGCCAACGCCGAGGCACAACTGCGGGACATGATTGCGCGCGATCATAACCGCGCTGCGGTCATTCTGTGGTCACTTTCCAACGAGACTCCGGTGAAAGCGGAGCGGCTGACGTTTCTCAAGCAGCTTGCGCAGGATGCGAGGGAACTCGATTCCACACGGTTAGTCACGTCGGCAATGAATCACGCAGACGACGCTGGACCCAATGAGCGCACTCTAGCCGATCCCTTGGGAGACGCACTGGATGTGCTCGGCCTCAACGAATATTTGGGATGGTACTGGGGTCGGCCGGACGATGCTGACAAGATGCAGTGGAAGTCGAAGTGGGACAAGCCACTCATCGTCAGCGAATTTGGCGGCGGTGCGCCTTACGGCCGGCATGGCGATGCCGACGAGCGCTGGACCGAGGAATACCAGGAGAGTTTATTTCAGCATCAGCTGGGCATGGTCGAGCGGATGCCGGGCCTGGCAGGGCTGACTCCGTGGGTTCTGATGGATTTCCGCTCGCCGGCGCGGATGCTTCCCGGGGTACAGGACTATCACAATCGCAAAGGAGTGATCTCGAATCGAGGGCAGCGGAAGCTGGCGTTCCATACCCTGCAGAAGTTTTATAAGAAGCTGGCGGATGCCGAGAAGTAGGGCGGTTTCGCGGTGTGGATCCGGCATTTCGCGGGAGAGTTCCCAAGACTACGGGGTCTGCGCTCCCGAGATCCTTCCCTCCGCAGATCCTTCCCTCCGCCTGAAGAACGGCTGCGGTCAGGATGACTCCATGAGAAATCGGAAAGTAGATCAGGCTTGGGTACGGTCCTGGAATTCTTCATGCCAGGCCATCTGGATCGCTTCAAGCTTGCCTTCATTCGAGGCTTTGGGATCGCCGGCGAAGTCGGGCAACTCCGTCACGTAGCGATGCAGGTCGGTGAAACGCACGTTTAGTGGATCGAGTTCTGGGTGAGTCTCAGATAGCAGGATGCCGATATCTTCGGCGTCATCCCAGGTGAGCTGTTTGGGCATAGGGTAACTCCAGGCGATTCGATTCTCAGCGTAAATTTCAAGTACATGTGGCATTACTTCGGAACTGAAATTTAACAGCACAGCTGGCCCGCGTATGACCTACATAGCCGACCTGGCAGAGCCTGGCAACGTGAAGTCGGTAGGCTACCTGGCCCGCGGCCGCAACTACAACCAAGGCGAGGTCTCCGAGGAAGCCTTTGATTGCCTAGTCAAACTGGTCAAACTCCACATCATGGAATGGTGGGGTTATCACAAGTGTGACCTCGATCCCTGCGGCACGGTTCAACCTGAGCCCGAACTCTATTACGAAGGCCTCGTGATTCCCCGCGCCTGCAAGTCGGACATCTTGGTTCCGGGCCACGCCACCCTCTGTCGAGCACCTTCTCTGATCTGCACTACGTCCGTGGCCACCACTACTTGCCGCCCGCCTGCTTTCTCGAAGCCGCACTCAACTGTCCCCAACCCGGAAGCCGGGAGTACTTTGCTGCGGTCGAGAGACTATGGCCGCCCGGGTCTCCCTTTTTTTGGTAGCCCCTTAACTTCAGTGCTCTTCCGAAACGTAATTACGGTTCCAGGCGGGAATTTCGATGACTACTTTTCCCGGCTTTGCAATCTGTGCCTGGCAGCCGAGACGCGAGTTTAACTGGAGATCGGCGGCCATGTCCAACCGGTCGGCTTCGTCGTCGTCCATCTCCGAGAGGTTTTCAGCGCCTTCCTTCACCCAGATGTGGCAGGTGGTGCAAGCGCAATTTCCGCCGCAGGCGTGATCCAGCGGGATGCCGAAATTCAGGGCCACGTCGAGCAGGGATTCCTCTTTGCCGTGATCTTCGTAGGGCAGCTTGCCGTGCTCGAATTGCACCGTCTTGCCCTCGGGAAGAAAGGTGACCTGTACCGTGTTTTCGCCGGGGGCGTCTTCGGTCAACGTGCCAGCCCCTTGTGTCTTCTCGTCAGCCATTGTGTACTCCTGCCGGCGAGGCGCCGGCGTTTGGACTACTCAAACTCCGCTTTTGCCATGGGATGGGGCGCGGTTGGGCCCTCGCCCAGGTCGGTCTCATCCATGTTCTTGCCTTTGAGCGCGGACGACACGGCGGTGTCCATCATCAATTCGGCCAGACGCGTGGTGCCCTGGTTCAAGGCGTCGATGGCTTTGCGAATCGCCTGGTAGTGGTCCTCTGCTTTCGCCGCAACCAGTGCCTTCTCCATCTTGGCGATCTGCTTTTTTTCGTCCGTCGTAAGCTGTCCCCAGGCCGGGCTCTTCTTGCCCTTTTCCAGCGCGGCCAAGATTGTCGCGGCTTCGTTGCGAGCTTCGATCACCTGGCGGCGGCGGAAATCTTCTTCGGCGTTGTCGAACGAGTCGAGGATCATGCCTTCGACCTGCTCGTCCGTCAATCCGTAGCTGGGCTGCACTTGAATCTCGGCTTCCTTGCCGCTGCGCTGCTCGCGCGCGGAAACGCGCAGGATGCCGTTGGCGTCGATCAGGAATTTGACCTCGACCCTGGGGATTCCGGCAGCCATCGGCGGAATGCCTTTGAGATCGAAGCGGGCCAGCGAACGGCAGTCCTTGGCTAGTTCGCGCTCCCCTTGCAACACGTGAATCGCAACGTTCGCTTGCCCGTCCACTTGCGTGGTATAGAACTGTCTCGCCGACGCCGGGATCGTCGAGTTGCGCAGGATGATCTTGTCCGTGACCCCGCCTGCGACTTCGATGCCCAGCGACAGTGGTGTTACGTCGAGCAGAAGCATGTTCTGCGTGGCTTCGGAGCCGCCGAGAATATTGGCTTGCACGGCCGCGCCCAAGGCGACGACCTCATCGGGGTTCAGGTCGATGTGGGGCTCGCGGCGAAACAAGTCTTTCACGAGTGCGTGAACCTTGGGGATACGCGTCGACCCACCGACCAGCACCACTTCGTCAATCTGCTCGGGCTGGAGGCGGGCGTCTTTCATAGCCTGCTTGCAGGGACCAACCGTGCGGTCGATCACCGGCAGGATCAACTGCTCGAATTGCTCGAGCGTAATCTCGCGCCGGTAGTGCTTACCGCCGGGGAGTTCGATGTCGAGTTTGACGGAGCGCTGCGACGACAACGCAATCTTGGCTTCAATCACGGCCTTGCGGATTGCTTGTACCGCCTCGGGGTTACGCCGGAGGTCGACACCGAGGTCGCCGCGAATGTCATCGAGCGCGATCGTGATCAGCAGGTTGTCGATGTCGTCTCCACCGAGATGCGTATCGCCGTTGGTGGCGATGACCTCGAAGATTCCGTCGTGCAGTTTCAGGATCGAGATGTCGAAGGTACCGCCGCCCAGATCGTAGACCGCGACGATTCCGTTTTGCTTCTGGTCGAGACCGTAGGCGAGCGACGCGGCTGTCGGCTCGTTGACCAGACGAAGGACTTCGAGACCGGCAATGCGGCCCGCGTCTTTGGTGGCTTGGCGCTGGGCGTCGTTGAAGTAGGCGGGAACGGTGATGACGGCCTTTGTCACCGGACCACCGAAAAAGCGCTCAGCGCTGCGCTTGAGCTGACGGAGAATCAGAGCGGAAATTTCGGGAGGCGTGAAAGTCTTGTCGCCCAACTTGATGCGCAGCACTTCACCGGGCTGCAAGTCTTCGGCCAGGCGGAAGGGGAAGAATTTCAGTTCTTCCTGAATGTCTTCCATGCCGCGTCCCATCAGGCGCTTAATCGAGTAGACGGCCCGTTCCGGAGTTTCAATGAGTGAATTGCGCCCGGCATTGCCGATGACTGGCTGGTTTTTCGCGTCGAGCGCGACCACCGACGGCAGCAGGTTCAGGCCGTCTTCGCCCGGGATCACGACGGGCGTGTCCCCTTGCATGAACGCCACCAGAGAATTGGTGGTGCCTAGGTCGATGCCGACAACGTGATCAGTAGCCATTTTGTTAATTGCTTGGGTCAATTCTCCAGCGCCGCATTCACATCTCGCACCAGATTTCGAATGTAGTTGCGGCGGTTTAGTACATCCACGATGTTGCCTATCACTTGCGTTCGCTCGCCCGCTAGCTCTTCATTTGGCTGCCGGCTCGGATCGATGAGGCTATCCCAGGCTTTCCAGTGCGTTTGCAGCTCCTCGAAGAGCGCGTCGTGCTTGGCTTCGAGCGCCAGCTTCTGCTTTCCAATTTCTGCAATAAGGGCAGGGTCGTCTTCGCCCATTTTCTGGTTCATGCGCAGCTCTTCGAGTTCCATGTTCAACTCGAAAACTTCTTCGAGCAAATCCGGAGGCACGATCTGCTTCTTGATCTCCCCTGTGACCCGCGCTTGCTCGGTTGCGTTCTTGGATTGCTCTTCCAACGCGACGCCTTCCAGGTGCAGCAGGTATTCAGTGCGCTTGATCGGGTCGCGCAGCGTGCGGTACGCGTCGTTGAGCAACGAACTCTGCTCCAGGCTCCATTCCTGCTCACGGCTGCCGGCGCGGGCGTTCAGATCCGGATGGAGCCTCCGGCTCAGGTCGTAGAAGTCTTTTTCGAGTGCCACAACGTCAAGATTGAGTTTGGGCGACAGGCCGAAAAACGTGAAGTAGTCGACCGGAACCGGGGGCTGTACCTTTCCGCACGACTCGCAGAAGTGCGCGGCGCGCATGGATCCGCACGACCAGCAGGAATGCGTGTCCTCCGGCAAAGGCTTGGCGGCGATTGCGGTCAAAGACGACTTTGCGGTCACGTTCGAATTCCTCTCAGCACGCACTTGTTCGCAGCTCAGGCTGGACGCAGCCTGGTGCGCGGTTTTGTCCCGTGGTCGAGGCCGCACGCGGACAGGAGTGTCCGCGCCACACAGGGGCGATCAGGCCGAGAACGAAGTCCCGCAGCCGCACGACTTGGTAGCTTGGGGATTCACGAAGACGAAGCCCTGCTGCATCAACGTTTCCTGATAGTCCAAGGTCATACCGTTCAGGTAGATGAATGACTTCGGGTCCACGAACACGCGCACGTCGCCGTATTGGAAAATACGATCCCGTTCGCGGGGCTGCGTGTCGAAGCCGATGTTGTAGCTCAGGCCCGAACATCCGCCACCTTGCACTCCCAGACGCAGGCCGCCCTGTTCGGGCGAGATGCCTTCCTTGGCCATCGCGCTGCGAACCTTGGCCAAGGCCCTGTCGGTCACCTGGATCCCTTTGGTCGTGGCCTGCGGCGTTGTCTGTTCTGTTGCCGTCGTCATATCGCTTCTTTCGGAACCCTCAAGCGGCCAACGCCGCAACCGTGGGAGGCACGTATGACACGATTGAAGTCGTGCCCTTCCCGAAACCCGCACTCCCGAAGCGCGTGCTCGCGTTTACAAGCTACTTCGCTTCGGCAGCCACCGGCTTCGCGGTTTCCTGCTTCTTCTTCCAGTCGCCGATCGCGGCGCGGATCGCGTCTTCAGCCAGGACCGAGCAATGGATCTTGACCGGAGGCAGCGAGAGCTCCTTCACGATGTCCATGTTCTTGATGCTCAGGGCTTCGTCAACGGTCTTCCCCTTGACCCACTCGGTGGCCAGCGAAGACGAGGCGATGGCTGAGCCGCAACCGAAGGTCTTGAACTTGGCTTCTTCGATGACGTTGGTTTCGCGGTTGACCCTGATCTGCAGCTTCATGACGTCGCCGCACTCGGGCGCGCCGACCAGGCCGGTGCCAACGTCCGTGCTCGACTTGTCCATGGAGCCGACGTTGCGGGGATGGTTGTAATGATCGATCACTTTGTCGCTGTATGACATTTGCCTCTCCTAGAATCTGGTGTCGTCCCTACGGGACTCATTCTTCTCTTTTTGATCTCTGACCCGACGACTTACGTCCTGGGCTAACGAATGACGCCCCTTCGGGGCTTGGTACTCGATACTGACTTACTCTCCCGCCCACTTCACGTCTTTCAGATTGATGCCTTCTTTCGCCATTTCGTAGAGCGGAGAAAGTTCGCGCAGGCGCTCGACGGTTTCGATGACGCGATCGGCCACGTAGTCGACTTCGGCCTCGGTATTGAAGCGGCCGATGCCGAAACGAATCGAGCTATGAGCCAGGTCGTCCCCGGTGCCGAGAGCCTTCAATACATAAGACGGCTCCAGGGTGGCGGAGGTGCACGCTGAACCGCTGGAAACTGCGATGTCATTGATACCCATCAACAGGGACTCGCCTTCCACGTACGCGAAGCTAATGTTCAAATTGCCGGGCAAACGATGCTCCGTTGAGCCATTGATGTAGGCCTCATCGAGGCGGTTCATGATGCGGTCGCGCAGGCGGTTGCGCAGGCCTGCGAGACGACAGGATTCCTGCGGCATCTCTTCCTGTGCCAGGGCGCAAGCCTTGCCCAGGCCTACGATGCTCGGAACATTCAAGGTTCCCGAACGCATGCCGCGCTCGTGGCCGCCGCCGTCAATGATGGCGGAAATCTGCACCCGCGGATTCTTGCGGCGAACGTACAAGGCGCCGACGCCCTTCGGTCCATACATCTTGTGGCCGGAGATGGACGCGAGGTCGATGTTCTGCTTGACCACATCCACCGGAACTTTGCCCATCGCCTGCGTCGCATCGGTATGGAAGATCACGCCCCGTTCGTGACACAATTTGCCAATTTCCGCCGCCGGTTGCAACACGCCAATCTCGTTATTGGCGAACATGATCGAGACCAGGATCGTCTTATCGTCAATGGCGCGCTTCAGGTCGTCGAGGTCGATCAGGCCGTCCTTCTGCACCGGCAAATAGGTAACGCGATAGCCGTACTTTTCCAGCCGCTTGCAGGTGTCGAGGACCGCCTTGTGCTCAGTCACCGCGGTGATGATGTGGTTGCCCTTCTCGCGGTACATCTCGGCTACGCCTTTAATGGCGAGGTTATCGCTCTCCGTCGCTCCGGAGGTGAAGATGATCTCTTTGGTGGTCGCGCCCACCAGTTTGGCGATGCGCTCGCGTGCCGTCTCCACGCCTTCTTCGGCAACCCAGCCGAACGAGTGGTTACGGCTGGCCGCGTTGCCGAACTTCTCCATGAAATAGGGCAGCATTTCTTCCAGCACCCGCGGGTCCATGGGAGTCGTGGCGTGGTTGTCCATGTAGATGGGCAGTTTCACACCCTTGGCATCCGGGTGGTGGGTCTGGGTATTTACCTGGGGGATCTTCACTTCCGTGCTCATTGATTGCCTCTCCTACCTTGGATGAATCTTTACGTTCTTGCGGTTCAGGTGATCGTCACCAATTCCCTTGTTTTAGAAGCCTGGGTACCGACCTCTTCCGGCTCTTCGCGCATGTGCGAAATCTTGATTCGTTTCAACACTGCTTCGATACTTTCGTTCACCTTGCGCAGGGGCTCGCGGATGTTGCAGCGATCGGTCTGATCGCACTCTCCGCGGACGGTGACACAGGAAGTAATAAACAGAGGGCCGTCGATGGCCTGAATCACTTCGAAGGCCGAAATCGTGTGTGCCGGCCGCGCCAGAGTGTAGCCGCCATTAATGCCGTGCTGCGAATGCAGAAGGCCAGCCTTTGCCAGCCGCTGCAAAATCTTCGCCAAGGCCTCTGGCGGTATGCCAAAAGCGTCGGCCACGTCCTTGGCGCTGCGCGAACTTGCGCTGGGGCGCTCAGCGAGGTGCTTCATCGCCATGAGAGCGTAATCGGCCTTTTTGGTAAGCTTCAGCAACCGTACGTCCTGTGCAAAATCCGACCTTGGCCAGTCGGATAAATGCCGACCTTTTTCGTCGCAATTTAATTCTACCCCAGTCTATCCCCCCGAGCAAGGCCCACCAGCCAGTGATAGTAAACGGGCATTGAACGGTAACTATCAGGGATTGAATCGTTTAGAAAGAGCCGACCTATTCGGTCGGAATTTTCAGATCCGACGCTCAACATGTGTCGGCAGGCAGTTCGGGCCGGGATTCACGGATCGAGTCTCGGGGGACTTGACAACGGCAGGGGCCGTTCTAAAATGACCGGAAATTCCCGCGAATTCTGTCCCCTTCCCGTCAAAGGGACGCTTCGGGATTTATGAGCTCAAAGCCAACCTCTCAGAACGTCCCCCCGCAGAAACCCTGCAAGCATTTGCGCGTGCAAATCGTAAGCCGCGACGAGGACGCCGAGTTTGTCGAGTGCAAGGAATGCGGTGAGATCTTCGAGTCCAGTGAGTTCAAGGATATGAACATCGAAGAACGTACGCGCGAGGAGTTCTGACCGATCCGCGTGTGACGAGGGTAACCCAGCCTATCGTTTTCAGCTTGTGGTTCGCTCGACGCACTTGGTATCGTGCGGGCCGGGGGCGTGTGCAAACGGCCGGTCTCTATGCCCAAGTTGGCTCTAGTCGTCGACGACTCCATGTTAATGCGCTATACCGTGTGCCGCTTTCTCGAAGAGCGCGGATTCACGGTGGAGTCGGCCAGCAATGGCGTGGAAGCGTTGGAAGTCCTCACCTGGATGCAGCCTAACCTGATCGTTACTGACCTGCAAATGCCGAAGATGTCAGGGGGCGAATTGATCACGGCGCTCAAGAGCAAGCCGGAAACGGCTGGGGTGCCCATCATCATTGTGGCGAGCCGCGCCAGCGGCTTCGACGAGTCGGAAAAGCGCGCCAATTTCGCCATCTACAAGGACGTCGACATCGATGAGCAGCTCAGTAAGGCGCTTGATGCCGTGATGGACAAGGCCAGCACACGGGCCGCGGGAAAGTAGACGGACTCTCGGACTTCTGCCGGCAGAAACTCTAGCGCAAGACCAAACCTGCTTCTGCCGAAAAATCCATCGCCGCGAAATCCTTCGCCAAAAATTTGGGATACGCGGCGGCTGCGATCATTGCCGCATTGTCCGTCGAGAGCGGTCGTGACGGGAAGTACACTGGCAGCCCTTGCTTTGCACCCTCTTGCTCGAAGCTCTGTCGCAGTTCGTGGTTGGCCGCAACGCCTCCCGTGACGAACAATGTGGCAACATCGCAGGCTCGCGCGGCCGCTAGGGTTTTTCCTACCAGATCGTCGACGATCGCCCGCTGGAATGACGCGACCAGATCGATTGTGCGTTGGTCGCAATGGGCGACGAAGTCTTCCAGCTCCGGCTTGGGAATCTTCGCCAGCGCCTGGTGGCGGGCTTCTACTGCGGCGCGCATATCATGCGTCTCGACGTAGCGCAGGATGGCCGTCTTTATGCCGCTGTAGGAGAAGTCGAAGCGTGGACGGTCGCCATCCGGTTCGACGGCGCGACCGTCGTGGCGGCCGCGGCGGTCGCGGTGTTTGATCTGCGCCGGAGGAAACTTCACGGCGCGAGGATCGCCGTGCGGAGCCAGACGGTCGATCAACGGGCCCCCGGGATAACCCAGGCCAAGGAGCTTCGCCACTTTGTCAAAGGCCTCGCCGGCGGCATCGTCCCGCGTGTGGCCGATATTTTCGTAGGTCCAAGATTGCCCGCTTTGCGCGGCAAGGTAGAGATGGGTGTGTCCTCCCGAGACCACCAGGGCGAGCACGGGGAATTGAAATTCGCGATTGCCCTTCTGCCGCTCCTCGAGCAGCACCGCATGAATGTGGCCTTCGAGGTGGTTGACGGCGATCAGCGGCTTGTCAAGGGCGAAGGCTAGCGCCTTGGCATAGCTGATGCCCACCAGGAGGGATCCCGCGAGCCCGGGGCCGCGAGTGACCGCGATCGCATCCACGGAGTCATAGGTGTGCCTCGCCTTCGCCAGAGCCTGGCGCACTACGGGCACGATGGCGCGCAGATGCTCTCGCGACGCTAGTTCCGGAACAACGCCGCCATAAGGCTGGTGGGTCGCTATCTGCGAGGCGACGACGTTAGAGATTAGTTGCTCGCCGGACCGCACCACGGCAGCCGCGGTCTCGTCGCAGGAACTCTCGATGCCGAGGATGTAGGCGCCGGACATGTATCCATAGTATTAGAACTTGATGGCGGACTTGCTCCCACGCGTGTGGGGATCCGGTTTCTGCTTCCCGGATCGGCTGATTCACCTTTTCGTAGGCGGCTCGGAACTTCACGGCGCCAAGGTGGACGGCACAGACGATCTGGATATCTATGGTGTTTTCGTGAAATCTTCGGAAATGGTCCTTGGCCTTGAGTCTATGCCACACTTCGTTTGGTCAACGGCGGGGAATGATCGGCGCAACGGCCCCAATGATGTCGACATCACTCTCTACTCACGAAAGAAATGGGCCGGGCTGGCGTGTAAGGGTAATCCCACGGCACTACATTTCCTGTTTGCGGAGGGAGTTGCTCGCAATGCGATTTGGGGCGAGGTCGTTGTCCACAAAGATCTTTTTCTGGCGCGAGGTTGCGCGAAGCAGTTCATGGGATTCGCCGACGACCAACTAAGCGAATGACAGGGGCGAAGGGACGTGGCCAGAAGGGGCAGCGCCCGGAATTCGAACAGAAGTATGGTTATGACGTAAGAACCGCAATGCTCACACTGCGCTTGCTGCACGAGTGCAAGGAATCTGTGTCGGAGGCCATATTAGGCTACCCCGTCCCGAGCGTGACTTTCTGACCCGGGTGCGAACCGGAACGTACTCGGTCGACAAGGTGCTGGCGCTGGCACAAACTCTTTTCCGAACGCGAGGAAGCGGCGAGATGGTCTTGTTTGCCATAAAAAGTGGATCGGGCTGCTGTGGCTCCTCTTCTCGCCGATTGTTACCGTGAAGCTTGGATGAGAGAGCCAGCACTATGATGAAATAGGATCGATGAGCTCCTCGCAATGAGGCCCTTTTGAGAGATTTCGCCGCCTCGATCGTCCAGGCCCTCGGCCAGCGCGGCTTTAAAGCCTACCTGGTGGGCGGATGTGTGCGCGATCTTCTCCTCGGGCGCGAACCGAAAGACTATGACGTCGCAACCGATGCCAGCCCACAGCAGGTGATGGAAGTCTTTCCTGAAACCTATGCGGTGGGGGCACAGTTTGGCGTAGTGCTTGTTCCGACGCCGGACCGGGGCGGCGAGGGCGATCCGGCGGCGGATCAGTCGGCGAGATCGCATGCGGTGGAAGTTGCAACCTTCCGCAGCGACATCGGATACTCCGACGGCCGCCACCCGGACGAAGTGCGATTCAGCCGGCAACCAGAGGAAGACGTCGCCCGCCGCGACTTCACGATTAACGGCATGCTGCTTGATCTGCTGAGCGGCGAGGTACTCGATTTTGTGGGCGGCAGGAAAGACCTGGAGGCGGGGATCATTCGAGCTATCGGCGATCCCGAGCGGCGATTTGCCGAAGACAAATTGCGCATGCTGCGCGCGGTGCGGTTTGCCGCGCGATTCGAGTACAGGATTGAGCCCGCGACGTTCCGTGCGATACAAAAACTCGCTGGTCAGATCGCGGCAGTGTCACGTGAGCGGGTGCGAGATGAACTGACTCGGATGCTGACGGAAGGGCACGGTCGGCGGGCGCTTTTGTTGCTGGATGAAAGCGGCCTGCTACGGAATATTCTGCCCCAGATTTCGGCGATGAAAGGCGTAGAGCAGCCAGCGGAGTTTCATCCCGAAGGCGACGTGTTTATACATACCCTGCTGCTTCTGGATAACCTGCCGCATCCGTGTCCCCCAACCTTGGCCTGGGGCGCGCTGTTGCATGACGTTGGAAAACCGCCGACATTCCGGGTCGCTCCGGATCGGATCAGATTCGACGGGCACGTAGAAGTGGGCGTGAAGATGGCGGAACAGATCTGCGAGCAGCTACGTTTCTCCAACGACGAGACGGCTCAAATTCTGGCGTTGGTCGAGAACCACATGCGCTTCGGCCACGTGACTCGGATGAAGGAATCGACGCTGAAGAAATTTCTGCGCATGCCGTGGTTCGAGGAGCACATGGCCCTGCATCGCGCCGACTGCCTGGCTAGCCACCGGAATTTGAGCACTTATGAGTTTCTACGCCAGAAACTAGCCGAGATCCCCCCAGAGAAGATGCGGCCCTCGCCGCTGCTGACCGGCGACGATTTGATCGCGGCGGGGCACATCCCAGGGCCCAAATTTCGTGAAATCCTGACCGCCGTCGAGGATGCCCAACTCGAAGGCCGCCTGCTTTCGCGGGATCAGGCGCTCGATTTCGTGCACCGCGAATATCCTGCCTAGAAGTGTCCCCGCTGCCTCTCTCTGCGGCGGCTGGAATGCTAAAATCAACATTCTCATCCTCCTGGTGGCTTACGCGAGGATTGCGAGGCACTGCATTTGGAACAGGCCGGCGCTGGACTAGAGAAAATCGTCGTTCAATCCCTGCGCCAAGCGCCTCCGGGCGAGGGACCGTTGTTGGCCTGGCCCGTGGTCTGCGGCTCGGCGGTGGCGGAGCGTACGCATGCGGTCAGATTTCAGGATGGCGTGCTGAGCGTGGAAGTGGCTGACGCCAGATCGAAATCCGGGCTGCTGGAGCTGGCACCAAGGTATTTTGCACTGATCAATCGCTACACCACGGAAGCCTTGCACAAGATCGAGTTTGTCGCGCCCCGAGCGGTAAGCCGAAACGAACTCCATTCATAACCAGTTCTCGCATGAAAGTCACCGACAAAGACGTTGCTTACGTCGCAGATCTGGCGAATCTCGAACTCAGCGAGCAAGAGCGCGCGGCAATGCTTCGTGATCTGAATTCAATTCTGGATTACGTCGATCGCCTCAACGAACTCGATACGTCCGACGTGGCGCCCATGGCGCAGGTTTCTGATCGCTATGGTGTCGACGTGTCGAAGCAAGGCAGCGAGAGATTCGCCTACGCCAGCCGCGAAGATGTCGTGGAAGGACTGCGCAAATCGCTGCCGCACGCTGAAGCGCTGGCTAACGCACCTGACGCCGACGAAGATTTTTTCCGAGTTCCAAAAGTAATCGAGCGATAGCCCGCAGCTTCCACAAAACTGAATCAAATGGATCTGACCTCACTCACGATCGATGCCGCCCGCGCTGCTATCCAACAGCGCAAGACGACGGCGTTCGCGCTGGCCGAGGCGCACTACGCCCGCATCCAGCAACAGGACGGCCAGATCGGCGCATTTCTCACGCTGTCGAAAGATCGGGCACTGGAGCAGGCCGACCGAATCGACCGCATGGCGGCCGAGGGCAAGCCCTTGCCACCTCTGGGCGGCGTGCCTGTAGGCATTAAAGACGTGATGAGCACGCGCGGCCTCCGGACGACCGCCGGCTCTAAGATTCTTGAAAACTACGTGCCGCCCTATGACTGCACAGCCGTGGCCCGCATGGAGGCGGCCGGCGCGGTCGTGCTCGGAAAGATGAATTGCGATGAGTTCGCCATGGGCTCATCGAATGAAAACTCGGCCTATCGTCCGGTGCGCAACCCACGCGATCTTAGCCGCGTGCCCGGAGGCTCGTCGGGCGGCTCTGCTGCGGCCCTGGCGGCCGACATGGCGGTGGTTACTCTCGGGTCGGACACCGGCGGTTCGATTCGGCAGCCGGCATCGTTTTGTGGCGTAGTCGGCTTGATGCCGACTTATGGGCGGGTCTCACGCTATGGTCTTATTGCCTTTGCGTCCTCACTCGATCACATCGGCCCGTTGGCCAAGAGCGTGAAAGACGCTGCGATTGTGCTGCGGACAATTGCCGGGCGCGATCCGATGGACTCGACTTCGGCTGAAGTTCCTGCGCCCGATTATGTTGCCGAACTCGACAAACCTGTCCGCGGAATGAAGCTGGGCGTGGCGAAAGAATATTTTGGCGAAGGCCTAGACGCTGAAGTTCGTCAGGCGGTGGAGTCGGCCATCGACAAGCTCCGGACTTTGGGGTGCGAGATCGTTCCGGTTTCTTTGCCGCACACGCCCTACGCGATTCCGACTTACTATGTGATCGCGACGGCGGAAGCCTCGGCGAATCTGGCGCGTTTTGACGGAGTGCGCTATAGCCACCGCGCGCGGGGAGTGAAAACGCTATCGGAGATGTACCGGCGTAGCCGCGATGAAGGCTTCGGCGCGGAAGTGAAGCGGCGCATCATGCTCGGGACGTACGCGCTGAGTGCGGGCTACTACGATGCGTATTACCTGAAAGCGCAGAAGGTGCGCACCCTGCTGACCCGCGACTTCGACGAGGCCTTCCGCAAAGTCGATGCCATCGTGACCCCGACCAGCCCGACGGCGGCGTTCCGGTTGGGCGAGAAATCGAACGATCCGCTGGCCATGTATCTGGCCGACATTTACACGGTGACCGCCGATCTGGCCGGCATTCCGGGGATTTCGATCCCGTGCGGTGAAACCAAAGAAAAACTACCGATTGGACTGCAAATTCTGGGCAAGCATTTCGATGAGGGCACGATTCTGCGGCTGGCACATTCCTACGAGGAGACTTCTAAGTCTCATTCCGCTGCCGGCTCGTAATAGCTTTCCCCGGCACACCCTCGGCACAGCACTTTTCCATCGCGCCTCACTTCTTTGCGGAAATTGATTCCTTCGCCGCACACCTCGCACACCACCCGCTCGCCCTTGTACCCGGGGAATTCTTCCGGGCGTAGCTCGACCTTTACCCATTGCGTGGCGAATAAGTCGTCGTCAGCTATCTCGCGATAGGCCAGCATCTGTTGCTGGTTTTTGTCTGAGATTTCGGGATGCATTTGGCGGGCTAGAGCTTTGGACGATTCCTTTGCCGCGATCCTGATGGCTTTTCCATTGCTCACGTCGACGAACGTGGCCGCAACCTTGCCCCAGTCGCGAAACTTGAGGGCACGCTTGCCCAAGCGGCAGCCGGTGACCACGGCGACCGCATCGGTGGCGCAGCGATCGATCTCGACGAACGTCACCAGGCGCTTGCGGTCGTTCCCTTGCGGATCGTCGATGGCGAGTTTCTGCAAGCCCAGCATAGCGAGGCGCACGCCAAGAACCTGCCCGGCACAGATGTGGCCGTGAGCCTGTTCCGCGTCACGAAGATATTCGTCGAGGGATTTCAGAAATCAGCTCTAAGCTTTCAGTTGTCCGCTCTCAGCTTAACATCGCAAGCGCTATTTTCTGCGCCAGCGGATGCCTTCTTTCGTGATCTCGACGATAATTCCTGAATCGGTCAACTCTGCGCGGATTCTGTCGGAGCCCGAGAAATCGCGAGTTGCCCGGGCCGCCTTCATGGCGGCAATTTTCCTTTCGATCTCAGGATCGGAGAGCTGCCCGGATTGAAGGGCTGCGCGAATTTCGTCGCTGATGTCCTTTTCGCGACCTTCGGCCATCGCCCACTCAACGACTCGCTTCATCTTCGGAACATCGTCATCATCGAGCACGGCAAAGACTTCATCGAACTTGGCTAAAGCCTCGAGCAATGGCGGCACATCATCGTTCTTGACCTGGTTCGCATCAAAGGCGGCATTGGCCAGACGCACCATTTCGAAGAGCGCAGCTTGCGCCTGAGCAGTATTGAGGTCGTCGTCGAGCGCAGCGCCCATTCGATCGACGGTATCGTTTACCAGGGACTGCATCGCAGGGTTGGATCCTAGAGGAAAACTACCCGCGGTCAACCGCAACCGAAAGTTGCGCAGGCGATCCACCGACACCGCGGCCTGCCGGAGCCCGTCAAATGTGAAGTTCAACTGGTTGCGGTAGGGAACCGAGGTGAGCAAATAGCGAATCGACGAGGGCTTGTGGCCTTTGAGCACCAGGTCGCGCACGGTGAAGAAGTTGCCCAGACTCTTCGACATCTTCTCGCCCTCGACCAGAAGAAAGCGGGCGTGAAACCAGAAATGGGCGAAGGGCCTGCCGGTGAAGGACTCCGACTGCGCGATCTCATTCTCGTGATGGGGGAAGATGAGATCTTCTCCCCCGGCGTGCAGGTCAAAGCTCTCGCCCAGTTCCTGCATCGACATGACCGAGCACTCCAGGTGCCAACCCGGGCGGCCCGGTCCGATGGGCGTATCCCACGAGGCTTCGCCCGGCTTGGGAGCTTTCCAGAGGGCAAAGTCCCGGGCGCTGTCTTTGTCGTATTCATCGACGTCGACGCGGGCGCCGTCGAGCATTCCGCTGAAGTCCTTTTTGGAAAGTTTGCCGTACTGCGGAAATTTTGCGATGCGGAAATAATACGAGCCGTCTTCCCCGCGGTAAGCGATTCCCTTCTCCACCAACTTGGCGACGAACTCCGCCATCTCGGAGATATGCTCGGTAGCGCGAACCAGGATAGGCTGCTCGATCCCGATCATGGCGCCGTCCTCGAGAAATGCCTTTTCATACTTGGCCGTGTATTGCTGCACGCTGACACCGTCGCGCGCGGCGTTGCGAATAATCTTGTCGTCGACGTCGGTGATGTTCATGACATAGCGTAGCGCGTAGCCGGACTGGCGCAGGAACCGCTGCAACATATCGACCGCAACGAATGTGCGGAAATTGCCGATGTGGCCGTAGTCGTAAACCGTGGGACCACAGGCGTACATGCGAACTTCGCGATCGCGAAGCGGCTGAAACTCCTCGACTCGCGAGGACATCGTGTTGTAGAGGCGAAGGGCCATGGCGGCTTAGGGAGCGCGGAGACGAACCTAAGATTCTAGGGGTCAGCGAGAAAGCCGGTCAAATCGCTCAAAGCGCAGGAGTCCGGGCCGGCGGCAGCGCGTGCGTATGTGCGCGCAAACGCTTCTGTACAAGAATGACGTAGTGCAGCGCCGAGACGATGGTAAACATGAAGGTCGCTCGCAGGAACACGGTGCGCGCAATCCAAATCCAGCGGGAGGAGTGGGTTTCGAAGAGAAGTACGAAGAACACGGCGCTGATCTGCGAGAAGGTGTTGGCCTTGCCGAAAATACTCGGACGAAAATCCCTCAACCCGGCAATCGCGAACAGCACAGCGCTGGCGGCAAGAATCGAGATGTCCCGGCTGAAGACCAGCACTGTGAATTTCCAGTGAATCTTGTGCAGAATGGAGAGCACAAGAAACATCGTGCTCAACAGAAGTTTATCTGCGATCGGATCCAGGTATTGCCCAAGCAGAGTCTGCTGATGAAGCGTGCGGGCCAGCAGTCCGTCCAGCCCATCGCTGAAACCGGCAATGATGAATACGACCAAGGCCCAGAGGTAACGCCCGTCCACCAAGTGAATGACGATGAAGGGAACAAACACCATGCGCAGCAGAGTGAGTTGGTTGGGCGCAGTGAAAACCTGGGAGAGCCTCACGCATGCTCCTTGGGCGCGCGCGACGGGGTGAGCGCAGCAGATGGTTGCAGACCCGTCTTGGCGAAGAAACGCTGCGAAAGCGAGGGCAGGTTGCCGTCGGGCATGTCCAGTTCGACGCGCTCGATGCGATGCATGGGGAAGAACACCACCGCCGGTGTGAAGGGCTCGCCATCCTTCACCATCACGGTGAGATCTTCGAAAGAGGCCAGTTCCGCCCCGCTGAGGCTGAGACCCTCGGGCGCGAGGGCGAGGATCATCCCCCAGAATTTCTCCCGCGGATTGCACAAAGTCAGGATCACAACCGCGCCGGGAAAAAACGGGTCGCGCGGGATTTCCGGCGCGTGAGAGTTAGACGGCGAGTTGTTCACGCCATGATTGTCGCCGGGGCGTACATGGATTGCAAATCCAGCCGGCTGAGAACAGGGTAGACGCGACGCAGCTAAGCATTGGGGGCGCTTTCGGTACGGATGGGCTAGGCGGCGGCAGACGACGGAGTCTCTGGCATCTCCGTCACATCCTGACTAGGAGGAGCCTCTGAAACGGGTAGACGTGCCCGCACCGTCGTGCCTGAGCCGCTAGAACCGATATCCAAAGTTCCACCCAGTTGCCTGACTCTCTCTCGCATTCCTGTGATTCCGACTCCGGGAATACCGACCGAGGCCATTTCTTCCAGTTTGTCTGCTGGAATACCTTTTCCTCTATCCTCGACCTCGACAGTAACCTCATGGTCGGAATGGCGGAGGCGTATTTTGGCGGTCGGGCTTCCGGAATGCCGGTGAATGTTGGTGAGACATTCCTGCACCAGCCGAAAAGCCGCGGTTTCTACGATGCGCGGCAAGCGGCCGAAATCGTTAGGACAGTCGAGGTCGACTTCAATCTTGCTCCGCTGCGCAAATCCATCGACGTACCAACGGAGGGCCGAGGCCAGGCCAGCTTCATCGAGCAATGGGGGATGCAGCAAATGAGAGATCGTGCGGACTTCCTTGCTCATTTCGCGAACCAGGTCTTCGCTGTCGGTGAGCACGGCGGTGGTTTTGGTGAGGAGGTCGATGTCGGCTCGCACTCCCGCCAGGTTCATGGAGAGGGCGGCCAACATCTGCCCAACGCTGTCGTGCAGTTCCCGAGCAATGCGACGCCTTTCCTCGTCCTGCAACTGGAGCAAACGCGCAGAAAGTCTGCGCAAGGTCTGGTTGGCGGTGTCGAGTTCGGCCGTGCGTTCCGTGACGCGGTCCTCGAGTTCTCCCTGTGTGTTTCGCAGCCGTTCGTTATCACGACGCCGCGCCTCCGCCAAGGCGATGATAACTGTGGAAGCGAACAAAAACGCGAGGGCACCGATCGATCGGGCCGGGTTCGGGACATGGACGGATTGTTTGGGAATCAGCCAATACATCGCTCCTCCCAAAACGAGGGCAATGGTCAAAATCGATGGCCCCACACCGCAATACCATGCAACAAAGGCAACAACCGGGAAAAGAATAATGTAAGTGACGTTATCGCCGACAAACGGATTGAGTTCGCGACAGGCGAGCAGGAAGGTCAGTGTCGCAGCGATGGCGAGCAAGTAACGTAGTAGAGCATTCCGCGCCATTCGTGCAGAGAGCCCAGCGTCGGTCGGCATGGTCCTACCCTCATTTCCTCAATTTAGAAACACCGGGATCGCGAACTGGGGCTACGAAGTAGAGCATCACAATGATACCAAGACCGGATCACGGGGAAAATGGTCAAACAGGTGGGGTACTTGTGACGGAAGAAAGTCGGGCGGTCGTGAGGGCCACAAACGTTGGGAAATCCAACCACCAGCCCATGACCGCCCTGGACGAACCTTTGATCCTTAATAATTCAGTAGCAAACTGGCGGCAATAAGGGAAACACCGTAGGGGGTGTCCCCGTTTGTTATGTTCAGGAATTGTCCTCGCCCGAGGAGAGTGGTGGGGGAGCCCCGGAGCCACTGGTTACCCGAGTTACCGGTCAACGGCCTGCGGCAGCGACACTCAAATTGTCTGAATCCTCGGAGGGCCCCGACAAATCTGAAGACATTAAGTCTGAGGGATTGGGGACGACGGTAGCAAGCGTAACCTGCTTTCATCCCAACCGTTAATCGGAGTGATGGCGTTCCGGCGCGTCACCGGTGATTGGTGGAAAGGCGCGAGCTTTGCGGCCCGCGGCCTAACTGAGTCGGCATTCCTGTCGGCTACGGCTTTGCACCATTGCCGCCGGAACGGGCAAGCAGGAAACCCCACCTTCAGATGAGAATTGCACGACTTTTTGTTTGCAACTGAGAGGAATCCATGGCGAAGCGAATGCTCCTTATGTTGGCTCTGACGGTAGTGGTCGTCGCGGGCCTCGGCTTCACGAAATACCACCAAATCCAAGCGGCCACGCACATGGTCATGCAGCCCCCTCCGGAAGCAGTCACGACGATCGTGACCAAGCGGGAGAAGTGGCCGGCAAGTCTGAACGTGATTGGCACGGCGGCAGCGGTTCAGGGTGTGACGGTAAGCGCAGACCTTCCGGGAACTGTCGACCGGATCGCTTTCGAGTCGGGAAAGTCGATTAGTGCTGGGGATGTCCTGGTCGAGCTCGATACTCGCCAGGAACGCGCCCAATTAGCCGCCGCCGAGGCGCAGCGCGATCTGGCTCGCATTAATTTTAATCGGACGCAGGAACTCGTGAAGCAAGGCGTGATCGCGCAAATGGAACTCGACAACGTGACGGCTCAGAAAAACGCTACGGAAGCGCAGGTCGGGGAAATCCGCGCGACGATTGCGCGCAAGACCATCCGGGCGCCGTTTTCGGGCATCCTGGGCATCCGGCAGGTCAACCTGGGACAGTACCTTTCGGCGGGGGAGGCTATCGTTCCGCTTCAGTCGCTAAATCCCATCTATGTGAACTTTGGCGTGCCGCAGCAGGCTGCCGCTGATGCTCGTGTGAGTCGGATTGTCAAAGTTACGACGAACGACCAGGCTCACGCCGAATACATGGGCCGCGTAACTGCGCTCGACTCGATTGTGAATGAGGCGACCCGCAATGTGCAGGTGCAGGCGACCTTGGCGAATCCCGCAGGGAAGCTGCGTCCTGGCATGTTCGTGCAGGTGGGAATCGTAACCGGATCGGACAGTCCGGTCATCACTCTTCCCGCATCGGCGATTAATTACGCTCCTTACGGCGATTCGGTGTACGTGGTCACGGATCTTAAAGACCCGAGCGGCAAGACCTACCGGGGTGTGCGCCAGCAGTTTGTAAAGGTGGGGGGCTCGCGTGGCGATCAAGTGGCGGTGATCTCCGGTGTAAACCCTGGTGATGAGGTTGTGAGTTCGGGAGTCTTCAAGCTGCGCAACGGCGCGGCAGTTCAGGTCAACAACAAGGTTTTGCCCGAGAATAGCCCGGCTCCCAAGCCTGAGGATAGCTAAATGAAATTCACGGACCTCTTTATTAAGCGGCCGGTGCTGGCGATCGTCGTCAGTCTGGTGATCCTGATTGCCGGATTGCAGTCGATCCGCTCGCTCAGCGTGCGACAGTATCCACGCAGTGATATCGCGGTGATCCAGGTTACGACGGTTTATGTAGGCGCGAACGCAGATCTGGTTCGCGGCTTCATTACCACCCCCCTGGAGCGGGTGATCGCTAGCGCGGATGGAATCGATTACATGGAGTCGTCCAGCGCTCAGGGACTGAGCACGATCACGGTGCACCTGAAGCTCAACTACGACACCAATGCAGCACTCACGCAGATTCAGGCGAAGCTGGCGCAGGTGCGCAACGATCTGCCGCCGGAATCGCAGGCTCCGGTCATCGATCTGGAAACGGCGGACCAGCAGTTTGCGGCCATGTATCTGGGCTTTTCATCCGCGAGTCTTGACCAGAACCAGATCACCGATTACCTCACGCGTGTGGTGCAGCCGAAGTTAAGTGCCATTAGCGGTGTGCAGCGCGCTGACATCCTGGGCGACCGCACCTTCGCGATGCGCATCTGGCTCAAGCCGGAGAAGATGGCGGCCCTTGGTATCTCAGCCTCGGCGGTAAGAGACGCACTATCAAAAAATAACCACCTTTCCGCGCTGGGGCAGACCAAGGGTTCGATGGTGTCAGTGAATCTGATTGCCAACACGGACTTGCGGACGCCAGAAGAATTTCGCCAACTGGTGGTAAAGCAGGACAAGGGAGTCGTGGTACGACTCGGCGAAATCGCCGATGTGGTTTTGGGCGCGCAGAACTACGATCAGGACGTTCGCTTCAACGGCGAGACCGCCACGTTTATGGGGATCTGGGTGCTACCCACCGCTAACTCTTTGGAAGTGATCAAGAAGGTGCGAGCGGCACTTCCGGAAATTCAGGCCCAGATGCCGCCAGGCATGAAAGCGGGCGTCCCCTATGATTCGACGGAGTACATCCAGGACGCCATTAACGAAGTGCTGCATACGCTGACGGAGACGTTGATCATCGTCGTCATCGTCATCTTCTTGTTCCTGGGATCGATGCGCTCGGTTCTCATCCCGGTGGTTGCGATCCCAGTTTCGCTGATTGGGGCAGTGTTTTTAATGCTGGTATTCGGCTTTACCATCAATCTGCTGACCCTGCTCGCGATCGTGCTCTCGGTTGGCCTGGTGGTAGACGACGCCATCGTGATGGTGGAGAACGTCGAGCGACACCTGCAAATGGGCGCTCCTCCGATGAAGGCGGCTCTGGATGCAGCGCGTGAGCTAGTAGGGCCGATCATCGCCATGACCATCACGCTGGCCGCGGTGTACGCGCCAGTGGGCATTCAGGGTGGCTTGACGGGCGCCCTGTTCCGGGAGTTTGCGTTCACTCTGGCGGGCGCTGTGATCGTGTCTGGAGTGGTGGCGCTGACGTTATCGCCGATGATGGGATCGAAACTGCTGCGCGCCGGAGACAGCGAGCGCGGCTTTGCGGGCTTGATCAATCGCCAGTTTGAGAAAGTGCGTAAGGCCTACTCCCGGATGCTGACTGGTACGCTTGCGTACCGGCCAGTTGTGCTCGTTCTCTGGGCAATTGTGGTTCTGTTGATCGTACCCTTCTACATGTTTTCGCAGCGCGAACTCGCGCCCCCGGAAGATCAGGGAGTGGTCTTTGGGGTCATCCAGAGCTCGGCGAATTCCACCATCGATCAGACCAACCTGTTCACGACCCAGGTCTACGATGTTTACCATTCGTTTCCAGAAAGTGGGAGCATTTTCCAGATCACGTCGCCGAGCGGCGGTTTCGGAGGGATGGTGACCAAGCCCTGGAGCCAGCGAAAAAAAACGGCGCAGCAGCTTCTGGTTGAATCTGTCGGGCCGTTGTCGAAAATCCCGGGCATCCGTGTGATTCCGCTGACGCCTCCGTCTCTGCCGGGCGGAGGAAATTTCCCAGTTGAGTTCGTGATTACTTCTGCGGCCGAGCCGAGGCAGCTTATCGAGTTTGCCAACCAGCTCGTGCAGAAGGCATTCGCGAGCGGTCTCTTCATTTACGCCGATACCGACCTGAAGTTTGATCAGCCTCAGGCTGAGGTCGTCTTCGATCGCGACAAGGTTCGTGCCCAGGGAGTCGATCTCACGCAGGCGGGTCAGGATCTTGCCACGATGCTAGGCGGGGACTACATCAACCGGTTCAGCATTCAGGGCCGGAGCTACAAGGTCATTCCGCAGATCAAGCGTGCCGAACGACTGACTGCCAATCAACTCGAACAAATCTACGTGACCGGCTCCGACGGCAAGCTGGTTCCTTTGTCGACGTTCGCCACGCTGAAGACCACGACTGAGCCGCGGCAATTAAATAAATTTCAGCAGCTCAACGCCGTCACCATTCAAGGAGTGATCCCGCCGAACGTGCCGCTCGACAGAGCATTAAGCTACCTGGAGGAACAGGCCAAGACGATCCTGCCTCAGGGCTTCACCGTCGACTACGCTGGCGAGTCGCGCCAGCTTCGCGTGGAAGGCAGCAAGTTTCTGGGAACGTTCTTACTATCGGCTATCCTGATCTATCTCGTCCTGGCGGCGCAGTTCGAGAGCTTTCGGGATCCGTTCATCATCCTGGTGGGCTCTGTGCCGCTGGCGGTTTCTGGCGCTCTGATGTTCTCTTTCCTTGGACTGACGACGCTTAACATCTACAGTCAGGTGGGACTGATCACGCTGGTTGGCTTGGTGTCGAAGAATGGCATCCTGATTGTGGAGTTTGCCAATCATCTTCAGGAGACCGGCAAGACCAAACTTGCCGCGGTCATCGAGGCAGCCACTACCCGGTTACGCCCGATTCTAATGACGACGGCAGCTACCGTGATGGGTCACTTCCCGCTGGTTCTGGCGAAGGGGCCTGGTGCAGGAGCGCGCAACAGTATCGGCATCATGCTCGTCAGCGGAATGATTATCGGGACTATGTTTACGCTGTTCGTGGTGCCGTCGATCTACATGCTCGTGGCTAAGACGCATGTACGAGTGGCTGACGAAGAAGGCGTGCCGGAAGGCGCGTTGGCCGAGATCGCATAAAAATCACGGCTGCGCTCAGGCGGAGTGTCTGAGCGCAGCCGTAGACCATCCTTAATCGGGCTACCCTCACTTAATCGTAAACGTGCTTGCTGCGCTGATACCGGCTCCAAGTGCTGCGTTAAGGATAGTTACGGAGGGTTTCGCCGCTGCAGGCGGAAGTGATTACTGGAGGCGTTCCACCTGCGACACCAAAAACTCAATGATCGCGGCTTGCTTTCACTCTACTTCCTCGCGATGACATAGGCCGTTGTTGGCAACAAGCAAGAGTCGCTGCGCTACTAGAGAGCTGCCTACGACTAACACGTCGATGACGTGTGCGCTGTGGCAAATTTCGACGCCTTCGACAGCCTGCACGACGAACCCGCTTCCGAAAGTTAGTTGACGATATTGTCCTTCCATCGCGTACTTAGTCCTAGGACGATATGACGACATAAGGAGCTGTAGATCTGCCGGTCGGCATTAAGTGGTAGTGATGAGCGAGCTCCATAACCTCACATGAATCGGGCCTGATGTTGGGAGGAGGCCAGGGTTGACCTCGACTTACCCAGCTTCGAACAGGACCATTCTTTGCATAGACGATGATGATGCAGTCCTGGGCTATGAAAAAGCCGTGCTCGAAAGGTCTGGGTTCGTGGTGATAACGGCTGCATCGGCGCAACAAGGACTCCGGCTTGCGACCATGTGCAAGTGCGATGCGGTGCTTCTCGACTACGAAGTGCCCGGGATGAACGGGCACGAGCTTGCCATCGAAATCAAACGCATCAGGCCAGAACTGATGATCGTGCTGTTTTCTGGGAGCGAGGCACCAGCCTATACATTAATGCTAGTCGACGCCTTTTTGCCGAAGCTCGAGGCCAGCCGACATTTGGTACCCGTTGGTACCCGTAATTGTTGCCGTTTGCAGCAAGACTCACAATACAAAGCGAGCCCAGTAACATTTCAACCTAAGCGCGGTTACTCGTGACTCAGGTCCTACCTGGCGTGGCTAACAAAACTTGAGGAACCGTGGTTGGAATAGCGATTTGCACACGCAGGCCCGGATGCGCATTCTGCGCGGTGATCGTACCCCGATGAAGTCGCACGGCGCGCTTGGCAATGGATAAACCGAGGTTAATTCCTTCCGTCTTCTCGTCTCGGCCTTCCTCCACACGAAAGAAGGGTTCGAAGATTCGGGTGAGAGATTCCGCAGGCACTCCCGGGCCGTAGTCGCGGACTGCGATCGTAATGAGGCGAGCGCTCTCCGCCAGTGCAACCTCGATGGCGGCTTGTTCGGGCGAATAACGAATTGCGTTGCGCAGGACATTCTCGAACGCACGGCGAAGAAGTTCTCGATCGCCGGCGACTTCTCCCAAAAGTTGCCCTTCCACCCGTATCGTGCAACCGCGGAAAAGTTGGGCTTCGACACGACAGTCGTCCAATGTTTCTTCGACCAATTGTTTTAGGTGCACTGGCTCCGTGTTGCGAGACAGGGGATCCCCCTCCATGCGCGTCGCCGCGAGACTTGGTTGGACCGTGCCGGCATGGGTGTCGCACCCCTGGACGCCGATGTGCGCGCTGATTCTCGTGTTTGCCCTCCAGCGTCAAAGTGACATCAGTGACCCACCTGCTCGCGGTGATCCTGGTCTCGGTCGTGTCCCGGCCCTGGGCGATCCTGAACAATAGCGTGGCCCGTTACCTCGGCGCTATTTCCTACTCCTCTACCTTTGCCATGGCTACGCGCGCGATGTCGTGTGGGGGTGGGTCACGGGCGGAGCTTTCTTTCACAATTCCATAGTTGTCTTCGTTGCTCAGCTTGTGTTGGCGCTGGCAGTGGCGTCGATTCTTCATTTCCGCTCGAGCGGCCATTCTTGAGGCTCAAGAATCGCTGCCACGACAAGAGACGACCGAAACTTAGAGTTTCACCGACTGCGACGCCGGAAAATTGTTTGGGGGTTACTGTCAAGAAGCCAGTGCTCGCTAGAAAGGACTAGCGACCCAATACACACATTTTTAGTTTGCGTGTTCCATCGTAAATCTGATGCGCATTCACGCCCGCGTATCCTAGAATGAGGCCGCCCCTTGCCGGTGGCCTCAAGTAGCACGCCGATAACGGAGTTGCTGAAATGCCCTTTTGGGCAGCCCTCCTCGAGACGGCAACATCGTTCATGCCGGGAGGCAGCAAAGCCGTCAGATGCATGCCAGCTTCGGCGCCTATCACCGCGAGCATATCTCCCATCTCGGCGCCGATCGCTTTCACCAATGCTCTTCGCCGCTCCATATAGAGCATTCTCATCCGACGTATGTGGCGAGCGAAGTGCCCCTCGCGGATAAAATCGGTCAACACTGCCTGATAGAGAGTTGCGGAAAAAACATCGGCGGCGTCTCGAGCGGCGGAGAATGCGGGGACCAAGTCCCGGGGAACGACCACGTAACCCACGCGCAGAGCCGGGAACATGACCTTGCTGAAGGTCCCGACATAAATGACCCTCGCATCGGTGTCGAGTCCTTGAAGAGAAGCAATAGGACGGCTTCCAAAGCGATACTCGCTGTCGTAATCGTCCTCGATGATCCAGGCGCCGGTGCGCACCGCCCAATTGAGGAGGAGCATACGGCGTGTGGCGCTCATCGTCATGCCCATCGGGTATTGGTGCGATGGCGTGATATAGACGGCCCGTGGGTTGTGACCGCGACGGATCGTCTCTGCTACGTTCATGCCCTCATCATCCACCGGAACTGGAATCAGGTGAGCCCCGGCCGCGATGAAAGCCTGGCGAGCGCTGGGATAGCCTGGCTCTTCGATCCACACCCGGTCTTTGGGGTCCAACAAAACCTGCGCGGAGAGTTGCAGGCCCTGTTGTGAGCCGGTGGTCACCATAATCTGCGAGGCCTCGCAGCGCACGGCGCGAACTGCACCCAGATATTCCGCGATTGCGTCGCGGAGCGGGAGGTATCCCATGGCGTCGCCGTAGGCCATGATGCCCCTACTCGGCCTCCGGGAATGCCGCGCCACGAGGTTCGACCAGACGCCAATCGGAAAATGGTCGAGGGCAGGCAAACTCACCCGAAACGCACCCACGATGTTCAGCCATGATTGCGTCGGCAGCTGCGTCATCCCTTGTCCACGGCGCGACATGCGTCGCGGGCCTTGTTTCTGAGAAGCTTCCTGCACTCCCTTCCGCGCAGTCCTGGCATGCAAACTCAGCGTGTCATCGGGAATGGAACTCGCCACGCACGTACCCGCCCCGACGAAAGTCTCCAAATAACCTTCGGCCAGCAATTGCTCGTATGCGTTCAGGACCGGGATGCGCGAAATCTTCAGCTCAGCGGCCAAGCTTCTGGTGGAGGGCACTCGCCGTCCCGGCCTCAGCTGGCCGGCGATGATGGCCCGTCGAAACCAGTCGTACAACTGCCGGTACAGCGGGGTCTTGGCGTGGGAGTCGAGTGCGATGGGCGGGAAGAAGCTAGCAGGAACGCGTTTCATTTTGAAAGTGGTTATATCGTATCACCATGAAGTGGCTATTGTCGGAGACCACTGCGCGGGGTAAGTTTTGGCGAGTGGGCACCAAAAAACAAACGAACTAGAGGCGATCTAATGAACAGCAGACGTATTCTGATTTATCTCGTGGTGTGGAGCTTGGCCGTCATCTTGCAACCCCTTCAGGGACGGGCACAGCAGAATTCAGATGCATCGCAAACAAGTACGCAACTGGCGTCGGCTGAACGCGACGGCCAGCACGACTTTGACCCCCTTCTGGGCAAATGGAAATATCACCTAAAGCGCCGCCTGCATCCCCTGACCGGTTCCAATACCTGGGTCGATCTGGACGGCACCGGAGAATGTTTCAGGGTTTGGGACGGCGGCGCCGAACTGGACACCATCGAAGTCGATGGCCCGTCAGGCCATATCACGGGCCTGACCCTGCGCGTGTACAATCCTCAATCCCACCAATGGCGGCTTTATTGGGCCAATCGCAAGGTCGGAATCCTCGACCCACCCCAGGTCGGAGAATTCAAGAATGGACGCGGTGAGTTTTTCGCGCAGGACACAATTAACGGCCAAACCATCTTGATTCGATTTGTTTGGACGGACCTGACCACGAATTCACCGCACTTTGAGCAGTCATTCTCCGATGATGGGGGCAAGACTTGGGAAGTCAACTGGATTACAGACCAGACACGGGTAAACGATGAATCCGACAAAGCGAAGTGATCTCCGCCGCATACCCGTCAGAGGCTCGCACGACTGGGAAACCATCAGCCAGATTCTGGACGCGGGCTTTATCGCACACGTCGGATTCTGTGTGGATGGCCAGCCATTCGTCATCCCGACGTTATATGGCCGCGATGGGGAGACTCTCTATTTGCATGGTTCCTCCGCCAGTCGCATGCTCGGGGAACTTGAAACCGGCACCCCGGCGTGCGTGACGGTGACGCTCGTGGATGGCTTGGTTCTGGCGCGCTCGGCCTTCCATCACTCCATGAACTATCGCTCGGTCGTGGCATTCGGAAGGGCGCGGAAGGTCGCGGATCCGGAGCGGAAAATCGAGTGCTTGCGCGTGATCTCCGAACACCTCATCGCCGGCAGGTGGAACGATGTTCGGGGACCGAGCGAGAAGGAATTAAGAGCGACAACGGTACTTGAATTCTCGATCGAGGAAGCTTCAGCAAAGGTACGAACTGGGCCGCCCATCGATGATGACGGCGACTACGGGTTGGCGGTATGGGCTGGCGTGTTACCGCTCGAGATCAATTCTCAGACGCCTGTGCCAGACGAGAAATTAGTCGAGGGAGTCCGTCCGCCGGACTATGTCCGAATCTACGGTGATCGGCGCAATGGCAGCGAGCATGCTTGAGGCGCGAGACCGGCTGAAAGTGAGCTCAGCCGTGCTTGCGTGCCGCGATGTCGAACTTGCACTTTAGTTCGTCCTTCACCCCGATCGTCCCAGCGGCGGCTGAAACCAGAGTGATGTGATAGCCGGTTTGGCCGACTGCAAAGTCACCGGCAGCCCGCAAGACGATCTCGGGGAAGCGATCGGTCTGCAATACTTCGTCGTGCATTCTGCGATGATTATCCAGCCGATCCTTCTCGGGAATGTCATCGGGCCAGACCACTACCGGAGGACACTACCGTTCGGTACACCATAGAGACCCAGGAGAGCACGTTCGTTGTGAAGGCATTTTCCACCGGCCTGTTGTCGGCTCTCAGACATAGGCCCAGTATCGCCATCCGTGATTTCAGAGGGGAGGTGCAGTTCAGCCCGGGCGCGCCGGTCGAGAATGCCCGCGTCCTGGCGAGCATGCGCGCCGATTCCCTTGAATGTATCGCACCACAAATTGGCTACAACATCACGGTAAATGCGGTCGCCCCCACATTTATTCGCACTCCGGAGACAGAGGGCGCCCTCGCAAACCCCGAGTTTCGCCCAGACGTGATCGAGCGCATTGCTGCGTTACACCGCATTGGTGAGCCAATGGATGTGGCGGGTGCGGTCGTTTTTCTTGCGTCTAGCGCAGCCTCTCTTATTACAGGGGATACCATTCTCCTCGTTGGCGGGTGGACGGCACGGTAGCCGGTTATACGAAACCTTTCACGTGCTAGTTGCGCGTCTTCTGCAGCGTCCCGCCTCGTCGCTTGGGCGACCTCCACCAATTTGTTCTCCCGCGACAAACGTTCTCTGAGTTGAGATTCAGAGTCGGGACCAAAGTTGCAGACGAGAACCGGACCGAGCTCGGTGACTTGATGCGGACGGAGGGGACAAAGTTATTGTACGAGTACGATTTCGGGGACGGCTGGCAGCACGAGCTTGTTCTTGAACGAGTTTTGCTTGGAGACGAATCGTTTCAGCAGATTTGCGTTGCGGGTAAGCGCTCTTGTCCACCGGAAGACTGCGGGGGACCCCAAGGATTTGCAGAGCTTCTCAAAGCACTTCAGGACACCAATCACCCTGGTCATGAGGAGGTTTGTGATTGGCTCGGTGATTTCGTTCCAGAATCTTTCTCTCCAGACGAAATTAACCGAAGACTGCGCCGCCGTAAGAAACATTAACCAAGACACGAGCTGGGGTGAGTGCGCTGTCCTGGTACCTGAAAACTTCTTCGCATCATCATCAGCAAAATTCCCCGATGGCTCAATAACGTCAGTGAGTGCGATGGCCTGGTTACGTAAAATTAACTGCCCTTTCCGATGCTGGGCCACCAGATCCATCGGCGTACAGTGTAGAGCAGTGTAGAGCAGCTCTTAGCTTGACAGCTCCCTTCGGCCGGGGTATTTTAACCTCGGCTAGCGCCTTGGAAGCACCCAATTCCCCACTCTGGTGCTCTGGCAATTTGGATGTCCAAACAATTACGGAAATCCGAGGAAAGCCACTATGTTGTGCCTTTCGTCCCGCCGTCAAAATCGGAGTGCAACTCCACCCTGCAGGCAGAACTGGCGAGGTTTGCGTCTCGTTGAAACCACGCATTCCGTGAGGCAAGGCTTACTTTGGGTGGCCGTGCTGTCAACGATGCTGGGAAGTGTGTGCCCCTGGGCCAACGCGCAGGATCCGTCCGTGGTTGGGCAATTCTCCGCGCTGATGAGCTGGCCCGGTAATGCCACTCATGCCGTCTTGCTACCCAACGGGAAGGTACTGTGGTGGCCCTCGTTCGCCAACGGCGGCAAGCCGCAGATCTTTGACCCGGTATCCAATACCAACGCCTTGGCCATAGCGCCGGGTTACAACATTTTCTGCGGGGGCCATTCCGTACTAGGTAACGGTCGGGTGTTGATCACGGGCGGAGACTCTTCGCTGAACACAGGGATGGCAAACGCCTCCCTCTATGACCCAGTGACTGGGAACTGGACGTTTTTGCCGAACATGAATGCGGGTCGTTGGTACCCGACCAACACTGTGCTCCCTAACGGAGATGTCGTGGTAATTTCGGGCGAGATCAGCCCAACGTTGGGAGTTAACCCATTGCCGCAAGTCTTGCAGGTCTCCCGTGGCACATGGCGAGATCTGACCACCGCGCAGTTGGATCTGCCACTTTACCCAGAGATGTATGTGGCGCCAAATGGCACGCTCTTCTTTGCGGGCCCGAGCCAGGTCTCCCGATACCTCAATACCGACGGCACTGGCAGTTGGTCGATCGGTCCAACTATGCAGTACGGGCCTCGCGGCTACGGTCCTTCGGTCATGTACGACACCGGCAAGATCATGGTAGCTGGCGGGGGCCCTGGGCCAACGGCGACCGCGGAAATTATTAACCTGAACGCGCCCGCCCCGACCTGGAACTACACAGGGTCGATGGCGAATCCACGGCGCAATGCGAACGCGACGTTGCTTCCAGATGGGACGGTCTTGGTGACAGGGGGAACGAGCGGAGCACAATTCGACGATTATACCCATCCCGTATTCCCCGCCGAAGTGTGGAATCCAACCACCGGGGCTTGGTCGACGATGGCTAGCCTGAGCGTTTATCGCGGATACCACTCGGTGGCCCTACTTCTGCCCGATGGCCGGGTGCTCTCGGCAGGTGGAGAGTGTAATACAAGTCCACCCTGCAATAGGAACGCTGCAGAAATCTTCTCGCCACCCTACCTGTTTAACGGACCGCGGCCGACCATCACCTCAGCTCCCAGGAGTATCGGTAGCGGCCAGACTTTCTTTGTGGGAACCCCCGATGCCGCTACCATCACCCAAGTGACCTGGATCCGGCTTGGCGCAGTGACTCACACTTTCAATCAAGAACAGCGCATCAGTTTCCTCGGCTTCAGCCAGGCTACAGGCGGCCTCAATGTGACCGCGCCACCGAGCGCAAATCTGGCGCCTCCCGGCTTCTACATGCTCTTCCTGGTGAACGGCAGCGGGGTCCCATCCGTCGCCTCTAACATCCAGGTGGACAACCCTCATGGGCACAAGCACAAATGAGAACCGATTTTTCGATCAGTAAGCTGATTGCGATGCTGGTGGTAGCCATCCCGTGTGTACTGGGTGGCCCGGCATGGGCCGGCGATAGTTACAGTGTGGTCGAGCTTGGCGCTTTGCGGCAGGGCGGCAGTAGTGTCGGACGACACATGGACGGCACCGGCGGGCAAGTCGTCGGTAGCTCCGGGTTGATTCACGGAAGCGCAATGCGAGCTTTTGTTTGGAGTCGCCCCACTGGTATGCGTGATCTCGGTACCCTTCCGGGAGGAGATTACAGCGAAGCCTTCGGAGTAAATGATGCGGGCACTGTGGTCGGCGACTCCAATACTCGAGAGACAATGCGGGGGTTTGTATGGAACGCACGGGAGGGAATTCGCGAACTGAGTCCGCTGCCGGGAGATTCCTCCAGCCGCGCCTTTGCCATCAACAACTCTGGACAGATCGTCGGATACTCGAGCGGGAAACACGGGATTCGTGCGGTCGTCTGGTCGACAAAACTCGAAGTGCGAAGTCTGGGAACCCTTCCCGGAGGGAACTACAGCGAAGCCTATGCCATCAACAATGCCGGGCGAGTGGTGGGTATGTCGACGAGTTCGTCGGGCACGCGCCCTTTTTTGTGGACCAGTCGCGATGGAATGGTCGACCTTGGGATACTGACCGGAAGCGAATCGTGTAAAGCCATGCGCATTAACAATGCAGGTCAAGTCGTGGGATCTTGTACTCTCGGTTCCGCCAGCCGTCCCTTTCTGTGGTCGAAGGAGATTGGCATGCAGAGCGTCGGTTCTCTGGGTGGCAAAGAGTACGCCGAAGCGCTCGGAATCAACGATTCGGGACAAGTGGTCGGCGCTTCAGAGACCTCGCTGGGTGCCCGTGCTTTCTTGTGGACCAAAGCCAACGGAATGCAGGACCTGAATTCATTGATTCCTCCGACGCACGATGTACTACTAGCACAGGCTCTTCATATCAACAATAACGGCCAGATTCTCGCGGTCGGCAGTGTCCATCATGATCTTACGCGGGACCGGGAATCGCACCTCGATGATGAGACACACGCTGCACCTCTGCATGTGTTTCTTCTGACGCCGGTCGGCTCTCTTCATTAATATTAATCACCCTGGGATCCGGCGTCGAATTGCCTAAGGCGAAGCGATAGGCAATGATTTCGTTCCACACCCTGACCTACCATGGTTGACGAGCGCGGATCAAGGAGAACACTCTTCCTGACACGTACCCGACTCAGAGCGGGACTGCGCGTGTCCCACGGGTGGGCGAGTGGTTTAGCGGTTTCCCCGCGAACATCGAAGTCGTTGTATGTATGGGTTAAGCGAACCTTGACACGGTAGAAATCAAGCGCCCGATTTTGTCGGAACCGACGATTGATTCCATACGCTTAGACAAAAAGAGCAAGATTCTCCAGCCCGTGATCAGCCCATGATTCCGCAAACCTGGGGGCGAGGCAAACGTTGCCGGAATTGCCCGCTGCCCGTAGAATTGAACCCAGAATCGTTCGCATGTAGGCCCGTAGCTCAGTTGGTTAGAGCGCCTCCCTGACACGGAGGAGGTCGATGGTTCGAGTCCATTCGGGCCTACCATTTATCTGCTTTTCGCTTTTCCGATTTCCGTTTTCCAATTTCTATTTTCGGCTGCGTGGCTTCGGCGGATCGGCAGGCCCCGATGGTGCGGACGAAGCCGGCGCGGCGGTATTTCCCGGCGCATCCTTGGGCGGCAATTTCGCGGCTTCCTTCACGATGGCTGCGGCGCGTTCCTTGCTGATATTGCACGCGGGATCGTAGATGCGGCATTGCGCCAGCGTGTACTTGCAGCCGCAATCGCAGGCTTCCGCGTTGAGCTTGTGCAACGCGGCCATGCGCTGTTCCGGCGTCAATTTCGACATGTCCACGCCCGGCAGCATGGTCGCGCGGTCCGCGTGCTTCAGAAACACTTCACCGGTATCTTCAAAGGTTTCGACTCTCGCCGGAACGGGCATATCCAGCAGCGCGCGCGCTTCGATTTCGTAAAGCGCCGGATTGAACAACCCTACATGCTTCTGCACCACTTTGCTGTCTTGATTGATGACGAACACCGTCGGCAGCGCGGCGATGCCTCCATAAGCGAGGCGCACCGGGACCGAGGTTATCCCCACCGGATAGTTGATGCCCTGAGCTTTCACGAAGGCGCGCAGTTGCTCCTCGTCGTCGTCATCTACATCCATGCCGATAATCTGCAAACGGTCCTTATACGCCTCCTGAATTCGGATCAGGCTGGGGATTTCCGCGCGGCACGGCCCGCACCAGGTGGCCCAGAAGTTCAACAGCACCACCTTGCCTTTGTACGCTTCCAGGCTGAGTTCTTTTCCGCTCAGGTCTTTGGTCTTGAGGTCCGGCGCAAGATCGGGATTGCGCACGAAGCGGATGACCAGTTGCTGTTGCTGCTGCTGTTGTTGTGGCTGTAGCTGCGCGCGCGACTCCAGCGGCATCAGCGCCAGCCCCAGGCCCGCCAGCGCGCACACCCCGAGCGCGATTCGCCGACTCTTTCCTTGTTGGCGCATCCGGCTCATTGGGCTCTTACTAGGAGAACATACTTGGGTGCGCATGCCAAGCGCCGAGCGTGAATGGTTTTCGGTGACGACGCTAATATCAACCCCGGTTCTGTGACTGACTCCTCGCGGGTTCAGGTTTATTCACATGCCCGGAATCCGTATCCACATCCTCCCGGAATCGTTATTCACATCGCCCGGAATCCTTATTCACAATTCACATGCCCCGGAATATGCAGTTGGAGGTATTGAATAACTGAACCTTGATACGGTAGAGCTCAGGAGTTCGAGTCTCCTCGTGCCTACGATATCTTTCATACAGATAGCGGTAGGGCTCCCATCCTCGTTGGTAGCTGGTAGCAAATCGGCAGACGCCGCGGCTTGATTGTGCATTAGCTCCTCGCACATCGACTCAACCATCCGCCCAACGCTCTCTGGCAACTCCTGCATGTACTCGGTTGGCCGTGGTATCAGCCTTGGCGTGCCGCAGGTGAGTTTGGATCTCCTTCACCGACCCCTTGACCTGCAGCGTTGCCATCGTTCTGCGCAAGACCTGGAAGTCGCACAGTTCAAGCAAATCTCGCAAAAGGCGCGCTGGGTGCGGGAACCCTCGTCAAGGGTCTCTCGGGGCCAAGCGGATAAGATGCTTATGGACGCCCGCGCATTTCGTTCCCCCGATATCAGAATTCAAACGCTTCACTGCAGTGCTAGACGCGCCCTCGAGCGGCAATCCCCGGTTGAGGCGGTTACTCAAGGCGAGCCTCTCGAGCCTCTCTGGGAGTATTGATCGTTTGTGTGCTACAATATTAGTGTCTGTGTGCTACAAAATCGGGAGCAATGATGATGAAGCGTGGTGCCCAAACCCGTTCACCCCGGAGAAATGGGCGCGCTCGCGTTCGCGGTTCTCTCAAGCTCAACGAAGTCATGGTTATAGCAGAGAAAGAGGGCTTGTTGCGCGGCGAGCGGACTGAGATGGTTCGCGGGAGGATGCCTGAAGCTTTGGTAGCCAGGGCCAAGAAGCGCACTGGTATCACTTCCAACACCGACCTTATTGAGGTAGCACTGGCGAACATTGCGGTGGGCGATGATTACGCGGATTGGCTGCTTTCCCGTCGTGGCAGCGTCACTCCCGAGGCTGACCTTGAGTTCTGAATTTCAGACCACTCTCAGGCGGCTCAAACCAGAAAAGCGTAGGGCGCAACTTAAAGCGCGTCCCGAAGCAGACCTTGCTTTCATCGAGACCGCCAGCATCCGGCCACCGAAGCTGCTCTACGACACGACAGTCTACATCGACATCCTACAGAACCGATTTCCCCAGAATGGTGAGCCGATGCTTCGCGCCGCAGAAGCCTGGCATTCTCCGGTGACCGAAGCAGAGCTGGCGGCGGCTATTGGCTTGCTTGATCCCGCCCATCCCCAAACCCAAGAAATCACAGAGCAGATATCTAATGTGATCGAGCGCCGACCGACCTATAGGACGATTGCGCCGGACCCTGAGATATGGAGGGAAGCTGGCATCCTATCGGGTGTTCTCGCCCGTTTGCACGGATATGGCCGGGAGCATCGGCGACGAGCATTGAATGATGCTCTGCTTTTTGCGACTGCCCGAAAGTGCGGGTGCACGGTTCTGACTCGCAACGTTGTTGATTTCGACCTTCTCGAACAACTTGATCCTTCGGGCAGCGTCCTCTTCTACAAATAGCCGCATCTCTCTCGCATACACGTAGGCAATAAAGTCGCCCAGTCATCGTTGTCCGCTCGCTTGGTTGTGCGGCAACTCTCTCCAAATACCCGCCTCCCTCGTCGCCGCCAAACACAACCGACAGGACCATCAACGGCCTGCGGCCTTGCCGTGTGGCAGGGGGAGGAGCCTCGTAATGTGAAGAGCAGTCCAGCATAAGTCTATGAAATAAAATAAGATGCTTGTGTATTGAAAGACGCACCGGATCTATAAGGCCTAAGTCGTTGGCGGGACTGGCGATGCAGAATTACACAAATTTTTGGGAGACCACACGTGGCAAGCCAAGCCGGGACGGACATTAGCTGGGAAAGTGAAGAGACTAGACGGGCAGCATCTGGGCTCGGCTCTTCCGGAGATGGGTAAAGGGATTCCAGACCGCAAACGGCCCACAAAGGTTCAAATCCCTCCGCCCGCACCATGTTTTGCTCTAATCCAAGCCAGTTTCGCCCCATGCCCAATTTAGTTTTGACCACGATTGTGTTGCTAGAATTCTTTCCAGTTGCACAACTTCCGGCTAAACCCGTCATACACCCAAGGTCGCGGTTTGACTGCATCGTCCGTTGTATAAGCGGTCTAAGTTCAATGCGGTGGGAATTCCTGTATACCGTCGGCTTTTGTCCCCTTGCACTTCTACAGGAGCTAGTGTAACTTCTTGTAGAAGCAATAGGGGAACGTAATGCCATCTCGATTCATTGATCTTCCGCAGGGCACGCTGGACTTGCTGATCCTCCGCACCTTGTCGCTTGAGCCGCTCCACGGCTGGGCCGTTTCTGAACGTATCCAGCAGATCTCCAGCGACGTCTTGCGTGTGCAGCAGGGCTCGCTCTATCCCGCGCTGCACCGCCTGGAGCGCCGCGGCTGGATCAAGGCCCACTGGGGTACCTCAGAGAACAATCGCAAAGCAAAGTTCTACGAGCTCACCAAAGCCGGACGGCGCGAACTCGAGATCGAACAGGACGCCTGGCAGAAGCTGACGGCAGCCGTGAGCCAGATCCTCGAAACTGCCTAGGAGGTCGCGTGTTGCTACACGACTTACTCTTCCGGCTGCGTAGCTTGATGCGCCGCCCTGCCGCAGAGAACGAACTCGATGACGAGCTGCGTTTTCACCTCGAGCGACAGACTGACAAATATGTGAGGTCGGGAATGAGCGAACCCGAGGCCCTGCGTCGCGCCCGGCTGGAGTTTGGCGGACTCGATCAGGTTAAGGATGAGTGCCGCGAGGCTCGCGGCGTCAGCTTTGTGGAGACCCTGATGCAAGACTTGCATTACACCTCTCGCACCCTGCTTCACGCGCCCGCGTTTATGGCTTGCGCTGTGCTGACGTTGGCACTCGGGATCGGAGCCAACACTGCGATCTTCAGCGTGGTCAACCGGGTTTTGCTGAATCCGCTCCCATATCCCAACCCGCAGGAGTTGCTGGCTGCACGGCAAAACGAATCGCTACCCAATCTGAAAGACATGCAGCGTCAGACTCACTCGTTCGCCAGCAGCGGTGGAGTCAACATCGCACCTATGGACTTCACGGGCAATGGCGAGCCGGTGCGCGTGCACGCCGCCTGGGTTGATGCGGGCCTTTTGGTGACACTCGGAGTCCTGCCGATGTTGGGCCGTTGGATCTCCGCCGATGAAGACGTGAAAGGCGGGGCACGAAATGTCGTGCTAAGTTATCCGTTCTGGCGGGACTTCCTGGGCGGCGATCCTCATGTGCTGGGCAGAGGGATCCGGCTGAGCGACAAGACCTACACAGTAATTGGTGTGATGCCCAGGAATTTCACTCTCCCGAAGGAGCTCGCGGATGTCTTCATTTCGTTGTGGGCGGGATATCCCGAGGCCGCTCCCGAGCGCGGCGTGCATTTCATGCACACCTACTGGCGGCTGAAGCCGGGCGTGCCCCTCGGGCAGGCGCAAGCAGAGATCGCACAGGCGGACCACCGGCTTGCCGAGGAGTTTCCCGACACTGAGAGGGAGCGCGGCACCGTCCTGATGCCACTGCATGAGTGGCTGGTGGGGGATGTTCGCCCGGCGCTGCTGATTCTGTTTGGAGCGGTCGGGCTGGTGCTGCTGATTGCCTGTGCGAATTTCGCGATGCTGCTGATGGCCCGGGCTGTGACACGCCAGCGCGAGCTGATGATTCGCGCCTCGCTGGGCGCCCGGAATGGTCGCCTGATTCGTCAACGGCTCACAGAGAGCACCTTGTTGGCGCTGGTCGGCGGAGCCGCAGGACTGATGGCTGCCAAGGCAGGCACAACGTTGTTGCTGGCATTGAAACCGGCGGAGTTGCGTCGCTTGGACGCAATTCCCATGGACGCGCGGGTCTTCCTATTCGTATTCGCCATCTCGCTGCTGACGGGGCTGCTGTTCGGACTTCTGCCGGCATGGTCCGCATCTCGCGGCGATATGGCGGAAGCGTTGCGTGAGAACGCACGCACCACCGCCACGGGTGTTTCGCGCAGTCCCTTTCGCAGCTTGTTGGTGACCGCGGAGCTCGCCCTGGCGCTCATTCTGCTGGCGGGTGCGGGATTGCTGATCAAAGGCTTTCTGCACTTGCGATCCGTCGATCCGGGATTCAATCCCGCGAACGTTATCACGATGTACCTTCAGCTGCCGGGAACCCGCTATCCGCAGATTCCCTTGCAGACGAATTTTCGCAGAGAGTTGCTCGCGCGGATTAACTCCTTTCCTGGGGTGGAGGCGGCGATGATCACCGACCTTCCCTTGGCCGGAAATTATGTAGACCATCGCGTCGCGATCGACGGACAGCCCGCGCCTGCGGTGGGAGCGGAACCAGAGGTGCAAACGCTATCGGTCATGGGTAATTACTTCGGCGTCATGCAGATTCCCCTTCGCACCGGACGCGACTTCAGCGCGATGGACCGCGAAGGAGAACCGCGAGTGGCGATCGTCAACCAGGCGTTCGTGCAGCAACTTCTTCCCGGCCAGGACCCGATTGGAATCCGTATTGACTGGGCCCGATCGAACCCCCACGAGTGGATGACGATCATTGGTGTTGCGGGCGACGTGAAGCATTCCGGGCTGAACCAGCCAGTAGACCCAGCCGTCTACGCTCCGTTCAGCCAAAATGATGAGGCGTGGCGGAAATGGATGACGCTGGTGATCCGGACGCGAGTTCCGGTAGCAGGCCTAGTCGAGGACGTGAAAAAGCAGGTCTGGAGCTTGGATAGCCAGATTCCCGTAAGCGGCATTCAATCCATGGACGATCTGTTGGCGGTCTCGGTAGCGCAGCAGCGCTTCAACGTGTTGTTGCTCGCAAGCTTTGCCGCGCTGGCGGTGGCGCTGGCCGGAGTAGGGATCTACGGGATGGTTGCGCATCGCGTCAACCAGCGCACGCACGAAATCGGAGTCTACATCGCGTTGGGCGCGCAACAGCGCGATGTCCTGCGACTGGTAATGAAGGATGGAGTGAAGCTCGGGCTGCTGGGCATCGTGCTCGGGCTTGCCGGCGCGATCGCGCTTACCCGGGCGATGGTCAGCCTGCTCTTCGAAGTGAATCCTACCGATCCGGCAACACTGATTGGTGTGGCGTTATTGCTTGCGGCAGTCGCTATGCTGGCTTGTTACATTCCGGCACGGCGGGCCTTGAGCATCCATCCCATGACCGCCTTGCGCCGCGAATAACCAGCTTCGCACTGGACAACTTCAGGTGATCTGCAGATTCAATTGGTCAGTTGTCGGCAAAGCGGAAAGTGAGGGGCTCGTTCAGCCCGGTGGCTCTATCCCGATTTTGTCGTTGACGGCACCTTGAATCCGCTGTTTGCAACCGAGATATCGTTCGGTTGTCTGAATCGAAATGTGACCGAGCAGAAACTGAACTGCTCCAGTTCGCCTCCCGCGGCGTGGCAAAGCCGTGCACAAGTCCGGAGATCGTGCGGCGCTAACTTGTCGATAGCGGCTTTCGCGGCATACTCCCGAACCACGTGCCACACAGATTTTTCTGTCAGCCTCTCTCCCCAGGTCTTCCCCATCTTGTGCACACGACGAAACAACTTGCCCGATGTAATGTTCGCTGCCTGAAGCCACTGGTCCAGGACATTCTTTACCCATATTGGCACCGGGATGGTGTGGATGTGGCCTGCCTTTCCCTTCAGATCGACAATGGCCCAGTGTTCTTCACGCTGCTGAATGTGGCCGAAGTTTAGCGGGAAACGGTGGTTACCCACATGGACCGAATGCAAAAGAACATGGAATCGATGGGACCCGGCATGATACACGAGCATGGCATGGGTGGCCCGCCTCCTACTCCGTCAACGGAAAAGAGCCCTGAGTAAGCGCACGAAGTCCCACGGGGGCCGGGTTGCCTGGAAATCACGCGGAGAAAGTGATTGTGCGCGTGTATGCTGGCTAGACAGAAGCAGTCTGCGCAGGGGCAGGTCCACCGCGAACGTCACAGCGCCGGTTTCTCTACGAAGTTCGAGTCCGAGGTGGCGCACAGCGCGTCCGAAATGCGGACCTCCACCATGTCCGCGTCTTCTTTCGCCGCGATTTTCTCGCCGTTCGCGAGGTAGATGTCACAGCCTGTCTCAGTGGCGAGCACGTGCGTCACTTGCAGCGGGTTGACGTACACTTTTCGGTCGTAAGCGCCTTGGACCTCAAATAAGACTGCCATCTGAAAACCTCCGACCACAGCGTAACGCTGTACGACCGCGCGCTACCAGATTACGAAGAGGCCGCTTTGGTGACGGTTAGCCGCCTACTACTTTTTAGGTGCGTGGCTATGTCGAGAAAAAGACTCGCGGGTGTGCCGTGCCGGTCGCAGCCTGTCCGTAGGCAATCGGTGCGGGCTTCGCGGAAACGGGCCGCTTTTTCGCCAGTACCACGAGTAGCTGCTCAATCTTGCGCTGCTCGTGCGGGATGGGGAGGCTGGGTTTAGTCATGAAAGGATTCTGCCATAGTCCCCACGGGTTGGACAGTTGCCGTATCAGTAACGGTCGATTCGTACACGGGGATTTTGTGAAATGGCCTTCTGATTTCGAGAGTTGCAGCTAACCTTTGTCGAAAAGTTAAGGAAGATTTTTGCGAATCGTGGTATCCCTGTGTGCACGGAGAATCTTGCTATGCGGAGGGTTATCCTCCAACTTCACCTCATTGTCGCGTTGGTTGGGGGCATATTCATCGTCACACTGGGGTTAACGGGAAGCATAATGGCTTTCGAGCCGGAGTTGAGTCGGCTCCAGCATTGGAGGATGGCCCATGTAACGCCCTATGGGACACCTCTAACGCTGGAGGAAATAGGCAAGGCACTGCGCAAGACGTCGCCGAACCGTGACATTAGCGGATACGGCCTTTCTGACCGGCCTGATCTTTCGTACCAAGTAATGATCGAGCGGCAACTCGTGTACGTCGACCAGTACTCTGGGCAGGCGCTGGGCACGATTAATGGAGGAATGGACTTCCTTGGTTTCGTGCACCAGCTCCACCTTCGGTTGGCTCTGTTGGATAAAGGTCGGGAATTCGGCGAGACGACGGTGAGGTGGTCAGCCCTAGCGGCACTATTCTTGCTGATTTCCGGCGCGTACTTATGGTGGCCAAGCAAGCGCTTTGGAATTGGTGGCAGCGCTAGGACAGCGAAATTCTGGTTCGATTTACACAATAGCTTCGGAATCGTGCCTCTGGTCTTCGTCTTGTTATTGGTCTTAACCGGACTGGTAATCTCTTTCGAGGCGCAAACAACACCGTTCCTGTATCGAATAAGCCATTCACAGCCGCCTCGTTGGCCCAGACTGTTGGTGGCTCCTGTGCCCGGGCGCACTCCGATCAGGCCCGATCAAGCCTTGGCAATCGCACGCGCAACTGCGCCGGGAGCGACGCCGTTTCTCGTCACGGTGCCGCATGGCAATCAGGTATATCAAATCTTCTTGCGCTACCCCGAGGACAGGACGCCCGGAGGACGTACGAGAATCGCTGTTGATCCGTATAGTGGGAACATCTTGATGGTGATCGACTCGCGCCGTGCTCCTGCTGGTTACCGGCTTGTAAACCTAAATCGCGCATTGCACACCGGGGATGTTCTGGGGATCCCAAGCAAAATTGTGGTATCGCTGGCCAGTCTGATAATGCCCTTTCAACTGCTGACGGGATTGGTGATGTGGACCAAACGGCGACGAACAAAGAGCAAGGCGAGCGCTGTGGCGAACACTAGAACTGAGGTCAGGGAGAGCAATTAGCGAAATTCGCCATTACCCTCATCGACCTCGCCGTCGCATCGTTAAGCCTCGTAGATCGGGTAGTGAATCAATCTCGAACACCTTTCCCGTAAAGTCGGGGGCTTCTCAAGGCTGGCGGTCCAGTCATCCAAGAAATCGCGTGCAATGAACACATCCAAGAAATACTTCATGTTGAGCCGTTCAATAACGGTGGGAGGCATTTCCGATTCTGGTGCCACAATTGCTTCGCAATCTGTAGTCCACTGCTTGGATGCGTAAATGGTGCTCTCGGTATCGTCGGTATCGAAGGAAGCCAAATTACTGACTATTTGGATCAGTTTCATTTTTATCCATTTAACATCGCTTGCTCGATTCACTGTTGCAAAATCACTATTACTCAAAATTCCCCAGCCCCGGCGCACAAACGGCGCAAGATTGTGACATCGCCTGAATTTCATCACCCTCGTTAGGCAATTGTATGGGGTCATTTCGTACTCGATCGGAGAACGCCGCCACGAACCTGGCCTGAGAATGGCATTGGGAGCGGAACGCGGGCAGGTGCTGGGATTAGTCTTGCGGCAGGCAATGGTGCTTTCGCTGATAGCAGTAGTGATCGGTGTCGCCGGTTCGTTCGCCGCCACGCCTCTGATGAGCAAGTTCCTCTACGGCGTGAAGCCGAACGACCTGCTGACTCTGGTTCTTGTGTCGTCGCTCTTGATGGCCGTCACATTCGTCGCCAGCCACGTTCCCCACCCGCCACGCGACGAAGATCGATCCCATGGAGACCCTTCGACACGAATAGCCTGCCATTAGACATAGAGTTCGAATCAGGGAGCATCCACCCGTACGCGCGTCCTTCTACGAGCGTCGTACCCCGGAGGGCCCCTTGACCACCCTTATATCGTCGTGATCGCATGGCAGTGGTGGTGGAGAAAGTATTCAGCCGCCTGCATTGCTTACTTCCGTAATCTTGTACTCAAGATGCGGACGGTGTTCCCATTGTGACAAGGCATTCCTTTTCCCCAGGAGTATCACCGATGGCCCCCACGCTTCCTGTCCGTCTTCGCATGGAACAGCAGATTCGACTTCTGAATCTACCTTTCACGGGCCCCAAGCTGTTAAGACCGACATGCGGCGCTCCCACATACTTGCCTAGCGTAGGTGGGCTTTACGCAATCATGATTTACGACGCGACGTGCCGTCCATTGCCATATCGCTCAATCTATATGGGTGAGGCAAGAGACTTAGCAGAGGGCGTGTGTCGGGATCACGAAAAGTATGAATCATGGGAACGAGTCGCTGGTGGAGCGCCGCTCTACGTTGCTTTTCACCCCATTAACGACGAAGCGGCAAGAAGGATAGCGGAGCGGCTGCTCATAGAGCACTACGGACCCGAGTGCAACACGACATTCAATCGCAACGCGCTTGCGTTGAGGGCACTATTGGACATGTACTCAGGTGAGTCGAATTGGCAGTTCAATCTCTGAGCACAAGTGCAACCGGGCTAGCGGCGAGCGTGCAGTGGGCGAGGATGATAATGGAGAAGGTGGACAGCGCGTGCGGGAGAGAGCGGGAGAGATTAGTGGCAGGACCAAGCTTACGGACCTATAATAGTATTCCCAGAGAAGACCTTCCGCGTATATCCCACACGATCTTACCAAGCAGGTTCCCCTCGGAAAGAAAACTAAGAGCGCCTCTCGCCCATATCTTGCCTCAAGGGATGGTCAACGATGATGGCGCGACCATCGGTTAGGGCTTTGACCGAGTTGAGCACATTGCTCGACACAATCCCGACCACGCCCGGTCGAGCAACCTGTTTGACACCGTCGATGGTCAGTTCGAGTTCGCCTTCAATGACCTCGTAGACTTCTTCTTGGGGATGGAAATCTGCGTGGATGGACGAACCGCGTTTGAAATCGTAGTGGGCGAACGTCATGCTGGAAGAATGAAAATAACGTCCATGCCAGACGGGTAGACGCTCAATGACTTCAAGTGTACTGGTGTCAATGAATGGCACGGGCCTGCTCCGGTGAGCGATTGTAGCAGTTCCTTCGCCAGAGGAAGCTGTCATGACCGGCGTGCGCTCGGCTCTTTTTTCAAGGTCACCGCTCTGAGTTGTGATGTCATCAAAACTGTGAGACCGGCGCCAGAGGTAAACTATCCGGGTATGCGTAAGCGGGCTTTTACCCCTACTCCGCAGGGTATTCAATCTCATGACGAGGGCTGGCTAGACCTCGACCGTGCAGGCATTGTTGAGGTCACATCGGAGGATAAGGATTATCCGGTGGAGTCTGCACTGGTCTCAGGAGAAATGCTGGGCTGGCATGCCGCCGAGTCTGGCACCCAGACCATCCGGCTAATCTTCGATGAGCCGCAAAGACTCAAACGCATCGCGCTCGTCTTCGAGGAAACCGAGACAGATCGTACCCAAGAGTTCGTCCTGCGATGGTCTTCCGATGGCGGGCACTCGTTTCGAGAAATTGTGCGCCAACAGTGGAATTTCAGTCCCCCTAACACAAGTCGTGAGGTCGAAGAGTATCGAGTTGAAATCTCCGATGTCACGATTCTTGAATTAGTCATTGTGCCCGACATCAGGCGAGGATCGGCTCGCGCCTCGCTCAAGACTCTGCGCATGTCTTGACCGCGGCGTTTGAAGGCACCGAAAGAGCGCATGGATCGAATGTTGCGCCAGATTGCTGAATTCGTTGCAGTCCCCTCGTGCAGCCTGTTTACAGGAGCCTCCGTCTACATCAGCTTTGTCGAACATCCAGCAAGAATGGATTGCGGCGTCGAGATAGCCACGACGGAGTTCGCGCCCAGCTATCGTCGAGCCACTGTCATGCAGGCGACCTTGGCAGCGCTGGGATTGATCTCCTCCATTGCAGCATGGCTCGGTGGGGCGACATTCTGGTGGCTGGTTGCTGGAATCCTACTGGGCAGTGTCATCCCGTTCACGCTGTTCGTGATCCTTGCGACGAACAAGCAATTGCTGAGTCCTACACTGGATAGGCGATCAGTCGAAGCAGAGCGGCTGCTGACGCGCTGGGGCAGATTGCATGTCGTGAGAAGCGTCTTGAGCGCCTTAGCACTCTTGCTATTCCTCTACCTCGCAATGTTTACGAAATCCGCGTAACTGAGAATGGCAGATGATGAAAAGGGTTTGAGGGGCGCTATTTGTCGCCGAGACGGTGTGTTTGCTAACCGGGTGGTACAGGAAATCCTGTACGCAAAACTCCCAAACCTGATGCTGAAACTGCACGCGCTGGTTTGTGAGCCATAGACAACAGAAGCATTTAGCATCGTGGCACCAAACATGCTTCATCCTTTACCGCAGCATTCGCACTGGCTCATCGGAGGTCAAATATGGCTGACGCTATGCAGAAGGACTGGCGCGAACTTTGTGTTGCGGTGACAAGAGAAAGTTACTCAACGAAGCTGACCTCGCTGGTTCAGGGACTGATTGAAGCGTTGGATAGGGGCGAGCGAAGCTGGCTTCCCGGCACCTGTCCACTTGAGGCAAACACGGCGAATCGGGACGCTGCGTGAGTTAAGGAGGTCTTTACGGCTGACACTTTGCGAATCACTCACCGCCGTCTGCGCCAACCCAGCCACATACCGAGCCCGATCCCCATTGCGACCGCACCAGCCAGCTTCTTCCGGTCGCTGATCGGAACAAAACGAGTTTGCTGATCGCTGACTTCTACAACACCCACCGGGATCGCTCTTGCTCTTCCCACCGTCCAGAGCACTTGTGAACTCTCAACCTTGTATCCATCTATTCTGGTTGCTGCCGCAGTCGTAATGCCGTGGCTTGCGAAAGAGAAGCGGCCAATGTCAGGAGTTACAGGCAGTGCAGCGTTGAGGGCGGACGCCGCACAGTCCGCTCTGTGTGCTTACCTGTCGCTGATCGCGTTGGCGGAAATGGCGGTCAACCTGAAGCGGCAACTAGCGTGAAATCCCTCGCTTCGTAGCCAGATAGGCGGCAAAGCTACCCAGCCAGTGACCACCTTCATAGTGTTCGCCCGTTACAGCGCCCAAGCCAGCACTCGTGTGCGCCCCGGCAGTCGCCATAATCGACGGTAGCCGCTTGTCGCTTTTCGCTAAACCAGCGGCGATTCCCTCCAGCATCCATGCTCGGCTGAGATTAAGCCCGTCCAAGTGCGCCAGCTTGGGATCGCTGGGATCGGGCGACACAACGGGCTGCAACCACTTACCCTCACCTGAGGTAGGAATTTGGGGCATGAATATTCGCAGCCAGCGTGCAAACTCTTCGTTTGGCAGGACACGCCGCATCAAATCGGCCTCGCCGAGGCATGGGGACAGAAAATCCTCTCCAGAAGGCTCATAGGCCAAGGGGCAGTTCTTGTCGCCGAGGTAGAACTGCTTGGCTTTGGAGACGACTAATTCGGCCAACTTCTGATCACTACTTCCGTGCGCATAATCGAGCATCAGACCGAGCGCGAACGCGGTCTGGTCGTGTTCGCCGACGCGCACAGGGTTCGAGAGTTTGGGCAGCCAGTTGTTCAGCCGTTCCAGTACAACTTCCTCAAGCGGATGCAGATTAGGTGCCATCTCTTTACTCTGCGGATCGTCCCATTCGCGTAATTCCGCAACTAATTGAAGGAGCCATGCCAGCCCATACGGGCGCTCAAAACTGGCTCGTCCCTCTCCTCGGAGATACGCGGCCTCCTGCGCGATGTTTTCTGCCGTAAGACTCTGCCGCAATGCTTCGCGAGCAGCCGGAACAAACGGAGCGTCCGGAAACGTCCTGACCAAGCGAGCGAGAAGCCAATGCCCGTGCACAGACGAATGCCAGTCGTAGCAGCCATAGAAGGCGGGCGTCAATTTCCGGGGTGGTGCCGCGTCTGCATCGCTATTCAAGGTGTGGCTAATGTGGTTTGGATACTCTTTGTGGACGCACGCGAGTGCAAGATTGGCGAACCGTTCAGCCGCTTTGATATCGAACTTGCTTGTATTTTGGGCGGCAGCACTCACGGTGAAGAGCAGGAACATGGCGCAGAAAGTCGATTTCATCGGCTACCACTTTAGTCGAAGACTGAGAACATGGGCGAAGACGAGATTCGGGACTGCGACCGCTGGGCAGAGTTGGTGGGACTAACTCATATACCAACCACCATTGACCGAGATTGCCTGCCCGGTCATGTAGTCATTCATCGCCAGCATCACCGCTACCGAAGCCACGTCGTCAACCGAACCGAAATGCCCCATCGGAATCAGAGCGGGACTTGCGTTCGGATTGCTGGTCACTATACAGGCGCGTGCAAATTCAGGTGTCGTATCTCTCTTAAGCAGCCTTCTCCACAGGCAGCCCGGCTTCCATCCACCCCTGTTTTCCTTCGGGGTAGGGCGCCACGTTTGTGTAGCCCATCGTCGCCCATTCACGGGCAGAGTATTCGCTGGCGTGTCAATGCGTGTTCGTGCAGTAGGTGATGATCGCAACGTCCTTGTTGGGCAACAACTGCGGGGCGAGTTCCTTGATCCGTGGAGGAGGAATGTTCAAAGCTCCGGGGATGTGGGCCTCCCGGTAGCGTTCAGGTGCGAGGGTCTCGAGTACCGTGATTCCTTGCTTCTTGTCGAGTTTCGACTTCAGGTCTTTGGTCGAAATTGTGCTGTCCATTTTGATCTCCTCAATGTTCAATCTTAATAGAATCTTAATCATACAGTCGCGAAAACGTGGCTCGATAGTCAGCCGTGAATTTCACGATGCCTTTGCGCGTAAGCTCGTGTTCTATCTCAAACGTTTCCCACCCTTGCTCCAAGTCAAGCTCCTCGTAAGGAATCGGTTTACCGGAAGCCTTGCATTGGAACTGGTTGTCGGGCGTTGGAAAAGTCTTGCTCGCCCAATGCGTACATCAAATATCCATGCACGGCTGAGGGGCTGCTCGCGATCACTATGCTTGCTGGTAACTTCTCTCGTCGTAAAGAAAGCTCATCCGCGGCCGTCAGGTTGTTGATGGCAGCTCGAATCGCTTTCTTGGCTGATTCATCTAAAACTTATGGGTAACCAGTTGGCTGTTTCGGTACTGGATCTGGTGGGCATGCGAGCCGGTGAGCCCGCAGGCAGCGCAATTGCCCGATCGGTGAACCTGGCGCAGCGCGTGGAGCAAATGGGATACAAGCGCTACTGGCTGGCGGAACATCACTCCATTTCTGGCCTGGCTTGCTCGGCCACGCCCGTACTGATTGGACATGTGGCGGCGGCGACGAAGACGATTCGCGTGGGCAGCGGCGGAGTGATGCTGCCGAACCACGCACCGCTGGTGGTGGCGGAACAGTTTGGGACCCTAGAAGCGCTGTATCCGGGGCGAATTGACCTGGGTCTGGGCCGCGCTCCGGGTGGCGATTTTTCGACGATGCGTGCTCTGCGTAGAGATCTGGGGCAAAGTGGTGAGGACTTCCCGGCCTTGCTGGAGGAACTCCGGACGTATCTGGGCCCCGAGAGGCCGGGGCAGGCGGTGAAAGCGATTCCCGGACAGGGAAGCAATGTGCCGATTACGCTGCTGGGGTCGAGCGATTTCAGTGCGCGACTGGCAGGAATGCTCGGGTTGCCATTTGCATTCGCGGCACATTTTGCTCCTGATTATCTGTATGCCGCGGCACGCCTCTACCGCGAGCACTTCCGGCCAAGCGAGGCGCTGCCGAGTCCGTACCTGATGGTTGCGGTGCAGGTGATTGCGGCAGAGACGGATGCGGTAGCCAAACGGTTGTTCACGACGCCACAGCAACGTTTTTTGCGGTTGATTCGAAGCCAACCAGTCGAGTTATTGCCTCCAGTTGATTCCATGGAGCTGCTTTGGCAGGAACATGAGCGGGCCGCTGTGGAGAACAGACTGAGAGCGGCGATAGTGGGATCGGATGCAACGGTGAAAGCGGGGCTCGAGAAGCTGGTAGGTGATACGGCCGCGGACGATGTGATCGTTGTGACTGACACCTATGACCATGCGGACAGGATCGAGTCGTATCAACGAGTGGCGGCCCTCGCCGTGACGGTCGAGGTGAAGCCAGACGTTGCCGTGGAAGCCTAGAGTCTAGCCAAACGCCGAAGTCGGGCAGGCTTGGCGATGAAATGCAGAGCTGGAAGTGTCAAAAAGGACCGCCAGAACCGCCTGAAGTGGTCTGGGCGTTGTAGAGAATCTGGTCGGCCGATACGTCGACCGATGTGCTCCTGAGTCGTGACAGGCCTGATCAGGTTGCGGCGGGCGAGTTCTTTTATCACCTGCTTCGGATCGCGAGCGACAACGACCGCCTTGTCCTGCCCGCTCGTCGAAAATCATTTTTTTTGCTTGGGGCTGGCTTTCGCGCGCCGATTGAAGTCCAGACAGAGATTCACCCAATACTCGAAATCCTTGTTGGATTTTCGCGCCCTGCTCGTTTACATAAAGGTAGCCTCGATATTCGCGATTATTCATCACCATCGACTCCCTTTTTCTTGATGGCAACATCATAAATTTCCGGATCGATGCGGCACATCAGCTCATCACCGCTCACGCTGACGCACACCTTCCCGTCCACCATGAAGGTGATCCCGCGAAACATTCTTGTCTCTGTAACTTTTGGCACGTCCGCGACTGCCGTTCGGAGGCGTTGGAGAAGTGCTTCGTTGGCAGCCATGATTACAAAAAGGAGCGGCTTAGTTCCGATGCAATAAGCAGTTGCCTGCGCTCAGAGCTCGATGGAACGAGTGCCTGTTCCGCGACGCGCTTTCCACGAACTAGCGTTGCGAACCGAACGACGACAGCTCACCCCCAAATTGAATGTTGAGGCCCGAGTACAGTTGAAGCCCAAGCCGCTCAGATTGGAATTAGCCCCCGCCGGATTCCCAGAGTAACCGCTTCGGTACGGGTGGAAGCACCGAGCTTGTCGAGAATCGAGCTGATGTGGAACTTGACCGTATGTTCGGAAATACCCAGACGCGCCGCGATATCTTTGTTGACGAGTCCCTCCGCTAACATTCTTAGCACTTCGGTTTCGCGGGAGGTGATCTCCTCAGATAATTCATCGTCAACCTCCGCCAACTGATCACCGAAGACGCCGGCCAAGCTATCTGCGGTCGCTGCGCTCAACAAAACAAGTCCGTCATAGGCGGCATAAATGGCGGAGAGAACGTCGTCGGCGTCGCTCTCTCTGGAGAGAATCGCGCGCACCCCGCTCCGCAACAAGCGAGAGATCGACCGCGCGTCGCAGACCCCCGTGAGCAGAACAATCGCAGCGTCCGATGTCAGTCCACGTGGTAAATGGCGGATCAAATCGGAATCGATGACAATTACATCCAGTTCCCTGCTACCTGCAAATGACACCAGGCTCGCGAGCGTGCCAAAACTTCCTGCCAGATGGAACTCAGCGTGGCTGCGGATGACGCTTTCGAGCCCGGCGCGGCGAACGGCTAAGGTCGCGACCACCGCAATTCGGATCGCTCCTCCGCCGCTTCGCTTTGACATTCGTTATCGCGACCTCTCACCCAAAGTAATCGGAACCGGCTTGATCTCGCCGGCTCGAATGATCCTCACCTGGAGAACCTCACCGACCCTCGCGGTGGCAAGTGAGTCTTGGATTGCATCCATGTGTTCGACTGTCTTTTCGCTGACTTCGAAAACAACGTCTCCCAGCAACACTCCGGCCTTTTCTGCGGGTCCACCATTTTCGACGTGCACGACGAGCAGCCCGGCTCGCGTTCCAGCTGGCAGCTTCGAGCGCATATTTTCCTGCACCTCCACTGGCTGCATAGCAACGCCTAGATAGGGTCGAGCGATGCGGCCCTTTTCCAGGAGTTCTTCGACTACCCGATTCACGGTTGCGACTGGCACCGTTACAGCTCGTCCGTGGGCTAAGCCCTGCGTATTCATGCCGACAACCTCACCACGGGCATTCAGCAGCGGCCCGCCGGAAAATCCCGGATACAGCGCGAGGTCGAGCCGGATGTGCTGATCGAGTTGTCCCCCCCGCCGGTTCCTCCACTCGCCGCTGATGCCGCCAATGATTCCGCTGCTCGCCACCAGGTCCCCGCGGCGCGTGCGGCCGAGCGCGAGAACTAGATGGCCGAGCCTCAGTTCTGTTGAGTTGCCGAGTTGCGGCGCACTCGAAGCTCCCTCCTCGATCCTTAGGACAGCTATGTCCGTACTGGGATCCCGTCCGGCCAGTTTCGCAGAAACTGCGAGGCCACCACCAAGCAGAACTTTGATGTCTTCGTCGCGCTGCACGCCGTGATGAACGGTTACGACCACACCGTTCTTCCATTCGATGCCACTGGTCGGCATCCAGCGTCGGGCATGAACGGCAACTACGCTACTGCCTACCCTCTCCGCGGCAGACGCAAATTCGCCTGAAATTGTTTCTACTATTGAATTGGCCATGTTTAGTAAGCCCCTTTCCTGAACTGTGGGAACAGGATCAAGGATAGCCACGGAGGGCGCATCCGCCAGACGGCTAGGTGGAGACCAGAAAGGTGGTTTCAGAGGCGGTAACGCAAACCATTCCTGTGAGTGCTGGTAATGGCATAGACCTGAAGAGGCCGCTAGGAAGCGTCCTGGCCGGATTAATTACGCATCGGCGACAATACCGTAGTCGGCCCCCATCAATAATCACAAGCGCGTTCAGAGAACCTAGCTGGCTAAGTTTCTGTCGCGAAACCCGAAAGACCGCGCCAAATCTGGGGTTGGCAAGGTTGTTCGCGTGAGATTTCTACGATTTTTGTCTTAACATGTCTGTGTGTTGTGTAGCACATGTACGCTATGTCAACTAAATCCCCATCTCCTTCCGACGTCCAACTCTGGTTCCAGCAGCAAGCCGCCGGCCTTTGGCCCGCCGCGCTCGGCTCATCGACTACATAGTTGTCGCAAAACGAGTCGTCTGTGGCCGACTCGTTTTGCTCGTGGCGCACCTAGAACAACATTTTCACAGCTAGTTGGATCTGCCGCGCCGATGTGGTTGCATCGGGCCGCGTAATCGTTTGCGTTGACAGACCGAACGTGTTGGTTTGCTCTACTATATTACCTGGCTGCTGGAATTGGGGATGATTCAGCAGGTTAAAGAATTCCGAACGGAGTTGCATCCGGAAGCGCTCGTTGATGCGGACGTTCTTCATCAGGACCACGTCGGCATTCGTATAGTGCGGACCGTAAAACTGATTTCTTCCCGAATCCCCGATATGTCCAAGAAACGAATTGCTGAATGCCGCCACGTTCGACGCCCCGGTTCTAACGCCACTCGCGCTGATTTGCGATCCTGAACTTTGGAACGGATTGCCAATCACGTCGGGGTAGGAAAAGCTCGCGATACCGGTACGTCCGTTATCAAATGCACTGGTGAAAATTGTGTATGGGTGTCCTGTCTGCGCACTGACGATCCCCGAGATTTGAATCCCCTCCAGCCCCTTCCCGAGCACACCATGGCTAAGCAAGCTTTTGCCGGTACCGAAAGGCAGTTCGTAGGAAAAATCAACTACTCCTCGCTGCCTAATGTCGTTATCAGAATTGCCTCGGGAGACTTTATTCGGGTTCCGCGAGTCAACCGGAAAGCTGCCCGTTCCCGCTTCGGGAGTGAGAGGATCATTCGAGTCATCGGTGGCGTGGGACCAAGTGTACGCCCCACCGATTTGCAAGCCGCGTGAGAGCTGCTTATTCACGGTCGCCTGCAGAGCGTTATATCTTGAGTCCGCATTCGTCCTGGTGATGCTAGAAGTCGGGAAATTAGCCGCCGTCTGCAGCGCGGTTTCACGAATAGACGGCGGAATCACTAATGTGCCCGGGTTGTTGATACCTCCATACAACGCGGACCCACTTATTACCCCTTGTGGATCACCAGGCGCACAGCCACCCTGAGCGACGCAAGAAGCGATGTTCTGCTGTGTCAAAGCTGGATCGGGTGGTACTGCGTCGAGAAGTCGAATGACGTGCGTCGCGTGGGATCCAACGTAGTCCAACTCGAGAAGAGCACCTCCTGGTAGCGTCCGCTGGATGCCGAAATTCCAGTTCTGGCTTGCCGGTTGTCGGATCTTGGGATCGAGCAATGTCACAACCTGGTTTGCCCCGTTTGTGAAAGTAGTTCCAGGCGCCGGTTGCGTTGCTGGAGCAGGGATCTGCTCCGGAGTCAGCACCGTGGACGGGACATTCAGGAACGTCCCCTGGAAAGGTGGATTCGACCTTGCGTTGCCAAAGAGATTATCAAAGATGCGATCATGGAAGATTCCGTACCCGGCGCGTACGGAGGTCTTGCCGTCCTTGAACGGGTCCCACGCGATGCCAAATCTGGGTTCGAAGTCTTTGTAATCGTTGCTATAAACTTGGCGGCCCGTACCCGGCCCGACCAGGGTAAACGTATAGGAGGTGGCAAAACTATCGGGATTCTGGAACAAATTCGAGAAGTTCCCGCCGGTTTCGAAAGGAACTCCGTTGAACTGGTAGCGAAAGCCGTAGTTCAGGGTCAGATTGCGGGCAAGCTTCCACGTGTCCTGGATAAAACCGTCGAATTCGCGCTGGCGGAAATCTTTTGTGTCCGTTGCCACGCGCGCGCCTGCGTGGTTATAAAACTGTGCTTGGAATTGGCCGAATACACCGCCGACGAGGAACCAGGAGAGGTCCTGAACGGTTGAAGCAACGTTGCTGGCGATGGTCGAGCTCAGACCGGACACCGCAGCATCCTGGAAGCCCGAACCCGAGAAGCGATTGAAAAACAGAAGCGAACGCGAGTTGAAGTTGTCGTCTCCCTTTGAGCGGACGTCCCGGAAGTCCCCTCCAAACTTAATGGTATGGTTGGATTTTACCCAGGTCACCGCATCGGCGTAGCTTGTAGTCCCCGTGTTTCTCGTCTGCCCTGCGGAATCGAACAGCGTATTACAGCCAAATACATTGACGGGACCATTCAGAAAAGCAGCATCTGGCACCTGGATATCCACTCCGTTGCCGAAGGCATCGGTTCCGGTATTTGGATTGAAGAGGTTACAGTTGCTGTTAAAAGCTGCGTAATTCTTGTTCCAGCCAAACTTAAAGTCATTGATCAGTCTGTTGCTGAAGGTTGAGGTCAGACCGGCGAAAACGCCGTGCTGGTAACTTGGTGTGCTCAAGAGGTCGAGCCCTGGACCCAGTTCGAAATGTCCCTGATTGGACTCTACACTGCGGCCATAGACATAGCGCAGGGACAACTGGTGCTTCTCCGAGAGCTTGTGATCGATCTTCGCCGTCCAGTTGTAATCGTTGAGCGCATCCGGACTGGCGAATTTGAGAATTCCCGAAACTCCCGGGATCACATCTCCTCCATTCGGATTCGGCAGCAAATTGAGTAGCCTTTGGATTTCAGGGTCGGGACCGAGGCCGGTCAAGTTGTCCGCAGCTCCTGCCGTGAGATTTACAGTTTGAGTTCCGGTAGCCGTCGGCACGGTGAAGACTCCGGACTTGAAAGCGGCGGTGGGCACTGTCCGCGACTCCGTCAGGGTGGTTCTGAATCGCTGATATTCGCTATTTATGAAGAAAAACGTCTTATTTTTGATGATGGGTCCGCCAACCGAAAATCCGAAATCATTCCGCACGTAGGGATTTTGTGGCGCGGGGCCAGGGTTAAAAAAGTCGCGCGCACCCAGGGCATTGTACCGTCCAAACCAATATGCGTCGCCATGAAACTTATTAGTCCCTCCCCGAGTGATCACATCAATGATGGCTCCTGTGTTGCGGCCATACTCGGCGTTGAAGTTATTGGTGATGACCCGGAACTCCTGGGTCGAATCCGGATTCGCCCCTAAAATGCCTGCCCCACCCCCGGGGACCGAGGTATCGTTGTTGTCTACCCCATCGAGAAGAAAGTTGTTGTTGCGATCACGGGAGCCGTTCACTGCAAAACCGTTATTACCGTCGTTTGTTTGTATCGTACCCGGCGACAGCAGAACCAGTTCATAGGGGTTGCGCGTAAGCAGGGGTAGATCCGTCATGGTTTTGGCGCCTACCAGCGTGCTGAGTTGGCTGGTCTCGGTGTCAATCTCGGCTACCGAGTCGCCGTTTACCTGAATACTTTCTTTCACCGTTCCCAGCGTCAATCGCGCGTTTAATACCAGTGCCTGCGCGACTGTGAGTGGTACGCCTTTAAGCTCCGAAGTGCGAAAACCCTCTTTCCCGACATTCACCAAATAATTGCCGGGCGCGAGACCAGGAATCGTATAGAAGCCGGTTGTGTTAGTTGTTCCGGAGCGCACAGTGCCCGTACCGAGGTCGGTAACGGTCACATGGGCATCGGCGACCGCAGCGCCACTAGGATCGGTCACGCTACCGGAAATAGATGCGGAGGTTTGGGCGAGCAGCGTGCCACACAATAGCAGAGAGCAGGCGAGGCAAAACACTCTAACTGATATCATTGGTAACTCCAGTCATTTATATCATTCGTCTCTTAGTGCGAGGTTCTACCTTAAGAAGCAAGATAGATACATCATCGGCACTTCACATACCGTTCGGCGTCAAGTTCAGATAGTTGTTGCTGCCGCTCCGGGGTAATGCGCCGGCTCCTTTGACGAGGCACGTTTAGTCTTTGAGTAGATCTTCGCTCCGCCGTATTTGTCATCGCACGAAGAATCGTTCCCCTTGCACACCACGCTACTGCCCTGCTAAGACTTCGGTTGTCACGCCGTTGTTACATCTCTGTCAAACAACGACAAGACGCGTTCGAAATCAGAACAAGTGCTCTCCTCGGCTTTTCGTGCCCTCAATTACCTAAACTTGTCGAGCGCGCTTTTATTCCGCCAGCGATACTTTTTTTTGCTGTAAACATGGTTTTCGCGTGGTGGAACGGCGGTTCAAATCCGACCCCCCGCAACCATGAACGCCACTGTTGAAACGCAGTGGCGTTCGCCCGTTTATAGAGGAATCAGTTCCCCAGAAGCCGCCTTGAAACTTCCCCAGGGTCTGTCTGGTGAAACGCTCCAAATGCGTTGTCTGTCGGCTCGGCGATGATCAACACACGCCGGCGCGAGTACCGCGCCGGCGTCTTATGATCTAGCTTCGAAGTAAATCCCTAGCGAAGGACATCTGCTCGATTGCAGAATCACCCTTCACCTGGGAAGCAGAATGGTATCTACGATTGACTCTGCGACCCTCGCGCCCAGACCTTTGCCAGCGACGTGATCAGTCCGGAAGTGCTGGCCGGCATAAATTCGGCTCAGACCTGCCTCCTGCGCTGCCGCCGAGAAGCTGGTGAAGTGCCGCGTCACTTCCTTCAACGACTCGGAGGTGACATCGAAAGTGAACCGATCACCTAGTTCAGACTTCAAGACTTCGGCTCCGGCAAAACTGATGGCACTGTGGGCACCGGGGTACGAAGGGTCTGGGGCGGTCTTGAGCGACAGCGGAAGCCAATTCGGTTCTGGCTCCGTGTCGGGATTGCCGTCATCGCCGGCCAGCTCGACCGCGGTCACCGGCCGCCAGAACTGGTAAGTGTACTTAGCCTCAAAAAATGCGATCGTAGTATCCGCCAGGCTGATGTTCAGCAGAGCAAACAGCCGTGCGCTACGGGCCAGCCCGAGGTGATGTCCCAACGCTGCAGTCTGCGCGATTTCGTTCCAGAAGTCCTGAATGTTACCGTTCCAGAACTTTCCAATCTGGGTCTGCTCCTGGGTACGGGTCTTGCTAGTAATGAGACCCAGACTCTTGACTTCATCGAAGGCCCTTGTGTACTCCTCGCTGGTCAGCCGCGGTGGCGGCCCGGGGCGAAATTCATCAGCCCGCGCCAAGGCGAACGGACTGACCTGAGGCCATTGTATGAAGTCAGCCGGTGCGAAATTGGGAGGCGTGAGTTGGTAGTCTCCTGGCTGGTTTCCTGGAATATAAGGAGGCAGAGTGACGTTCGCTCCGTCGGTGCTGCGGAACGATAGAATCTCAGCGGCAACTTTTTGTCCGACGGTGACGCCGTCCGCCTTGTCCTGTCCTTCCGGAATCTGCGCCAGGTCCTGCTGAAGTTCGGCGTCGAGAGTTGCCTGAAACGTCGGGTAGAGTGTGACCAGGACATCATGCGCCGCTTGGTCTGCCGCAGCTGGTTGCGACGCCAGTCGCGAGACGTCCGAGAGACGTACCAGGTACGGACTGTAGGTTCCATCGATGTTGTTGACCGCGTCAAAGATGGAAGCATGCAGAATGGCGAAGCTGCGAGTGGAATGAATGGTGGGAGGCTGGGCGCCGGCGGTCCGCAGGATCACCAGGAGAGTTCTATTCCACTCGATGACTGGATTGACAGTTGTAGCGGAGCTTGTTACGGACGGCTCAGCATCTGCCGCAATCGAAGCTCCTGTGACTTGAGCCTGAAGACTCGCGCACATGAGAGCAAGGGTAACTAAGGTTCTGGACATATCCTTATTCCTTTGTTTGGATTTAGTGCCCGACTGGGTGCGACGCATGTCACTGCGGTCTGGCACTGATACCATCTAAAACTAGCCACGAAGGAAAATATTCCCGAGGAGATTGTGAATTGCCAAACTTCGGTCCGTGCCTGTTGTTCCATGGACGCCGGCGTTGGTTCTCTTGGCTCAATACGCCTCTTTGTTGAACATAAGGCTGTGATCGCCCGGATGATCATCACCACTGCGGTCATCCTTAGCTGAGATTAGGCGGATCGACATACTTTTGGGACCGCTTCAATGATGCTCTGCGGAGCCATCGTTGGAATGATACTCGTGAGCTCGTAATTGGCAGCATCGAGCACTGCGCGAAACTCGGCTCTGGTGCGTTCCCGTCCTCCGGTCATCACGAGCATATTCAGATCGAGAAGCTTACTGAAAGACATGGCGTCGGTGTCTGGCACAACCATATCGACAATTAACACTCTTCCCCTCGCTGCCATAGCCCGACGGCAATTTGTAAGGATCGTGATTGCACGCCGGTCGTCCCAGTCGTGAATGACGCCGCACAGAAGGTAGGCGCCTGCACCTTGGGGAACCGAAGTGAAGAAGTCCCCGGTAAGGTATGAGCAGCGCCTGCTCCATGCGTCGTTGCCACGGCATTGCTTTGCTCTTTCGATTGTCGACGCAGTATCGAAAACAGTACCTGTGATGTGCGGATTGAACTGCAGAATCTTCTCCAGGAATTTGCCTTGGCCTCCTCCGACGTCGACGATGGAAGAGATTCCCGCGAAGTCGTATGCCATCAGAACTGCGCAGGCCAACATCGACGACAGGTTCGTCATACCCTGATTGAATGCGTCCGCGGCGGCGTTGTTTTGTCGAAGATAGTCGAATAAGCTTTCTTGAAAGACATTGTTAAACGCCGGAGACCCGGTTTGGACGCTATGAAGGAGGTTTCCGCACGCCTGGTAGTGAATTTCACCGATCGTGATCACCATCGCCCTGAGAGATCCAGGAACTTCGGTCTGAAGGCTCACCGCAAGCCGGGAGAGTGCGAAGCAGTCTTTCCCGAGTTGCGAAAAGATTCCCACGCTGGATAAGGCGCGCATCAGACGGAAAAGTGATGGGGCATCGGAGCCGGTCGAAGCCGCTAATGCGACAGACGATTGCGGGCCGTCTCTCAGCAGGTCGGCAATGCCTAGCTTCGCTGCGACGTAAATCGCCTGCGATAACCAGTAAGCAGTTGCCATCTCGAATAGAGCGGGAGGGGAGGGATTCTCTGCCGTCCTTCTTGCGATTCCCATCGGAAGGGGTCGACCGTTCAAGAGCTGTTTGATCTTCGTCCAGACGCCCTCACTGCTTAATAGACGCAGAATCTGTAACAGCCGCCAAGGAGTCAATCGTCGAGCTACCATTTGAGGAGTGCGACCTCCGCAGCCATTCCTGGTCCAAGCGCGATCATCACTCCCCAGTCTCCTGGTTGCGGATCTCCGCTACGCACGACTTCCTCCAAAACAAACACAACCGTGGGGGAGGACATATTTCCGTAGTTCCGCAATACGGTTCTGGAGAAACGCAACTGGGTATCCGTCATGCCGAAATGCTTTTGAACGTTGTCGACCACCTTGCGTCCGCCCGGATGAACAACCCAGAAGGCGATGTGAGATCTTGAAAGTCCATGTCGCTGCAGCAATTGCTGGAGCGCCGCTTCGATCATGGGACCAGCCAGATGTTGAACCGAGGCTCCAAGCACGATTCGCAACTTTCCGTCGCGATGCTGAAGTCCGACCTCCTCGATCTGCTCCGTATCGATGAAAGTCTCGAAGTCAACAACTTGTGGATAGCTAAGATTGGCTTTCTGCCCCCCGGCAAGGAGCAAGGCTGCGGCGCCATCGGCGCAAATCGCGTTCCCCACAACTGTTTCCAGGGTGTTATCGACGTAGTAACAAGCTGAGCAAATCTCGACAGCCAGCATTAATGCTTGGCGGCCTGGATTTGCGCGAACGAAATCGACCGCTCTCTGCAACGTGGGGAGGGCACCCGCACATCCAAGCCCAACGATTGACGCTCTCTGTAGGTTGTTACTGAAGCCCATATGCGCAATGAGGCGACTACCTACATCCGGACACACATAGCCGGTGCAGGTGCAGACTGCAAGGAAATCGACATCCTGCACGCTAGTTCCGGCTGACTTCACACAGTTTTGAATCGCTCGGCAACCTGTTTGCATGGCGCCGCGCAGATACCTCTGATTCAGCTGATCAGAACTTTCTCCGCGATTCAGAGTGCCTTCCAGATAAAAATGGCGATGATCAATATCGCTATTCAGGAAGATCTTGCGGATGCGCTCGCCCTGGTAGCCCGCAGCATGAAAGCTCTGCTCTTGCGTCAGCCTAACCAGTGGGTTCGCCGTTCCGATACCGAGGATCCGTGGATGGTTCACTGGTCGCCAACCAATTCATGCGAAGTATCAGTTTCTCTCTCCTGATGCGTAGCATCGAGCTCCGCCTCGAGCTGAGACTTGAGGCCGCGGCTCGCCTCTTCGAACTGACCCTTGGCGCGCGCCACATGTCCTATTAGTGCGTGCAGCCGCCTCGGACCCAATATCAGTAATCCGAGCACAAGGATGAACAGGATTTCGGTGCCCAATCCCACAATTCACCTCTTAGTTGCGATTTGGTCGTCGGCAACGGTAGCTGCAGTGCTGGCCGACTTGTCTTCGTCAGGTCTCATGGCAGCCTTGAAGCCACGGATGCCCTCTCCGATTCCTTTACCAAGTTCGGGGAGCTTTTTGGGCCCGAACACGAGCAGGGCAATTCCGAAAATAATCAGCAGATGCATCGGTTGAAAAAGTCCCTCAAACATACAGCCTCCTTGAATCGTGAATCCAAACCTGGTTGTAAAAGTGCGGGCGCGCAACCGGTGAATCAGTGGCACGCCCGCCTGCAGCGGGGGAGGACTTACAACAATCAAAAGCCGCGTTGGACGGAATCAGCTTCGACGGCCAGACGCCTCACCAAGGTGAAGAACCCCTGCGATTGACCAAGGAACAGGAGGTCATCCGTGAAAGCCTTGATCGTGGCCACGGCTCCCCCTTCCTTTGTCGACGTGGGTCGAATCACCGAGCACACAGGTAGATCTTTGCTGACAAATTCAGCGGGCTCAGGCAGGATCAGGTTGGTCTGGTCAAGCTCTGAGTGGCGGGCATTGAGATCCGGGAATGTCAGCCCAGTTACTGGATCAGTTACACCAGCCAACGGCTGAGAAACCGCATTGCCTGACTTGTCATGCCAGAGCCCGAAGTGGTCGATCTCGACTCCGCCAATGCTCACCAGGATTCGCAGGACTTCGGAGTCGGTCGCCTTGAAAGCCAGCGTAGGATACAGGCTTGCCCCGCCTTGCTCGATGAACGCAAAGTGAAATCCCGCCGTGTTCGCAATCGCCTGCATTCGAGACTCTTGCGGGTTCGCAGGAGGAACCGGCTGAGGTTGGTTGGGAGGTGTGTCGGTGTCGTTTAGCGGTATGGCGGGCTGGTTATCTATGGTGAAAGGTCCCTTGAACGTCACTCCGAAGTCAGGGTTCTGGGCGCTGCGGTAGCGCGTATACCAACTGAGGTCGACATTGAGCTTCAGCAGGTTGGTCAACCTTCCGATATTCTTGGCCCCGGTCGCTTGACTGCTGGGCAAGTTTCGGAACGCATCCAGATCAACCGGCTCTTCGCCCTTAGAGATCAGGTAGGCGTTCAGGAAGGCCGCGTGGCTCAATTCATCATCGGTGTTATCAGCGATGTATTGAGCCATATCGCCATCGAGGTTGCTGAGCGCGGCTATGTAGGCCGGATTGCCACCTTGCACTCCTCCCAGTTCGTTATATTGCTGCCACAGATCAGCCTCGATGAGTTCTACTGCCGCCGCGAACCGCAGGAGTGCCGCGTCGCCTTTGGAAAGCTTGCCCGTGCTTCGGGTGCTTTGCGCGTTGCCCTGGGTCCCCAAGATCGCGCTGGCCGATAACGTTGCTCCTGCAATCCCCAGTCCCTTGAGAAATGAACGCCTCTTGACTACACCTTGCCAGTGACGCTGAACGTCACCTGTCAAGGACTGGTTGGCTTCAGATGGATTCGTCTCGGACACCACCGTGGTTAGAGAATTCTTTTCTTTCATCTTTTCGCTCCGATTCCTTTTCTTGTGATTTTCGTTGCAGTGGAACTGTGCGTTAGACAGTGTTGGCGTCGCCGGAGATACGTCAGAGATGTCATTTGATTGTCAACTCTTTGGTACGGTCGGCATAAGAGCATCTCCGTCTTATTTGGACACGAGGTGTCCTTGCTTCTTCGTTATTCTGGTCTTCCCTCTACAAATACAACTCTGTTGTTCATTACTTATTCCACATTAGCTCGATAACTTCTGGTAGGGGCATGGCCAAGAGTGGAATTGCTTTATAGGGGCTGAGTAGCGGCAACCAAGGACGACAGAAGGGTTCAGAAGGGTATTCAGTTGGGCCAGGAGACTCTGGAACGCTCACGACGCGCTCCTGCCAGCCATGCCACGCCGCATTAAGCCGAACCGCCGGTCTGCGAACGACGAGCACTGAAGAAATCCGACCAGTATTCCAAGAATTGAAAAATGATCCGCCTCCTCAACTCCAAGCGGGCCAGGAAAGGCATGGCTCGCTCATGCAGGGGCAGGACGGAAGCAACAACGTTTTAGCCATGTAGGTACCCTTGGTGTTGCTGACCCTGTAGCCATGTGTCGCCGTTTGCGGCGCAAGTGCATCGCTCAACCGGCTTCGGATGGCGCAACTTTGCGTCGTACATTCGACCGGACGAAGGCTTGTCGCTGAATGAAGAGGATTCGTCTTTGCATGCGAAACAGAACGCGACGAGCAGCATTGCAACCAGCCCTGTAAGACCGTATGACGTTAATTCCAGCATTTGCGTCCTCTCCGCTTTCCAATATCCGCCGCGCGTTATCCCCCACACGCGTGGAAACTGTTGGCACAGGCGCCACTTGCCGCACTCGGGGGGACCGCCGACTGTCAGTAGCCCGCAAACTCCTCGGTCCGGATGTCGTCTTCATTTACTCCCGCATTACCGAGAGTCTGGATTGTCGCCGCCACCATGTCAGGAGGGCCGGCGATGTAATCGATGGGGCCTCCCGCCTGTCCTACTTGCGCGAGGAGCATTTCCGAGCTGAAATGTCCCGTCCTTCCCTTCCACGACAGGCCAGGAGCGGTCGGGCGAGTCAGGGTCGGGACAAAGCGGAATCTTGGATTCTCACGCTCTAACTGCCAAAGATCATCGATGAATGCTGCATCCTTGAGTTGCCGGTTGGCGTAGAAGAGAGACAGCGGATGGCTCAGTTTTTCCTGCGCGGCATAAGAAAGAATGCTGAGAAACGGCGCGACTCCGATTCCACCGGCCAGAAGCACGGCTGGCCTGGCCGTATTCTTATGGAGACGAAAAGATCCCATCGGTCCTTCGATCTGCGCCGCTCTGCCGATGGACAACACGGCTAACGTTCTCTTCAAAAGGGTGTTTCGCATGCGGGTCGTGAGTAGCAGATCTTGGCTCAAAGGCGAGCTTGCGATCGAGAAGGTATGCGGGATTGGGCTTGATATCTCGTTTTCGGGATCCGATGTTGTCAGTTCAATGTATTGTCCGGGTTTGAAATTGAAGTGTTTCCGATTTTCAAACTGAAATGCCATTGTTCCATCGGCGACTCTTGACCGACCTAGTAGACTGGCTTGATAAACGCTCATCTCGTCTCCTTGCTTCGATTGTTAATGATGGGAATCGGCACTCACCCCGATTTTATGGAGTACGATTTTGGAGTTGGAGCAAGGGCGCACCGAGAGTACGCCCTCGCCAGGATTCGCCTCTTAGTTGACGGTCACGCTGACAGGTACGCTATGACTTACCGCACCAGATGTGCCCGTCACCGTCAAAGTCGTTTGAGATGAGACAGGTGCTTTGGCGTTGTTGCTGCCGCACCCGAGAGTGAATAGTGAAGCGAGCAGCA
>Ga0307476_10000166_pt1 | contig 64754 bp, 44 predicted proteins | sample atmos_gasesECM2C_2_FD_203314 | JGI IMG/M metagenome (GOLD analysis project Ga0307476, IMG submission 203314) | Hardwood forest soil microbial communities from Morgan-Monroe State Forest, Indiana, United States - atmos_gasesECM2C_05 | ecosystem: Environmental > Terrestrial > Soil > Temperate... | reverse complement strand
TACGACCAGGTCATCTTTCTTGCCGGACTCTCGAATGATCCCATGGCGGAGTTTTCGCCGAGCAAGAACTTTATCTTCAATGCCGCGGCACCGGCCTATCTGGCGTACACGGCGAAGAATGCGAAGGTTAAGAGGTACATTTACGCCTCTTCCTGCTCGGTGTACGGCTATACCGAAAACGATCTGTACGACGAGACTCGCCCCGTGAGCTCGAATTATCCTTATGGCATTTCCAAACTGCAGGGAGAGCAAGCGGCGACTCAACTTGCCGATGACGACTTCTCGGTGATTGCCCTGCGCAAGGGCACCGTGTCCGGGTACAGCCCACGGATGCGCTTTGATCTGATTATCAACACCATGTTCAGGCACGCCGTGCGCGAGAACGTGATTACAGTGAATAATCCTTCCATCTGGAGGCCCATTCTCGGCATAGAAGATGCGGCCACGGCCTACATTCGGGCCGTCGAGGCCAACTACAAGCTGTCGGGGATCTTTAACGTCGCTTCGGGCAACTACACGGTTGGTGAGGTCGCGGACCTGGTGAAAGGAGCGGTCGAGGACCGGCTGAATATTCGAGTCAATCTCAATATCAAACACGTTCAGGATTTTCGTAACTACAAGGTCAGTATTGCCAAAGCGAGCAATGTATTGAGCTTCCACCCCACCGAAGATGTGAAGTCGATCGTCGGGTCGCTGGTGGACAACATGGATAAATTCCAGGATTGGGACAACCCGCTCTACTCCAACATTCTGGCCTTCAAGAAACTTGAGAGTCAGATTGAAGTTCATTCCCTGTCGGGTGCGCAAGGTCGATGAAGATTGCGGTGGTTGGTGCCAACGGCCAGCTGGGGAGCGATGTGGCGGCGGCGTTTGCTAAGAATGGCGACGACGTCATTCCACTTACGCATTCAGATATCGAGCTGTCGAACCTTGACTCTGTTTCGGCCCGGCTTCAGGAACTGCGACCGCAAGTTGTGGTGAATACGGCAGCGATGCATCATGTGGAGAACTGCGAGAGGGAACCTGAAAAAGCATTTGCCGTAAATGGCTTGGGAACCCGGAATCTGGCCCTGGTTGCACGTGACGTAGGTGCGACACTGATGCATGTCAGTACTGACTATGTGTTTGATGGAGCAAAAGGCAGCCCCTACGAGGAAACAGATGCGCCCAATCCGTTGAACGTTTACGGCAACACGAAACTGTCGGGCGAGTACTTTGTTCGCGGCACGATAGAGAAGCACTTTGTTCTGCGTACCTCCGCCATCTACGGACGAAGCCCTTGTCGGGCCAAGGGTGGTCTGAACTTCATTGAGCTCATGCTGAAGCTGGCAAAAGAGCGGGGCGAAGTCCGGGTGGTCGATAGCGAGTTCGTCACTCCCACATCGACACCCGAAATTGCCCGACAGATGGTAGCACTCAGTCGAGCTGAATGTTATGGGCTTTACCACGCGACAGCGGAGGGAAGTTGTTCCTGGCACGAGTTCGCCCGTGAAATATTCACACTCACGGGAACCAAGGTGAGCCTCAAAGTTGCCGGACCCAATGAATTTCCTGCCAAAGTGCCCCGCCCGCGCTATTCGGTCCTGGAGAATCGCGGGCTCAAGAGCCACAAGTTGAATATCTTCAAGCCCTGGCAAGACGGGGTTCGAGAGTATCTGTCTTCCACGGTCCACGCCTAGCGGAAGTTCCCCGGCCCTCCTCCTCCTCCTCTGCGCCATTCATGGTTACAAATACAAATCATATGTCAGGGTTTGAGCAGCGCCAGCCCATCGCCCCATGCAGTTATGTGTTGCTTACGGCAGCGTACAACGAAGAGGCACACATCGAGAAGACGGTTGAGTCCGTGCTGTCGCAGACCCGGTTGCCCTCGCTGTGGGTGATTGTCAGTGACGGGTCAGTCGACCGAACCGATGAGATCGTACGGAGATATGCCAACAATCATGCCTTTATCCGCTTCCTGCGCGTCGAGCGAGCACCCGGTCGCAGTTTTGGCTCGAAGGTGAGAGCGTTACACGCGGGGCACGCATTATTAGACGGTGTTGGCTACGAGTTCATCGGAAATCTCGACGCTGACGTCTCAGTGTCCCCCTCCTACTTTGAAGATCTACTCTCCCGGTTTTTGGACCGTCCCCTGCTCGGTCTTGCGGGCGGATTTGTTGTTGAAGAATCGAAGGGAGAGTTTCGGGACCGGGTGCAAAATCGGGTCTATTCAGTAGCTCATGCCGCGCAAGTGGTCCGCCGCGAATGTTATGAAGCGATCGGAGGGTATGCCATTCTTGAGTATGGTGGAGAAGATTGGCACGCGCAGACCTGCGCCAAAATGAAAGGCTGGGAAATTGAAGCCTTTCCCGATCTGAAGATTTTTCATCATCGCCATACCGGAGAAGCTGACAACCTGCTGCGGCACAAATTTCGGCAAGGGAGAATGGACTATTCCTTCGGGAGTTATCCGCCGTTTGAGATCTTGAAGTGCGTGGCACATGTTCGCGCCAGGCCGTTCGTCTTCGGTAGTCTGTCTCGAATCACCGGGTTTGTCTGGTCCTGGGCCCGCCAGGATGAGAGACCTGTTTCCGATGAGTTTGTGGCTTACTTGCGAAGGGAGCAAAAGGGAAAGCTTTCAGCGTTGAGGAATGTGTTCCGGAAGTCATCCAAAGTGGGTAACCGACCGTCTCTCACAGAAAAGAATTTATCCGAATAACACTTTGCGGAATATTGTCCTCAAGTGTCAGTCAAAGGCCATGCAAAACGGAAGATGGCTTATCTAAATGAGTAAGGACTCAATGACATTAGTTGAAAACCAGAGTTGGATTTCTCGAGGGTCGGGGGCTATCGGCAAGCTCAGACTGCGAGTGGAGTCGCTTTTAGGTGGGGACCGGCTGAGGGCGCGCGTGTTCCGGGGCGGCGCATGGTTGGGAGTGGGCAGCGTTTCTGAACAGAGTCTCCGTTTTGTTCGGAACATGATCCTAGCCAGGCTGCTGGCACCCTCGGCCTTCGGAACCATGGCGATCGTCATGTCAGCGGCATCGTTGCTGCAGGCCTTCACAGAACTTGGAGTTCGCGAAGCTCTGATCCAAAACCCAAAAGGTCGTGAGCCTCGGTTCGTGAATGCCGCGTGGTGGATGGCTTTTAGTCGTTCGGTCTTCATCTATATAATCTTGTTCGCACTGGCTCCCGAAGTGGCGAAGTTTTACGGCAACGGTGCCCTAACATCCTTGCTGAGGGTCGCGACCATCGGTCTGGTGCTCGAGGGCGCCATCAGCACGAGAGCCTACGTCGCGATGAAGGACATGCGGTTTTCACGCTGGGCCGCAGTCAATCACGGTGGAGGCATTCTCGGAGTCCTTACAACCGTGGTCCTGGGATTTCTCTTTAGAGACGTGTGGGCCCTGGTGATTGGTACCTGCGCCGAAAGCGCCGCGCGCTGTGTTCTGTCTTTCGTGATCTGCCCTTTCCTTCCTTCCATTAAAGTGGATCGCGCTGCTTTCAAGGAGTTAGTTCGATTTTCAAAGGGTTTGTTCGGTCTTGCGCCGTTAGTGATTATTTACATGCGGCTGGACATTTTTGTCCTGGGGAAGCTCATTCCAACCACAGAATTGGGGTATTACTCCCTGGGCATTTCGGTGGCACAAGTACCAGCAGGTTTCATCACGAACCTCTTGGCCCAAATCTTTATGCCCGCTCTCTCTCACGTGCAGGACGACAAGGCGCGAGTTCGACGCATCGTGCTGCAAGTGACCGGCTTCATGATGTGCTTAGCCATGCCCGCTGTGGTTTTTTCATATTTCTGTGGTGGCCCTTTGCTGACGTTGATCTACGGGCATCAGTACGCGGTCGCAGCCGTCCCCCTTGCACTCGCCTCATGCTGCGCTCTGGTCGCCTTTGTGAACAATCAGATCACGACCGCATTCTATGCCGCCGGAGCTCCCCAGCTTCATCGGTTATGTGTTGTGATGATGGCGGTGGTGATGATAGTTCTCACCTATCCGCTGGCCAAATGGTTAGGGCCCACCGGAGGGCAACTGGCGAGTCTGGTTGCAATCACGGTTGGGTTCCTGATTCAGCTGAATCGGGCACGGCATTTAATTGGGATCAAAGTTTCTCAGTATGGGAAGCTCTTTCTCCAGGGTTTTGCCGTGTCGGCTGCGGCTGTTGCAACCTGTTTGCTGGCGCAGACTGTACTGACTCGCCCTGTTTTTACGGTTGCTCTGGGTCTTCTCGGTTGCATTGTCGCTTACGGACTGGCGGGCTGGATTTTGATCCGGAATCCGAAGATCGCTCAGGACTATACCTAAACTAGTCACGCATCCGAAAACAGTCCTGACGTACAGTTGCTGACCACGGTCAAGCAGGGATGTTTATGAAAACGCCGCAAATGTCGTCCGAGGGTCCTTTCTATTGGGTCGCCCGCACTATACGAAAGATGCACAGTCTGTATTTGAAATGGACCTATCCGTTCGCATCCATCGGGCATCACTTTTCTGCACATCCCTCGTGTGATATCCCACGCGCCGTCGCGGGTTTTATGAAAATCGGCAACTTCGTGCTGCTCGAGAAGGATGTGCGGTTGGACATCCCAGTGGATCCAACGGGAGAAGAACTCGTGATTCTAATCGGGGACCGTTGTGCATTCGGGCAGCGTGCCACGATCCTGGCTATCAACCGAATAGAAATTCGCGATAACAGCATTTTCGCGCCGTCCGTTCTGATCACGGACCACAACCACGAGTTTGACGATGTGCACGTTCCGATCCGTGACCAGGGGGGTACTAAAAGTGGAACCGTCGTCGTGGAGGAAGGTTGTTGGATCGGCTATGGAACCGCGATTGTCAGTACCCAAGGGGAGCTCGTTATCGGGAAGAATTCGGTCGTCGGTGCAAATTCGCTGGTAACGCGCAGCGTCCCCCCCTACTCAGTTGTTACAGGAAACCCCGCACGGGTGGTAAAGCACTTTGATCTCGAAAAAGGGGAATGGGTGCTTGGATCGAGCGGGATGCAGACCGCGAAGAAATGAGAGCACGTTCACATATCGCCCGTTGCTGAGCATCGCGACTATTTCTAGAGCCTCTGTTTCATTCCATGAACCCCACAGCTCTGCTCTTCGCGCTGACCGCAGTTGCCTGCTACCTCGTAGCATTTCTCACGAGCCATGCGTTTGTCCGATTGGTACTGCCGGACAGACTGCGTGACGGCCTGGGAAACGGCGCCCGATACATTGCCATCGACGGCATCCGCGGGTATTTGGCCTTTGGCGTATTCGTGCATCACTGTCTGGTGACCTGGATATTCCTCCCCGAGGGACAATGGGCTCCCCTGCCACACAACTTTGAAAACCAACTCGGAGCAACCAGCGTCGCCGTTTTCTTCATGATCACTGCAATGCTTTTTTGGGGACGGGCCCAAGCCCAGGCGAATCTGGATTGGAAGACTTTCTTTATCACCCGGCTGTTTCGGATTTATCCCCTCTACTTGTTTGTGGTTTTCATGATCTGCCTGGTGGTGGCCTACGAAAGCAAATGGGTGGTTCTCGAATCCGGTGCAAGCATCACGAAGGAACTCGGAAAGTGGCTGGTTTTTCGCGCGCCCGACATCAATCTTTACAACCACACCACGTTGATCGTGAAGGGTGTCACCTGGACACTGTTATACGAAGCATGGTTTTACGTTTCGCTTCCGCTGCTGGTCGTAGTGTTCTTGAAGAGGAATGCCGTCTGGATGAAACTGGCCGCCCTCGGGTTCGTCGTCCTTCTGGGCTACGTAAACCATATTCAACCCGAGATCGCCGCGGCATTTCTAGGGGGAGTATTAGCGGTTTATTGGAGGAGGAATCAGCAACGTATCAAGATTGCGCAAAGCAAGACAGCAACTTTCGTTGCCTTGGCTTGCCTCGGCGCGGTGGCCTTCTTCTTGTACAAACCCTTCAACCTACTGGGCATTGCGTTGCTTAGTATCTTTTTCGTGGTCATCGCTTCGGGAAACACGATGTTTGGCCTGTTGAAAATGCGAGGAGCCTTGTGGCTCGGGGAGATCAGCTACAGCATTTACCTCTGTCATGGACTCGTGCTGTGGCTCATCATGCAGAATCTGTTGCCTCGAGTGTCCGGCTACGATCATAACGCAAAGTGGTTTGTCGTTTCCGCCGTTGGGATTACCCCGATCGTCGTTTTATTCTGCAGTGCCTCTTATCTTTTGATTGAAAGACCGCTGATCGGTCTCGGTCACCGGATTTCGGCGAGGAAGCCGTCAGCGGTTGCGGTGCAGAGTGACAGGGGGGCTGCCAGTGCTGTTCAGTTGGGATAAGTTCAGTCCGGAGAATGCTGAGAGCGAATCGTGGGATGTGATTGTCATTGGGGCTGGCATGGGTGGTGGTACCGTTGGCTACAGTCTGGCCCGTAAGGGATTTAAGGTGCTTTTCTTGGAACGGGGAAGCGCGCCCACGCTCTTTCCGCAGTCGTTCGAAGAAGGACGATTGAAGCGAATGCTTGGTCTGGAGCGGCCCGAGGATCGGCTGACCGCAATGGGCCGCTGGCCTCGCCGTTTCACCATCATGCACGACGGACAAGCGGTTGACTTCATGGCGCCAATGGGCTCCGGTCCGGGCGGCTCGTCTGCGATCTACGGCGCTGGTCTTGAGCGGATGCGGCGCATCGATTTCTCTGCGAGTTCGCATCCCGAAGGTGAGCCAGAGCCTATGCGGGATGATTGGCCCGTCAGCTATGACGAGTTCAAAAAGCACTATGAGAAGGCCGAGAAGTTATTCGAAGTTGTCGGCACTCGCGATCCCGATGATCCGGACGATGACACGTCCCTGACTGCACCACCAGCGTTAAGCGAGCGAGATCAGGATTTCTTCGACTCTTTCCAGGCTCTTGGCATGAAGCCTTATCGGGTGCATGTTGGTATAGCCTACCGCCCGGGATGCAGGGAATGCATCGGTCTGCCGTGTCCGACCGATTGTAAGGCGGACGGAGCGAGTAAGGCTGCGTGTCCCGCCGTGCGAGACCACGGCGCAAAAATTATCTTGAACTGCGAAGTGGAGCGGCTGGAAGCAACCGACGGATGCGTGACCTCGGTTGAGGCACGAACCGCGGAAGGAACGATCAAACTTCGAGGACGCATTGTCGTGCTGGCCGCGGGCGCTCTCTCGACGCCGCTGTTGTTGCGGAAATCGGTTTCGCCCGAGTGGCCGAACGGCCTCGGAAACCAGAATGACCTGGTAGGTCGTGGACTGATGTTCCATGCCAGCGATTTGATCGCATTGTGGCCGCGCAAGAGCGTGAGTTCGGCAGGACCGCGAAAGACTTTGTCGTCTCGCGCATTCTATGCGGTGAACGGCCGGAAGTTCGGCTCTCTCCAGTCCCTTGGCTTGCCCGTATCGCACGGCGCAATCTTTGATTTTCTGATGAGCCGAATTGAACGAGCTTCGGTGAGAATTCCGTTCTTGCGGAACGCGGTTCGTGCGGTGTCCCTCATCGCTGCCACTTACTTTAAACGGGCGTGCGTATTCGCCACGATCATCGAGGACTTTCCGTATCACAGCAACCGAGTGGTGGTCGATCCGAGCAAGCCGAGCGGATTCTACATCGAGTACACAAAATCTGCGGAGTTGGCGGAACGGGTTGCGATGATGCGTGCGATGCTCAAGTCGGCGCTGTCGCTGCATAAGCCGTGGATTCTTACTGGCGATGACAACCTGAACATGGGGCATCCTTCGGGAACATGCCGGTTCGGGAGTGATCCTGCAACGAGTGTTCTGGATCCCAATAACAAGGTCTGGGATGTCGAAAACCTTTATGTCGCCGATGCGTCGTTCTTTCCGTCAAGCGCAGGGGCCAACCCTGCCCTCACGGTTGCCGCCAATGCGCTTCGCGTCGCCGACTCGATTGCGAGTCAACTAGCAAAGGTGTAACGGAGTCTGGGCACGGCTTTAAGCCTGATTCAGAGAAACGTTTGCCGAACGATGTGGGAACGGACAAGGATCAGTATGTCTGGGATCGCAGGGGAGTTGAAAGTCGATGAGAGCCACGCAGAGTCAGGTAAACTGCGCCGGATGATCGTCGCCTCGTCCTACCGTGGCCCAGATGCGAACGCGGTCAATCTGATGGGCCCCGCCGGTTTCGCTCATGCGCGACTCAGCATCATTGATCTCGAAGGCGCCGCGGCTCGTGAGACGATCTTTCGATGGGCTTGTTCCCGAATCAATCCGTCGCCGCCCAAAGCGGTCTTTATCGTGCACCGGAAGGCAAATGCTTTTCTATGAGAACGCACCGCCTATGTACAAGACTCTTTATCGCCGGCCGCGCTCGAAAAGGTTGGAATCTTCGACAAGCGCGCGGTTAGTTTGTTGAACCGTACGTTTGCCAGCGGCAAAACCGGGAGCTTCAAGGACAACATAGGTGTGGTCGCAGTTCTTTCCACTCAACTACTCGCAACACAATTCACAAATCAAACAAAGGCGGTTAACTGAACCATGCAGACAACAGAGATCGGGCAGGAAATTCGCAGCTTTCTTGTGGACAACTTCCTTTTTGGCGACAACGAAAAACTACAGGACGAAGAACCGTTGCTGGGGAATGTCGTAGATTCCACCGGCGTTGTGGAATTAGTGGTTTTTCTTCAAGAACGCTTCGCGATCACAGTCGAAGACGACGAAGTGACAACGGAGAATCTCGGCTCGGTGCGAAGCGCCACTGCGTTTGTTGAGAAAAAACTCGTCAACAAGGGCTAGCGGGCGATTTCTCCTAGATTGCTGATTACGCGGTAGTTATATGATCCATCGATCGGTTCGGATTCTCGGTGCACTGAATCGGCGGACGTGATAGTATCTTGAAAGTTTCCCCTTCCCCTAATCCCTCCCCTCATTTGGCGCTGCTGTCATAAACATCAAGCAAATAGCGAGGTTTTGGACAAACTCATGATAAATACTGCGATCATTGGCGCAGGTCCGTACGGACTTTCTCTGGCTGCACATTTTCGGGGGCAGGGGATCCCGTTTCGCATCTTCGGTCGTCCCATGGACAGCTGGCTAGCCCACATGCCAAAAGGCATGATGCTGAAATCAGATGGCTTCGCTTCGAACATCTCCGACCCAGGCGGTCAGCTGACCCTGGAAAAGTTCTGCGCAGAGCGGGGAATTCAATACGGCCACACGGGAATTCCGGTCCGCCTCGAAACGTTCACGGAATACGGGCTGGCTTTTCAGGAGCGGATGGTTCCTGAACTCGAAGACAAGATGGTCGTCAAGATCGAGCGCTCTCCGGACGGATATGTGGTGCAACTCGAGGACGGCGAGCAGTTCAAGGTCCGTGAGGTCGTGCTCGCAGTCGGGATTACGCACTACGAGCACGTTCCCGAGACCTTCGCTCATTTGCCCGCGGAGTTTCTGTCGCACAGCGCTCGGCATCACGACGTCGAACAATTCCGAGGACGCAGTGTGGTGGTGATTGGCGGCGGGTCTTCGGCCCTGGACTGGGCCGCTCTGCTGTACGATGCCGGTGCGAACGTTCAACTCGTCGCGCGCCAGGCAGCCCTTAAGTTCCACGGCAAGCCCACCGGAAAACAACGCTCCTTGTGGCAGCGAATTCAGGCTCCACAAACCGGACTCGGGCCGGGCTGGCGCTCGAGCTTCTATGCCAATGCACCGGGAACTTTCCATCGCTTGCCTGAAAGCCTGCGCCTCGAAATCGTCCGACGAACGTTAGGGCCGTCTGGCGGTTGGTTCGTCAGAGACCGAGTCATGGAGCACGTGCCACTCCTGCTGGGATATACGCCGGAAAAAGTCGAGGTCCGGGATGGCAAAGTGCGTCTCCAGGTCCGCGCACAAGACGCATCGATGCGGGAACTTCAAGCCGATCACATCATTGCTGCCACCGGCTACAAGGTGAATCTTGAACGCTTGACCTTCCTGAGCCCTGAAATCCGGTCGAAACTGAAAACCGTTGAGAGTAGCCCGGTACTGTCAGCGACCTTCGAATCATCCATGCCGGGGCTCTACTTCGTAGGCGTCACTGCCGCGAACAGCTTCGGGCCCGTCATGCGCTTCGCTTTCGGTGCCGAGTTCGCTGCCTACACGGTTACCAGAGCCTTGGTAAAGTCGGTTTCCCTGCGGCCGGTTCAGGCGGCTGCCCAGGGTGTCTTGGCGGCAAAGTAGAGTGTCCTGGTACGTTGCCGGAACTGTGGGGATGCCGTTTCTGTTTTTCAGGTCGGCGGAGGGTGATGAAGAGAGAGACCATCGCGATTCACACGGGGTATGACGGGGATCCTACTACCAAGGCCGTGGCTGTGCCGATCTACCAGACCGTCGCGTTTGAGTTTGATAGCGCCGAACACGGGGCGGCGTTGTTCAACCTCGAAGTCGAGGGGAACATCTACACCCGGATCGGCAATCCTACCAACACGGTTCTCGAAAAGCGCGTGGCCGCGCTCGAAGGCGGAGTCGACGGGCTCAGCGTAAGTTCCGGCATGGCGGCCATCGAGTACGCGCTCATCAATGTAGCCGAAGCTGGGAATAATATTGTTTCTCTCCCGCAGTTGTATGGAGCCACCTACACACTGCTCGCGCATATCTTTCCGAAGCGGGGAATCACTGGCCGCTTTTCTGCGACCGATCGGCCCGAAGATGTGGAGAAGTTGATCGACGAGAATACGCGCGCGGTCTACTGCGAGAGCGTGGGCAATCCCGCGGGCAACGTGGCCGACATCGAGGGACTAGCGAAGGTTGCGCACAAACACGGGGTGCCGCTCATCGTCGACAACACCGTGGCAACGCCGATCTTACTGCGGCCGATTGAATACGGCGCCGACGTGGTGCTCCATTCCATGACGAAATTCATTGGCGGAGGTGGCACCAGCATCGGCGGAATGATTGTCGATGGCGGCAAGTTTCCCTGGCGCAAATATCCAGACAAGTTCTACATGTTCAACCGGCCGGAGATTGCTTATCACGGCGTCGTCTATGTCGATCACTTCGGCGAGTCTGCGTTTGTCGCGCGCTGCCGAACCGTATGTCAGCGGAATACCGGCGCGACTTTGTCCCCATTTAACGGCTTTTTGTTCTTGCAGGGAATTCAGACGCTGGCTCTTCGTGTGGAGCGCCATGTGGAGAATGCGCGGAAAGTCGCGGAATTCCTGCGAGATCATCCGATGGTGCAATGGGTGAATTACGTAGGGTTTCCGGATAATCCGCTTTACCCGATGGCACATCGGTATTTGGGTGACAACTTCTGTTCGCTGCTGACTTTCGGTGTGAAGGGCGGCTACGAGGGTGGTCGGAAGTGTTTCAACGCTTTCCACCTATTCAAGCGGATGGTAAACATGGGCGACGCGAAGTCGCTGTCGTGTCATCCTGCGTCGACGACGCACCGGCAGCTCACGCCCGAGGAGCAAGAGAAAGTGGGCGTCACTCCAGAAATGATTCGACTCAGCGTGGGCATCGAGCATATTGACGATATTCTCGACGACTTGGGTCAGGCTTTGGAAAAGGCGGCCCAGTGAAGTCTCGCGAAATGGAATACTTTGGCGCAGGAGATCCGATATGCCGCTGATCATCGAAGGTGGACGGGTACCGAGTCGTTGGGCCGAGAAGGGAACACAGCGCCCAATGGTTTCGACGGATGATGTGTCGATCGACAGTCATACGCGGCGCAGTCGATGCGTCAACCTGGCGCTGATCAATAACATGCCGGACGCCGCGCTCGAGGACACGGAGCTGCAGTTCTTCGAGCTTCTCGATATCGCGTCGGGCGACGTTCCGGTAACTATTAAGCTCTATTCGCTGACCGGAATTCCTCGAACGGACCGCGGACAGCGGCATCTCAACAGTTTCTACTTCGACTTTGCCGATCTCTGGCGCAGTCGGTTTGATGGAGTCATAATCACGGGTACTGAACCGCGTCAGGCCAATCTACAGGACGAACCGTATTGGGCTACGCTGACTGAGTTATTTGATTGGGCGAAAGAGAACACGTCTTCGACAGTGTTATCCTGCCTGGCTGCGCATGGCAGCGTTCTTCACGGAGACGGCGTCCAACGTCACCGTCTGCTCGACAAACAGTTTGGCGTGTTCGATTCCACCAGAAATTGTCAGCACGCGCTAACGAATCATATCCCAGACCGCATTCGCTTCCCGCATTCCCGCTGGAACGAAGTTCGAGCCAGTGAGCTGGCTTCATGCGGCTACACGGTTCTCACGGAGTCGGCTGAGGCCGGAGTCGATTTGTTCGTGAAAAAGAAAAAGAACAGCCTGTTCGTACACTTTCAGGGCCACCCTGAGTACGGAGCGCTGACTCTCTTGAAAGAATACCGCAGAGACATCAAGCGATTCCTCCGCGGAGAGAGAGAAACGTATCCTACGATGCCGGCGGGATACTTCGACGAAGCTGCCTCGCAACTTCTGAACGGTTTTCGCGAGATGGCAATGGCCGACCGGCGCGAAGATATCGTTGCCTCTTTTCCCGAGACTGCTGTTGTCGGAGGCTTGCAGAACTCCTGGCACTCCTCGGCTAGCTGCATATATCGCAACTGGCTGCAGTATGTGGTCTCACGCAAAGCAGATAAGCCCGCACTAGCTCCCGTGACACCTTTCTACGACCACGCGCAGCGAAAACCGTCTGCTGCATCGTAGATGCGCCGGGTGCACTTCGCACGATTCAGCAATCCAAGATCACCCTTCGTATGACGAAAGAGCAAGTATCTTCGAGTTCGCCTAACCCGTTGCGCATCGGCGATGTTCTAAAGCCATGGGTCGGGTATTCGTCGGACCGTCCGGCTCTAGTGGAAGGGGACAGTGCGTGGAGTTACGGGCAACTGGCGAACGCAGTCTCCGCAACAGAGACCTGGCTTCGCGAGGCTGGAGTGCGGGCCGGTGATCGGGTGATGATCGTCGGCGAAAACTGTCGCGCATTTGTGGCGGTTTTGCTAGCGGCCAACAATCTGGATGCGTGGTCTGTACCCGTAAACGCACACCTATCGACGCGAGAAATCGACGCGGTCCGCGATCACTGCGGAGCGCGTCGTGTCGTTTACACGACCGGCGTGTCCCTTCATGCGACCGAACACGCGAACCACCACGGTGCTCGAATAGAAGAGTTCGAGGGCCTGGGTACGATTGGCATCGGCCCGCTGAATGAGCAGGCGCAACCCGAGCCACTCGAACCTGACATCGGTAGCCGGGTCGCTGTCTTGATTTATACGTCCGGAACCACGGGTCTTCCCAAAGGGGTCATGTTGACCAACAGGAACCTGCTGTTCACTGCCTCGGGGTCAGCAAAGATCCGTTCCTTGGTGCCCGACGACCACGTTTATGGGGTTTTGCCGCTCTCTCACATCGTCGGGCTCTCGGTTGTACTTCTCGGCACGCTGCTGAGTGGTGCCACGCTCTATCTTGCGCCTCGATTCGATCCGATGGCCGCCCGCGTCGCTTTGGACAAAGATCGAATTACTATCATGTTGGGCGTGCCTTCCATGTTTTCTCAATTCCTGCACTACGCGAAGATAAGAAAAATAGAGTCGTTGAACCTTCCCGCACTTCGCATCATTTCGTGCTCCGGGGCGCCGCTACCCCCTGCCGTCAAATCGGAAGTGCAGACCCTGTTTGGGATGGCGCTTCATCACGGGTATGGAATCACGGAATGTTCCCCCAGCGTTGCCCAGGTAAGGGTCGAAGCACCTCCCCGCAAAGATACTTCGGTCGGACCAGTGTTTCCGGGGGTGGAAGTCAAGTTGGTTGGCCCTGATCGCAAACCAGTGCCTGCTGGCGAAGTGGGGCAGTTGTGGGTGCGTGGTCCAAACGTGATGAAGGGGTACTATCGGGCTCCGAAGGAAACGGATGCCGTGCTGGATCAAGAAGGATGGTTCAATGCACAGGACCTCGCGCGTTTCGAGGGCGAGGATCTTTTCATTGTGGGGCGAGAGAAAGAGTTGATCATCCGATTTGGATTCAACGTCTACCCTGCCGAAGTCGAAGGGGTACTCAATGGTCATCCGGCGGTCGCCAAGTCTGCAGTCGTTGGCAGGACGATTGACGGAGACGAAGAAGTCATTGCTTTCGTCCAACCATTTCCGGATTCTACGTTGACGATCCCAGACCTGGCACAATATGCCGCACGCAATCTCGCCGCTTACAAGCGGCCCTCTCAGATCGTCGTGCTTCCCGAACTTCCTGTGACTGCTCTCGGGAAAATCGTGAAACCTGAATTGAGAAAGATCGCTGCGGAGCTTCCGCGCCGCAACCATCCTAGACCTACAGCGGAACCTCGATCAGCGTCGGACCCTCGCTCTCAAAACCTTCCCGCAGTGCCTTCGCAAATTCCGCCAGCGAAGTGACACGGGTGGCGGGCACTCCCATGCCCTTTGCCAAATGCACCCAGTCGAGATCTGGATGGCCGATCTCGAACATTCCTAGCGCCCGGGTCCCCGGGTTGCCTATTCCCAGATAAGAAAACTCCCGCTTGAGGACCGCGTAATCGCGGTTCGCGAAGACCACGGTCGTGACCGCGAGGCCCTCGCGCGCCATGGTCCACAGCGCCTGGAGTGTGTACATGCCACTGCCATCAGCAGTCAGGCATAGGACTTGCCGGTCGGGGCTCGCCACGGCCGCACCCACAGCTAGGGGCATCGCGATCCCAATCGAGCCTCCCGTATTGCCCAGCCAGTCGTGTGGCGGAGAGCCCTTGGTGGCTGCCATCAGGCCTCGGCCTGAGGTCATGGATTCGTCGACCACGATGGTGTTCTCGGGCAGGAGCGCACCGACAACGGCGGCAAGACCGGACAGTGTGATGTTGCCGTCGGGGAGCTCAGGCCGCGCGGCTGTTTCTCCAAGCAACTGCGTTCGTGGCAAAGAGAGCGCTGCCTCGACGGCCTCAAGCGCGCCTACATAGTCCTCGCCGGGCCTTGCCAGCGTGTGGATCTTGCACTCCGCCGAGGTAAACGCAACGTCCTTTCCGGGGTAAGCAAAATACGCGACCGGAGCGCGCGCCCCCACCAGAATGAGCTGACGAAATTCCTTTAACTGCTCGACCCCTTGCTCAAGGACGTAAGCCACGCGGTCCACTGCTGGCAGGCCAACGCCGCGCTGCAGCCGCGTCACCGGATACGGGGCCAGCAGCTTGGCATTCGTGCCTTGGGCGATGCGTCCCGCGACCAGTAGTCCTTTGCTGTACAGCGCATTTCCGGTTATCAGAATGGCGGTGCGCACGCCTGATCGGAGCATGGCCGCTGCATGCTCGACCGCGTCAGCAGCGGGCGCTGGCGCTTCTGGTATGACTGGCGGGACTGGGACAACCGATCCGGCATCGCTCCAAGCGACATCAGCGGGCATGATCAGGGTGGCAATCTGACCCGGCGCGGTGCGGGCGGCCGTGACTGCTTCAACGGCGTCGCGGCCTGCTTCGGCCGAAGAACAGGACGTCCGCAGCCACTTTGAATAAGGCCGCGCGATTGCTTCAATGTCGGAAGTAAGTGGTGTGTCGAGGGGCAGATGGTAGGTGGCATGCTGGCCAATGACGTTGACGAGTGGCACCTGGGCTCGGCTGGCGTTGTGCAGGTTCGCAAGGCCATTTGCAAAGCCGGGGCCGAGATGGACCAGGGTCGACGCAGGCTTCTCGGCCATCCGCGCGTAACCGTCCGCCGCTCCGGTGACGACTCCCTCAAAAAGGCCAAGTACACACCGCACGTCCGGGATGCGGTCAAGGGCAGCGACTAGATGAATTTCCGACGTGCCGGGGTTTGCGAAGCAGGTGTCAACGCCACTGGCGAGCAGTGCGCGAATCAGATTTTCGGCCCCATTCATCGGTCTACCGCGCTATCCTTGTCGTTGTCATTGCCATTATCGTTGTCATTCTGTTCTGCTTGTTTTCTTCCGAACGACGGTTCGGATTTTGATTTGCCAGCGGGGGAGTTGCACGTGAAGTTTAGCATGAGACAAATACACGTCCTTGCGCTGATCCTAGCTACAGGAGCGGCGACTGCCTGTTCGCATGCGAAAGCGACTCAGACCAAAGCGTCGGAGTCATGGGATCCGAAAGCTGCGGCCGCCTACCTTGACCAACGCGAAACCACGTGGATGGAGTGGCCGGGCGCGGCGCGCGATCACGGTACTTTCTGCGTTTCGTGCCACACGGCGGTGCCGTACATTATGTCGCGACCCATGCTCCGTAGTTCGCTCGCGGAAACCGCCCCCTCCGTCGTGGAGCGCAAACTCGTGGACAACGTGATCAAGCGGGTACAACTCTGGAACGTGACCGATCCCTACTACAGTGACAAAGAATACCAGGGCGGCAAGGCTGGCGAATCTCGCGGGACGGAAGCTGTACTCAATGCACTGATTCTTGCAAACTATGATGCACAGAGCGGACGCCTGACCGACGTCACTCGGACCGCGTTCAGCAATATGTGGGCGACGCAGAAGATGGCCGGCAGTGGCAAGGGCGCATGGTCGTGGCTTCAGTTCGGAATGGAACCGTGGGAAGCCAACGATTCGCAATATTACGGCGCTGCCATGGCTGCGCTCGCCGTCGGCAGTGCTCCGGAGAACTATCGGTCGACCCCGGAGATTCAGGAGAAACTTGGTATGTTGCGCGACTACCTCAATCGTGAATTCGAATCGCAGTCGACACTCAACCAGGCGGTCCTACTCTGGGCGTCGACGAAACTGCCGGGGCTCATTGCGCCGGAGAGGCAACGGGCAATCATCCAAAAGATTTCGGATGCACAGCAGTCAGATGGTGGTTGGGAGCTAGCCGCACTTGCCTGGCCGAAAGACAGCCGCCTGCATTCGTTGGTTCGAGAGTGGTTGCGGTCAGATGGGACGACTCAGGAAAGAGAAAGTGATGGCTATGCCACCGGTCTGATGACCTACGTCTTGCGCCAGTCTGGGGTTGGACCGGAAGATCCTCGGCTAAAGCGGGGTTGGTCGTGGCTGGCGATTCACCAAGACAAGGCGGACGGGTTCTGGCGATCTGTGTCGCTGACCAAACGGCGTGATCCATCATCGAATATCGGACACTTTATGAGCGACGCCGCCACCGCGTATGCTGTACTTGCCCTGAGCGCCGAATTCACGCCTCATCCTGAGGTTCTCTCGCGGACTCAACCTTAGAAACATCCGCGACATCGAGGCTCGTGTACCCTGTGACTGACCATTGATTGGCCGGACTCCCTCCTGTGTCGGTCATAAATTTGCACGCCGGTTGGCCCGATTCACGCTGGGAGGCCTCTTGGAATGAGGTTGCATTCGCGAATTGTTCTGGGTGTACTCTTAATGGGCGTCGGGACGCTTTTTGTTGTAATCATCGCACTTCGGTTTCTCGTCCCACCTTCCGGTGAGGTTTTGCCGTCAGAGAGAGCTGTCAGCTCGGCCAAGCCGTCTCCAACCGCGAGCAGCCCGATTCTTCCTCCGTGCCCGCCAGCAGGCCTTCAAATGCTGCAGCCCTCATCGCAGACAGGTCACCATAAGGTGACTCTCACTTGGAACGCGAGCGTTCCCGCTCCGGGCCGCGATGGCAGGGCGGTCGGGTATTGTCTATATCGAAGCCAGACGCAGAATGCCGCGAAGCAAAACCCCACGTGCAGCGCTTGCGAACAGGTTAACCCAACGCCTATCGTCGGCACTGGTTGCGTGGACGACCTGGTGCTCGACAACGCCACCTACTACTACGTGGTGACGGCGATCAGTGCAAATAAGATAATTAGCGCTTCGTCGAACGAAACGATAGCTCCAATCCCACCAGGCACGCAAAGCGTTAAGCCAGCCTCCGCAAGTTCTCCTCCATTTTGTCGGGGGAGCGCGAGTTCAAAATAGTAGCGAGTTGTGACGGTTCAACGATCTGCAGCTATTTCGGAGAAGCAGGTCCCGCAAGGAAGCCGCCATCGAGAACCAGGGACTGGCCTGTCATGAAAGACGCGCGGTTCGAGCACATCCATAGCACAGCTTCGGCGATTTCAACCGGTCTTCCAAAGCGCCCGATGGGATGGCAGCCGAGAACGTATTTGTGGACTTGCGGAGCGCCGAAAAGCCGATCACCCATCGGCGTCTCGATCACCGCGGGACACACAGCGTTGATCCGGATGCCATTTTGAGCAGTTTCCAACGCCGCCGTCTTGGTCAGCCCAATCACTCCGTGTTTGCTCGCACTGTAGGCCCCTGCGCCAACAGAACCAACCAAGCCCGTAACCGACGCCATGTTTACGATGGCTCCGCCACCGCCCTGCTTGAGCATCTGCCGAATCTCGTACTTCAAGGAAAGCCAGACGCCCTTGAGATTGATGTCGATGGTCCGATCCCAGTCCTCTTCGGACTGCCTGGTGATGGGCACCCAGACACCTTCAATGCCGGCGTTGTTGAAAGCGACGTCGAGGCGGCCAAAGCTGTCGACCGTCTGGCGGATTAGGGCCTCAACCTCCGAAGCTTTCGACACGTCGGTTTTCACGAACAGGCCGTCGCCGCCGGCCGCACGGATCAGTTCCATGGTCTCCTCGCCTTCCTTCTCGCGCCGGCCGGCAACCACAACTTTGACTCCCGCCTTGGCGAAAAGTATGGCGGTCTCACGGCCAATGCCTGACGTTCCACCGGTCACAAGCCCAACATTGCCTTCCAATCCTGCTGCCATAGGTTTCCTTACAAAGCTTTCAAGATCGAACCGCGGGTGCGGTTCCTACGAAGCCTCTCTCAAATGCGTCTGCTCAAATACCTTCAGCGAGCGAGCGGACGAGTGTCAAGCGTGCATCTCTTTTTCTATTTCTCTCTGCAAACTGCCGGCAAATTGGCGGTTTGAGTCAGAAGGTTCAAGGTATCATTGTTTCTCAAAGTTCATTACCGCTGAACTGGAGCATTCGTGAGTACAAACGACAAACTTGTGGGGTCGTGGAAACTGGTGTCCGCCTCGAGCACAACCTCGAAGGGGGAACGAAACGATACTCCGTACGGCCTCAACCCGGCTGGTGTTCTCACCTATTCGGAGGATGGCAGAGTGACCTCCCTGATCAGCTATGGCGAGCGAAGGTTGCTCTCCATCGCCAGTCGGACGGAGGAACAGGCTGAGGCGTTTAACACTTTTTTGGCATATTCGGGACGGTACACTCTCGGCGATGACAAGGTAACCCACCACATCGAGATCTCATCGATTCAGAACTATGTGGGTAAGGACTTGGTCCGCAATATCAGACTAGAGGGTGATCAAATCGTATTGATCACTCCGCCGACCATGGTCAATGGAAAAATTCAAAGCGTCGAATTGACCTGGCAGCGCCTGCCGGTTGAATCTTGATCCGCGGATTCCCTGAGCGTTGACGTTTGAGCAATCGGATAGCTGCGTTAGTAGGCAAGCGAAGGATGTTAAAATCGAAGCCGACGGCCTCCCCGACTCTGGTTGACCAAAATTCCGATCTCGCGAAGCAGGTGAAGGTGTCCAACGTAGGTGCTCCGGTCAAGAGGTCTATTTTCAGCGGCGAAATTCTGCAGGACCCGTACCCCACGTACGCTCGCATGCACGAGGAAGGTCCACTGCATTACGTCGAGGCAGGTAACAAATGGGCGGTGTGGGCCATTTTCAGCCACGCCGAGTGCTCCTCGATCGCCAAAGACCCCAGGCTTTCTGCAAAGCGGGCGCAGCAGATGTTGTTACCTCTGCCTATCAGCCGCCAGGCTGAATTCAGCGAACTCGCACGCATGTTCGGCCTGTGGCTGATCTTCATGGACCCGCCCGAACACACTCGACTGCGCAAACTTCTGAACAAGGGTTTTTCGGCGGCTGCGGTGGAAGGGCTGCGTCCACAAGCTGAGGCCGTGGTTGATCGAATGCTGAAAGAGCTCCAGCCTGGCACTGAAGTCGAACTTATGAGCGAGTTCGCGAACCCCATGCCGGTGCGCATCATTTCAGAATTGCTCGGAGTACCGCAGGCCATGCATGACACTTTTGTCCACGCTTCGCGGGCCATCGCAGCATTTCGCGGCAACCCGAATCGAACGGTGCAAGAGGCACAAGCGGCGCAAGATGCGCTTATCGAACTGACTGAATTTTTCCGCAAAGCTGTGGCGGAACGCAGGCACAACAAAGGAAGCGACCTGATCAGCCTCCTTATCGACATCGAGGAAGAAGGACAAGTGCTGACCGAGGACGAGCTTTACGCGCAATGTATCGCGCTGCTTTTCGCAGGTCACGAGACGACTCGAAATCTGATCGGCAACGGAATGTATACGCTCCTACAGAATCCACAGCAGACCGCTGAGTTGCGAGAGAAACCGGAGATCATCCGCTCTGCGGTGGAAGAGCTTCTGCGTTACGAGAGCCCCGTGCAGTTTACAGCTCGCGTACTCAAAGAAGATATCGAAGTTTGCGGCCAGCCCATACGAAAGGGATGGACGGTCCTGTGCATGCTTGGTGCTGCGAACCGGGATCCGAAACAGTTTGAGGAACCGGATCGGCTAGATCTGAAAAGGCTGAACAACCAACACCTGGCGTTCAGTGCGGGCCTCCATTTTTGCATTGGAGCCCAACTAGCGCGGTTAGAGGGACAGATTGCACTCCGCAGTCTGGTGCAGCGCTTTCCGAATATGAAGCTCGCCGGCCCGCGACCGGAGTGGGCTTCCACCTTTGGACTGAGAGGCCTGAAAAGTCTGCCCGTAATCATGTAGTACCGTCGGACTAGGCCTTCTGCAATCCTTGAGGCCCGATCCTAAGGATTGAAGTTTGCCCGAACGAAAACTCCGTTGGTCTTAGTTGCGCCTTCGTACGAAAGCAATAACGGCTGCTCGGTTTACTTCGCCGTTTCTGGTGCTGGGACATCGACCCAACCTTGCTTTCGATTGCTTTGAATCTCAGCGTCGAGGATCGTCAGCTGTCGCAGCCCATCTGTGAATTGCGGATACTCGGGTACGGAATTAGGCGTTGCGATCGAAGCGTAGAACCTCCGGAAGACTTGCTTGAACGTGTCGTCGTAGCCCTCACTGTGGCCGCCAGGCAGGTCCGCGAAGCTGCGAGCAGCAGGCTTCAGCAGGGAGGGATCCTTTATGAAGATCTGATTGCCGGTATCGCGATGACCTGACCAGAGTTCGTCGGGCCGCTCCTGGTCCCATGCGACGGAAGATCGCGTGCCATAGATCTCGATGCTGAGTCGGTTCTTACGCCCCGCCGAGACCTGGCTGGCAGTCATGCAGCCGCGCGTACGCGTTCCCATGCGAAAGATGACGGCTCCGAAGTCTTCCGTATCGACCGGCGTTTCAATGTAATCTTCCGGCCCCAGCAGTTTGTTGGCGAAGGTCTCGACGGAATGTTTTGGTTGCTTGCGCGTCGGATGGAATGTTTGCAGATCGGCGCAGAGCGACTTCACACGCAAACCAGTGATGTGTTCGGCCATATCGAACCAGTGCGATCCGATGTCGGCCATGCAACGCGAGGGGCCTCCGGCTTTGGTCTCAACGCGCCAATTCCAATCTGTGTCGTATAGAAGCCAGTCCTGGGAATATGTACCTTGGACAACGAGAATTTCTCCCAGATCTCCCGCTTCACGCATGCTGCGCATCTGCTGCACCATGGGGTAGTAACGCAGGTTGTGGCAGACGCAGTTGCGAAGACCTTGCCGAGCGGCTAACGAAACGAGTTCCTCGCCTTCTTCCACACTCGTGGCCGGCGGCTTCTCGCAGAGCACGTGTTTGCCAGCCAGGAGTGCGTCTTTGGCCATGGAAAAGTGCTGTGCGTTGGGTGTGCAAATGTGGACGGCGTCGACTGCCGGATCGCGCAGGATCTCGCGATGATCGGTCGCAATTGTAGGAATGGAGAAGCCCGCCCCTAAACGACGCGCTGCTTCGGCGTTTCTGCCTGCGATCGCAACTGCTTCGACGGACTCCGACCGCCGTACTGCCTCAAGATGTACACGACCCATGAAGCCGGTGCCGAAGATTGCTGTTCTGATCGGTTTCATCGTTGTTTTTCTTTCGCTCCCAGTCCGTTTCTCTCAACTCGACGCGTATGCATTCAAACTAGGTCCACCAGGCAGCACCTGGCTGTTCGCGGATTACGATTCCGTTTAGAAAGTTGGCCGCTTTGGTCAGGCCCTCTTCTGGGGAAAGAAGACTGTCTTCGTGCTCGATGGAAACTACGTAGTCGTAGCCAAACATGCGCAACGTAGAAATGAGCTCGCTCCAAAATTCAGCGCCGTGACCATATCCGCAAGTGCGGAAGATCCAGCTTCGGTCACGCTCTTGCGTGTACGGTTTAGTATCGAGCACTCCGGTCCGCGGAAGGTTGGCGGGATAAAGCTGCGTGTCTTTGGCGTGGACGTGGAAGATAGCGTCCTGGAGCAGGCGCACCGCGGCGATGGGGTCAATGTTCTGCCAGAAGAGATGACTGGGATCGAAATTGCAACCTACATTCGGTCCGGCGATCGACCGCAACCGCAACATGGTCTCGGGGTTGTAAACGACGAAGCCCGGGTGCATCTCGACCGCGATCTTCACGCCGTGGTCAGCGGCGAACCTTGCGTGCTCAACCCAGTACGGAGCGACCACCGCGTTCCACTGCCAATCAAGCACCTTGAGGTAGTCGGGTGGCCAAGGACAAGTCACCCAGTTGGGCGCCATGGCGCTCGGGGAGTCGCCGGGACATCCTGAAAAGTCCACGATCATTGGAACGCCGAGCTTTTCGGCCAGTAGAACGGTCTTGCGGCTTACATCGCGATCCCGTCTTGCATGATCCTGATTTGGATGCAGAGGGTTGCCGTGACAACTCAAGGCGCTGATCTTTGTGCCGTAATCGTCCAGAACCTTCTGAAACTCACCCAATGCAGTGGGATTGTCGAGCATCGAGAGTTTGCAGTGGGCGTCGCCTACATAATTTCCCGTGGCCAGTTCGACCGTCTCAATATGGAGAGCTGCGAGTTTCTTGAGAACCAGGGGGAGCGGCAATTGCGACAACAAGGGAGTAAAGACTCCGACGCGCATAATGCTTTCCTCTCCTCAGAGTAAACGGCCTCATTCTATCGCAGACGTCTTATGTTACCTTTTAGTTTTCGTCCGGACCGGACCCTTCATGCTGGGCAGTCTCAGGAAATGCATTGTGGAAGGAAATCGCATGGGCAAATTTCGAATCGTTTCATTACTTTTTCTGCTCTTGCCAGTTTTTGTGACGGCACAGAATCCACCGGCAGCAGACTCCGCGCTCCCATCCCCGCCGCACGAAAAGCAAGTGCGCCTCAAGCACGTTCTGGTGATCGGTCAGACGAAGGGATTTGAGCACGACTCGGTCTCCGATGGCATGGTGGCCATCTACAGCATGGGCCGGGACAGCGGCCTGTGGGATGCCACGCTTCGTACCGACGTCGAGCTGATTACGAAAAAGGATCTGGGCAGAAACGCAAAGAATCTCAACTACTTCGATGCCCTCGTGTTTGTAAGCACGACGGGCGAGCTTGACTTCGACGACAGCCAGAAAGCAGACATGATGTCGTTCATCAAGGACGATGGGAAAGGCTTCGTTGGGGTTCACGCAGCCCTCGACACGAATTACAAATGGCCGGAATACAGCCAAATGATCGGCGGTTGGTTCGACCAACATCCCTGGTCCACGTTCAACGCGCCGATTATTAATGAAGACCCAAGCTTCCCCGCAGTGCGCCATTTTCCCAACGCTTTCATGAAGTACGACGAAATCTATCAGCCGAAGGACTGGTCGCGCGACAAGGTCAACGTCCTGCTGAGTCTCGACCCCTCGAAACTGAACTACGCCAACAATCCGCGCATCCACAGAACGGACCATGATTTTGCGGTTGCTTGGGACAAGATGTATGGCAAGGGACGCGTCTTCTATTCCACTCTAGGCCACACTCAGGAGGCCTGGAACGATCCCGACATTCGCAAGATGTACTTTGAAGCGATCAAGTGGGTTCTCGGCATGACCGAAGGCAGCACGGCAAATCATCCCCGGCCGCAGCTTCCTGCGGATCAACATTGAGGACAGGTATGCACTTCCGGCGATCAACTCGGCATGGCTGTGCTCTGCTGGCGGCGCTGATGCTGGCAGCTCTGATGCTTGAGGGCCTTGTGGCTTCAGCGGAGCAAGCGCCCTCCAACAGCAAACAATCAGCGGGCAGAGCAAGCCAAAACTCGGCTGCAGTCAAAACGTATCCATCCGATCTGGTTCAGGAAGGCAGCACTCTTTTCCGGAAGGATTGCGCCTTTTGTCATGGCCGCGACGCGGGCGGTGGAGAGAGCGGCCCGGACCTGACGCGTTCGAAGCTGGTGAGTGCGGATGTGAAAGGAGACAAAATCGGCCCTGTGGTGCGTAATGGGCGACCCGACAAAGGCATGCCTCCGTTTGACCGATCCGATCAGCAGATTGCCAGTCTGGTGGCTTTTATCCACACGCAGCAAAACAATGCGCTCGCGAATGGCGCACCCAGGGGCAGTGGTGGACGAAAAGGTGTGGATGCATCGGATCTCCAGACTGGAAACGCTGAGGCCGGCAAACAATACTTCGAAGGTGCGGGAGGATGTGCGACTTGCCATTCGCCCACCGGCGATCTTGCCGGAGTTGCATCGCGTTACAGCGGCCTCGAACTCGAAGAGCAGATGCTTTATCCCCGTCACGCGAAATCAAAGGCCTCGGTGACACTCGCGTCGGGTCAAACAATCACCGGGACGTTGGCGTATCTCGATGAGTTTACGATCGGTCTCATCGACTCCACCGGTACATATCGATCATTTCAGACACGTGATGTGCAGTATAAGGTGGATGAGGCCTTGAACGCTCACGTAGAACTGTTTCCTAAATATACGGATGCCGACATTCACAACCTGATGGCGTATTTGCAGAAGTTGCGCTAGGCGCGAAATCTTAGCTTCTGGTGAGCGAACTCGAGGAGATTCCAGTCGATATGAATTTGGCGAGGCATGCATTTCTGATCGTCGTGAGCGCATTCCTTGCGCTCGCCTCTACAGATGTCCTGCTAGGGCAGGGGGCGGACCAGCGGGTTCTTCTGCATCCGCCGGCCGATGCCTGGCCGGGCTACCACGGCGATTATTCCGGGCGGCGCCACAGTTCGCTGGATCAGATCACGCCCCAGAATGTGGGAACTCTCGGCCTGGCTTGGGCCTTCCAGACGAACCAGAGCGCGCCCATCAAGTCCTCTCCGCTGCTCGTGGATGGCGTTCTGTACTTTACAGTTCCCGACAATATCTGGGCCGTAGATGCACGCTCGGGCCACCAGATCTGGCACTACAACCAGCCGACGACCGAAGGGGAGCACATCGGGAATCGCGGCGTTGCCATGTACAAAGGCTATCTCTTTTTTTCCGCTCCCGATGCACACCTAGTATCACTCAACGCAAAAGACGGCAGCGTGCGCTGGAAAGTAGAGGTTGGAGACGTCACCAAGGGCTATTGGACCAGTATGGCGCCCCTCATCGTCGGGAACCACGTGCTCGTGGGCGTTTCCGGAGATTTTGACAACCTGAGCGGCTATATCCGATCGATCGATCCGGAAACGGGTGCAACTCAGTGGCAATGGAATTCCACTCCTCCGGCTGGAACCCCGAATCAAACGACCGGTGGCATGACTTGGATGCCGGGAACTTATGATCCCGATCTCAATCTTGTGTATTGGGGGACGGGGAATCCGACTCCCGTACTGAACGGCTCGACGCGGCCAGGCGATGATCTTTACTCGTGTTCCATCGTCGCGCTCAATCCGGACACCGGCAAGCTGGTGTGGTCTTTCCAGGTGTCGCCGCACGATACTCACGACTGGGATGCGGTGGAGACTCCGGTGCTGGTCGACGGGGATTTTCATGGCGAGCCGAAGAAGATGCTCATGCAGACTTCGCGCAACGGCTACTTCTTTGTTCTCGACCGCACCAATGGGAAGAATCTATTGACCGCGCCTTTCGGTCCGGTGAACTGGTCTCTTGGAATCGACAAGCAAGGACGTCCGATTCCAAATCCTGCCAAGGAGCCGGCTCCCGATGGACGCCTCATTGCGCCCGACGAGGGCGGCATGACCAATTACCGTTCTCCCAGCTTCGACCCCAGGAATGGCCTGTTTATTGTGGACGCCCATCCCAGCTGGAGCCTTTACTTCGCCAAGCCCGCCGATGGCGTCTACGGTTGGGCTGGCGCAGACTATGGCGTCTGGGGCAAAGGCGTGATCGAAGCCATCGACTACCAAACGGGCAAAATCCGATGGAGCCACGAAATCGGGCCCGGATCGGGCGCCGGAGTGATGACCACGGACTCGGGGCTCACGTTCACTGGCGACGGTAGGGGTAATTTCCTGGCGTTGGATTCAAGCGACGGTAAAACACTTTGGCACGCCGGGTCCGGCTCAAACATTGTGAGTTCCCCGATTACTTACGAACTCGACGGACGCCAGTACCTGATAACCAGCAGTGGCGGCGTGTTATTCGCATGGGCACTACCCCAAGCGCAGTGAAGCGATCGTCAGGAGCGAATGCGAACAATCCCCAGGAAGTTTCGCGTGCTAGACTTTTTCGTTGCAGACTCTTGAGAACCTGCGTCGCCGCTTGTTCTGGATCGTGGCGCGTACTTGCCTGGCTGTCTACCGCCGGCTCCCAGTGTTTGGGACTCTGCGCGCATCCATCGCTATCATCCGGCGCGATCAGCAACTCCTCGTGATTCAACGGAACGATGGACGTGGACTCTCGTTGCCCGGAGGACTCGCAGGTCGAAAGGAAACAGAAGAAGAGACGTTGCGTCGTGAGGTCCTGGAAGAAACCGGGCTCCGCGTTACGGAAGTGGAGCTGCGAATGCAGTATCACAGCACGGCGGATGTGCCCTGCGACATTTCGGTGTTCGAGGTGCAGACCACCGGGGAACTGACGAAATCCTGGGAGGGAGCGCCGCAGTGGATGACGATGGCGGAAATTGAGCAGCGATTGTTGACGAGCCAGCGGCCTGTGCTGGAATTACTTCGTCAGATGTACCCGGCATCTCAGCACCCGAATCCGGCTGCGGATCGCTGAGTTGAGTAGTACTAGAAGGTTTCGCACCCGGCTACCGTCACAACTGGTTCAGGGAAATCTGCCCGGGAGGGTCCTGACCCGGTCGAGTTTTTTTGCCAGGCGTTGTGAAAAATTGCCCTGCTCGATCCTGCCTTGTGGCAATGAGAGGAATATTGGACAACTGCGCCGCACTCCTTCGACAATGTCGCTGTATCACTTTCTTTCGGTAGACTTTCGATCCAACGGGTATCGATCCAACGACTGCCGATCCAAACGGGTGTCGATCCCGATTGTCGGCCCAACGAAGGATGCCAAATTGCTCAACCTAAAGTCGCGTTCTCACTTTCGTGCGGTTACTCTGCTTCTCTTGTCGCTGTTGGGTAGCTCCGCGATGGCCCAATCCGTTTCTCCTGAATTGTTCAATGGGCTCAAATGGCGCCTGATTGGGCCATTCCGTGGCGGCCGGGTGGTCGCCGTGGCTGGCGTGCCGGGGGACTCTACTATCTTTTATTTTGGCGGAGTGAACGGCGGCATCTGGAAAACTACCGATGCGGGAATGGTCTGGAACCCGATATTCGATGGTCAACCGATCGGTTCGATCGGGGCGCTCGCTGTGGCGCCGTCCGATTCCAAAGTCATCTACGCCGGAACCGGTGAGTCCGACATTCGTTCGGATCTGTCCTCCGGCAACGGCGTTTACAAGTCTTCTGATGGCGGCTCTACTTGGACGCACCTCGGCTTGGACGATACCCGGCAGATCAGCCGGATCGTGGTTGACCCGCAGAATCCGGATGTGGTTTATGTCGGAGCGCTCGGTCACGCTTACGGCCCAAATGAGGAACGAGGCGTCTACAAGTCCATCGATGGAGGGGCGCATTGGACCAAGGTCCTCGACGCAGGACGCGAAGTGGGAATTTCAGATTTAGCGATCTGCTCCGGCAATCCACAGATTTTGTTTGCCGCTGCCTGGAACGGCCATCGACCGCCATGGAGCACCTATGCTCCCATTGATGGACCCGGAGGCGGTCTCTACCGCTCGCTAGATGCAGGCAAGACGTGGTCCCGCCTCAGTGGCGATGGGTTGCCCGATGGCGATTGGGGACGCATTGGGGTTGACGTGGCCCTGGACGGCAAGCGCGTGTATGCATTGATTCAGGCCCAGAAGGCTGGCCTCTACCGCTCGGACGACGGCGGCACAACGTGGGTGCCAGAAAACTCGGACTCGCGTCTTACGAGTCGCGCCTGGTACTTCAGCGGCATCACCGTCGATCCGCACAATGCAGACGTCATCTATATGCCGAACGTCGCTCTCTATCGATCGGAAGACGGAGGGAAGACGATTTCGATCGTGCGCGGTGCGCCGGGGGGTGACGACTACCATCAGATTTGGATCGATCCCAAGAATTCTGCGAGTATGGTTCTCGGAACCGATCAGGGCACAACAGTCAGTCTCGATCGCGGCCAGACTTGGAGTACGTGGTACAACCAGCCCACCGCACAGCTTTACCACGTGATCACCGACAACCAGTTTCCTTACGTCGTCTATGGAGCTCAACAAGATAGCGGCAGTGCGGCGGTTCTAAGCCGCACCGACCATGGGCAGATCACACCCCGGGATTGGTTTCCCGCAGGCGAGAGCGAGAGCGGATACATGGCTCCCGATCCCAGGGATCCGAACATCATCTATCTGAGTGGAACTTACGGTAGTGTTGACCGCTTCAACCGGAAGACAGGACTCAGCCAGGATATTACTCCGTGGCCTGCACTTTCATTTGGTACTGAGATTAGTCAGCGGAAGTATCGGGATCCTTGGACTCCTGTTCTGATTTTCTCCCGCGCCGATCCTAGCGCCCTTTATCTCGGGACACAGTATGTGATGAAAACCATAGACGGCGGACTGCACTGGGAAACCATCAGCCCCGATCTCACCGGAGCGACCCAACAAAGTGGAGATGTTAAATCGCAAGGACCGCCTACCGTCGAAAACGCGAAGCAACGCGGGTATGGCGTCGTCTTCACCATTGCGCCATCTGCTTTGACCCGCGATCTGATCTGGGCGGGAAGCGACACAGGATTGATTCACCTCACCCGCGATGGTGGGAAGAACTGGAAAGATGTAACGCCTCCGGGGCTCAGCGCGTGGAGCAAAATCTCGTTCATCGAAGCCTCGCATTTTGATCCGTCGGTTGCTTATGCCGCGGTCGACCGCAGCCGTCTTGAAGATCGAACACCCTATCTCTATCGCACACGCGACTACGGCGCCACCTGGCAGTTGATTACGAACGGTATTGCGGCAGACTCTTTCCTGCGGGGCATTCGCCAGGATGAAGATCCCAAGAGCAAGGGACTGCTTTTCGCCGGAACCGAATCCGGCGTTTATGTATCGTTCGACGATGGTGATCACTGGCAATCGCTGCAACTCAATCTGCCGTTTACTTCGGTTCGCGATCTATACGTCCATGGCGAAGATCTGGTAATCGCAACTCACGGGCGATCGTTCTGGATTCTTGATAACATCACGCCGCTGCGTCAGGCTGCGCAAGCCGCAAAGGTGGATGCATTCTGGCTCTACGAGCCCGCGCCCGCAATTCGCATTGATAATGACTCTTTTCCAGGAACACCGATTCCGCCCGAGGAACCAACCGCCGAGAACCCACCGACGGGTGCCATAGTCGATTACTTCCTCAAATCTTCAGCCAACAGCGTCACGCTGGAGATTTTCGATGCACAGAAGAAACTCGTTCGCAAATTCTCGTCGGAAGATAAACATCCGGAGAAGCATCCGCCACTTGCAATCGCGGAGCGATGGTTTCCCAAGCCAGAATTTCTGCACACCACTTCAGGAATGCACCGCTTTGTCTGGAATCTCACCTGGGGTTCGGGCGGCCCCGTGGCGGATGAAGCCTCCGAATCCCGCAATCTCAGCGGCCCCAAGGTTGTGCCCGGAATCTATCAAGTACGCCTAACGGTCGACGGACGGACGCAGGACCAACGCCTGAAGATCACAATGGATCCGCGCTCGCCGGCGACTCCCGAAGTCCTTCAACAACAGCTGCAACTCGGTCAGCAAATCTTCGCTGCAGCCCAAGAAGCTCGCCGTGCACTCGCCGAGATCAACTCAGTGCAGAAGGAACTCGGTGAAGTTGAGCAGAAACTTGGCGAAAAGAATCCCGCGCTCAAGTCGGCCTTGGCCGACGCTCAATCGGAACTTTCAAAGATTCTTCTAAACAAGGAGCTCACCCAGGAAAGGCCAGGCGTCGGGCTGCAAAGCGGGTCTAGCGAACTTGCCTCAGCGCTGCGCGTTGTCGAGAGCGGGGACCGTCCTGTCCCGTCCCAGGCGATTTCCGTCTACAAGGAGTCGAGCCAGTACGTCAAAGAAGGCATCGTGGAGTGGTCCAACTTCAAGCAAACAAAGCTTGCGCAGATCAATCAGAAGTTGCGCGAAGAGAGCCTTCCTCCGATCGCCATCTCGGAGATTGAGAACGAAGTGCAGTTTCTCATGTCGCGTTAGAAACCCAGATTGAGAGTATCGCCGCGCTTGTGCACTGTCGGCGACGTTTCGCCAACGATGTCCTGCGGCAGGTTTGCAGCCTCACGCGCCTTCGAGAAAAAAAGTCGTTTCGTGGCCGCAGTTTTTCTGCATGAACCTTGCCATGCTCTTCAGGTATAATCCGCGGCACTTGGACGGGACGTGCGGGATCCGACTCAAGAACAACACAGGAAATGAAAGGCACCCACGGGCGCGGTAGAACACACGTGTTTCCTCTCAACGTGATTGCGCCTGGCGACGTCTTCTTCCTCGGAGGCAATGTCGATGACACGAATCCATCAGCAAGTGAACGGCACGGAGCACGAGCGGTGGCATGAGTTGGGCGTCCGGTTTGAATGCGGAGCAAAGCGCGCCGTTTCGGTGTTCGCTGTGTTGGTCTGCCTGGCTATTTTGGCGGCGGCACAGTCCACCAGTTCGCTGAATGGCAGCGTGTCTGACCCGTCTGGCGCGGCGGTTTCCGGCGCAAAGATTACCCTAACCGAGCCAACGACCGGGTTGCAGCGGACAACCACAAGCAATGCGTCCGGACTCTACCAGTTCCTCGACGTGCCTCCGGGGGACTATCGGCTGGAAGCAAACGCGGCTGGCTTTGCGGCGGTTGTGGTGCCGAAGGTCACGCTGCTGGTCAAACTGCCCTCCACAGTACCGCTTCGGTTGCAGGTTGCTGGTGCGACAACGTCGGTCACCGTGGAAGGCGAGGCGCCACTCATCAATCGCACCGACGCGTCGCTGGGCAACGTCGTCGAGCAGGACCAAATCGCAGAATTACCGATTGCGGCCCGCAACGTAGTTGAGTTGCTGAGCCTTCAGCCCGGTGTGGCCTACCTCGGCGACAACCTGAATACAAACACGGACACTCGCAGCGGCGCGGTGAATGGTCTGCGTAGCGACCAATCCAACGTCACGCTCGACGGTATCGGGGTCAACGACCAGAATAATGGCTATGCGTTTACTAGCGTCCTGAATGTGCCGCCCGACTCGGTCGAGGAATTCCGGGTGACCACCGCCAACTCCAACGCCGATTCTGGCTATTCCAGCGGCGCTCAAGTCGCGCTTGCGACCAAGAGTGGCACGAACAGCTTTCACGGCTCGGCCTACGAGTACAATCGCAATACCGTCTTCAGTGCCAACGACCCGTTTCTGAAAGAGTCGCAGCTGTCCAGCGGCGAACCAAACAAGGCGCCCAAGCTCCTGTACAACGTGTTTGGCGTTACGTTCGGCGGCCCCATCAAGAAAGACCGCCTCTTCTTCTTCGCCAACTATGAAGGGAAGCGGCAAGCTCAAGGCTCCAGCGTATCGCGTCTGGTTCCCAGCGCGGGACTGGCAAACGGCTATCTCCAGTACCTCTGCACACTCAACCCAGATGGCAGCCTAGACACACAGGATTGTCCCGGCGGCAGTTTCCCAGTTACAGTGAACGGGCAACCTAGTAGCGTCGCCGTCCAGCCGGGATACAATTGGCTTACCCCGAGCCAGATCACAGGGATTGACCCTGGGAACAGCAGCACCGGGCAAAAAGGTCCCAGCGCGGCAGTCGAAGCTGTCCTCGGGCAATATCCTGGGGCGAACGAATTCAACGAGGGCGACGGTCTGAACACGCTCGGCTACCGTTTCTCCTCGAACGCTGACTCCCCGTGGAACACCTATATTCTGAAGGGCGATTGGCATATCAACCAGAGCGGTTCGGAAACCCTTTTCGTGCGCGGACAGACGCAAAATGAAAACAATCCTCAACTGCAACAGTTTCCCGGTCAGCCCGCCACTTCGACGTTGGTGGATGACAGCAGGGGCATAACTGTCGGACTTGTCTCCCTTATCAACCCGCGACTCGTGAATAATTTCCATTGGGGCTTCATCCGCCAGGGCGGGCAACTGGCCGGCGTTTCAAATAATCCGGCGGTTCTTTTCACTGGTCTCGACAACCTTGTGCCCTTCACTCGGTCGACCAACTACTTTGTGCCCGTCAACCAGCTCACTGACTCTTTGAACTGGACTCGGGGAAATCATACCTTCGACTTTGGCGGCGATTTCTTTCTGATTCGCAACAACCACAGCAGCTACGCCAACTCGTTCTCCGACGTTCAGACCAACCCGGTCTATCTCAACACGGGAGGGATTGCCAATACGTCGAGTCCGCTGGATCCAGCCAACAACGGCTATCCGTCCGTTGATCCCAGCTTTGGTCCGAACTACGACAGCGCGACTGCGATTCTGTTAGGAATTTTCGCTGAGGGTGATGGCATTTACAATTTTTCGCGCAACGGCACTGCTCTGGCGCAAGGCCAAGCCATCAACCGCCGTTACGCCATCAACGACTACGAATTCTATGGGCAGGATGCCTGGCGGATGACGCCGCGCTTGACCGTTACCTACGGCCTGCGCTGGGTGCTCGAAGCGCCGCCCTATGAAACCAACGGATACCAGGTCGCGCCTTGCGTGGAGGCCGCCAGCGGAGGTTGCACCAACCAAAATGTGGCGGACTGGTTCAACCACTCCGCGCAACTGGCCGCGCAGGGCATGCCGGCCAATAATGCCGGGGAAATTTCTTTCGTCCTGGGTGGACCCAAAAATAACGGCCCGGGTCTGTGGAACTGGGACCACAAGGATTTTTCACCACGCATTGCCGTGGCCTGGGCGCCAGATACCGGCGAGGGGTGGGTCTCAAAGCTGTTCGGAAAGAAAGACCAGTTTACCGTCCGCGCCGGCTACAGCATCACTTACGACCACTTCGGTATTCCCATCGTGAACAGCTTTGATCAGCATGGCTCGTTCGGCCTCTCGACTGATCTCGGAAATCCCGCGGGTGTGGTTTCCCCCTCGGATGCTCCACGCTTTACCTGCCTGGTCCCGGGATCGTCCGGCCAGTCCTGCTTGCCCGCTCCCTGCGCGTCTTTGAACAACCCTGGTTGCTTGTTTGGCCCAACGCCATCGGGCAGTTTCCCGGTTACCCCAAGCAATAGCGCCTTCGCCATCAACTGGGGACTGGATCAGACTTTAAAGACTCCCTACTCGCACGTCTTCAATTTCTCGATCCAGCGCCAAATCACCTCTCGGTCATCACTACAGATAGCTTACGTGGGCAGCGTCGGGAGACGTCTGCCCATGCAGGTCGATCTGGCGATGCCGGTTAATCAGACCGATCCTGCGAGCGGGACGAGATATTTCCCGTCCGCTACCATACTTTCGAAAGCCGCTGCTGCCAAAACGGATGTGAATTCAATCACACCCATACCGTTCTTCGAGAATCTTTTCTCTCAATGGGCAGGCCCCGCGACCCAGGCTGCTCTTGGTCAGAACAATCAAAGCCCGTCCAACCTCAGCGGCGACAATTGCGCCCCAGGTGCCCTACCGTCGAATCCCACGGCTACCCAAAATATTTACGAGCTGTGGAATTGTTTCCCACATAACGAAACGTTCTCTCTGTTCGAAATGGATTTGCCCGACTCCATAACCGGGCTGAGCCCCGCGCTGCCCAACAGCCAGCTTGGTCCCTACGCCTTCTACCATGACCAATTCGCTTCGCTCTATGCGTGGCGCAACATTGGCACTTCCTTGTACAACGCTCTGCAGGTGAGCTACAACGTCCGTTGGGGATCAAACCTGCAAGGGCAGTTCAACTACACCTATGGAAAATCGTTGGACGAGGCCTCCGCAGCCGAGCGCATCGGTCCCTATGAAGGAACTGGTGGAACCGGCAACGACTTGAACGGCGGTGGCATCGTCATCAATTCCTATGATCCGTTGGCGCTGCGCGGGCCATCCGATTTCAACGCCAAGCATCAAATTAACGCGAACGTGGTCTACAGTTTGCCCTTCGGCAAAGGCCAGAAGCTGGCCGGGAATGCCGGCCCATTGCGCAACGCCTTGATCGGCGGGTGGCACGCTTCCGGCGTGTACCGTTTCACGACCGGCTTTCCCATCACCATCGACAATGGTTTCACCTGGGCCACCAACTGGAACATCGAGGGCGACGCCGAACCGAACGGCCCGTCCCCGGTCGCATCCAATCCCAAGAACGTCGTCGTGAATGGTGTGAGCGGCCCGGACATCTTCCAGAATCCGCAAGCGGCTGAGGGAGCTTTCCGCCCAGAATGGCCGGGTGAGTCGGGCGTTCGCAACAACGTCATTGGCGACGGCATGTTCAACCTCGACACCGGAGTGAGCAAGGACTTTTCCCTTGGTGAAAAAAGGCGTCTGGAGTTCACTTGGCAGACGTTCAACGCGACCAACTCCGTGCGCTATGATGTGCGTGCCGCTCAGCCCTCGCTCTCCTACGACGCCTCAGAATTCGGCAGATACATTTCGACGCTGACTCAACCGCGCTTCATGCAGTTTGCGTTGCGCTTCACATTCTGAGGTCGAACGCGACACCAAGATCGCCGAGTTGAAAAAAGCCCGTCTGGATTTGGAAATCCAGGCGGGCGGAACAGCGGCTCCGCCTACGCCGTCACGGTGACAAGGTTCTTGGTCCGCCATGCGCATCCTGTACCACAAAACCTAACATCGTTGTATAATCCCAGCGCGTTGCGCTCTGAGCAGGAATTCACTGTCGGATTTCCAGCCGAGCCCAACGGCTGCACTTTCCCCCGATCGTTCCTCCCCCCGGACTGATAAAGGGATTCGGCCCCATCGCAGGTCGGTAGTGGGACTTCTGTTGTCCCGGTTCGTCCATCCGTTTTCGATTTCTGATCAGGAGAAAACTTATGATGCGCGCCCGCGTCTGTTTTCAACTCGCTTTGCTGGTAGTTGCCCTCTCTCTGACCTCTGGAACTCTCGCACAAACGCCCATCCTGAAAGCGCTGGGCAATGACACTCTAACCTTTGAAGAGTCGGGCAGAAGTGTCCCGAGCGGGGCGGCATTTACGTCTTCAGTGGCCGGCCTCAATTTTGCGTTCTATCAGAACCAGGCGTCGATCGACATTACTACGGCGGGCGTGTCCGATGTCGAGCCGATCCACTTGAGCTTGATGGGAGCGAACGCGCAGCCGCGGATTTCACCGGAAGGACGGTTGCCGGGAATCGTGAGTTACTTCCCTTCGGGTGACGCGCGCACCTGGCGAACCAACTTGCGAACGTGGTCCGGACTGCGCTACCAGGAAATCTATCCTGGCATCGATCTGGTGTACTACGGCAATCGCGGCCAGTTGGAGTATGACTTCGTGGTCGCTCCCCAGCACGATCCCAAGACGATCGCTCTCGAGATCAGCAGCGCCGACGAAGTACGCATCGTCCCCGGTGGAGGGTTGGCGATCAACAGCCGGGGCGCCAGCCTGCGTTTCTCGAAGCCCGTGATCTACCAGTTGGCGCCGGACGGTTCCCGCGAACTGGTCGCTGGCAGCTATGTGATGAAGGCCGCAGGCCAGATTGGTTTCGACATTCCCAAGTGGGACCGCAACCGCACGCTGGTCATCGATCCAGTGCTGGTGTGGTCGTCGTTTCCGGTGGGTTCCGTCGCCGGCGACACTTTTTATGCCGCGGCCATCGATTCCAGCAGCAATCTCTATCTGGCTGGGCGCAGCAGTGGAGGGCTGACGGTAGAGAAGATCAGTTCCAACGGCACGACGTTGGTCTACCGAGTCGTCCTGACTTCTACGCCGGCATACAGTGCTACGCCTGAGGACATACGTGTGGACTCGGCGGGCAATGCTTACATTGTGGGATACTCGGGCGCGAATTTCCCCACGACATCGAATGCGTTTCTGGCCTCCGTCACCAGCGGGAATCATGCGTTTGTCGCGGTGTTGAACGCGGCCGGGACCGCGCTGACCTATGCCACCTACCTGACGGGGACCACCGCCTCGACCGACGTGGCGAATGGAGTGGCACTGGATTCGACTAACAAAATTTATTTGACCGGCTACACGAGCTCCACGACATTTCCCACGACGACTGGGGTTTATCAGACTAAGAACCCGAGCGGCCAACAGGTTGCATTCGTGGCGAAAGTCGATCCCACGAAGTCGGGCGCAGCTTCTTTGGTTTACTCCACTTATCTGAGCGGTCCCACAACCGCATCCACCGGAAACGGCATCGCCGTCGATGGTACTGACAATGCTTATGTCTCAGGAAGTGCAGGATCCGATTTTCCCACCACCGCCGGCGCTTTCGCCTACGACGGAGAGGGCGTGGGGGAGGGTGGTGTCTACGTCACGAAACTGAATCCCAGCGCGACCGCGCTGGTTTACTCCGCGTACCTCGGAGTCGGAACTGCGAATGGAATCACGGTCGATGGGACAGGCGATGCTTACGTTGCAGGAACGACTGCCGTCGAGGACTTTCCAACCACCACTGGCGCTTTCCAGGTGATCTACCCTGGAAGTTTTGCCAGCGAATTGAATGCGGCGGGAAGCGGGCTAGTCTATTCCACATTCTTGAACGGTGCGATGGAGACCACGACTCCCACGGACATTGCAATCGAACCGGGTTGCACTTCGGCCTGCGAGGCATTCGTCACCGGATACACAAGTGAGGACGATCTCTCGCTGACCCTCCCCCTTCAGGATTTCAACGCCAGCTATGTGAACGGTTCCACGGGCAACGATATTTTTGTCACCGAATTGAATGGCACGGGATCGGCGGCGGTCTATTCGACCTACGTCGGCGGCTCGTCGGACGATAGTACCGACAGCACGGCTCACTCTCCGGCCATCGCGGCGAACGGCACGGGAGATGCCTTCGTAGTCGGCGAAACCAGCTCGCAGGATTTTCCGGTCACACTCACTACAACTCCATACCGAAGCACGTTCGCGTTAAGAATCGGAGCGATCGCAGCGGCTACGGCAGTGGTGTATCCCTCGACCCTTGCCTTCTCGACCAGCCAACCGGTGGGCGCGGCCAGCACACCATTGGTGGTGAACCTGCGCAATATGGGTAGCAACGTGATGCCCATAACCAGCATCACGCCGTCACCGTCGGATTACTCTGAGACAAGCACATGCGGCACCAGTCTGACCGGAGGCGCTGAATGTGCTATTACCGTCACTTTCAATCCAACTACCGCAGCGTCTCGCCCCGGTACGCTCACGATTGTGCAAGGTGGCAATAACAGCCCGAATGTTGTGAACCTGACGGGAACGGGCGTGAGCCAACCCTTCGTCACCCTGAACCCCGCCAGTTTGACGTTTGCGAATCAAACTGTGGACACGGCCAGTCCCTATCAGACAGTTACGGTTGGCAATTCCGCCAAGACCAGCCTGACGCTTAGCAGCCCGCCATTTACCATCAGCAGCAACTTCGCCCAGACGAACAACTGCCCGACGTCGCTCGCCCAAAATGCGACCTGCACTGTGAATATTGCGTTTCTACCCACGCAGAACGGCGCGTTCACTGGACAAATGTATGTGAACAGCAATACCAGCGGCTTGGCCACTACTTTTGTAACTTTGTCTGGTAACGGGGTGGTCGGCGCTCCTACGCTGACCTTGACTTCAGCCGGCATGGTGTTCGACCCGCAGGTCATCGGCACGACCAGTGTCGGCCAGAATTTAGTTGTTTTGAACACGGGCAATGTGCCCGTAACCATCTTCGGCCTGTCGGTTACTGGAACGGCTCATGCGGACTACACTGCAACTGGTTGCGTTACCACTGTGTATCCCGGAGGACAGTGCAGCGTACGCGTGAACTTCGTCCCAACCGCAACCGGAGCGCGCGCCGCATCCGTAACCATGGCTGACAGTACCACGGCGGCCACTCATAGCTTCACCGTTACTGGCACCGGAGTGACCCAAACTCTCAATCTATCGATTACGCCAACGTCCGTGACATTTGCCGACCTCGGTGTCGGAGCCACGAGCGCCAACTTTCCTGTGGTGGTCTACAACTCCGGAGATGCTCCCGTGGCCATCGATCGCGTCTATACCACGGGCGATTTCCGCTTATACTCGACCGGCTGTGTGACCACTCTGAGAGTCGGGGCCTACTGCACCAGCAACGTGCAGTTCGCTCCGGCCGGCACCGGAGCGCGGACGGGCACGCTCGTCTTCGAGGATACCGCGGCCGGGAGCCCGCAAAGTGTGACGCTGAAAGGAAACGGACTGGCCGCGGCGCCTTTAGCGATCGCCACGCCCGACAGCCTCAACTTCGGAACCCAGGCCAACGGTACCACCACCCCCAACCCGCTTACCGTGAGTCTGGACAATATCGGCAACGTACCGTTCGACGCCTCTAATGTCTCCATCACCGGCGCTGACGCCGGAGATTTCCAGTTCTACTATCAAGGTTGTCTCAGTGATATCGTGACTCCCGGCCGCAATTGCCAGATACAGCTCACGTTCACTCCAGCTGCGACCGGAACTCGCACCGCGACACTCAGTTTCGTCAATGGTGCGGGCACGCAAACGGCGAGCCTCACCGGAACCGGGGTCGCCGCGACGTTCGCGCTCGGACTAACACCGTCTACCCTGACCTTCCAGGCGCAACAAAAAGGTGTTCAGAGCCCAGCGCAAAACGTCTGGCTCATCAACACTGGAACGGCCGCCATCACCCCTTCGAAGATCGTCTCCAGCAATGCCGACTATTTGGTGAGCGGATGCGTCGGCACCGCGATACAGCCCAATACTTCTTGCGCGCTCTACGTCTACCTGACACCTACGGTCACAACCACGGACACCGCGACGTTAACTGTTACGAGCAATGCCACTGGCAGTCCGCAAACGATCAGTGTCACCGGTAGCGGTGCCGCAGCAGCGCCCACCATCCAGCTCTCGCCGTCTGGTCTCGCCTTCAGCAGTCAGGTGGTATCGACCACCAGCGCTACCCAGTTTGTAGAGGTGACGAACAATTCGGCATCGTCAGTAACGGGCATCACCATCGCCACGTCCGGCACGAATGCTTCTGATTTCACCATCAGCGGAAATAGCTGCACTGCGACGTTGGCTGCATCGTCCGAATGCAGTTTCAATGTTGGCTTCAAACCTAGCGCAGCCGGTGCGCGAATGGCCGCGGTTACGATTACCGATAGCGCCGGAACTCAGACCGTGACGCTGGCTGGTTTCGGCGTGGCTTCCACCTCATCGGCCCTTCTGCTGCAGAGCGTGCTGCAGTTCCCGAAGGAGACCGTCGGCTTCACCAGCCCAAACCAGACAGCAACCTTCGAAAACACCGGAGACTCGCCGCTCACGATTTCGAGCATCGTGCTTGGTGGAACGAACCCAGGCGACTTCACCATGACTTCGTGTTCGACCACGAGTCCGTTACCTGCCTATTCGAATTGCAACATCAACGTAACCTTCACTCCCACCGCGGCCGGAGCCCGCACGGCCACGGTCACAATCACATATGCCGGAGCTGCCGGAAGTCCGCAGGTGATCACGCTTTCGGGTATGGGAGTAGCTCCGACGACGGCGCTGGAAATCGGTCCCACCGCCATCGCATTCCCGCCGCAGGTGATTACCACGCAAAGTCCTGTCAGCCCTTACGTGCTGCTTACCAATACCGGCACGTCACCTGTCACCATCAACTCCATTGCGTTGAGCGGGGCCAACGCCGCAGACTTTGCCCTCAGCGATGGTTGCCCCTTGTCACCAAGCACGCTGCAGCAAGGGCCGATCAGTAACACCTGCCAGGTATATGTGTCGTTCACGCCCGCGGCAGCAGGCGCGCGCACGGCTACTCTCACCGTGACCGACAGCGCGGGCAGTCCTACCGCGATTACTCTCACCGGAACCGGAGTTGCCGAAACCAAGCTGTTGACGGTTTCGCCCACCACACTGGTCTTTGGGCCTCAAGTCACCGGAACCACAAGCGCGCAGCAAACCATCACCGTTACGAACACAGGCAACTTTGCCGTGACGTTCACCAATGTCACGATCACCACCAACTATGCGCTTTCTAACAGCTGCACTGGCCAACTGGCCCCGAATACCTCTTGCACGATTGGTGTAACGTTCACTCCGACCGGCACGGGTGCGAAGGCTGGCACTGTAACCATTACCGACAACGCTACCCCGGCATCGCAGAAAGTAACCTTGTCGGGCACGGGGATTGCGACCACTTCGGATATTCAGATTTCCCAAACCGCGGTGATTTTCGATGCACAGGCAGTGAGCACGGCAAGCCCCTCTCAGATTGTCTATTACTACAACCAGGGAAACACCACCGTAACTCTCAACACCATCGCGCTAGGTGGAACGAATCCAGGAGACTTCTCTACTACCGGCAGTGGCTGCACGGCGGGCGGGCAGGTTGGCGCCCTGTCTTACTGCACCATCAGATTCACATTCACGCCCGCTGCCGCGGGAGCGCGCTCTGCAACCTTGACGATCACAGACACCGACCCGGGTAGTCCTCGCACCATTACTCTCTCCGGTACTGGGATCAGCAGTAGCGTCCCGGAGGTGAACTTGAATCCGGCCAGCCTGACGTTTGCCTCGGAAGCGGAAGGCACAACCAGTGCCGCGCAAAACATCAATCTCACCAACAATGGCACGGGAAATCTCACGATCTCGAGCATCGTGATCGCGGGTGCGGACCCCAGCGACTACAAACAAACCAACAACTGCCCGACCACCCCGGCCACTCTCGCGGCTGGTTTCAGTTGCAATGTCGCTGTAACGTTCTCACCAGTTGCAACCGGGACCCGTACGGCGACCGTGACCGTCACAGATAGCGCGACCGGAAGTCCGCACTCGGTGAGCCTCACTGGCACGGGCAAGGCAGGCGCCTTGCCCGTGGTAACGCTGACCCCACCGAGTCTGGCGTTCGCGAACGTGCCGCTGAATACTCTCAGTAAACAGACGGTAACCGTGAAGAATACTGGCACTGCGGCCTTGACCTTTACGAACATCACGATCACGGGTACGGTCTCATCGGATTTCTCGGAAACCAACACCTGCACCGGGAGCATCGCGGCGAGCGGGACCTGCGTCATCACCGTGAACTTTACGCCGTCCACACTCGAGGATCAGACGGCGACGGTCACGCTCACCGACAACGCTGCCAACAGCCCGCAGACGGTACCGATCACGGGAAATGGAGCTTTAGCCGCGGTATACCTCTCACCGTCGTCGTTGACGTTCCCCAGCCAGGCGGAGAACACCACCAGCGCGGCGCAAACAATTACTGTCGAAAACTACGGCAACGCGACCTTGACGATCAGCAGTGTCACGACCTTCGGTCCATTCATCGTCTCGGCCAACACCTGCGGCACGTCGCTTACCGCGGGAGCGATATGTACGATCTCAGTCGAATTCGCCCCCAAGTCGACGGGGGCATTCACTGGTGCGCTGATTCTGACCGACAACGCCGGAGACAGCCCTCAGACGGTTGATTTGAGCGGCACGGGTACAACATAGAAACCCACAACGTAGAAATCGATGACGACGAGGTGCGGGGCTGCAACGCTCTGCATCTCGTCTCATCGTTGGAGATGTCTTGGGCAGAGATCTTTGTTTCGAATTGACCCTTTTCGCAGCGTTTCCTACAATCCCTGTGCTGTCCACGACTTCTTCCGGGGTTACACTCATGCGCTTGATTTCCTTGAGGACACTTGTGCTGCACTGCGTCTGGCTAACAACGACGCTAGCGTTGGCATCCGCGGCTGCGTTCGGGCAATCCGATGGCGCGGCCCATCACGACGTTGTCATCAAAAACGCCATTGTAATGACTGTGACGCATGGCAACGTCACGAACGGCTCGGTCTACATTAGGGATGGCAAGATCGCCGCAGTCGGCGAAACCGTGAACGCGCCCGCCAGCGCCACCGTTATCGATGCTGCAGGAAAATACCTGACTCCGGGCATCGTCGATTCGCACTCGCACATTGCGCTCGACGACGACGTGAACGAAGCCACCAGCCCCATCACGCCGCACATGATGATGAAAGACGCCTTCGACTACCAGGACAAGGCGATCTATCGCGCACTGGCCGGAGGAGTGACCACATCTCTGTTGCTGCATGGCTCGGCCAACATGATCGGCGGGCAGGCGGTCGTGATCAAGCATAAGTACGGCGCGCCGCGCGACGAAATGCTGTTTCCCAACGCGCCGCGCTCGATCAAGTTCGCTAGCGGCGAGAATCCGAAGCGCGTCTACGGCAGCCGCGACCAGTTGCCTTCCACCCGCATGGGAAATTTTGCGGTCCAGCGCCAAGCCCTGGTCGAGGCGCAGGACTACATGCGCGAATGGGACAGCTACAACGAGAAGGTCAAGCGCGGCGATAAGGATGCGTCACCGCCCAAGCGTGACCTGAAACTCGAAGCTCTCGCCGACGTGCTGCGCGGCAAAATCATGGTGCAGATTCACATTTACCGCTCTGACGAAATGCTGACGGAAATCGCGATGGCCAAAGAGTTCGGCTACAAGATTCGCGCCTTCCATCATGCCCTCGAAGCCTACAAAGTCGCGGACCAACTTGCGGAAAACAATATCGCGATAGCCACGTTCGCGGACTGGTGGGGTTACAAGCAGGAGGCTTGGGACGCGATTCCGTGGAACGCCACCATGTCCATGCGCAAGGGCGTGCGGGTCGCCATAAAAAGCGACTCTGAAGATTACACCCGCCGTCTCAATCAGGAAGCCGCCAAAGCCATTCGTTACGGCGGCGCCACCGAAGACGAAGCTTTGAAGATGATCACGCTGAATCCGGCATGGATCGTCGGCGTGGACGATCGTGTGGGTTCGATTGATGTGGGCAAAGATGCCGACCTGGTGATCTGGGATGGATATCCGCTGTCGAGTTACGGTGTGCCGGAGAAAGTTCTGATCGACGGCGACGTTTACTTCGACCGCTCGCAACCCGGACTCGGGACCACGCATTACAAGGAGGGCGAATGATGCGGCCGTCAGCGATTAGCTATCAGCTTTCATCGAGATGCAGATTCCTCGCTCTGCTCGGAATGACGACCCTTTTTGTGACGGGATCGGCGGTTGCGCAGGACAAGCCCGTGCAGGACAAGGCAATCGTTCTTCGCGGCGGCAAGTTGCTGACTGTGACGCATGGAGTGATTGAGAACGGTGCGATTGTTATGCAGGACGGCAAGATTGCCGCCATCGGCCCGGCAAGTTCCGTCAATGTTCCCAGCGGCGCACAGGTTATTGATGTGACTGGCATGACTATTTACCCAGGCCTAATCGATTCGGAGACGCAGCTGGGCCTCACGGAAATCTCTGGGGAAGAGATGACCAACGATCTCGTCGAAATGAGCGACGAGATCATGCCGCACATGCACACAGCCGAGGCATTCCACGCAGAGTCGGCGCTGATCCCAGTGGCGCGCATGAATGGGGTCACCAACGCCGTCGTTGCTCCCGAAAGCGGGGACACGCTGCCAGGCCAGGATTCTTTCATTCAACTGGCTGGGGCCAATGCCACCGAAATGCTGCTGATTCGCGATAACGCCATGCCGCTGAACTTTACCGGTGATCAGCGCCGTAACAAAGGCGGTTTCGGAGCGCGTAAGTTCCCCTCGACACGTATGGGCCTGGCAGCGCAACTGCGGCAAGCTTTCCTCGATGCCCAAGATTACAAAATGAAGTGGACGGATTACGAACGAAAGAAAGCCGACGCCGCACAGAACAAAGACAAAGACAAGAAATCCGGGGCGCTCCCTCCCAAGCGCGATCTGAAGTTGGAGGCTCTGCTCCCGTATCTCGACGGTAAGAAAACAATCGTGCTGGCCGCCGAAGGCCCCAGCGATCTGCAAACGGCCGTGAGCCTGGCCAACGAGTTCAAGCTGAAGTTCGTGCTCAACCACATCAGCCATTCGCAGCCTGTGCTCGACTACGTGGCTAGTCTGAAAGTGCCGGTGATCGTCGGGCCCATCTACGAAGCGCCGAAAGAAGATGAGCGCTACGATGCCGTCTACAGCCTTCCGGCGCAGCTCTACAAGCGGGGCGTTAAGATCGTTTTCGCGTCGTACTCGGCGCATAACGTGCGCAACCTGCCCGATCAGGCAGGATTCGCAACCGCCTTTGGCCTGCCTTATGAGGAAGCGCTCAAGGCGATCACCATCAACGCTGCTGAAGTATGGGGCGTCGCCGACCAACTCGGTTCCCTCGATGTCGGTAAAACCGCGAACGTCGTGGTTGCGAACGGCGACCCGCTGGATGTTAAGACTGACGTGAAGCAGGTCTTCATTGCCGGACGCGAGGTTCCGATGACCAATCGGCAGGTCCGCTTGCGAGACGAGTATTCCAAGAAATGACGGACGCGTAGATTGAATCTGCGCGTCAAGTAATTTTAACCAATGCTGTGTAGAATCCCGGCTCTCCGCTTTTCGTAAGCGGGCAGCCGGTTTCTTGTATCGGAGCTGTGGCATGCCGGAAACGTGACCTTGTTTTGCACAGACCCACCGGGCTTGCATCTTGACAAGTCCACAAACGCTGAACATAATCCCTCACAGTTTTGGAAACACCTACCTCTACCCTGTTGCCCTGAACATCATTGCGGTACCGGCTTTTTGCGTAAGCACTCGGGCCCCTTTCTGGAACCGGTTCAATTCTTGCGAAGAACAGTCTTGCGCGCTGCGTAGAACTCGAAGACGCGGCGCGGGTACTGTTGCGAGAGGAATTGACAACACTCCCGCCGAGCTTCGGATGTGCGGAGTGTCCCCGATGTTCAATGGCAGCGTAACCGCAGGAAACGTCCCATCGGACGGCCTGCAAGGAGGAATCCATGCTACGGAAAGTGCAAATGCTTGGGATGGTGATGGCAGTGCTCGTCCTGATGCACGCGCCGTTGTCTGCGAGCAGTGTCGCGGTGGGGACCTGTGAGCCGGCCCTGCCGCATTTCAGTACGATCCAGGCAGCCATCAACGCCTCGGCCAAAGGAGGCACAGTACTGGTTTGCCCTGGAGTGTACCCAGAACAATTACAGGTATATAACCCACTGACGCTCAGAGGAATGGACAGCGGCGGGTCGAACCTGGTGCTGATTACCATGCCACCCGGGGGAATCGGGAACCAGATTTATGTTCAAGCCACAGGTGTCAACATCAGTGATTTGACCATCGACGGGAGCAATAACGGAGTCACGCTCTGCGGGCAGGGACCAACGGGAATCTACTATTGGCTGTCATCTGGCACGATCAACCATGTGACAGTTCGGAATCATTCTGCGAGCGTACCGATCGCAGAATGTAATTCCGGGGACGGAATCTTTGTGGGGACCGATAACAGCGGTGCTTCCAACGTGACAATCGAATTCAGCTCGATCCATGGGTTTCAGGCAAACGGCATTGAAGTAAACGGCCGGGGAGCGAGTGCGACCATCAAGAACAATACGATCGGCGGTAACGTGCCCGGACCTGCGAGCAACGGAATCGCGGTTTGGCTGGGAGGCACCGGGACCATCACGAGCAATTCCATCATCAACGTGCTGGAGCCCATCGCCTATCCCAACCTTGGCGGTGCCGGGTACGGGATCATCGTGGAGTGCTCCCAGGGAGTGACGGCCTCCAGCAACACGATCGGAGATACCCAGGCCGGCATTGTTGTGTCGTCGGCCAGCAACTGCCCCTCGCTAGGGTACGGCAATGGCGATGGCAATACGTTCTCCCACAACGTCATATCCCAGACCCACATTTTCGATGCGGTCTATGTTTGCGGCAACTTCAATCTGGTGACAAGCAACACCATCAACAGTACGTCGGAAGCGGCCGTCCGTTTCGACGATTCATGTAATTCAGGAGTCAGCGGATTCAACAACACCTTTACCAGCAACACGGTGAACGAAGCCTGCGCCACAAGTCTGATCGATCCGGCCGTGGCAGGCACCAACACGATCGGTTCCAACAGCGCCTATAACGTAAGTTTCGATCAGTTATCGGGAACGGTTCTGGGGGCTGGGTTTTGTAGCGCTGCCGGTGCTCCGGCCATTGTGAAGAAACAGCCTTTCACTAGCGGGGCATCTTCCACCATGGCACAACGGCCATTGCCAGTAAATCGGTAATCGCGTACGCAATGGCTTCATTGAACCGGCCGCTTCCGCGGCCGGTCTTTTCCGTTGCGGCTTCGTCCGTCGAGAAATCAATACTGGCCGTCACTTCTAGCAGCAACCCATCTTCACGTCTCCGCTCGTAGTGAGAGGAGGGCCGAAAGCTTCCTGAGGTGCGGGAGCACCGTTCAGAGCCGCGATCCAGCGTCGCACCGCGCTGAACACAACCAGAACCACGCCCACAACAAAAATGGTGATCAAGACCGTATCCAGATAGCCGGTAAATACCTGACCGGGCTGCCGGGTCAATGGCCAGAAGATGTTCTTGATCGACAGCACGCCTGCTGTGAGCGTTGTGGCGCCAACGAAGCACATTGGAACCGCAGTGATCCAGGCATATTTCTGCTTGCCCATATTGATGAGGAAGGTAGTCGTCACGGCGAGCGCGATGGTCGCCAACAACTGGTTTCCGGTTCCGAACATCGGCCAGATCGTGGAAATATTTCCGGTGTAGATCAAGTAACCCCAGCCCAGAACGACGAAGAAGCTGGTAAGCACATTTCCGGGCAGCCAGGCACTGTTGCCGAACGGCTTATAAGCTTTGCTCATAAGTTCCTGCAGAACGTAGCGGGCCACGCGGGTTCCCGCATCCACCGTAGTCAGGATGAACAGGGCTTCAAACATGATGGCGTAGTGATACCAGTACCCCATCAGACGGTCCATGCCGGGGAGACCGCGAAAAATTTGTGCCATGCCGATCGCCAGCGAAACCGCTCCTCCGGTCCGCCCTGCCAGTTTCTCACCAACTTCGCGGGAAAACATGTCCAGATTGACTGTCGTCAGGCCGAGATGGCTGAAGACCTGGGGCATGGTGTTGATGGCGAAGTAGTCGCCCGGATATAGAGAGCATGCGGCAATCAGGGCCAGCACGCCGACCAGCGATTCACACAGCATGGCTCCGTATCCGATGAAGCGCGCGTCGGTTTCCTTGTCTAGCATTTTGGGTGTGGTGCCGGAGGAGACCAGCGAGTGAAAACCCGAGATCGCGCCGCAGGCGATGGTCACGAAGAGAAACGGAAAGAGACTTCCCTTGATGATCGGTCCGCCGCCATGAACGAACCGGGTGAAGTTCGGGAATTGAAGGTTCGGGCGAACCACGAAGACGCCCACGACCAGCACGGCGATCGTGCCCAACTTGACGTACGTCGACAGGTAGTCCCGTGGCGCCAGCAAGAGCCAGACTGGCAGCACCGAAGCGACCAGACCGTACGCGGCAATGAGGACGGTGATCTGATGAGGCGTGAACGTCAGCGCTTCTGCAAACCTAGTCTGAGCGACCCAGTGCCCCGCAATTACGCAGCCTATTAGAAAGACGACGCCAAAGATGCTGGGGCCGTTCACGATAATTTTTCCGGGCTGGCTCTTGAACATCCACAGCCCCATCACGATGGCGATCGGGATGGTCATGCCGATCGTGAAAACTCCCCACGGGCTGTTGGAGAGCGCATTGACCACTACGATACCGAGGCCGGCCAGCGACACGATAAGAATGAAGAGCACGGCGATCATGGCCACGATGCCGGCGAAGGGACTGATTTCGGTGCGGGCAATATCCGCCAGCGAACGGCCGCGATGACGCACTGAGGCCACCAGTACGGTGAAGTCCTGTACGCATCCGGCCAACACAGCGCCGATCAGCAGCCAGAGGAAACCCGGCGCGAATCCGAACTGCGCCGCCAGAGTCGGCCCCACCAACGGTCCGGCGCCGGCAATGGCGGCGAAGTGATGTCCGAAGAGCACCCACTTTGGCGAGGCTACGTAGTTGTGTCCGTCGGCGTAAGTGTGTGCCGGAGTCGTGCGGCGATCGTCCAGTGCCAGAGCCTTTGCCGCAATGAAGGCGCTGTAGTAGCGGTAGGCGAGAGCGTAAACGCACAGCGCGCCTAACAGGATCGGGAAAGTGTTCATGAATCGCTCACAGAACTATTGCGTTACTTCGGAAGCAGCGTAGCGCCATCTGCCTCGCGCAGGTATTGTGACAGTAGCGCGCCGAGATCTTCGCAATGCGTCGTGAGCATCCCGACGTGATTTCCGGGTGTCGTCTCAAGCGCGAAGTCCTTTACCAGATTTCCCCACACAGCAGCCGGATTGCTGGGGAAATAGCTCAGAATCTCAGCTCTGACAAAATTGACCTTCCCGTTGTAGAACCGCGGCCGGTATCCTCTCGACGCCGCGAAATCTGCGTCCTTCATCCTCTGCCCCAGGTGGGCTATCGATGGGCTCTGCAAATATCGTTGAATTTTGTCAGTGCGATCGGAGCTCTGCGATCGATTTTCGCCCAAAGTCCGTGCGATCCTGTTCTCGACGCGGCGTTTGGTTTGCCGAAGAGACAAGAGTATGCTCTGGACCATCGACAAATATCTTTTGTCAGGATAACTATCCAACAATGTGAGCAGGGCAATCTTTTCCCCGCGAGTTGACAGGCGTTGGGCCATTTCCAGCGTCACCAGGCCGCCCAGGGAATAGCCAATAAGAAAGTACGGCCCGTGCGGCTGTACTGGCTGGATTGCATCCAGATAATACTGCGCCCTCTCTTTAATCGAGGTGAGGGGTTCATCGATGCCGTCGATTCCGCGGACCTGCATGCCGTAAATCGGATGACGGGATTTTATCTTCCCCACGAGGTCGGCCAGGCCGAGCACATCTCCACCCAAGCCATGCGTGATGAACACAGGTGGATTTTCTGACCCAGCTTTCAGCAGCAGTAGCGGCGGAATCCGTGGAGGTGCAGGGTGTTCCAGCAAGTCGGCCAGCGTCTCGATGGTCGGCGCGGCGCAGATCATGACGGCCGGAAAATCTCGGCCGAACTCTTCTGCGATCTCTGCGAACAATCGAGTAGCAGATGATGGAGTGCCACCGAGATCAAAGAAATTGTCGGTTACGCGGATGGAAGTCCGCTGCAGCGCACGCTCCCAGATCGGAAGGAGAATCTCCTTCATCGAGTACCTCGGTTTGTGATTCACGCTGCTCATAGGATGAGCTCAGACGCGCGGACTCTGGGCAAGATGTATTTTATGGGATGGCCTGCTTCATTTTTGTTCGCACGCTCGACGAATATAATCAGTCAGTAGAGCCGCGAGATGTTCGAACCTGGACGTGACTATATCCAGATGGTCCCCAGACACGGTCTCGACTTCAAACTCCTCCGCCAGTTTGCCCCAGATTGGAGTTGGATGATCAGGAAAATACGATCCCGACTGGGCTCTCACGAAGTCTATCTTGCCGCGATAGAACCGGGGGCGATAACTTCCGTAAGCCCGATATGCACTATCGCGCACGCGCAGAGTCGTGTGCGCATACGATAGACGAGACTCTTCGGAAGCCACCCCATCGTGGTTGCGAACTCCGGCCATTCGCAATCGATGTTCAATCCCTTTCATAAAATAGGCGAACGCACCACGGGCGGGCCGGCTCGCCATTTCGGAGATATGACGCCACACTCGGCGCGCCATAAGCCGGAGACGCGGACCCGGCGTCAGGTAACGTGGGTGCGGGTAGGCATCGATCAGGACCAGCAGTGCGACGGGCTTCCCGGCATCAGCCAGTCGCTGCGCCATTTCCAGGGTGATCAGGCCTCCGAACGAGTAACCGATGAGTAGGTATGGGCCTACGGGTTGGAACTTGGCAAGCGCCTCGAGATAGTACGCCGCCATCTCTTCGATGCGTTCGAATGGTTCCTCCAATCCATCCACGCCTTTAGCCTGAAACCCGTAAATTGCATGCTCGGTGCGAATGTTGTTGGCGAGTTCCACGAATCTCGCGCGGCCATCCAGGCCATGGGCAATGAAAACCGGAGTTTTCTCGGAGCCGGCCTTCAACTTTACGATCGGCGGAAACTCCGGAGGGGTAGGCTGTTCCAACAGCCCTGCCAGCGCCGCGATGGTGGTCGCGTGAGCGATCGTCGCGGTCGGAAGTTGCCGGTTGAAAACTCTAGCGATCTCGATGAAGAGGTTGTCAGCCAGCCGGTCGTTTCCGCCGAGATCGTGAAACTCATCGTCGGGACCGATGTTGGTCCGTTGCAACACGCGCTGCCAAATCTCAGTCAGAGCCTCGACAGTTGTGGCGCACCGAGTGTGGGATTCGAGATTAAGCAAGGTGTCTTCCGTTATAAAGCGCGTTAGGAACGCGAGTCAGGAATGCGCGAACGCCCAGTAGAGCTCGCGAGCCTTCGTGTAGAGCGGGCCAAACGGAAGCGCGCGGTCACCGATCCGCGTTACCGGAACCACCTTCGAGTAGTTTCCCGTGGAAAAAATCTCGTCCGCTTCTTCGAAGTCGTGATAGGTGAGAGTCTTTTCGATCACGGTCACTCCTGCCTGCCGCAGTAGTCCGATGACCCTCTGCCGCGTGATGCCAGCCAGAAAGGTTCCGTTCGCGATCGGCGTAAATACCGTGCCATCTTTGGCCATAAAGACGTTGGAAGTGGCGAGTTCGGCGACGTTCCCTACCATGTCCAGGACAATAGCGTTGTCGAAGCCCCGCGAATGGGCCTCGAAAAGAGCACGGGAATTGTTGGGATAAAGGCATCCCGCCTTGGCATCGACGGGCATAGTCTCCAGGGTCGGCCGGCGAAACGGAGACAGCGTGAGCGAGAAGCCTTTGGGCGGACGCATCGGCGCTTCATAGACGCACAGACACCACCGGGTCGATTCGGGATCGTGATTCTGCACCCAGCGTCCTTCTTGTTCTCCCCAATACATCGGCCGAATATAAAGTGCCGCATCTTTATCGAAGCGCGCGATTCCTTCCCGCGCCAGCCGCACCCACTCTTCGGTCGGCACCACCGGCTTGAGAAATAGTTTTCGAGCCGAATCGTTGACCCGCGCGCAATGGAGCTCCAGATCAGGGGTCACGCCCTCAAAGTAGCGGGCGCCATCGAATACGATGGAACAAAGCCAGGCGGCATGTGTCCGCGGACCCATGATCGGCACGTTACCTTCGTGCCACTCTCCTTCAAAATAGGTCCAGGTCTTGGACCAGCCCGTTCCAAGCGCCATTTACGCCTCCGCGTCATGATCGTACGTTTCCAGATTTAGGCCGTCAATAACACGTGCGGGCCATATCCGGAGCTTTATTTCGCCCGCGGCGTATAGCCGAAAATGGATTTTAGCTCGAGAAATTCCGCCAGCCCGGCCTCGCCCCATTCCCGCCCGTTGCCCGATTGCTTGTAACCGCCGAAGCACCCTCCGAAGTCGACCCTCGCATTGTTGATATGCACGTTGCCCGAGCGAATCCGCTTCGCCACGCGGCGAGCGCGTTCTACGTCTGCCGAACTCACAAATCCAGACAGGCCGTAGGGCGTGTCATTGGCGATTCTCACCGCGTCTTCTTCGTCCTCGTAGGGGATCATGCACAGCACGGGGCCGAAAATTTCTTCGCGCGCGATCGTCATGTCGTTGCGAACGTCGGCGAACACAGTCGGTCTCACGAAGTAACCTTTGCTCAACTCTTCGGGGCGATCCGGCCCTCCGGCAATCACCCGCGCGCCTTCCGCAATGCCCACATGAATTAGGCGCTGCACTTTGTCGAACTGGGCCTGGCTCGCGAGTGGACCAATGTTGGTGGCGTCTGCGAGCGGATCGCCAACATTGGTGGCTTCAGCGGTTTTCTTCGCCGCCGCCGCCGCTTGCGCCATCTTGGATCGGGGAACGAGCATTCGTGTGGGTGCGTTACAGGACTGTCCGCTGTTGCGGAAGCACGCTTGCGCGCCCTCTTTGACGGCACTGTCGAGATCGGCGTCATCCAAAATGATGTGCGCGGATTTGCCGCCAAGTTCCTGCGTGACCCGCTTCACCGTAGGAGCGGCTGCCAGCGCCACGGCCACGCCGGCGCGCGTCGAGCCTGTAAATGAGACCATCGCCACGTCAGGATGCGTGGCAATTGCGGCTCCGACCGTCGGCCCATCGCCATTTACCAGATTGAACACGCCGGGCGGAACGCCCGCTTCCTCGAGAATCTGCGCAAACAGATATGCTGACAGTGGCGCCATCTCGCTTGGCTTCAGCACAACGGTGCAGCCGGCCGCGAGCGCGGGGGCAACCTTCGCGGCGATCTGATTCATGGGCCAGTTCCACGGGGTGATCAGGCCACAGACCCCGATCGGCTCTTTTCGCATGAGCGTCGAGCCTTTGAGTTCCTCGAACTGAAAATGTTCGAGTACCTTGACGATCTCTAGCAGGTGCCCTGACCCGGCCGCAGCTTGCGCTGCTCGCGCCAGCGACAGCGGACATCCCATTTCCCGCGAAATCGTCTGCGCCATCTCCTCAGACTTCGCTTTGTAGACCTCGATGATCCGTTGCAACAGCGCCACGCGCTCCGCGACAGTAGTCTGCGAGTAGGAATCGAATGCCCTCTTAGCCGCGGCTACCGCTTTGTCAACGTCCGCAGGCCTCCCCAGCGAGATGGTCGCGAGGGGCTCTTCGGTCGCCGGATTGGTGACCTGCCAATCCCGGCCTTCATTCGGATTTACCCACTTCCCATCGATATAAAACTTACGGCAGTCCCGCATGTTTAAATCTCCAATCGGAGCTCAGTCGAGCGAAAAACGGCCTTCTAGTCTCATGTTACCGCGGGTTGCCCGGAACGTCCGCACCTTGCCGAAACCAATGGGATCCCACAGTGTAGGCGTGTTACCGTGAGCGGGAGACATATTTTGGTCACCCAACTCTTGGCTACCCCACCGAATCCAGATTCGATTTTCAAATCGTCGTCGCCTTTGATCTTCTCAGCTCTCGGCGCAATTTCCATCGTCATCTGGTGGGGACCTCTGGCCTCTTTGTTCTCCTTGGCCTGGCGCGACGAACATTACACACACACACTCCTGATCCTGCCCATGAGTGCGGCCTTGGTCTTCATAGAGTGGAAACCGCCCGCAGGCCGCTCTAGGTTGAGCGCGGCCGCAGGGTCTGCTGTGCTGCTCATCGCAGTGCTGATGAAGGCCAGTATCGGATCGACCGGGGTTTCCGCCGACGTGCGACTTTCCCTGAACATACTGGCATTCGTCGCATGGTGGATGGGCGCATTTATTCTGTGCTTTGGCAGCAGCGCGTTCCGGCGTGCGCTCTTTCCTCTTTGCTTCCTCCTCTGGATGGTTCCGTTCCCTCAGTTTGTTCTGGATCCGCTGGTAAGTCTCCTGCAACAAGGCTCGGTTGCATCGGCTCATTTGTTTTTCGCCGTCTTCGGCATTCCGGTTGAGCAGACGGGAACGCTGGTGCACATTCCGGAATTGACTCTAGAGGTTGCTCCCGAGTGCAGTAGTATCCGTTCAAGCATGATGCTGGTGGTCACTACGATGTTTGTTTCGCAACTGCTGCTGGTTTCCCTTTGGCGAAAGGCCGTGGCGGTGGCTGCCGCAATCCCGCTTTCCGTGCTCAAGAATGGCCTGCGAATTTTTTCGCTTGGAGTGCTGGCCACGAAAGTCGACCCCGGTTTCCTGACCGGCAGATTCCACCGGCAGGGTGGAATCATTTTTCTACTGATCGCACTGGTCGGGGTCTTCCTGTTGCTTTGGATCCTGCGCCGCGGCGAAAGCGAGGCCGCGAATTCCTCGTCAACTCGACCGACTGAACGAATCTGAATGAACGAATCTTAATGACCCTATCGATTCGCCATGCCAAACGTGACTGCGGCGGCCGAGCTCCCGATGTTCAACATGGAAACCGCTCGCTCCATTTTGTGATGTCCGGTCTTATGGAAGAAGTAGCTCAGCCCCATCACTCCCATCGTCTCTCCCGCAAAATTCATGGCTAATCCGGCTGAGCTATGGCCGAACATCCCAACGACAGGATTCAGTTCACGCCCGCCGGCCCGGAGATTGTCGCGGGTCACGACGAAATCGGCGGCGCTGAAGGCCGCAGAAGTGGCGAAGAGAAAGCTGTTTTGGCGATCCCAAAATCGATGGTCGCCCGGAGCTTCTGGCACTGTCGAGGCTTGCGTCGACTTGACCACTAATGCTGGGGGTGGCTCCATCGAGCGGGGAGGAAGCAGCGCCAATGACACTTGTTGCGCCATTCCTGGTCGACACAACCCAAGAACCGCCAGCAGGATGGCCGTTTTCGGCCTCAGAAGTGAACAAAACCAGTTCATAGAGATGACCTTAGTAGGGCCTCGGTACTGGCCACTGGTACTAGTACTACCGCAGACGAGGTCTGGCAGGAATGGCCCTTACGTGCTACTAAGGCATTTAGAATGATTACTTTGTGAATATCGAAGGTTGCCGAGGTGACTCAGCGCTGACGACGTTGGCGCTAAGTTGTTTGATTCGCTGGTTTTACTGACCGCAGGGGCTCGGAGAGTGCTCCAGAGCTCACGCCTGGTCTTTGCACGAAGGGAAGGTGGGAGGCAGGAAGTCCCTTCGAAGACCTATATCGTACTAGATCGAAAAGAGGGGCCGAGTGCGGGTATTGGGGCGGCCGACGGAAGGGCGCGCCGGCAGCACCTTACGACGGTCGCCCAACCCCATTTCGAGCCCTACGGGACAGCAACCTGCACCGGGGTGGAAAGGCTACTTTCAACCCCGCTGGAGTTCACCGAGGTAGCAGCATAATAGTAGGTAGTGCTTGCGGTTACCGTGCTGTCGCTGTACGCCGTGTTGCTATCCAGAGCAGGATTGATCCTGGCAAAGGATCCGGTCGAAGTGGTACTGCGATAAACGTTATAGCCGGTCGCCCCCGAACTCGGATTCCATGAGAGATTAACGCTGTATGGGGTCGCCGTGCCGACGCCGGTAAGAGGTTCCTTCTGCGAGTTTGACGCCGTACTCGCAAAAGAGAGAGACCCGGATATCGTCCCGCTGTTCTGCGGCGTGAAGGCCACGTTGAACGACTTGCTGCTTCCCGATGCGATGGTCAAGGGGAACGAAGCTCCGGTCAGCACAAACTGGGAATTGTTGGTCGAATCGGAAGAAATGGTCACACTTCCGCCCGTGGCGCTCACGGTGATTGGCAACGTATCGGTCGTTCCCACCGGGACGCTGTTGTAGTTCAGCGATGCCGGGGATATTGATAATTGGCCCACCGCACTCGTAGTCGCGGTGCCGCTGATGGGTATGCTGACCGAGGGGCCGGAAACAAATAGGCTGCCCCCGTTCAGACCCGCTGATTGTGGGGCGTAATTGACGTTCAAGGCCACACTCTGTTGTCCGCCAAGTTTCAACGGAAACGTCACTCCGCTAATCGAGAACTCACTGCCGGAGATCTGTATGCCCGTGATCGTGACCGCCCAGTGCCGCGCGTTGGTCAGAACGAGGGGCAGGCTTGCGCTGCCTCCCACCGCGACTTGGCCGAACGACAGGGTCGACGGTGCGGCCGTTACCGCCTCGTTGTCGACACCGCCACCACCCACCTGCACCGACAGCGTAGGAGTGGAGGAACTGCCGGAGAACGCGATCATTCCTCCAGTCCATCCCGTCGTCGTAGGAGTAAAGCTTATGCTGACGTCAACGCTTTGGCCCGCAGGCACTACCAGCGGCAAAGTAAGATTCGGCGTTGCGAATACGGCGTCAGTGACGGAGACTTGGGACCACGTTACACTGGTCGCTCCGCCATTCGTTAACGTGAGCAGAAGGCTTTCGGTCTGACCGACGTCGACGCTGCCAAATCGCATGATCGACGGTGAGGCTGTTAGTTGTGGAGCCCCGGTACCGGCATTAGCTGGTGCTAATGCGAAAACCAGGATCGCGCTGATAATTGGTAGTTGGATGAGAAAGACGGAGAGAGGCCGGATGCTGGACTGGGGGAGTCGCATGCCACACAGTTTGCAAGATTCGCCGCCAGTAGGCTAGATTCCATGAGGGCATCAGGGCAGTGTTCAATGGGCCAGGTGGTTTTTGTGAGAAACATACAAGATTCAACGGTTTGTCGGGCACGTCCCGGCATGGTCGAAAGTAGCGAGCGAATCGTCCTTCAGACCGGCCGCCGGATGGCCTTTCGGAACCTATCCCAGGGGGTAGTTGTCGGGCAGACTTACCTTGTCGCCATGGATAGGCGACAACACAACCCATATGGGCCACCTCCCCGCTCGTTTGAATGCGCTGCTCGTCGTGCTCGCCCTCGCTACATTCGTGGGCTGCCAGGGTTTCAGTTCCGGCAAAACGAACATCAAAACGCAGCCTCCGGGGGTTCTGAGCTCCGTACCACCGAGCGTGGCTTTTGGCAATGTGCTACTTGGAACTACCCAAGCGCAGTCGGTCAGCCTGGCAAATACCGGAGGCTCGAGTCTCACCGTTTCGCAGCTCACGGTGACCGGTACGGGCTTCAGCACCACGGGGTTGGTTCTGCCCATGACCTTAGACGCCGGACAGGGCGTCACCTTTAGCGTCGTTTTCGGCCCCCAGTCGGCGGGCGATGTAACCGGGAATCTCGCCTTCGCCAACGACACGTCCAGCACTCCGCTGAATATCGCACTCACGGGCAGTGGTGTCTCATCCGGAGGCATTACCACGAGCCCGTCCAGCTTCAGTTTCGGAACTGTCCAGGATGGCACCAGCCAGAGCCAAAACGAGACCATCACGAACGGCAGCAACCAGAGCTTTACGATTTCGAAAGCCACTTTTTCGGGAACGGGTTACAGCACCACCGGACTCACCCTCCCGCTGACATTGGCTTCCAATCAGAGCGCGACGTTCTCGGTTGTGTTTACGCCGACCACTGCGGGGCCTGACAACGGCACCCTGGCGCTGACGATCAGCGGATCGGCCACGGCCATCGATTTCTCGCTTTCCGGAATTGGAGTGTCGCCGGGCACGCTCAGCCCAAGTCCTTCAAGCCTGACATTTACCAATGTCCAGGTTGGGCAGACTCAAAGTTTGACTGAGTCCGTGCAGAACACAGGCGGTCAGAACGTAAGCATTTCGCAGGTGAAGGCTTCCGGTACCGGCTTCAGCATTTCCGGAATCACGACGCCGGTGACTCTAACCCCGGGGCAGAGCACTTCGTTCAGCGTGACTTTCGCGCCGGCGTCCGCGGGCAGCGCGAGCGGAAGTGTTGCGGTTACTTCGAACGCCTCGAATCCATCACTGGGGGTCGGGCTCAGCGGTACTGCGGTCACGGCCGGAACGTTGACCGCGAATCCGACGAGTCTCACGTTTACCAACGTCACAGTTGACCAGACTCTAAGCCAGACTGAAACAGTGCAGAACACAGGCGGCGAGAGTGTAACCATCTCGCAGGTGAAGGCTTCCGGTACCGGCTTCAGCATTTCCGGAATCACGACACCGGTCACTCTAACCCCGGGGCAGAGCACTTCGTTCAGCGTGACTTTCGCTCCGCAGACTGCTGGGAGCGCCAGCGGGAGTGTCACGGTTACTTCGAACGCCTCGAATCCGTCGCTGAGCGTCGCTCTGAGCGGCACTGCAGCGACAGCTGGCGCCTTGGCCGGGAACCCGACCAGTTTCAGTTTCGGAAATGTGCAGGACGGAACCAGCCAGAGCCAGACGGAAACGTTGAAGAATACGGGCGGCGAAAATCTCACGATCACACAGGCGACCGTTTCAGGCGCCGGATTTAGTTACACGGGCCTGACTCTGCCGCTGACGCTCACCCCGAATCAGAGCACGACCTTCTCAATCAAGTTTGCGCCGACCGCGGCAGGAGCCGTCACGGGCACGCTCGCGCTAACGATCAGCGGATCGAGCCCGCTGAATCTCGCGCTGGCCGGAACCGGAGTCACGCCAGCCACGCTGACCGCGAATCCGACCAGTCTCACATTCACCAACGTCACAGTTGGGCAGACTCAAAGCCAAACTGAGACGGTGAAAAACACGGGCGGCGTGAATGCGACCATCTCGCAAGTCGCGGCTGCGGGCACGGGCTTCAGCATCTCGGGCATCACTACACCGGTTACCCTGACTCCGGGCCAGAGCGCATCGTTCAGCGTGACTTTCGCGCCGACGTCCGCAGGCAGCCCCAGTGGAAGCGTCACGATCACCTCGAACGCCTCGAATCCTTCTCTGAGCGTCGCGCTGAGCGGCACTGCCGCCACAGCTGGCGCGTTGACCGGAAACCCGACCAGCTTCAGTTTCGGAAATGTGCAGGACGGAACCAGCCAGAGCCAGACGGAAACGCTGAAGAATACGGGTGGCGAAAATCTCACGATCACACAGGCGACTGTTTCAGGAGCAGGATTTAGTTACACAGGCCTGACCCTGCCGCTGACGCTGACGCCGAATCAGAGCTCGACATTCGCGGTCAAGTTTGCTCCGACAACGCCAGGAGCCGTCACCGGGACGCTCGCGCTGACTATAAGTGGATCGAGTCCGTTCAATCTTGCGCTGTCCGGGACCGGAGTAACGCCGGCTACCCTGACAGCAAACCCAACAAGCTTTACATTCACCAATGTTACAGTCGGACAGAGCCAAAGCCAGACTGAGACCGTGAAGAATACAGGTGGCGTGAATGCGTCCATCTCGCAAGTCACGGTTGCCGGTACCGGCTTCAGCATCTCCGGAATCACGACGCCCCTGACTTTGACTCCGGGCCAAAGCACTACATTCAGTGTGACCTTCGCGCCGACGTCCGCGGGTAGTTCAAGTGGAAGCGTCATGATCGACTCCAACGCTACGGATCCCGCCCTGAGCGTAGCGCTCAACGGTACTGCGGTTGCGCAAAGTCAAGGCACACTAACCGTGAGCGCTGTGAACGTTGGGAGTGTGATAGTAGGGACGAGCGGAACGCAGATTGGAACGCTGAGTGCGACCGGTGCGAATGTCTCGGTAACCTCAGTGAGCCTGGGTGGTAGCAACCCCAGCGAGTTTTCGATCACCGGGCTTACGTTCCCGGTCACGGTTACCACCACATTGCCGATCACGTTTACGGTGAAGTTCACGCCGGGTTCGACGGGAGCGGCATCGGCATCGGCTTCATTCGTCAGTACGGCCACCAACACGCCAACTGCAGGAGTCGTCAGCGGTACCGGTACCCCGGCCCCCGTTCACTCTGTCAGCCTGTCGTGGACGGCCAGCACGACCTCGGGCATTACCAGCTACAACGTATATCGCGCCGTCTTCGCGTCGAATGTTTGCGGCTCCTACGCCAACGTCGGAACCACGGCGAGCTCCATCACCACATTTACCGACAATGGTCCGCTCACCGACGGCACGACCTACTGTTACGCGACCACGGGTGTGGACGCGAACGGCGAGAGCGCATACTCCAACATCGTCCAAGCCGCGATTCCTGCTCCGTAAGCCTGGCGTCGCAGAGCGGTCTAGCGAAATGGCCGCCCTTTGACGATGCCCTGGCCTTCGCGAATGGTGACCAGTTGGTCGGCGGCAAGATCTGTGTAGGTCTCGGTTGTCCCCGCCGGCCAGTGAACCTCCACGCTTGCTTTGGATGCGTTCCCCAAGCCGAAGTGCAGGCGCGGGTCATTCGCCGAAAGAAAGCTCGACTGGCTGGTCACGCATTGCGCCTGTACCTTCCCGGCGTACCGCATCAGCACCCGCGCCCCAATCGCGCTGCGATTGCTCTTCGTTCCCTCCAGCTGCACTTTGATCCAATGATTGCTGGCGGGAGCGTCGTTGCGCAGCAGGGTGGGCGGCTCGTTGCGGTTCATGATGAGGATGTCGAGGTCGCCGTCGTTGTCGAAGTCGCCGAAGGCGCATCCCCGGCTCACGTGGCGTGACGCGACGGCCGGGCCGGCTTCATCGCCGAGTTCGACGAAGGTTCCGTTGCCCTGATTGCGAAAAACGAGACGCGGATTCTTCGCCGGATATTTGGCATAGACCTTCTCGAGCTCCGGAGCAACGGTTCCGGCGACAATGAAAATGTCAGGGTAGCCGTCGTTGTCTAGATCGACCAGTCCTGTGCCCCAACTGGTGAAGCGGCGCTCGCCGGCGATCCCGGCGCGAGCTGCACAGTCCTCGAATTCTCCCTTGCCGTTGTTGTGGTAGAGTCCGGTGGGTTGGTTGACGAAATGCGTCTTGACAATGTCGATGTGGCCATCGAGATCGTAATCGCCAATGCCGACTCCCATGCCGGCCATGGGTTGCCCCTCGCTACTGAGCGCAATGCCGCGCAGCAATGCCTCTTCGCGAAATGTGCCGTCGCGGTTGTTCATGAGAAGCAGGCTGGGCGTGGCGTCACAGGCGACGAAAATATCCTGCCAGCCATCCTCGTCGGCATCAAATCCAACTGCGGTAAATCCATACGATCCACGCAACGCGGCCACGCCCGACTCCTTGGAAACATCCGTAAACGTTCCATCCCCGTTGTTGCGGTAAAGCGAGTGATAGGGCATCGGAAGGCCGCCAGGGCCACAGTTTGTGGCAACGCCCTCAAAATTGCAGTTGGGGATCTGCAGCGACGGCTTGGGAGCAGTCGCCAGATCGATGTCTACGTAGTTGGAAACAAACAGGTCGAGAAATCCGTCGCGGTTGTAATCGACAAAAGTGCAGCCCGAACCGAAACGGTTGCTGTGGGGGTCGTGTAGTCCGGCTTTGCCGGTTACGTCGGTGAAGGTGCCGTCGCCATTGTTACGGTAGAGCCGGCTTTGCCCGTAATAGGTTAGAAACAGATCTTCGAAGCCGTCGTTGTTGTAGTCGCCGATACACACACCCTGAGCCCAGCCGGCGTCGGTGAGCCCCGCTTTGGCAGTGACGTCGGTGAACGTGCCGTCGCGATTGTTGTGGTAGAGCCGATTGCTGGCGCCCGGCGGAATGCCTTCCAGGCGCCGTCCACCGAGAATGAATGCATCCATCCAACCGTCATTGTCGTAATCGAAAAATGCGCAACCGGCACCGTTGACTTCGACGATATAAGTGTTGTGCGCGGAGTCGCCGTAGAACATTGTCGGTGTGAGTCCGGCACTCGAGCTGACGTCGACGAAGCGCGAGAACGGAACAGGCTTCGTGGGGTTACCAACGGCCAGAAGTTCGACCGGAACGAGCGCGGGTGCCAGTATCGCCGGCAGAGTTTGCAGCACGCGCCGCCGTGTCCAGTGACCGGGCGTTGGATTTTTCATCGCGACTTCATCCTGGCGGGTCCCTTCGAAGCGCTTTCTTCAATGCTGCCCTTGGGCGGTATTCAGATCCTTCCGAAGCTGCAAGGCCTCGGTGTTGGCCGGTTCGAGTTTGAGAGCCGTGGCAACTGCTTCCTGGGCATCAGAGAAGCGAGACTCCATGCCCAGCGTAGCCGCCAGGCTGATCCAGGCTTGGGTATAGCCGGGGGCGGCCTGTACTGCCAGTCGGAAGTGTTGCTCGGCGGCAGTAGTGTCCCCGCCTTTGGAATCGAGATACCCCAGTTGATCCAATGCCTGAGCGAATGCCGGATCGACCTTTACTGCGCGCTCTAGGACGGTGCGTTCCGCTGCAGTATCTCCGGTGGCTTCGAGTGCGAGTGCCAGCTTGAACGCAAGTGCAGCATCATCCGGAGTGGCGTCCGAGGCTTCTCGATAGAGGGCGACCGCCTTCTGCAAATTTCCGGCGGCTTGTTCTTTCGCCGCCTCCGCCGATTTCGATGCAGCCAGCGTCCGGTTGATCTTGGCCTGATTCAGCTGCTGGTACAGCCTGAGTTCATCCTGCGCCCGATCGTTGTCTCCCAGCGCACGCAAGACCGTAGCCAGTTTGAAATGGACTTGAGGCTCGATGGCTCCGAGCGCGATCGCTTTTTCGAGTTGCTCTTTGGCCGCGGTGAACTCCTTCAATTCGGCGAGCACCAATCCGAGGTTGTAGTGGGCGTTATAGTGGTTCGGATCGAGCGCGACCGACTCTTCCAAGTGTCGCCGGGCGGCAGGAAACTGTCCGCCTTGATATTCGAGGATGCCGCTCAAGTACAAGAACTCAGAATCATGCGGGTGGCCAGCGAGCAACTTGTGGGCCAGCGGCTGCGCGGTGGTGAAATCGCCATTGAGCACGAGAACCTGCAAATAAAGCCCCTGGGCCTCGACGCTGCCAGGATGAAGGCGGACGGACTTTGCGGCAAGATTCACCGCGTTCTCGTAGTGCACTTGATTGACGTAGACCTTGACCAATGCCGCAGTAAGCGCTAAGGACGACGGATGCTGCTTCATCGCCTGGGTCAGAATCTCTTCCGCTTGATCGAGCCCCCGATTCATGCCATAAGCCAACGCAAGATCGAGACTCAGGGTTTCATTGGGAGGAGCGTCCTTCAGAAGCTCGATCGCAGAACGATAATCGCCCTGTGCCATCAGCAGCTTGCTCATTCCGTCGAGTGCCTCGGGCGATCTACGATCGATGCGTAACGCCGCCTCCCATTCGGTGAGAGCATCTTGCGGACGATGCACCTGCTCCAGCGCGCCTGCCAGAAGAAGGTGCGGCTGGAGGACTTCTGGCATGAGATAAATGGACTGCCCGAGGGGCTTGAGCGCATCCTCGGGACGCTCGGTCTCTAAAAGCGTGAGTCCGACCAGATAATAAATCTTGGCGTTCCCCGGCTCTAACTTCAGAGCGCTCTGAAACGCTTCCAGTGCGCACGGGTATTGCTTGCGGTCGCCAAACCAATCTCCGAGTTCGACGTAAGTGTCAGCGTCGGGCTGAGTCCGGAGCTTGGCTTCCAATAGCTGGGGGCCAGTGCAAGCGTGCAGATGCGTGAATATAGTCAGGATCACCGCGAAAACTAAGACCGCCTTCAACGTCGGATGCATTGATGTGGCAATGATCGATGATCGCTTCTGCAACCCTCGCAAGACAACTGCTCCTGCGACTTGAGCATAATTGAGCCACGGGGAGCCCTGCAAGGGAATCTCAGGCGCAGCGCCGCCTTCACGAAGAGAAGTTGGAACTGTTGTTTAAGCTAAACTATTGCTGAACTTATTGTCGCACTCTGCCATGTTGGTTTGCGTTCTAGCTCTATTTTTCGCTCGGTTGCCGGTTTCTCAGTCTTCCGCGGAGAAGAAACCGCCTCCACGTGTCGACTACGTCGGAGACGCGGTGTGCCGCTCGTGTCATGAGGAAAAGGCGAAAACGTATTTTCAGACGGCCCATCACTTCTCGTCGAGTTGGCCAAGTCAGCACACCATGAAGGGGAGCTTCACTCCGGATTCGAACGTATTAAAGACGAGCAACCCCTACCTGATGTTCGAGATGACAAAAACGGAGCAGGGCTATTTTCAGACCGCCGTCGAGAAGATTTCCGACACTAAGAAGATTACCCGCACCGAGCGCATTGAAATCGTGGCCGGCCTGCCCCGTAAAGGGCAGAGCTATTTGTTTTGGAAAGGGGACCAACTTTTCCAACTGCCCGTGACGTACTGGACGGAAACAGACAGCTGGGTGAACAGTCCGAGTTATCCGGATGGATCACCCCATTTCGACAAGGCGATCATCCCGCGCTGTCTTGAATGTCACGCCAGCTACTTCGAATGGCTTGCGCCACCGGCGAATCGATACCGCAAAACCAGTTTGATCCTGGGCATTTTTTGCGAGAAGTGTCATGGCCCAGGCCGCGAGCACGTTGCTCTCCATCGCCTGCGGAAGACTCCTTTGCCCACGGGAACGTCGGAGGCCATCGTAAACCCGGCCTCGCTCGCTCGCGACCGGCAAATCGACGTATGCGGGTTATGCCATTCCGGCAATGGCACGCCGATCGAGCCCGCACTGTCGTTTCTTCCCGGAGATGTGTTGGAGGACTACATCGATATCCCGTACTACAGCCCGGAGGAGTCGGTCGACGTTCATGGCAATCAGGTGCAGATGTTGAGGAGAAGCAAATGCTTCCAGTCGTCTGCGATCATGACCTGTTCGACGTGTCACGATGTTCACAAGCCGCAGGAGGACGCGGCCGCATTTTCGCCGCACTGTCTGACTTGCCATCAGCCGAAGCAGTGCGGGGAGTATCCCAAGCTGGGAGAGCAGATCGTGAATAAATGCGTCGACTGCCACATGCCGCTGCAGCAGTCCCATGTGCTTTTTTCAAATACCAATGGAAGAAAAATAACGCCCAAGGTACGCAATCATCAGATCGGGATTTACGTGAGTGACACTGTTCACTAAAATCATGATCGCCGAATTATGTTCACTGCACCATTTTGATTTTGGTGCGGGAGGCGAAGCGGCGGTAGTTGCGGAAGGCGATTTCGTTCAGTTCGAGTTGCTTGCGGTGGCGCAGCAGGCTGACGGTTGAACTCACGGGCAGAAGATAGTCGCGGCCGGAGATGGCGACGTAGTCGTAGTCGACCGTCATGGCGGCGGCGTGCATGGAGAAGTCGTGCGGCAGGTTATCGGCTTCGACCGTGATGCGGCGGATTCCGCTGGTGGCGGCGTCGATGTAGACCAGACCGTGAAAGCCCACTCCGATGGTGTTGTTGCTCTCGCTCAGGTCGAGGGTTGCGTTTTCGCGGGCCACACGATAACTCAGAATGTGCAGGGTTGATCCGTCGCCCAG
>Ga0307476_10000164_pt1 | contig 64982 bp, 49 predicted proteins | sample atmos_gasesECM2C_2_FD_203314 | JGI IMG/M metagenome (GOLD analysis project Ga0307476, IMG submission 203314) | Hardwood forest soil microbial communities from Morgan-Monroe State Forest, Indiana, United States - atmos_gasesECM2C_05 | ecosystem: Environmental > Terrestrial > Soil > Temperate... | reverse complement strand
GCACATTTCTGCCGGCAACAGCAGTGTTCTTCCGGCTGCTTTGCTTACCGATTCCCCCGCATCAGCTGACTTCGGAACCAATGAGGAGCCACTCGCGTGAAGAACCAGATTCAAAGTGACCACACAAAGAACGACGTTCAACGGCAGGTCGCACAGGTCCAGCACGCGGCAGAGAACTGGACCCCGCAGCATGCTCTGACTTGGGCCTTCGAAACTTTCGGCGAGAGAGTTGCCATTTCTTCAGCGTTCGGCGCCGAAGGGATGGTGCTAATCGACATGGCGTCGCGGGTGCGCAAAGATTTCCGTCTGTTTACTGTCGATACCGAATTTCTGTTTCCCGAGACCTACAACTTGATGGACCGAATCGAAGATAAGTACGGAGTCGCGATCGAGAAAGTGTATTCGGTATTCTCTCCTGAAGAGCAGGAGCGCGCTCATGGAGCCATGCTATGGACGCGCGATCCCGACCTCTGCTGCAGCCTGCGGAAAGTCGAGCCGTTGCGCCGCAAGCTCGGTGAGCTGAGCGCGTGGATCACGAGCATTCGCCGCGACCAAACGTCGGTCCGGTCCGGCGCGCGCAGGATTGAGTGGGACTCCAAGTTCGGGTTAGTGAAGATCAATCCGATGGTCGACTGGACCTCGAAGCAGGTGTGGCGCTACATCCACGACCACGACGTGCCCTACAACGAGCTTCATAATCAGGACTACCCCAGCATCGGCTGCACGCATTGCACGCGTGCGGTGCGTCCAGGAGAAGATCCTCGTGCCGGGCGCTGGCCGGGATTCGCGAAGACCGAGTGCGGCCTGCACATCATTGAACCTGTGCCGGAAGCGTCTGCCGCGGCTGCATCGAAAGCTGCCAAACTGGGAAACTGACTCCGCATTGCGATCAACCCGCCTGGCAGAATGCAGTGGAGATTCCGCCCCAGTCGCGCACGGGTTGAGGCTGCGGGAAAAATATTCCGTGGAGCCGGCGGACCGATTCCTCAACCTTCGACTCTTCGACCAGAAATGAGATGGTGCGGTCCGAGGCGCTCTGACAAACAATCCGCACATCCATATCCGAAATTGCCGCGAACACTCGGCTGGCCACGTCCGGCTGCCGTCGAATGTTCTCGCCTACTAGGCACACCAGCGCCTTGTGATTTTCCCATCGTACCGCGGCCACACTCGTGAGCTCGGCGGCAATGGCAGGCAAGGCCGCGGCCGAACCCACCAACAATGAAATTCGGTTCGGCGAAGTTGCCATCACATCGACGGCGCAGGAATGCCGGTCGAACACTTCATAGACCGTGTGCAACAGGTCCGAGTTAACCTGGGCGCATTCAATCTCCACCCATGCCACCTTTCTCTTCGCGGTGATAGCGCTCACCAAATTGCCGGTTCTCGCCCGCGCCACAATCTCCGTACCTTCACTTTCGGGCCGCTTCGAATTCAAAACATAAACAGGAATGTTCTCCCGCATCGCCGGAGCGAGCGTCGCAGGGTGCAGCACTTTTGCTCCGAAATGCGCCAGTTCCCCCGCTTCATCAAAACTTATCTTTCGAATCACGCGGGCGTCGGCGCACAGCTTAGGATCGGTCGTCATAATACCGTCTACATCGGTCCAGATCTCGACCCGGGCAGCACACAGCGCAGTGCCGACGATCGCAGCAGTGAAGTCGGACCCGCCACGCCCCAGAGTGGTTGGAACTCCGTCGCTGGTAGACGCAATGAAGCCGCCCAGCACGGGCACCGCGCCCGATTCCAATAACGGGCTCAGGGTGTCCCGCAATCGCTGTTCGGTCACGTCCCAGACGGGACTGGCCTGACCGTGGCGCGCATCGGTCACGAAGCAGGCGCGCGCGTCGATGTGTGCCGCGTTGATCCCTGCCTGGCACAGCGCTTCCCTGATCAGCCTGCTGGAGAAGCACTCGCCAAAACCCAGTAGATGATCTTGCAACCTGGCGTTCAACTCGCGTGACGGCTCGAGGTCGTGCAGCAGGGATTCCAATGCCCGAAATTCTCCACGCAGTTCGCCGTCGAGAGCGCTGTAAGCGGAGCCGTCGACGAGCGAGTCGGCTAACTGCTCATGTCGAACATAGATGTCTCTCACCATCGCAAGAGCCGCACCCAGATGTCCGTTCGCCGCGGCGGTTCCCGCCTCGAGCAGTTGGTCGGTGACCCGCGCGAGCGCGCTAACGACCACCACCGGGTGCGCGTTCAGTCGGCTCCGTACGATGTCTATCGCGCGGCGAATGGCGGCCCCGTCCTCCACCGACGTGCCTCCGAACTTCATTACGACCACATCGTCGCCTCGCTCGAATCTGCTTTGCCGCTCGAGTCCCTGTACCTGTCGACTCATATCCTGCTCCGTTTCTCAATTTCTTCGCGCAAAGAAAAACCCACCTCCAGATCGCTTCTGGCGGTGGGTTCGGGTGATTCTCTTAAAAGTGCTTTACTTCATCCGATCCCGTCCTCCAGAAGACACGTAGTAATTCGTGTCGACATGCCTGTGCCTGTCGATGTAATTCGTGTGTCCTTCTGGATGAGGGTCTTCATAAAAATGCTTCCCGCAGCATACTGAAACTACAGACTGCAATCTACTCCTGGGGCATGCCGGGAGGAAATTCAAAATTCCGATACGAACAATCGGAATTTCATTCGTTAGCGCAGCTTAATCGTCCGTTTTCATTTTCGTGGCAAACTGCCGCAGCAGGGCGACAAAGGCAGTCGAGGCCACCGAAAGCGTTCGGTCGCGCCGATAAGCGAGGCCAAGTTCGCGGTAGAGCACCGCGTCCTCGAGATCGATCAGTTTCACCCGGCCGGAGTCCACCTCATCTCGGGCAAATGAAGCGCTGATCAGCGACACGCCCAAATCCGCCGCCACGAAGCTCTTGATCATCCCAATGCTAGGTAACTCCATCCGCACCTGCAGTTCGGCGTGGTAGGGCCGAAACAGCTTGTCCAGGAGTCGCCGCGTGTGCCCGGTCTTCGGAAACAGCAGTGGATGTTTGACGATCTCGCTGACTGGCACCACCTTGAACTTGGCCAACGGATTCTTGGGGCTGACCATCAGCATGAGCTTGTCGCGGAAAATCGGCTGAATCTTCAAACTCGGCGACTGAATCGGCAGAGTTAGAATGCCCACTTCGACCTGGCCGTTTTCCAGCTTTTCCACGATTTTGTAGGTGAAGTTCCGGTAAATGCTGATTTGCACCGGTGGATAGCGCCGGCAATATTCCCCAAAAACCTCCGGCAGTACATAAAGGCACGTCGCCTCGTTCGCCCCCACCCGCAGCGTGCCACGAGGCGTGCCGCTGTGGTCGGCAACCGCCACCAGCGACTCGTCGCGCAACGCCTTCAAGCGCTCGGCGTATTCGAAGAACACCTGACCGGCCGGAGTCAGTTTCACCGTCTTGCCCGAGCGGTCGAGCAGTCGGTCGCCGTATTCCTGCTCCAGTTGCCGGATTTGCGCGCTCACTGCCGACTGCGAACGGAAAACCTTCTCGCCGGCGCGTGAAAAACTACCCTGCCGGGCGACCTCCAGGAACGTAATCAATTGATCGAAGTCCATTGTGGTTGCAGCGAATTATAGCGAAATTCCCCTTACTGCGACGTTAATTACCTGGCACCCAGCGCCTGGGAGAACACTCTGAAATTTGCATGACTTGCATCGAAATTCTGCATTGTACTTTGCCCACGATCAGGCCAGACAATACCAACGTCTGTTCCTGAGCAGAAGTGTGCGACGCTGGGTTGTCCTCGCGAGCCGCGCCCAAGAACTCATGATTCGAAAGGAATTCAGTCCGCTGGACGAAGTCGGATTCCAGGATCACGACGACGATGACGACGACGCGTCTCAACTCGAAGAATGGCCTGCCGCCGGCGCAAGGACTTTACCATCCTGCCCACGAGCACGACGCCTGCGGCATCGGTTTTGTCGCCAGCATCGGCGGCCATAAAAGTCACGACATCATTCGCCAGGGAATTCAGGTGCTACTCAACCTGGCGCATCGGGGCGCCTGCGGCTGCGATCCAGAAACCGGCGATGGCGCCGGGGTACTCATCCAGATTCCGCACAAATTTTTCGCGCGCGAATGCGAGAAGCTCGGCTTCGCGCTGTCGAAACCTGGAACCTACGGCGTCGGCATGACGTTCCTACCCGTCGAGAAGCACCAGCGCCTACAGTGCGAAGGAATTCTCGAACGCATCATCCGCGAAGAGGGTCTGACGTTGCTCGGCTGGCGCGATACTCCGGTCTATGCCTCTGCGATCGGCCGCGTGGCGCGCGCTTCGCAGCCTTACATCCAGCAGATTTTCGTGCGCTGCGCACCTGGCGTGGACGAAGACACGTTCGAGCGCAAGCTCTACGTAGTACGTAAGAGGGCAGAGAACGAGATTCGCGAGTCCGGAATCGAAGACGCCGAGATGTTTTACATCCCGTCGCTTTCCTGCCGCACGATCGTATACAAAGGCCTGTTGCTCGCCTCGCAAATTGCAAACTTTTATCGCGAACTGTCCGATCCCGATGCGGTCAGCGCGTTGTGCCTGGTGCACCAGCGCTTCTCGACCAACACGTTTCCCAGTTGGCAGCGGGCGCATCCCTACCGCTATATCGCCCACAACGGTGAGATCAACACGCTGCGCGGCAACGTCAACTGGATGCAGGCCCGGCAGTCGCTGTTGGAGTCTCCGCTTTTCGGCGAAGACCTGAAAAAACTTCATCCCGTCATCGCGCCCGACGGTAGCGATTCGTCCAATTTTGATAATGCCGTCGAATTGTTGCTCCAGGCCGGACGGAGTCTGCCCCATGTCATGGCCATGCTGATTCCCGAAGCTTGGTCTGGCAATCCGCACATGAAGCCGGAGAAACGCGCGTTCTACGAGTATCACGCCTGCTTGATGGAACCATGGGACGGCCCCGCCGCGATTGCCTTCACGGATGGCCGCGTCATCGGCGCGACTCTCGACCGTAACGGCCTGCGTCCCGGACGCTATGTCGTCACGCATGATGATCTGGTCGTGATGGCATCGGAAGCCGGAGTACTCGACATCGCGCCTGAGAATGTGAAGAGTAAAGGCCGCCTGCAACCAGGGAAGATGTTCCTGGTCGACACCGTCGAAGGCCGCATCATTTCAGACAAGGAGATCAAGCAGAAACTCGCATCGCGGCAGCCCTATGCCCAGTGGGTGAAAGAAAATCAAATCACCATCGACCAGTTGCCCGACCCGTCGCGCATGCACCATCCCGATGCGGAAACTCTTCTGCGCCGCCAGCGTACCTTCGGCTACAGCGACGAAGACCTGCGCATGATTCTCGGCCCCATGGCCGCCAAAGGCGAAGAGCCAATCGGTTCGATGGGCACCGACACGCCACTGGCCTGCCTCTCCGACAAGCCGCAGTCGCTGTTCAATTATTTCAAGCAATTGTTCGCACAGGTGACCAATCCTCCGATCGATCCCATTCGCGAAGAGATGGTGATGTCGCTCATCAGCTACATCGGCAGCGAGCGCAACATTCTCGAAGAAGCGCCCGAGAACTGCCACATGCTGAAGTTGGCGCATCCGCTGCTTTCCAATCGCGAACTGGAAAAGCTGCGCCGAGTTTCGAATCGCGACTTACTGGCAACCACGCTGCCCGCGTTATTTCGAGCGAAAGACGGCGAAGAGGGACTCAAGCGCGCCCTCGACGAGCTGTGCCAGCGAGCTTCGTTGGCGGTGAAGGCGGGCTATTCGCTCATGATTCTTTCCGATCGTGGTGTCGACAAGGACTACGCTCCCATCCCCTCCCTACTGGCGCTGGCCGCCGTTCACAATTTGCTCGTGCGTGAAGAAACGCGGACGCAGGTTGCATTGATCACAGAATCGGGCGAGCCCCGCGAAGTCATGCACTTCGCCCTGCTCAGCGGCTACGGGGCTAGTGCGATCAATCCGTATCTCGCTCTCGAGAGCGTTGAAAACCTGGCGCGCCGCGGAGAACTAGGAGACGACACAACCCCTGAACTTGCTGCCAAACACTTCATGAAGGCGATCAAGAAGGGCCTATTGAAGACTTTCTCGAAGATGGGGATCTCAACGCTCCAGAGCTATCAGGGAGCCCAGGTTTTCGAAGCCATTGGTCTGAACAGGGAATTAGTCGACGCTTACTTCGCCGGGACGACTTCAAGGATCGAGGGAATCGGACTTTCGGTTCTCGCCGCGGAAGCTCAGCTGAAACATGAATACGCCTTCCGCCCGCTCACCGAGTTTGAAACCGAGCTCGCGGTCGGTGGCAGTTATCACCAGCGCGTGAACGGCGAATATCACCTGCTCAATCCGCTGACCATAAGCAAGCTGCAGCAGGCTGTACGACAAGATAGCTTCAAGACGTTTCAGGAATACACCGACCTCATCGATAACCAGAACGCAAACCTCTGCACGCTGCGCGGTTTGATGAAGTTAAAGAAGAGCGACACCCCGCTTACGCTTGAAGAGGTCGAACCCGTCAAGGAAATCGTGAAACGCTTCACCACGGGCGCCATGTCGTTCGGGTCGATCAGCAAAGAAGCGCACGAGACGCTGGCCATCGCCATGAACCGCATCGGCGGCAAATCCAATACCGGCGAAGGCGGTGAAGACGAAGCGCGCTTCACCCCTGACCCAAACGGAGACTTGCGGCGTAGTGCGGTTAAACAGGTTGCCTCGGCACGTTTCGGCGTGACTGCAAACTACCTCGTCAACGCCGATGAGTTACAAATCAAGATGGCGCAGGGCGCAAAACCCGGCGAAGGCGGCCAGCTTCCGGGCCATAAGGTCGACGAAGTGATCGCCCGCCTGCGGCATTCGATCCCCGGTGTCGGCCTGATCTCGCCGCCGCCGCATCACGACATTTACTCGATCGAGGACCTTGCACAGCTGATCTACGACCTGAAAAACGTCAACCCCCACGCGCGCATTGCTGTGAAGTTGGTGGCGGAAGTTGGCGTCGGAACCGTTGCAGCCGGTGTCGCGAAGGCCCACGCCGACGTGGTCCTCATCAGCGGGGATACTGGCGGTACGGGCGCTTCGCCGTTGAGTTCTATAAAGCATGCGGGCATCCCGTGGGAACTCGGCCTGGCCGAAACGCAGCAGGTCTTGTTGTTGAACGATCTGCGCAGCCGCATCCGTGTGCAAACTGACGGCAAGTTGCAAACGGGCCGCGACGTGGCCATTGCCGCATTACTTGGCGCTGAAGAATTCGGATTTGCCACAACCCCCCTGATCGCGATGGGCTGCATCATGATGCGCAAGTGCCATCTCAACACTTGCTCAGTTGGCATCGCTACCCAGGATCCCGAACTGCGCAAGCTGTTTAAAGGTCAGCCCGAGCACGTCATCAACTTCTTCTTCTTCATTGCGGAACAACTGCGCCAGCACATGGCTGATCTCGGGTTCCGCACCGTCGACGAAATGGTGGGCCGCGTAGATATGCTCGACGTGGACCCAGCGATCGATCATTGGAAAGATCATTGGAAGGCCCGTGGCCTCGATTTTTCGGCGATCCTCTACAATCCGCCCGTGCCCTCGCGAGTAGCCCGCCGCCGCGTGCAGGGGCAGGATCATGGCCTGGAGCAGGCACTCGATCACGAAATTCTCGGGCAGGTGGCGCCCAACCTCGTAACGCTCGCACCGATTGAAGTGAAGTTTCCGGTACGCAACATTCACCGCTCGGTCGGAACCATGCTGAGTGGAGAAATCGCGCGCCGTTACGGATCTGCCGGACTGCCCGACGATACCGTCCGCATTCATCTCACGGGGTCGGCGGGTCAGAGCTTGGGAGCATTCCTTGCCCGGGGAGTCACGCTTTCACTCGAAGGCGAAGCTAACGACTATGTTGGAAAAGGGCTATCCGGTGGCCGGCTCATGGTGTTTCCGCCGCGGGCATCCAGCTTCGCACCAGAAGAAAACATCATCATCGGCAACGTTGCGCTTTACGGCGCCACGAGCGGCGAGGCATTCTTCAACGGAGTGGCAGGCGAGCGTTTTGCGGTTCGCAATTCTGGCGCGACCGCCGTAGTCGAGGGCGTCGGCGACCACGGCTGCGAATACATGACCAACGGAATCGTGCTGGTGCTCGGTTCCTGCGGCAGAAATTTCGGCGCCGGTATGAGTGGCGGCGTCGCTTACGTTTTCGACGAGCGCGGAGACTTTGCCGACCGTCGCTGTAATCCGGAATCCGTGGATCTGGAACCCTTGCTCGATGAACCGGATGTAGTGATGGTCAAAGATCTTCTCTTGTCTCATTTGGAACTAACTGCCAGTCCCCGCGCCAAGTGGATTCTCGATCACTGGCACCAGACGGCGTCTCGCTTCATCAAAGTCTTCCCGCATGAATTCAAGCGCGTACTGGGGGTGGCGCGGAGTGAGCATGCCTATATCCCGAGCCAGCCGGTAGCTATCCTGGCAGACGCCGAGCAAGCCCAGCAGGAGCAACTGCAGCACGGGCAGGTGCTACATGGGTAAGACAACAGGCTTCATGGATTACTCGCGCGAACTGGCCCCGCGGCGCCCGGTGGCCGAACGCGTGAACGACTGGTTCGAAATTTATCAAGATTTTCCTGAAGAAAAGCTGCGCAAGCAGGGCGCACGCTGCATGGATTGTGGCGTGCCGTTCTGCCAAACCGGATGTCCCGTCAGTAATCTCATTCCCGATTGGAATGATCTGGTGTACCGCGGGCGCTGGAAAGATGCAGTCCGCCAGTTGCACGCCACGAATAATTTTCCCGAGTTCACCGGACGAATCTGTCCGGCGCCGTGCGAAGCCTCATGTGTGCTGGGCATCAACCAGCCTCCGGTCACGATCAAGCAGAACGAAAAAAATATTGTGGAGCGCGGATTCCTTGAAGGCTGGATCCGCCCCGAGCCCCCGAAAGCTCGCAGCGGAAAGAAAGCCGCTGTCGTCGGTTCGGGTCCGGCAGGACTCGCAGCGGCGCAGCAATTGTGCCGCGCCGGCCACGCCGTGGTTGTATATGAGAAAAACGACCGCATCGGAGGCTTGCTCCGCTACGGTATTCCCGAATTCAAACTGGAAAAACACATCATCGATCGCCGCCTCGAGCAGATGTCCGCCGAGGGTGTGAAGTTCGTTACCAACGCCGAGGTCGGCAGTAAGATCCCAGTTGAAGATCTCCGCCGCGACTACGACGCAATTGTTCTGGCAGGAGGCTCCGAGAACCCGCGCGATTTAAAAATCCCCGGGAGAGAGCTAAGGGGAATTCATTACGCGATGGAGTTCCTGCCGCAGCAGAACAAACGCTGCCACGGCGACAAGCTTGATCCAGCAGCAGACATTCTTGCCACGGGAAAGCGCGTGGTTATCATCGGTGGCGGCGACACCGGTGCGGATTGCCTGGGCACGGTGCACCGCCAGAAGCCGATCTCCGTGCACCAATTTGAAATCATGCCGAAGCCGCCCGAAGATCGCTCACCGCAGACACCTTGGCCGCTGTGGCCCATGCAACTTCGCATTGAAGGTGCTCACGAAGAAGGTGGAGTACGCGATTGGAGCATTGCTACCACAAGATTTACCGGCGACGAACATGGCAATGTCCAACAACTTCACGCCGTTAGGGTTGGCCCTCCTCCGAAGTTCGAGCCCATCGCCGGAACCGAGTTCACCATGGATGGTGAGCTGATTCTCATTGCCATGGGATTCCTCGGCCCTGTGCGCAACGGCATGATCGAGCAACTGGGCGTTCAACTCGACAACCGCGGCAACGTGGCGACTGACCAGAACTACATGTCGTCGGTTCCCGGTGTGTTCGCGGCGGGCGACATGCGCCGCGGCCAGTCGCTGGTAGTGTGGGCGATCTCCGAAGGCCGCAAGGCGGCGGCCGGTGTCGATGCATACCTGAAGTCGCTCGCCGCCCGACCGGTTGCTCCTCAGCTTTCGACGGTGCGACCAATCGCATCCTGATCGTGAAGCCTCCAGTGATGCTGATCCGGATCATGGCCCTACAACCGCAGCTCGGACGAAGATGGAGCCGGTTCGATACGCAGCAGAGTAAGATAGCTGCGCAGCTGTCATCGCCCGACCTCTCATGATCCAACTTTCCGATATCCAGGCCGCTCTCGCGCGAATCCGCTCCGACATTCGCATTTCTCCCTGCACGCACTCGGAGACATTTTCCGGGCTGACCAACAATTCCATCTTCCTCAAGCTCGATAACCACCAACGCACCGGAGCGTTCAAGGAGCGCGGCGCGCTGAACAAACTGCTCACGCTGAATCAAGTCGAACGCACCCATGGCGTGATCGCGGCCTCCGCTGGAAATCACGCGCAAGGCGTTGCGTACCACGCGGGAAAGCACAACATCAAGGCCCGCATCGTCATGCCGCTTCCCACGCCGCTCACGAAGGTTTCGGCGACGCGCGCGTACGGCGCCGAGGTGGTGCTGCACGGCACGAATTACGACGAAGCCTACGAAAGGGCAGTCGAGCAGAGCCAGCAACATGGACTCACGCTGATTCATGCCTTCGACGACGATGCCGTTATCGCCGGGCAGGGAACTGTGGGACTGGAAATCCTGCAGCAGCATCCTGACGTCGAGGTCATTGTCGCCCCCATCGGCGGCGGAGGACTCATCGGCGGAATCTCTTGCGCGGTCAAAGAAACGAATCCCGCGATCAAGATCTTCGGTGTCCAACCTTCCAGAATTCCATCGATGAAAGCCGCGGTGGCCGAGGGCAAGCCAGTCACGCTGGCCTCCGCCAAGACGATTGCTGACGGCATCGCCGTGCGCCGAGCCGGAGAGCGCACGCTTCCGCTGGTTCAAAAATATGTAGACGATATCGTCACCGTGGAAGAGGAAGAAATCGCGAATGCGATTCTTCTGCTGCTCGAGCGCGAAAAAACCCTGGCCGAAGGAGCCGGAGCGGCCGCCATCGCCGCTGTGCTCAACCGCAAGCTGCCCCTGCAAACCAAGAGAATCGCGGTCCTCGTGTGTGGCGGCAATATCGATGTTACCTTGCTCTCACGTATCATCGAGCGCGGCCTGGTGAAAGACGGACGCTTAGTCCGACTCCGTGTTCACCTCCCGGATTATCCCGGTGCGCTGCACCGCCTCACCGGAATCCTCGCCGATCATCGCGCCAATATCGTTGAGACCGCCTACGATCGTGCCTACCACGGCGTCAACCTGGGTGACACCGCTATCGACATCACGATGGAAACGCGTGGGCCGGATCACATTGAGGAACTTCTGACCGCTTTGGGCACTGCCGGCTACACGCACGAACGAATACTCTGATGGCGACTGACTAAGATGAGTAGATTTAGGACGGGTGGATTTTAATTGGATCAGGTGAACTGCAGCATACACTTAGGGCGACGATGAGCTGACCGGCGTCTTCGAGGGGCTGCCGTGGCAGAGCACGATGCAGAGTATGATGCCGGTTCCTGCCGCCCCGGCGGCAACCCATTTCGGATTCACGCTCATGCCTGTTCCCTTGATGGGCGCAGCTGCTCCGCATAGATCCGATTCGCTGAAACTCTTTTGTTCTCCTTCGTGAACCGTGGTTCCGTGCGATGATTCCGTCGCCGTCACCGGTGAAGGTTTCTTGTGATCCGTCTCGTGCTCCACGTTCACGTCATTCTTGCGGGCCGCGACTTGTATGTTTCCATTCACGTTGCTCACTTCGTATTGGATCCATTCGTTGCTGACCGGAGTTACCGTGAGGCAGTTTACCTTCACCTTGAAGCTCTTCGAAGTTCCAACCGCAACGCCACCGTGATCGAGTTCCAGCAAATTGCTCTGCAACTTGGCCACCGTCTCCGGTTGGATCAGAACCGTCGCTCCATCCAGAGTCAAATTCGCCGGAGATGCGGGCTTGGTTTCCACCACGTCGCCGGGAAAAACCGCGGACGAATCCTTGGCTTCGTAACCGTTCACCCAGACTCCGCCTTGCGTGTGCAAAATGGCGGACGCGGAAGTTCCAGCCTGATCCTGCCCGCTCGGTCTCGGCTCTGTTTGATTCACTCCGGTTTGACCGAGCCCTGTCTGACTCAGCAAAGACGGCGGAACGGTCACAAACATCGTCCAGCATAGAAAACAACGTAAGATAGAAAGTCGCATCCAGGAAGACCAATTTGCGCAGATTTCCCAAACAAAATCGTATCCCGACGAATCGGGCCCGTCTATTAGCTCTCTGGGTGCGCGGTGGATTGTCGCTGCCCTCGACCATCAATTCACACGTTTGTAACAACTGTTTATTTCTGGGTAAAACTTTGTAAAGCTGCCGTTTGGCGGCTCGCAGCCATTTAGAGTAGAGAGTGGGTGTATGAAGAAGAAGAATAAGAAGAACACGACAATCGTGACGGTGCTGTCTTGCCTGATCGCTATTGCAGGTCTGAGGTTTTCGACGATGTCGTTTGGGTCGGCGATGAGCCAGCCCCCAGGCCAAGGACAGTCCGCGGCTCAAGCGGCGATTGCCAAGCGTATCGGAGTCATCAAAACAGTCAGCGGGAATGTTCTGACCCTAGGGGCGGATTCTTCTGGTCCAGAAATCACGGTGACGGTCCAGCCCAATGCGCGCCTTTTGCGCCTGGGAGCCGATAAAGATGTCAAGAACGCAACCGCGATCCAGTTGCAGGACCTGCAGGTCGGCGACACGATTCGGGCGCGCGGCCAGGCGTCGGACGATGGCAAATCGATCGCTGCTTTAGAAATTATTGTAATTACTCGGTCGGCGGTCCAGGCGGTCGGCGACCAGATGCGCCAGGACTGGCAGAAGCGCGGCATTGGAGGTCCGGTCAGCGCCGTTGACCCCGCCGCCGGAACGGTGACGATCTCGACCCCCAGCCTCGCAGGGAAAAAAACGATCGTTGTGCACACGTCCAAGAGCACGATCATCCACCGTTACGCTCCTGACTCCGCCAAGCCTGAAGATGCGAGGGTGGTCACGCTGCAGGACGTACATATTGACGACCAATTGCGCGCGCGGGGAAACCGTAGCCCCGACGGCAGCGAACTGACCGCCGAGGAAATATTTACCGGAGTCTTCCCGCAATTCCCGAGTTTGATTAAGTCGGTTGACGCAAGTGCCGGGACACTCAGCGTTCAAGACTTGGTGAGCAAGAAAACAGTGGAGTTGAAAATCTCGCCCGACTCGCAGCTTCATAAAATCCCCGCCGAAATGGCGAACCGATTTGCCGCGCGATTAAAGGGGGGCATGCCCCCGGGAACACCTGGCGCAGCCTCGAGTGCATCGTCGAGTTCAGGTCCGCCTGCCGCCGCGAACGCGCAGCCCCGCGCCCAGTCAGGTGGTTCGTACCAGGGTTCCGGGGCAAGTGGTGGAGGAAATCCCGGTGGCGCACGGACCGGCGGAGGCTTCGATTTCCAGCGATTGCTTGACCAGACGCCTGCCGTGGCGCTGGCAGATCTGCACAAGGGCGATGCGGTTTATGTTCTTACTACCGAAGGCACATCCTCCGGCGGAAGCACTGTCATTAAGTTGGTTGCCGGAGTCGAGCCGATTCTGCAAGCCTCTCCCAATGGCAGCCAGGCCATGATGCTGGCTCCGTGGAGTCTAGGCGGCGCTCCAGGCGGCGACGCCGGCCCGTAACGCAGCGTGTCGGATAAAGTCCGGTCCGCAAATTGACACGCTGGCAAGAACACAGGCTCATAACAAAACGATCCGAAGCGTCGGGCGTCTAAGAAAATCTAAGACCCGTACGAACACAAGATTCGTGGGAAATGGAAGATGAAAGAATGGTTGAGAGATATTTGCGATTCTTCGTTATAGCGCTCTTATTGTTGTTGTCGGCCAGTTCATTGCTGGCGCAAACCGCCACAGGATCTCTTCGCGGCCAAGTTACCGATCCCACCGGCGCGGTTATTCCGGTGGCGAGCGTAATCATGACTCCCGCCACCGGATCTCCGATCGTGGTGCAGAGTGATGCTCAGGGAATGTATGAGTTCAAGACTCTTGTGGCAGGCAAGTACACGCTCACCGCCACCGCAACCGGGTTCGCCGTCTACGAGAACGACAATGTCGTGATCGCCGCCCAGCCGCTCCGGCTTAATGTAACGATGGCCATCGAAGTGGAGACCCAGAAGATTCAAGTCTCCGACACCGCGCCGACGGTCGATGTGAATCCTGCGAACAACGCAGGCGCCATTACCATCTCCGGCAAGGAACTCGAGGCCTTGCCTGACGATCCTGACGAGCTGCAATCGGATCTCGAGGCGCTGGCCGGGCCATCGGCGGGGCCGAATGGCGGTCAGATGTATATCGACGGTTTCACCGCCGGCCAACTCCCGCCCAAGTCGTCGATTCGCGAGATCCGCATTAACCAGAACCCGTTTTCCGCCGAGTACGACAAGCTGGGCTATGGCCGCATCGAAATCTTCACTAAGCCCGGGACAGATAAATTCCATGGGCAATTCTTCGTGCTGGGCAATGATTCCGCATTCAATACAGCGAATCCCTTCGCCGGCTCGGAGCCGCCCTACGACTCGACCCAGTACAACGGAAACATCGGCGGTCCTATCAACAAAAAGGCTTCCTTCTTCTTCAGCATCGACCGTCGGAACATCAATGAACTCGCTGCGATTGACGCGTTCATCCTCGATCCATCCCTGGCGCCGACCCAGTTGACCGAGTCGATTCCCAATCCCCGCCAGCGAACCAACCTCACTCCACGCGTCGACTGGGCACTCAGCAAGGACAACACACTGACCATGCGCTATCAGTACTATCGCGACACCGAGACCAATAACGGAGTCGGACAGCTCGTTCTTCCAACGCAAGGGTATTACTCCAAGTCGACTGAAGACACCCTGCAAATCAGCGACACTCAGGTGTTCGGCTCGAAGATCGTCAACGAGACGCGGTTTCAATACGAGCGCGATAACAGCATTGAAAATTCTTTAGACAGCAATCCCGGCGTCAGCGTATTCGGCAGTTTTAGCGGCGGGGGAAACAACGGCGGGAACCTCAACGACCGCCAGAATAATTACGAATTACAGAACTACACATCGCTGATCCAGGGCAATCATACCCTCAAATTTGGCGCGCGAGTGCGAGTTACGCAAGACACAAACTACTCCACTAACGGATTCAATGGCACCTTTACGTTCTCTTCGTTGGGGAGTGCAGCGAGCGATCCAGACACGCCATCCAATTGCGCCAATCTCGGCCAAACCCCGCCGTGTCCCATCTCCTTGTACTATGCCTTGAGCGGAGCCGGAACTCCCTATGCCACACAGCTGACCTATACCACGGGCCTTCCTACCGCGGAGGTTACTTATTACGATATCGAACCGTACATCCAGGACGATTGGAAAGTGCGGCCGAACTTCACGCTCAGCTCCGGTTTTCGTTTCGAGACGCAGAACGCCATTCATGATCGCGCCGATTGGGCCCCCCGCCTGGGCTTTGCCTGGGGTGTAGGTGGTAAGAGTGCTCCCCCGGTAGTGGTGATTCGCGGCGGCTACGGCATTTTTTACGATCGATTCCAGGAAGGAAATATCTTGCAGGCAGATCGCCTGAACGGTGTCGTCCAACAGCAGTTCATTATCGACAACCCGACGTGCTTCCCCGGCCTCGATCAGCCGCTCACCAGCTTCTCCAGCTGCGGCGCACCGACCTCTTCCACGTCCAATATGTATCAAATCAGCCCCAGAATGCACGCGCCTTACACCCTCCAAGGCGCGGTTGGTGTGGAACGCCAGCTCACCAAGTCGGCCACCCTTTCGGTTATTTACATGAATTCGCGTGGCTTCGATCAGCTGGTTACGATCAATGCCAACGCTCCCTATCCCGGCACACCTTGCGGGCAGCCGGGACTTTCAGCGTGCGCGTCTGTGAACGGGGGCAATATCTACCGCTACGTTTCCGAAGCCAACTTCAAACAGAACCAGCTCATGGTAAACACCAATGTGCGAATCGGCTCCAGAGTGCAACTCTTCGGCTACTACTCGCTGAACTATGCCGACAGCGACGCTTCGGGTAGCGGCTTCGGCGGCGGTGGCGGCGGTTCCTTTGTTCCGGGCCTGGCCTCGAATTCTTACAACATCAGTCAGGATTGGGGCCGCGCGTCATTCGACGTGCGAGATCGATTCTTCCTCGGCGGCAGCATTGCTTTGCCCTATCTGTTTCGTCTGAGTCCCTTCATGGTGGTCAGTTCCGGATCTCCATTTAACATCACGTCACCGATCGACGTGAACGGAGACCAAATCTATAACGATCGTCCTGGGCTGGTTTCGACCGCAACCTGCCCCGGCAACTCCCCGCCCACGGGGCCAAACAATAATATTTATTGCACGCCTCTGGGTACCTTTGACGCGCTGGGGGGAGGGCAACTTCTGCCGGTAAACTATGGCACCGGGCCAGGACACTTTGTCATGAACCTGCGGCTTAGCAAGACGTTCGGATTTGGTCCCAAAACGAAAGCTGCTGTGGGGGGGCAGGGTCAAGGCTCAGGTGGTGGAGGCGGGGGGCGAGGCGGCGGTGGCCGCGGTCCGCTGTTCGGCGGCGGCCCGTCGTTCGCGTCAACTAGTTCCGACCGCCGTTACAATCTGACTCTGAGCGTGAATGCCCGCAACGCCTTCAACAACGTCAACGTGGCGAACCCGAACGCAAATCTGGGCTCCCATTTGTTCGACCAGTTTACTTCTTTGCAGGGAGGTCCGTTTTCACCTGGGAGTGCGGCGAACCGGAAGCTAGAATTGCAGGCTCTGTTCAGTTTCTGACCAGGAGCACCCGCCGTCATATCGGGAACCGTTGGGGTAGTTTATCCTGAAAAAAGCGGAGCGTCGTGCCGCGCGATTCATCTGGATAAAAGGTCCAACATCAATTTGCCAATTCTCACTACGACCCGGCGGAGATTCATCCGCCTTGCAGCGGCTGCTGGTGTAGCCGCCTTGGCGATTGATACCGCGCTAATCGAACCCAACCGCCCAGTGATCGTGCGCCGGGAAATCGCCCTGCGGCGCTGGCCGGCACGGTTGGAAGGCTTCACCATCGCGGTGCTCAGCGACTTTCATTACGACGCACATTTTTCTGTCAACCCCCTGCGTTCCGCGATCAGCATGGTCAACGGCCTGCGCGCCGAATTGATTCTGCTCGCGGGAGATTTTGTGAGCGTGCCTTTGGTCGGCAATGCTGCCGCTGCAGCCGCTGCCGCCGAACCGTGCGCCCAACTCCTGCAGCAGATGAAGGCTCCTCATGGTTTGTGGGCCGTGATGGGAAACCATGACTGCAATACCGATCCTGATCGCGTGACCAGCGCGCTTCGCACCCATGGCATTCAGGTTCTGTCGAATCGATCCGTTCCGATTGAGCGCGACGGCGGCCGGTTCTGGCTTGGCGGTGTGGACGACGTGCTGTGCGGCGGCGCCGATCTCCCCGCGACTTTGCACGACGTCCCCCCAGACGAAGCTTCCGTCTTGTTAGCTCACGAGCCGGACTATGCCGACTATGTCGCGCGCTTTCCGGTGGATTTGCAGATCTCCGGGCATTCGCACGGAGGCCAGGTGCGAGCGCCTCTCCTCGGCCCCGTTTTCCTGCCGGCAATGGCTAGAAAGTATATCTGGGGGCAATACAAGATCGGCGGTCTCACCCTTTATACCAACCCGGGCCTGGGCACTGTCGCCGTTCCCGTCCGCTGGAATTGCCCGCCTGAAATTACGTTGATCACGCTGCGACGCGCAGTCGCCTAATGCGCCCATTGCCCGCATCAGTCTCATTGCCGACCTTCCGACAACTCATGCGGTGATTTGAGCGCATACGCTATCATGGAAAACGCATGCCGCAAGTGACTATCCACGTCCCGCCCCGGCCGTATCAGGCCTGGATTGAGAACGGCCTGCTCATGCGAGCGGGTTCGGTGCTGAGCGAACTGCTGCCCCAGGCCAGCCGGATTTTTGTGGTGACCGTTCCGCCAGTGCGCAAGCGCTGGGGATCGAAGCTTGTCACATCGTTGAAGTCCAGCGGTTTCACCCCGCAAGTGATTGTGATGCCCGACGGCGAACCGACTAAGCGGCTTTCGACGGTCGAATCTCTTGCCGACAAACTGGCCCGCTTGGGCGCCGATCGCAAAGCTGTCGTCATCGCGCTGGGCGGCGGTGTGGTCGGCGATGTCAGCGGACTGCTGGCCTCGCTCTATATGCGGGGCATCGAGTTCGTGCAGATTCCCACGACAGTGTTGGCCCAGGTAGACGCGTCCATCGGAGGAAAAACTGGAGTCAATCTCGTGGCCGGCAAGAACATGATCGGAACGTTTCATCACCCCCGCGTGGTGCTGATCGACCCGACGGTGTCGAAGACCCTGCCCGATCGTGAATTTCGCGCCGGCCTCTATGAGGCGTTGAAGTGCGGCATCATCGGAAACGTCGAATTGTTTCTTCGCTTTGAACAGAATCGCGCGCGCATCTTGAAGCGCGATCCTGTGGAACTGGAGTGGCTGATCGCGCAATCGGTCCGGCTAAAAGCCGAAGTGGTCTCCGCGGACGAACGCGAGGGCGGCCTGCGCCGCGTCCTCAACCTGGGCCACACCATCGGCCACGCGCTCGAAGCCGAAACCGGCTACCGGCGCCTGCTGCACGGCGAAGCGGTTGCCTGGGGGATAATCGCCGCGACGAATATTGCGCTCAGCGTGGGGCGCACCGACAGCGTAACCGCGGGCCGCATCGCCGACGCCGTGTTAAGCCTGGGCCGTCTGCCCGAAGTCAACGTCAGCTCGCGCAAAATTTTGGCGCGCCTCCAGTTGGACAAGAAAACACAGAACGGTGTGGTGCACTTCATCTTGCCCCGCGAAATCGGCAAGGTGGAAGTTGCCAGCGACGTACCCGCAAACGCTGTAGTCGACGCCGTCGAAGAATTGCGCCGCCTGTCGCGCGGCGGCTGGGTTTGGGGAAGATCATAAAATCTGACGAGAGGAAAATATGCCGGAAACAGCGCAGGAATACATCCAGAGAATTCTGGGCCACGTCGACGGCCAGGACGCGATCAAAGTGCAGCAAACAACCGCAGCAAAGCTCAAGAAACTGACTCATGGCTTGACCCCGAAACAAGTGAAGTGGAAACCAGCGCCGGAGAAGTGGTCGATTGCGGAGATCGTCGCGCATTTGGCGGATGTCGAGATCGCGGCCAGTTGGCGTATGCGCCTGATCATCGGAGACAGTGGAACAACCACTCAACCCTTTGATCAGGATGTGTGGGCGTCGGTATTCCAATACAACCAGCGCGATCCGAAACGCTCTCTGGAAGTTTTTCGTGTGTTGCGCGAGAACAATCTTCTGATGCTCAAAGCTCTTCCCCATGAGAGCTGGGATTGCTACGGAATGCACCTGGAGCGCGGCAAAGAAACCATTGCTCATTTGGCGCGTATGTTTGCCGGGCACGATACCAACCATGTGCGCCAGATTGAAAGCATTGTCGCGGGATTGAAGGGCGCCGGGAAGAAAACGGAGAGGCAGAAAGTCAAAAAGCAGAAAACGAAGCGAAGATAACGGTGCGCGAGATTAGCAAATCCGCGGTCGTAGTCGGCGCTGCGCCGGAAGGCGCCAGCGATCCTCGATCGGCGGCGCGCGCGGTGCGCGAGATGTTTACCGCCATCGCGCCCCGCTACGATCTGCTCAACCACGTGTTGTCGTTGAATATCGACCGCTTGTGGTGGCGTCGAACTGCCCGCATCTTTCGGCACGTTCTGGCTCGGCCCGACGCACGCATCCTCGACCTGTGCTGCGGGACTGGCGACATGACGTTCGCGCTGCAGCGACAAGCAGGGAAGTCTTCGCCACAGATTCTGGGAGCCGATTTCTCCCACGCAATGCTGCAGCGCGCCTCTGCGAAATCGTCGACTGCGCGATCATCAGAAGTAGGATCATTGGACCCCGGATGGATCGAAGCCGATGCGCTAAACCTTCCGCTGCCCAGCGCGTACTGCGATCTGGTCACGTCCGCGTTCGGTTTCCGTAATCTCGCCGACTACGACGCCGGATTGCGCGAGATCGTCCGCTTGCTGCGTCCTGGAGGGGAATGCGGCATCCTCGACTTCGGCGAACCGGATGGAGTAATGGGCGCCCTTTACCGAATTTATTTCAAACAAATTCTGCCCCGCATCGGCACGGCAATCTCCGGCGTTCGCGGTCCCTACGCATATCTCCCGGCGTCAGTGGAGCGCTTTCCGCCGCCCGAAGAAATGCTGGAGAGAATGAAACGCGCCGGCTTCGCCGAAGCCACCTGGACGCCTTACACTTTCGGAATCGCTGGCTTGTATCACGGGAAGAAGTAACGCACGCGACGGCCAGCTAGCCTGCATCGCGCAGCAGTTTGCTCAGCGCCTGAATGTCGTCCGCGCTAACATCTCCGACCACGAAATATCGCAGCCCATTTTGCGACCAGTTCTCCACATTAAACGAGAGCGCATGCGCAAGGCCCCCAGGTAAGTCCGCCGCTTCTTCACCGCGACTTTCAAACGCACGATCCTGAAAAATGAAAACCGAAATTTCGTGTTTGCGTAGCTGGTAGATCAGGTGGGCTCCGGGCGTCTGCGCGAAATAAGTGACTCGCCCACCAAGCAGCGTAAACTGCGATCCTTGCAACTCCGGCAGATTGAAGCTGAAAGGAATCTTCCCCTGAAACCAGGGCTTCACCGTGTGCCGGTCGCTCGAGATCACGTCGACCGGCGTTGCACTCGCCAGAGCGGCGACGTGCAGGTCCGCCAGTTCGCTGTAAACGCGCCGCCGGCGGGCGTTCTCGCGTCCCATATAAAAATTGGTCGCAAGCGAAATGATCAGAAGCGCGAGAGCAGGCGCCGCCAGTATTTGCCAGAAGGAAAAGCGCCTCCGCGGTTCCGACGCCGATGATTTCGCAGCCAATGACATCGCGATGCGATGGCGGAACTCGGCGCTGGCAGTGTAGCGTTTCCCAGCTATCTGTACTGCGCGCTTCATTTGTACTCGTTCCAGCGCGTCAGAAGCGCAGGGCTGGCACGTTCGCATGTGCTCTCCGACCACGCGGGACTCCGCGGGATCGAGTTCGCCATCGACGTAGGCATCGAGCTTGTCAGTCCATTGCTCACACCCCATCTCGGCCTCCCCCGCTTTGCTTCCGCAACAGGTCGCGCAGCGCCTTCCGTGCACGGAACAAGCGCGACATCACTGTGCCTATCGGGATGGCAAGCGTTTCCGCAATTTCTTGATACGACATTTCCTCGACCTCGCAGAGCAGCAAGATCTCCCGGAAAGGCACAGGCAACGCGGTCAGCGCCTGCTGCACCATCCCGCGATCCGCCCGCGCAATCAGGATGCTCTCCGGCGTAGTGCTTTCGGCCGGCAGCAAGTTCTCATCCGCGCCTCCATCGATGGCCACCATCGTTTTGAGTCCTGTGCGCGAACTCAAGAACGAATTTCGCAGGATGCGGTACATCCATGCCCGGAAATTCGTGCCCGCTTGAAACGACGAAAACCCGCGCAGCGCCTTGGTGTAAGTCTCCTGCACCAGATCCTCCGCTTCGGCTGTGTCCTGAGTCAGCCAGCGCGCGAAGTTGTAGAGTTGGTCGAACAGAGGCATGGCCAGCTCTTCAAATGTCGCGGCAAGCAAGGGTCGTTCCGGCACCTCCATAGCATAACCGCCTTGGAAGAGAGTTGGCAGACGGTCCTGTACATTCGACACGTGCCGCCAGAGGGCAGCGGAGCGGATCCGCAGGTCCACGGTGGAGAAGGGAAGCCAACTGCCGGCGTGGCATTAACGGGAAGGACTTCTCAGTTTGATCCCGCCGACTTAAAGCTGTCCGCGAATGCATCCGCAATGGTGTAGCGGATTACGTGCTCGTACTCCGGGCCCAGGAACCGGCGCAGACGGTCGGTATTCATAATGTATTCCCCGGTCATGTAGGGAACCGCGTCGGGCGGGATGGCCGAAATCTTCTGCCACCAGAGGAAAGCCAACAGCTGCCGCATGGCCCACTTTCCCGGAACGCGCACCAGCTTTGCCTGCGCCATTTCCACGCAACGACCAAAGGATAGAGGCTCGCCGCGACCGGCAACATTGAGCATGGTCAGCCGTTGCGTCTCCGGTTCGCGCTGCAGGATGTGCCGGACCAGCCGTGCCATATCGTCGACGTGAACAAACTGCATCTTGTTGTCGAGATATTGCTGGCCGCGCGGCAGCATGCAGGGCAGCCGCTTGCCCTCGGCGCGCATTTTCTGGGCGCGCGCGCTGGTGCCGTCGGGCGTACCGCGGAAAGCGCCTATCAGGTAATTCTCGATGCTCGCGCCGGCAAAAATATGCGGACGCAGAATATACACGCTGCATCCCCGAAGTGCGTGGGAGCGCGTTTGCACCACTTCATCTGATTGTTTCTTGTGAAGCGCGGAATGCAGCGTGTGCGCCGCCAGCGGTGATTCCTCCGTCGCCGGAGCGGGCAGGTTCGGTCCGTATGCTGTAACGCTGCTGGGAAAAATGAATTGCTTCACGCCATCGTCAGTCGTGCGATTGGCCTCGGTGATGGCTTCCATCACCCGAGCCGTTCCCGCCACATTGATCTGCCACATGCGATCGACTTCGATCACGCCCGCACGCACAGGATCGAACACGAACGCGAGGTGAACCACCGCATACGCGTGCGTGTCGCGTAGCAGTTCGTACAAAGGCCGGGTAGACGATTCCCTCCCAAGGTCCAGACTCTCAAACTGCAACTCGGAGTCGGTTTGGGGCGGATGCAGATCCACCCCAACCACCGAATAACTCCCCAGCAGAGGCAGTAGCCTGGAACCCAGGTTGCCCGACACACCGGTTACGATCACGACGGGTTTAGCCATCAGTTCGGCTGAGCCGGCGGAGCCTGAGCTGCCGGAGGTTGCGCCGGAGGCGGCGTTTGCGGCTGAGCCGGCGTTTGCGGCTGAGCCGCCGGGGCCGGAGCCTGCATCGGACGCGGGCCTCGCGGTGGTGCCATGCCCATTCCGCCCGGACCCCGCGGTGGTGCCATGCCCATTCCGCCCGGACCCCGCGGTGGCCCCGTCGGTCCGACTCCGCCCGGACCGAAGTAAGCCTCGTTGGTTTCCACTTTGAACGAATTGTTCATCTTGTCCATCAGTTCACGTGTCCGGTCGGTTTGCAGCTTGCTCCGAATTTCTTTCTCGGCCTGATCGAGCGGGACCTCGGTCTTGCTATTCAGCTTGTAAATGTAGTGTCCCCCTGCGTCGTTAATCACTTGCGAAACGTCGCCCGGCTTCAAGTCGAATACTGCGGCGTGTCCCGCGTTCAAGCCCCCGCGACGTACGCTCGGCAAATTCACGGTCGGCGATTCTATTTTCATGCCGGCAGCCTCAAACGCTTCTTTCTGCAGTTTCACAAAGTCCTCTCCGGCTGCTGCCCGGTCGCGCAGGCTCTCGGCCAGCTTGGTCATCGCCTGTTCGGATTCTTCCGTCTTCGCCTTATCCTCGGCCTCTTTGGCCTTCTTCGCTTCGTCGCTCAGATTCTTGTCCTTGTCTTGATCTTCTTTGGACTCGGCTGCCGGCTGCTTGACGCGCGGCACAAACATCCGGTCCACGTTGAATTGTTCGAAGGTATCGGCGTGTTCCTTGTAGTAGTTATCGATCTCCTCCTCGGGAATATCTGAAGCTTCCTTCTGAACGTCTTGCTGCAGCATCTGGGTCAGAATCTGCATTCGGTTGACCTTGAGACGGTCTTTAAACTGCGGAGTCTTGTCGATGTGTTTTTTCGTGGCCTCATCCGACATCGCGATCCAGCGCGGCAGCAGACCCGCCAACTGTTTTTTCTGCTGGGGAGTTATGTTCGGAGCTAGATTGTTGGCCAGCGTTTCAAACTCCGCTTTGGTGATGACGGTCTTGCAATCGTCTGCCGAAGTCTTTCCTGCCTGAGTCTTGGCCGGCGGAGTCTTCGCCGCGGTCGCCGGCTTCGCGGCTGTTCCCTTGGCGGCCGCGGGCTGGGGCTTCGGAGCACACACGCCGATCACTGTGATAACGGCCGCGTTCGGCGGGACCGAAGCAGCCGTATCTGGTGCCGCCGTTTGCGCCTGCGGATTTGCCATCGCACTGGCAGGAATCCTGCCCGGCGTGGCCGGGGGAAGAGTGTTTGGGGCGGCTTGTCCCCAAGCCAGAGTCCCCAGCAAAACACACATCAGCCAACTCTTACGCATAAGACATCTCCTCCAGGATTGGTCCTTCAGAAAGTTGAAAAATGCCAAGCATCAAATCGTAGCACAATCGTCGCTCTTCCCACGCCTGCCGATCTCCCTCAAACTTTGTCAATCTGACCTTCAAAACTTTGTCATCCCGACCGGAGCCGGAGCGTCGGCGACAGCGGAGTGGAGGGACATGCTTTTCTCAGCCACTGCGCCCGACCCGGATTTGCTTGGCGCTTTCCCCTCGCAGCGGCGATAATTCTTGCATGGCCGGAAGCTCCACGTTTTCTTCATCCGAGTTGATGCGCTCGGAAAAGCGCTCGGCCGCAGGAAGCTCCGTTCTAGCAGCGGTGGTCATCACCAGCCTCAAGATGATCGTCGGAGTCAGCACCGGGAGTCTTGGCATTCTCTCGGAAGCCGCGCACTCTGCGCTCGACTTGATCGCTTCTCTCCTGACATTTTTCTCGGTCGGCGTTTCCGACAAGCCTGCCGACGCAGAGCATCAGTATGGCCACGGCAAAATTGAAAACTTTTCCGCTTTTGTTGAAACCGGTCTGCTCCTGCTCACTTGCGCCTGGATCATCTACGAAGCTGTATCGCGACTGTTCTTTCGCCGCATCGACATCGAGCCGTCCATGGCGGCGTTTGCCGTGATGCTGTTCTCGATGGGAGTCGATTTTTGGCGCTCGCGTGTGCTCGGCCGCATCGCCAGTAAATACGACAGCCAGGCCCTGGAAGCGGACGCGCTGCATTTCTCCACCGATATCTGGTCGGCCGGTGTGGTCGTGCTCGGCCTGGTGTTGGTTCTGGTTGGCCGCACTTATCGCGTCGACTGGCTGCGCGATTCCGATCCCATCGCTGCTCTGTTCGTTGCAGGCGTTGTGGTTTCTGTGAGCTGGCGGCTGGCGCGCCGCACCGTCGACGCACTGCTCGATGCCGCTCCGCCAGGAGTACGATCGCAAATCTACGACGCGGTCCTGCGCGTCGACGGTGTTCTCGAGGTCGATCGCATCCGCATTCGCCGCGCCGGTAACCGCTATTTCGCCGACCTCGCCGTCGGACTGGCGCGCACCGTCACGTTTCAGCGCTCCGGCCAATTGGCCGCATCCGTCACCGAGGCAGTTCGCAAAGTTCTCCCGGACTCCGATGTGACCGTCCAGCCTCTTCCGCGCGCGCAGCGTTCGGAAAACATTTTCGATCGCATCCGCGCCGTTGCCACGAACAGTAACCTCAATGTGCACGACATCAGCGTGCAGGATTTCGCTGGACGCCTTCACGTCGAGCAGCACATTGAACTGGAAGAGCACATGTCGCTAAAAGACGCACACGATCAGGTCACCGAACTTGAAGCCAACATGCGCCGCGACGTTCCCGAAATCGCCGACATCCTTACCCACATTGAAAGCGAGCCCGCGACTATCGAAAAGCCGGAAGAGGTTGGGAGCGATGCCGAACTCGAAAAACGCCTCAAGGCCGTGGCTTCGCACTTTCCCGAAGTCCTTGACGTGCACGACTTCGTCATCAAGCGCGTCCGCGGCCGCATGTATCTCTCCTGCCATTGCACGCTGCCGGACGATCTTTCTCTGGCCCGCGTACACGACATCCAAACCGAGTTGGAGATCCGCTTCAAGCAGGATGCGCCCGAGTTGTTTCGCGTCCTGATTCACCCCGAGCCCAGCACCGACAACCGGAGGTAGCACGCGCATGATCACCGCCAAAGCCATCTGGACCGACAAAGAGCGCTACATCGGTGAGGCCAGTTCGCACCACGCGCTGGTGATGGACACTGGGGCGGAGAAAACGGCCAACAGTCCTATGGAGCTGGTGCTGATCGCTCTCTGCGGTTGCACGGCTTCTGACGTAGTCGGAATTCTTCGCAAGAAACGGGAGCCGTTCACCAGCCTGGAGGTCAGCGCCAGTGGAGAACGCGCCTCGGGCTATCCGGCGGTGTACACGGAAATCAATCTCATCTATCGCGTCAGTGGCAAAGTTTCTCCCAAAGCGGTGGAAGATGCCGTCCATCTTTCGAAAGAAAAATACTGTTCGGTCTCAGCCATGTTGGAAAAGACCGCCAAAATTGGCTTTAAAATCGAATTGGTCGAATAGATGCCGCTCACCCGTATCGTGTTTTTTACCCAACCCGGCTGCCTATCCTGCGAACTCATGAAGCTGTTCCTCGAGACTAAGCAGATCGATTTCGAAGAGCGCGACATCAGCATCGACGTCGAGGCGCGCCGGATCATGACAGAACAGCACGGCAGCGGCGAAACTCCAACCTTGGTGGTCTTCTCCGGCGAACTACGGGAAGTGATTATCGGCTTTGATCCCGTGCGTCTTGACCAGTTACTCGACCCGGCCCCATCATCGGATTCGGTGACTGAATCCTGAACTCCGGCCATTCCAGGCGAAACACGCCTCATCCCTTGCGCGGATATTTCTTTATCGCGTCCGCCGCATTTCTCTGGGGAGTCTGTGCCGCGCTCGGCCGCGCCGTGTTCATTCGACGACTCCCGCTAAATGGGGAGGCTCTTCATCCCATCGACCCGCTCATCCTCTCGCAAACACGAACCTCATTTTCGCTGCTCCTATTGCTCCCACTGCTCGTGAGCCGGGGCGGTTGGCAGCGCATACGGCTGCCGAGACCCGATCTGATCCAATGCCTCGTGCTGGGTATGCTTGGCGTGGCGGCATCGAACTATTTCTATTACGTCGCCATTCAGAAGACGAGCGTCGCCATCGCCATCATCGTGCAATACACAGCGCCGGTCTGGGTGCTGTTGTTTGTAGTCGCCCGCGGCCAGCAGAAACTGTCACTGCAAAAAGTCGTCGCCGTCGCTGTCGCCATTGCCGGCATCGCATTGACTATCGGCATTGTTGGAGGAAAATCCGCATCAGCCCTCCACCTTGACTCCTACGGTTTATGCGCCGCATTGCTGGCATCTTTTTCCTTCGCCTTTTACAACGTCGGTGGACACCGCATCCTGGCCCGCTACGACCGCTGGCGCGTTCTGGTTTGGACGCTGACCTCTGCCGCGGTCTTCTGGTTGTTCGTGAATCCTCCGTGGAAAATTCTGGCCGCGCACTATGCGCCCGCGCAATGGGCATTCCTCTTCGTCTTCTCCATGATTTCCGTCTTGGGGCCATTCTCGCTCTACTTCCTCGGCCTGCAACATCTGGAGCCCACACGCGCCATCATCGCCAGCTGCCTCGAGCCGGTATTCTCCATCCTGCTGGCCGCCGCATTCTTGAGCGAAGGCCTGCGTCCCGTGCAGACACTGGGGATTGTTCTGGTCTTGTCGGCCATCGTCATTGTGCAATTGCCGGGCAGAAGCGCTGCGCCTGAAGGGGAAGCGGTGGTGGTCGAGCCGATCGAATAACCCATTTAAGAAATTGTCATCCAAATTCCAAAATCCTCACCCCGAATCCACGATTGTCATCCCGGCCCGAGTGGAGGGACTTGCTTTTCTACGCTCCTGGAACTGGTTACTCCCCTGTTACTTCGGTGCGCCGGGTTACTTCTTTTTGACAACCTATGTGGGGATATTTCGCTAGCCTAAGACGATCCCCTTAACATTTTTCGAGGTTGATGCAATGAAAATCCGCTCCGCGATCTATGTTCTCGCGTTTCTTACCGCGTGCCTTACGCCCTGTTTCGCGCATCACACGGCGGTGGTCGTGAACAAAGACAACGCAGTTGAAAACGTCACTTCCGCTCACCTGGCGAAGATAATTCGCGGTGAAGTCAAGAAGTGGCCCGACGGCAAGAATATCGTCCTGGTTTTGCATAAGGACTCCGCCGGCGAGGCCGAAACTCTGGAGCGGCTGAACAAAATGTCCGACGCGGAGTGGAAAAGCTTTCTCGCGCTGCACAGAGATTCGTTTTTGTTTGTTGAGACCGACGCCGCCGTCCTCAAAGCAGTGCAGACCGAACCCGGAGCCGTTGGCCTCATCGAAGTCCATTCGATCGACAACAGCATTAATGTGGTGAAGGTTGACGGTAAACTCCCCATGGAGTCCGGCTATTTGCCTCATTAAAAAACGGAAGCGGACACGGCCGCGCTTCAGCTTGCGCCGCTGACCCTCTGCAGTAAATGAAAATATCGCCGAGCCTTCTTCACGTCGCGCCCAATCTGTTCCCGCAGCGCGTCGACCGATGGAAACTTGATTTCATCCCGGAGCCGCTCCAGAAAGCAGATCTCAACCTCCGTCTCCGGGCTCAATTCAATAGGATGGAAATTCAGCAGATGCGTTTCAATCGCGAACAGTTCCGCGCCAAAGGTGGGACGATTGCCCACATTCGTGACTGAATCAAAACGCTCAGCCCCGACTCGGGTGCACGTAATATAAACGCCGTCTTTCGGAACCAGTTCCTCGTAACGTGCTAGGTTGATGGTGGGCACCGTGTACTTCGACCCATAGCCGCGCCCGCGCCCCGGCGTCCCAAGAATGCAGAAGGGACGCGCCAGCAGATGCCGTGCGCGGCTCACCCGCCCAGCGGCCAGTAGCCTCCGAATCTGGCTGCTCGAAACCGGCTCACCCCGCAACGTCATCTCGGGATAAACCTTAACCTCGAATCCCATCTCGCGCCCGAACTCGGCCAGCAAATCCGTGTTGCCAGCGGCCTTATGGCCAAAGCGGAAATTAAATCCTTCATGAACTTCGCGGGCGTGGAGCCCTTGCTTCAGAATCTCTTCCGCAAATTGCTGCGGAGTCATGAGCGAGAGATCGCGGCCAAAAGGAAGCAGCAGCACGGCATCGATGCCGGTGCCTTCGAGCCAGCGGAGTTTTTCAGGGGTGGGTGTGAGCAGCTTCAAGTCCGCCTCCGGCCGCAGAATGCGCGTCGGGTGCGGTTCAAACGTCACTGCCACAGCGTGGGACCCTGTCGCCCGCGCGCGTAACGCGATCTCCCGCAGCACGTGGGCATGCGCCCGGTGCACTCCGTCAAAATTGCCCACGCTGACCAGCGTGGGACCGAAATCGGCGGGAACGTCGTCGAGTTTGTGAAAAATCTTCATGAGGAAAGTGGCCAGTGGCTAGTGGCCAGTAGACTCCAGTGCGGAAGGTGAAACTAGCCGCTAGTCACCGATCACTGGCCACTGATCTCGAACTCCAGCTTCATCCCGTCGTGCGACAGCCGCACGTGACGCGGCAGCGAGGCGTTGGTGACGTCGTGTGCCAGATCGTGGCAAATGTGCGTGAAAAATGCCCGCTTCGGTTTCAGCCGCTCGACAATCGCGAGGGAGTTCTTCACCGTCGAGTGCGTTGGATGAGGTTTGTGCCGCAGCGCATCCAGAAACAGAACGTCCAGCCCTTCCAGTTGATGCAGCGACGACTCCGGAATCTCGCTGTGGTCGGTGAGGTACGCGCCCGAGCCAAACCGGTATCCGTTGATCTGGGTATCACCATGAATCAGAGTGACCGGATCGAAGCGTACTCCGAACACGTCCACTGGCCCGTCGATGGGTCGTAGTTCTAGCAGAGGCAGCCCACCGAATTTATAGTTCGCGTCAAAAATATAACTGAACATCCTGCGCAGAAACGCCGCCGCTTCGGGCCGCGCGTAAAGCGGGAGTTTCTCCGGTTTGTGCCGGTAGCTGAATGGCCGCAAGTCGTCGATCCCAAGAATATGGTCGGCGTGGGTGTGAGTGTAGAGTACGGCGTCGACACGCATAACATTTTCACGGACGGCTTGCGTATAAAAGTCCGGAGTCGTGTCGATCAGGACCACCTTGCCGCCGTACTCCAGCATGATCGACGGCCGCGTCCGCCGGTCGTGCGGATCGCTCGAATGGCAGACGGCGCAGTCGCATCCCAGCGTGGGGACGCCCATCGACGTCCCGCTGCCCAGCACAGTCAAAGTCGCTTTCATCGTCCTCGAGTTCCGGTTCCGGCCGCAGGACCAGCTTGCGGTGGGCTGGCCAGCGTGTTGGTCACTTCCACATACGCCATACGCAGCTCATAAAGACTGTTCTGCAGAAAGCCCTCTTCGACCGAGGTGAGATTGCCCTTGGTCTTTTCCGCGATCAGGCTCAGAGTATCGATCGTCTGCCGCGCGCCAATCAGGTCCACGCGTGGCTGCTCGCCCTGTTGCCGCATTAATCCCAGTTGCATCATGGCAGTCATATACAACGAGGCCAGAAAGCGCTCGAAGGTAATCTCGAAATCCTTAACAGAGTGACCGCTGAGTTCGACCTGCGCATCCAGATCCTTGGAAGACTGTCGGTAAGCGGCCGCCTGCGCATCCTGTTCCGCGCTGCTTGGCGGCGTTGGCATTTCGCGGTCGACCGTCGAGTCTTCTGCCGCTGCAGCCTTTTCCATTGACGGAGCCTCCGGAGTCACGGCGGGCGCCTGCGCTTTGGGCGCCTCCATTTCCTCCGGAACTTCGGAGCGCAACTCGCCCTCTGAAGTGAATAGCCTGCGGTCAGTTACTTTAAAACCAGATTGTTCGTGTTTCTTCTCAGCCATAGAGTCTTTCCTCAAGCAGAATCATTTTCTCGTCGTTCAGCGAACTTTGCGCTGAAGTTGTTTCATCACGCCTAACGCTGTTCCAACGATCTCTCTTCCAGCAGCACGCTGTCCGAGACCGGCAACTGCACTACCGTCGCTTTCACCCCGCCAATCGCGACCTCGCCCCCCGGCACACCCACTTCGCGCCGGATATATCCCAGCGCGACCATCCTGTCGTTTCCGATGAGTTGCAGCGACGCAGCGCTGGTAATCTCTCCGACTTCCTTTTCTCCCGCGATAATCTTAGTTCCGGCTGCGATCTGGGACGCACCCTCCACCATAAATCCCGTGAACTTGCGATGCACGGCTCCCCGCGAGCGAATGCGTTCCACGATCTCCTGCCCCACATAACATCCTTTGTTGAAATTCAAAGCGCGGGCCTGTTCCGTCTCCTGCGGCAAGTCGCGCTCGCGGATGTCCAAGCCATAGCGCGGAACGCCGGAAACAATGCGCCGCAACTCCAGCGCCTCAGAACCGACGGGCGCTGCGCCAGCAGCCAGCAAAGCGTCCCAAAGTCGCCTCACGCTGTCGGGCGCAATCCAGATCTCATACGAAACGCGTTCAGCGTCTTCGCCCCGCACCAGAGTGCATTTCGCCCCTTGCCACGTCACAGATTTCAACTGCAAAGACTGCATCTCAGGAATCTGAAATCCGGCCGCAGTCAGCACGTCTCGCGTCTTCGGCCCGGCAACGCCCAGCGCCGTCAACTCCTCACTCAGATTCGCGACCTCAACATCGTCCATGATGATGTAGTGGTCGAAGGTCGCCAGAATCTTTTCAGTCTGCCCGCAGTCAGTGTCCACCGTAATCGACTCGCCGCGATTGTATGCAAACAGATCGCCCAGAATGTGCCCCTGCGGATTCAGCAGAAACGCATACACTCCCTGGCCGTCGGCGAGATCGCGGATGTTGTTAGTCACCATGCCATTCAGCCAGCGCACGCGATCGCCGCCCGTCAGCGAAATCTTGGCCCGGAATCCCAGGTCATAAACGCCGCATCCGCCGCGCAAGGCCGTAAACTCCGCTTGCGGGTCGCGAAAGCGCTCCGCAGTGGTCGCGCCGCGATACTCCCCGGTTTTATACTGGCCAACGCTGGCGGCTCCCAATCCGTCGCCCTGAACGTTTCTTCGAGTTTGGAGTGCAGTGAGCCCCATAGCCGTAGTTCGATTATAGCGATTGTGGTAACTTTCCTGCCGTGGACTCAAAAAAGGAAACGCCCGAACGAGTGCAAGCGCCTGATAAGAAACGCATCGCCGTCATCCCAGGGGACGGCATTGGCCAGGAAGTCATCCCGCAGGCGGTGAAGGTTATCCAAGCCTCTGGCGCGCACGTGGAGCTGACCGATTTCGACTGGGGCGCCGATCGCTATCTGCGCGACGGTGTCACTGTTCCCCCCGACGGCTTCGCCATGCTCGCTCGCGATTTCGGCGCTATCCTGGTCGGCGCCTTCGGCGACCCACGGGTCAAGACCAACATTCACGCCAAAGAAATTCTGCTCGGCATGCGCTTCAAAATGGATCTCTACGCCAACCTGCGTCCCGTCCGCCTGCTTGATGCCGCGCTCTGTCCCCTGAAGGGAATCGAGCCCAAAGACATCGACTTCGTCGTGCTCCGCGAAAACACTGAAGGCGTCTACACCGACGCGGGTGGAATCTTCAAGCAGGGCACGCCCGACGAGATTGCCACGCAGGAAGATATCAACACGCGCAAGGGCGTTGAGCGCATCATCCGCTACGCCTTCCAATATTGCGGGCGTCACGCCAAACTCGACGGCTCGCCCCGAAACAAAGTCCTGATGTGCGACAAGTCCAATGCCATGACTCACGCTGGAAGCCTCTGGCAGCGCGTGTTCAAGGAAGTCAGCGTCGAATATCCGCAGATCACCGCGCAGCACATGTACGTCGACGCGCTCTGCATGCAGATCGTCCGCGATCCACGCCAGTTCGACGTAATCGTTACCAACAACATGTTCGGCGACATCATCACCGACCTCGCCGCCGGCTTGCAGGGCGGCCTGGGCATGGCTGCCAGCGGCAACATCCATCCCGGCAAAACCTCGATGTTCGAGCCCGTCCACGGCTCCGCCCCGCCAATCGCCGGCAAGAACCTGGCGAACCCGTTCGGAGCGATCCTGACTGCGGCCATGATGCTCGCTCATCTCGGGATAGCGGTAGAAGCGGCGAAAATCGAAACAGCTGTCCTCGAAGCCGTGCGCCAGAAAAGAACGACGCAAGACATCGGCGGATCGCTGGGGACGAAAGAAGCAGGCGAGTGGATAGCGAACTTCGTCAGTCGTGTCTGAAAGCACCAAAGGCACATCATCCTGAGCGAAGCATGCGGGTTCGCGAAACACGAACCGGCACACGCAGTCGAAGGATCTCTACGCCTGCCGTCCCACCAGCAGCGCCAGCTCCCGCCACTTCCAAGCGCAGTCCACATCCACAAGCCCAATTTCCCGCAACCATCCCAACTGCGTCTCGACATCCAACAACTTGTTCGACGGATCTTCGCTCTCCACCGTAAATCCGATGCGCTCCAGAAACTCCTTATGCAGCCGCGGAGTCGGCGAAGCCACGTGCTCCAGATTGCAGAAAACGCCGCCCCCATTCAGCACGTGATAAACCTCTGCGTAGAGCTCTCGCTTGCGTTCATGCACCAGATGATGAATCGCGAAGCTGGAGATCACTGCATCGAACTTTCCCAGAGCAGGCAGTAGTTCGTCCATGTTGTGAGCCACCACGCGAACGGAAGAGTCCCCAGCGAAGCGCTTGTGAACAGCCTCCAGCATGGTCGGCGAGAAATCGACAGCCACCGCCTCAGTATCAGGCCGCCCCTGCCGCGACAATTCGTCTCGAACCAGATTCAACAATCGCCCGTCCCCAGTGCCGAGGTCGAGAATCCGCCGCGTACCCGCCGGAATAAATTCGAGCAGCGCCGACTCCCCTTCGCTACGATGAGAAATCGAGTCAGCTCGTTCCAGATAGTCGCGGGCGTGCTCGTTTGAAGTCCAGAGATTGACCGGATTTGCGCTCATGAGGGAAAAGTATACGGAAACGTATAAACTCAATCTCAATGAATAAGGCCCAAAGGCGTGCGATACGGATTCTTCGGTTGCTTTTCGCGGTTGGACTGGCTGCGGCCATATTGGCCCTATGGCCGGCAGTTGCACAAGATACGCAGCCGGCGAACAAGCCCCCCGATCAAAGCGGCCAGTCCCCTCAACCCACTCCGACCGCGCCACCGGCTGCCACGCAGGAACCCCAGCCTTCCGCCCCAAAAGATGAACCGTCGAAACCCGAAGTCAAGATCACCCCCCGCCAAGCCGAGGAACTGTTTCACTCCGTCGACGAAATTCTAGACTTCGACAGCAAACAGACCGGCCTGCCCATCAAGAAAAATGTAAAGCGCAAACTAACCAGCCGCGACGAGGTCGTCTCCTTCCTCACCAAGCACATGGACGACCAAGACACCAAGCGCCTGCGCCGTTCGGAACTTGTGCTTAAAAAATTCGGATTGCTTCCCCGCGAATTCAATCTGGAAACTTTTCTGGTTGCTCTGCTGCGTGAAGAAGTGGCCGGCTACTACGATCCAAAAACGAAAACCGTCAACCTGCTCGACTGGGTGCCCATGGAAGAGCAGGAGCCCGTCATGGCCCATGAGTTGACTCACGCGCTCCAGGACCAGACTATCGGTCTGGAGAAGTGGATGAAGAAGGGCGAAAAAGATCTCGGTGAAATCAAGAAAGACCCCACCCCCACCGACATTGAAAATGACGAGATCGACAATGCCCGCGAAGCCGTCATCGAAGGCCAGGCCCAGGCCATGATGTTTCAATATGCCATCGCCCCCACCGGTCAATCCATCGTCGGTTCGCCGGCGCTCGTAGGCCAGATGGAAGAGGAGACGCTGACGGGAACGTCCGGCACCAAGGTGTTTAACGAGGCGCCAATTTTCCTGAAAGAATCGCTCACCTTCCCTTACAGCTACGGCATGGACTTCATCATCCAGGTCATGAAGCAGGGTGGAAAAGAAAAAGCGTTCGCCGGCGTGCTGAAAAATCCGCCGCATACCACGCGCCAGATCATGGAGCCCGACACATACTTGTCGGCCGAAAAGATCGAGCCCATGTTCGTCCCCGATTTCAAGCAAGATTTCAAGGATTATGAGAAGTTCGATGTCGGCGCGATGGGAGAGTTCGACGTCGCGGTTCTTATCGAGCAATATGCCGGCAAGCCCCTGTCCAAGCGCTTGTATCCCGCGTGGCGCGGCGGGTACTATTACGCGGCAAAGCCCAAGCAAGATCCGAAATCCGATTTTGTAACGACAACGACTGCGCCTCTCGCTCTGCTCTACGTCTCCCGTTGGTCGAGCGCCGACACGGCCGCCGAGTTCGCCGCGATCTACGGACAATCCTTGAAGCAGCGCTACAAGAAAGCAGAAGAAGAAAATCCCGCGCCCCCTACGATCCAAGCGAATTCCAAAACTGACGTGTTGCAAGGCCGGCACGTGTGGACTACGGACGAAGGCCGAGTCGTAATCGATGAGGAAGGCGATACAGTGCTGGTAAGCGAAAGTCTTGACGCAACCACTACGGCAGCGCTCGAAAAAGAAGTGTTTGCAGCGCCCACGGCGCCGAAGTAATCCGCGCTACTTCTTTTTTTTCTTGCGTTCTCCCTCATCCGGAAGTTCTCCCAGGAAATGTTGCACCTTCGCCGCGACGGTAAATTGCTTTCCCCCGCGTTCGACCGTCAGTCTGCGTTCCTGCCCCGGCGTTCCGCCGAGCGCGGCCCACACCTGTCCCATGGTCGACCGGCCCACCGGAATGCCATTGACCGCGATCAAATGATCACCCGGCTGTACGCCGTCCGGACCCTCCGGCAAAGACGGCTGGCCCTCGAAGTCCGCGATTCCGAGGACCGTGAAACGGCCGTCGTCTTCCGGGCGCAGCGTGAGTCCGATGACGTCGAAGTCTGGAAAGTTGAAGTTGCGGCCGAACTCGAAGTAGACGATCGAGCGAGCATAGTCGAGCCCAACTCGATAGTTGAGCAGTGCGCTTGAGCCAAGAAGGCCAGCCGTCGTCACACCGGCGCGTTTTTCAAAATACTCCATCCGCTCTTTCGGAAAGTCGACCACAACCACGCTGTCCAGAAAAAGCGGCCCGTACTGTAGACGATCCAGGCGCATCACCTTCCACTTCGCTTCATCATCGCCGCCCCACATGTTGGCCGAGCCGACCGCGCCCGTCATCTGCGGCCAATCCGCATGAGCGGCCGCAAGCTTGTCAAAGACGTCGTCGGAAAGAAAACTGATCGACGAGCCCAGATCCAGGGCGAGATTGCATTTCTTCTTCTCGATCTGGCTGGCAACCTGGATCAGGCCATTCTCCGCGTTGACCTGAACCTTCGCACTCTGTCCTCGAAAAGCAATCGTGCCCGGCGCTCCGATGGAAACCTTGTGCTCCGGAAAATCGACAAGCACGTCATAGTGGCGGAGAATACTCGATGGCAAAGTAATTTCAACACCCATGCCCGCGGCCAGCACCGAAGCCGCGTACACCGGCCTCAGCGGGATCTTCGCTTCCTTCAAGCCAGCCAAAGGAATCCTCATCCCGCCCACGGCCATCTCGCGCGGCGGAGGAGAAGTGCATTCATTTTCATCGCACGAAACCGTCAGCCCGAGCAGCGAAGCCAGGCGCCGAGAAATGTATAGATCGGGAGTGCCGTTATCCACCCAGGCATGAACACGCTCGCTCGATCCGTTGGGAAGCGCGATATTCGCGTTGATGACGACGCGATTGTGGTCAATGGCCGCAGGCACCGTCACCGATTTCGGTTCGGGCGTAGCGGCTCTGTCCGCAGGTTTGTCTTGCGCTCTGCCCCAACCGCACAGCAGAAACAAAGCGCAGGCCGTAGCAAGAACCCTCATAATTTCAGATTGTAGCGCCGTTCGCTGCCGTCTCGACCTAGTCCGCGGTCGCAAGACCGCTCGCGGCCCAGCCGCAGACAGCTGAATCCCGTCTTGTATAATCACGAGTTTGGCTTGCGCGCGCGCAAGTGTTTTCTGGAATACGATGCGGGAGGATGATTGGCGGAAAAGCGATTGGCTGAGAAACGAATGGCTGAAAAGCGACTGGCACAAGCTGAGATCGGAGTGATCGGCGGCAGCGGCCTGTACTCCATGCCCGGCCTCGGCAAAGTGAAGGAAGTGCGCTTAAAGACGCCGTTCGGCGCGCCTTCCGACGCCTACGTGTGCGGCGCCATCGAAGGCCGCAAAGTCGCATTCCTGGCGCGTCATGGGCGCGGCCATCACATTCTTCCGACCGAACTGAATTTCCGCGCCAACATTCACGGCTTCAAACAACTCGGGGTCGAACGCATCGTTTCGATTTCCGCCGTCGGATCGCTGAAGGAAGAGCACAAACCGCTCGACTTCGTCATCCCCGATCAATTTTTCGATCGCACCCGCCATCGCGTGGACACTTTTTTCGGCGGCGGGGTGGTGGCTCACATCGCCTTCGCCGATCCGGTTTGCGCGGAACTGGCGGGCGTGGTCGAGTCCGCCTGCAAAAAAGTCGGCGTAGTCGGCAAGCGCGGCGGAACCTATCTGTGCATGGAAGGCCCGCAATTTTCCACCAAGGCCGAATCGAACGTCTATCGCGGCCTCGGCATGGATGTGATCGGCATGACCAACTTGCAGGAAGCCAAACTTGCCCGCGAAGCCGAGCTTTGCTATGTCACGGTCGCCATGGTTACGGACTACGACTGCTGGCATCCGCATCACGATTCGGTCACGGTCGATCAGATCGTTGCAGTGCTGCTCAAGAACGCCGACAACGCAACCAAGGTCGTCCGCGAAACTGTAGCAGCGATGCCGCGCGGCCGGTCATGCAAGTGCGGTTCGGCGCTGGCCCATGCAATTCTCACCGATCCCAAGAAGATTCCCCCCGCAACAAAAAAGAAGTTGAAGCTGATTCTCGGCAAATATCTTAAGAACAGTGGCTAGTGGCTGGTGCCCGGAAACCTAGGGTCACCAACTTGACCACTAGCCATTGACACTACTGAGTTCGCTACCCATCTCCAAGGAGCCATTCGCTGCATGAGCATTCTCGTAGTTGGTTCAGTTGCATTCGATGACGTTAAGTCGCCTTCGGGTAGTGTGAAGGGAATCCTGGCCGGGGCCGCGACCTATTTTTCGGTGGCTGCAAGCTACTTCACGCAGGTACGCGTCGTGGCCGTTGTAGGCGAAGATTTCGGCGCTGAACAGGAAAAGCTTTTTCTAAAGCGGGGAATCGATATTCGCGGGATCGAGCATGCCCAGGGCAAAACGTTCCGCTGGGGAGGGACGTATGGCGAAAACCTCAATGAAGCCAAAACGGATTTCACTGATCTGAACGTTTTCGAGGGCTTTCAGCCGCGCATTCCAAAGGAATACGAAGATACGGAGTTCCTTTTTCTCGCAAACATTCAGCCCACCCTGCAAGCCCAGGTGCGGAGCAAGATGAACGGCGTGCGCCTGACCGGCTGTGACACCATGAATTACTGGATCAAGGGCGCGCTCGCGGAACTGCGCGAAACCCTGAAAGTCGTTGACGTTCTTCTCATCAACGACACCGAAACGAAAATGCTGGCCAACGAAACCAACCTGCCGCGTGCCGCCAACAAAGTGTTGGCCATGGGGCCGCGGGCGCTGGTCATCAAACACGGCGAATATGGCGCAACAATTTTCTTTCGCGAGGGAGCGTTCGGCATCGGTCACCATCCCTTTCGCGCCCCCACGCTGCCCATCGAAGAGGTGAAGGACCCAACCGGCGCGGGCGATTCCTTCGCCGGTGGATTCATGGGCTACCTGGCGTCACAAAAAGAATTAACCCGCGAAGTTCTGAAGCGCGCGCTGTTCTACGGTGGCGTCATGGGATCCTTCGCCGTCGAACGCTTCGGCACCGAGCGCCTGCAGTCGCTGACCCGCGATGAGATCGATGCACGCTTCGAGATCTTTCGCGAACTGACTCATCTTGACTAGTCCGCGTAGTGAGCCCGATCGTTTTCCGAACTGTCGACCGTGCCCAAGAAAATGAAAAGCGCACCGCCCAGTTCTCCCTGGGACTCCGAAGTCAGACTGCTGGCCTGGCTCGCGACCTGCGTATCCGTCTTTTCCTTTCTGTTTTATTTTCAGCGCAACGACGTCTTGCTCTACGGCGACGCGGTCGCCCACATCAATATCGCGCGCCGCGTCTTCGATTCGAAAACTCCCGGACTGCTGCAACTTGGAACCGTGTGGCTGCCGCTGCCGCACTTGCTGATGGTTCCTTTCCTCCTCTCCAACGAAATGTGGCGGCGAGGTGTGGGCGGCTCGATTCCTTCCATGGCGGCGTACGTGTTCGGTGTCGTCGGAGTCTTCCGGCTGGTTCGAGGAGCATTGTCCCGCCGAGTTGAAGCGGCCGGTACTGCTGAACCAGATAGAACAGCGAGCTTAGCCGCATGGACCGCGGCCCTCGTCTACGCCGCCAACCCGAATCTGATCTACATGCAGACCACTGCCATGGGCGAGGCCTTGTACCTGGCGTTCTTTGTTTGGGCAGTCGCTTATTTTGCAGAGTCCATTCGCGGAGACGCGAAAGCTCTCACGAAATGTGCCCTGTGTCTGGCGGCCGCGTGCCTAACCCGGTACGACGGATGGTTTCTCGCCGCAGCCATCGCGGCAACGGTTGTAGTGCGCGGCTTCATCGCTGGCCAAGCGACCAACACGGCGCCTGCCTCTCAATCCACACGAGCGCCTGTTGTGAAGTTCGTCCTGATCACCGCGGCCGCACCACTGTTGTGGCTAACCTACAATGCGATCGTCTACCGCAACCCGCTCGAATTCGCCAACGGACCCTATTCCGCGAAGGCCATCGAACGCAAATCCCAAACCGTCGCCAATCCCGGGCACCCCGGCAGCGGCGATCCACTGTTGGCAGGAAGATACTTTCTGAAATCGGCCGAAGCCAATGTGGCCGAAAACGAATGGTTGCAGCGGACTTGGGTTCTGCTCACGCTCGCAGGCATCGCGGCCGCCGCATTCACCTCGCGCTACAGCAGAAGCACCGCAGCCACGTCATCGCCTCCCGCAGCGTGGCCCTTGCTCTTTCTTCTACTTCCCGTGCCTTTCTACGCGTTGTCAGTGGCCTACGGCGGCGTTCCCATCTTCGTACCGACATGGTGGCCGTTTTCTCATTACAACGTGCGTTACGGATTACAACTGCTGCCAGCCTTCGCGGCCGCACTGGCCATCCTGACTCATCGAGTGGTGCAATCTGAAATGTGGAAGCCGCGGCTCCGTCTGGCATGTGTGTTGGGCACCTTCGCATTCGCGATCGTAAGTTACACGTCAGTTTGGCGCGCCGGACCAGTTTCGCTCCAGGAGGCCCGACTCAACATGGGTACTCGCAATCAACTCGAAGCCCAGGTCGCAGTTTGGCTCGAAAAACTTCCTCCGGATTCGACGCTCCTCATGTACCTCGGGGATCATGTCGGCGCCTTAGAGCAGGCGGGGATCCCGCTCAGCCACGTCATCAACGAAGGCAATCACCGCACTTGGAGACAGCCCGCCGATCCCGAAGGTCTGTGGGAGCATGCCTTGGCCGATCCTGCGCAGTATGCCGATTATGTAGTCGCTTTCGAAGGAGACAGCGTTTGGCGAGCGGTACAGAGCCGTCATCTCCCGGAACTCGTAGAGATTCACGTTACCGGGCAAGCGCACGCGGTACTCTATCGCGCTCGCTAATCGTCGCGCGTGGTAATCACGCAGGTAACGCTGGAGCATACGACTCCGGTGATAAAATCCGGCCCAGCAGAAGTGCGCCTCGATCAGGCGTGTAACTCCAAACCCGATAGAAATGAACTGGCAACACTTCATCGATTTGCTGCACTGGGAAGTGGCGAGCGGAGCCGTGGGCAGTTCGCTCACACGCCTGGTAGTAGCGGCGATTCTCGGGGGCCTTATCGGCCTGGAGCGCGAACTCAAACACCGCGCCGCCGGTCTGCGCACCAACATGTTCATCTGCTTCGGCGCCGCCATGTTCACGCTTCTTTCCGAACGGCTGGCAGGCGTGCCCTCGGACGCGGCCAGGATTGCGGCGCAAATTATCCCCGGCATCGGCTTCATCGGCGCCGGCTCGATTCTGCATACCCGCGGGCTCACCACTGGTCTCACCACGGCGGCCACGCTGTTCGTGGTCGCATCGGTTGGAATGGCTGCTGGCGGCGGCCTCTACGCCACAGCTATATTTGCTACGGGTCTGGTTTTGCTGGCGTTGTTTTCCCTCGGGCACCTTGAACAAACCTTCAACTTGAAGCTTCTGATCATGGGTTACGAAGTCAGCGGCGCCAGCGTCGAAGAAATGAGCAACGAAGTCAATCGCATTCTGGAAAACCACCACCGCATGATGCAAAACATTCTTACCGGCAACACCGGCCAGCACATCCGCCTGCGCTTTGATGTTGAGGGCTGCAGCCGCGAGCAAAAGGATCTGCTGCACGAACTAAAGGCATCGCGGGTCCTGCTCGGCGCGACCTGCCTCGGTTCGGTGGACGCAGAGTGAACTCCGGCGTCCGCACCATCCCGTTCGTGAAAGCCACAGCCTGCGGTAACGATTTCCTGCTGATCGACGCCGCTCTAGCTCCGCCTGATATCGCGGCCTTCACTGCTCGCATCTGCGACCGGCACAACGGCGTAGGCGCCGACGGGGTCGAATGGATGCTGCCTCACTTCACCGCCGATGTGGAAATCCGTTTAATCAACGCCGATGGCTCTGCGGCCGAGATTTCCGGCAACGGCACGCGTTGCGTCGCTGCCTACGTCTGCGACCGTTTAAACAAGGAACGCATCTCCATTCTGACCGGCGCTGGAACAAAAATCTGTCAGCTAACATCGCGCCGAGACACTGACTACGAGTTCGAAGTCGAAATGGGTCAGGCTGTAGTGGAGAACGAACTCGCGCTGAAGATTGGCGCCGGGGAAGTACACAGAGAAGTCCGCGGCATTCCCGTGTCCGTGGGCAATCCGCATTTCGTGGTTTTCGTTCCTGAGTTTACTTCGGACTGGCAGGCGCGCGGGATGGAAATCCAGCGCAGTTCGCACTTTCAGCATGGAGTCAATGTTGAGTTCGTCGCGATCGACAGTAAGTACGATGTGAGAGCGCGTTTTTTCGAGCGCGGAGTCGGAGAAACGCAGTCCTCAGGCACCGGTTCGTGCGCTTCGGCAGTAGCCGCCATCGCCGCCGGCCGGGCCGTCTCCCCGGTCAAGGTTCGCGGCCCTGGCGGAATTCAGACCGTCCGCACGGTGGGTAGCAACGTTTTTTTGCGTGGCCCCGCGCGTCTGTTATGCCGGGGAGAATTCTTTCTGACCTGACCGGAGCTAAGTTGAGCCGACAAGCCGCCTGATCGCCACAAATTAGGATTGCCGCATCAGCCTTAGAACCTATGCTCTCATCCCGCCGACAGCCCGTCAAGCCGCCCGCCCTTCGCCCTGGCGACACGGTGGGTATCGTAGCGCCCGCCAGCAACCTCAAGCAGGCTGAACTGGAAGCCGGTTGCGATGCGTTGCGCCGAGCGGGCTACGTCCCATTCTATTTTGACTCCATTCTGGAAAAAGATCTGTACTTCGCCGGATCTGTCGAGCGCAGAACCCGCGAGTTAGAAGAGATGTTCGTGCGCGACGAAGTGCGCGCGATCGTATGCGCGCGCGGCGGTTACGGATCCAACTACCTGCTGCAAAAGTTAGACCTCGAAAAGATCAAGGAGCACGCCAAGATTTTTGTTGCATACAGCGACATCACCACGCTGCTGACTTACTTTCACGACGCTGCTGGCCTCGTCGCCTTCCACGGCCCCATGGCCGCCAAAGATTGGTCGCACGAAAATGGAGTTGACTTGCCGTCATGGCAAGCAGCAGTCTCGGGCACAGCGCCGTGGAGTGTCCCTGTGGGAGCGGAAGTCAGCGGCTTGGCCGAGGGTGAGGCCGAAGGCGTTTTGTACGGTGGATGCCTTTCCATGCTGGTCGCATCGCTCGGCACGCCCCACAAAATAAAAACCGCCGACACGATCTTGTTCCTCGAAGATATCGGTGCCAAGCCCTTTCAGATCGATCGCATGCTGATGCAATTGAAACTGGGTGGGCACCTCGACGCCGTGCGCGGCATCGTCTTCGGAGAAATGCTCGACTGCATCCAGACCGCAAATCAAGGCTACACTTTACAGGAGGTCGTTACCCGCATCGTCGGCGACCTGGGAGTTCCCGTCGTCTTCGGCGTGAAGTCGGGCCACGTGAAGTCGGGCAACATTACTCTCCCGTTTGGAGTGCGCGCAAAGCTGACCGTGCGCGGCAGTCAGGTAGCTCTGAGGATTTTAGAATCAGCGGTCACGCCGTAGCGGTCAGCGAAATATTGACGCGGACAATGCTGATGTAGCAACGATACTGATTCGGCAAAGATGCCGATGCGGCGAAGATCTGCTTTTGGGTGGCGCAGCGCTTAAGCGCTGCGATAGCGGTTCTTAATTCAGGCGGGGCTTCAGCCCCAGAGGCGCTCGCTCACTGACGACATGAACGACAAAAAGCACATTCACCTGATCGGCATCTGCGGCACCGCCATGGCCTCGCTCGCGGGAATGCTTAAGCAGCGCGGATTCCACGTCACCGGCTCTGACGCTGCGGCTTATCCGCCTATGTCAGATTTTCTCCGCGAACTCGGCATTCCCGTCGCCCAACCATTCGATGCCAAAAATCTCGAGCCCCGCCCGGACCTGGTAGTAGTCGGCAACGCCATGTCGCGCGGCAACGTTGAACTCGAGCATGTCCTCGATCAGCGCATCCCATTCTGTTCCTTGCCGCAGTTGCTGCACGACGAATTTCTTCGGGGCAAGGAAGTGCTGGTAGTCGCCGGAACTCACGGCAAGACCACCACAACTTCCATGTTGGCATGGATCTTCCATTTTGCCGGCCTTCAGCCTTCGTTCCTGATCGGCGGCATCGCCGAAAATTTCGGTTCGAGCTTTCATCTTGGCGAAGGCAAGTACTTCATCCTCGAAGGCGACGAATACGACACTGCCTTCTTCGACAAAGGCCCAAAGTTCCTCCACTACTTTCCCGACTCGATCATCCTCACTTCGGTCGAGTTCGATCACGCCGACATCTACAAAGATCTCGATGCCGTCGAGATCGCATTCAAGCGCCTGGTGAACCTGATCCCACGCCGCGGACGCATCATCGCCTTCGACGGTTTCGCCGGCGGATCCAAAGAAAGCCCAAGTCTGGACCGGTGCCTGGCAAAGGCGTTCTGCCCCGTGGAGCGCTACGGCGCCGGTCCGCGTGCCAACTGGAAAGTCACGAACCTCCGCCTCGAACCCGCGCGCACAACGTGGACCGTCCTGCACGACGATCAGCCCTGGGCCGACCTCGAATTTCCGCTGGCCGGTGAGTACAACGTCTGGAACGCCACAGCGGCCGCCGCGCTAGCGGCATCCTGCGGCGTTCCCACAGACGGGATTGCTGCCGCTCTGAAATCTTTCAAGAGCGTGAAGCGCCGTCTCGAAGTGAAGGCCGAGGTGAACGGCATCACAATCATCGACGACTTCGCCCATCACCCCACCGCGATCGCGGGAACGCTGAACGCACTTCGGGCGCGTTACACGGGCGCGCGGTTGTGGGCAATTCTCGAACCGCGTTCCAACACTCTGCGCCGGCGCGTTTTACAATCCGACCTGGCGCGCAGCCTGGCGCAAGCTGATGAAGTGATCGTAGCGGGAGTGTTTCGCTCCGAAGCGGTCCCAGAAAACGAGCGCCTGGAGTTACCCGCTCTCGCCGCCGAGATCGAGCGAAACGGTCGGCGGGCACGCCTTGTCACCGACGCCGACGCCATCGTTGAGACTATTGCTCCCGAAATGCGCCGCGGCGATGTCGTGGCGATCCTCTCCAATGGTGGCTTCGGGGGAATCTATGAAAAACTGCCGGCACGCCTGCGCGAGCTGAAGAGGAATGGATGAATTTCTCTGCTGCAGTCTTCAGAAGAAGTTTCCGGCAAACTCTGCGAATGGCCGTTTGTACCGGAAGTCTAGCCGTGTCCGCCTCGCTCCCCCAGTCCTCGCTCGGACAGGCAACGCCGGCACAGCCGGTTGCCTATGCCGTCGATCTCTCCTCCCCCGAACAGCATCTCGTGGACGTCCAGATCATCCTGCCCGCCGGCGCGGCTCAGCGCGAACTCCAGCTTCCGGTTTGGAACGCGCTATATCAGATTCGCGATTTCGCCCAGTACGTGAACTGGTTTCGCGCCAAAGATCGTTCCGGCAAGCCGCTCCCGGTGATCGAACTCGATAAGAGCCGCTGGCAAATCCAAGGCGCGGAGGGCGGCGCGATTGTCGAATATCAAATCTACGTCGATCTGCCCGGACCGTTCGGTGCGCAACTGAACTCGCATCATGCCTTCTTCAATCTGGCTGAGGTTCTCATGTATCCCGTCGACGCGCGCACTGCGCCGTTAAGCTCTGTCCCAGTGACGGTGCGCTTCAGCCACGTTCCCGCTGGCTGGCGCATAGCCACTCCTCTCGCCCCGGCTTCCGAAGCCGAGTTCAGCGCCGCAAATTACGATCGCCTGGTCGATTCACCCGTCGAGATCGGCAACTTTTCCGAGTCCGATTTCGACGAAACAGGCGCGCATTTCCGCGTGATCGTCGACGCCGACCCCGCCGACTATGACCTGCCGAAGATCGTCGCCGCGCTGCACAAGATCGTCCTCGCCGCCACCACCTGGATGAACGATCGCCCCTTCGACGCCTACACCTTCATCTATCACTTCCCGCGCGGCCCGGCCGGAGGCGGCATGGAGCACGCCTACGCCACTGCCATCGACCTGAATGCTGACTCGATGAAGCAATCTCTCAACGCTCTCACCGGCGTTACGTCGCACGAATTCTTTCATTTGTGGAACGTCAAACGCATTCGTCCGCAAACCCTCGAACCGGTGGACTACACCAAAGAAAATTACACGCGAGCGCTGTGGTTCAGTGAAGGCGTTACCAGCACCGCCGAAGGCATCATCGAATTGCGCGCCGGTCTGCTCGATGAAAAACATTATCTCGATCAGCTCAGCGAAGAAATTACCGAGCTCGAACGCCGCCCGGCGCACCTCACGCAGTCCGCCGAAGAATCCAGCCTCGACGCCTGGCTCGAAGGCAATCCGTACTACCGCCGCCCCGAGCGTAGTATTTCTTACTACAACAAGGGTGAGTTGCTGGGGGTCGTGCTCGACCTGAAGGTTCGCGAAGCCAGTCGCGGCCAGGCGTCCCTACGCGAGGTTCTGCAATGGATGAACGCGAACTATGCCAAGAAGGGGCGCTTCTTCAACGACTCCGAAGGAGTTCGCGAAGCTGCCGAGGCAGTCAGCCACGCCGACCTGACTTCGTTCTTCACAAAATATGTAGCCGGAACCGAAGAAATTCCCTGGGATGATTTTTTTCGCTCCGTCGGTTTGCGCGTCGAGGCCATCACCAACAAGGTGCCCGACGCCGGTTTCATCGCATCGCGAAACTTCGATGGTCCTATGTCAGTGGCGGCGGTTACGCCCGGCAGCGATGCCGAGCATGCCGGCTTGCAGGTCGGCGACACCATCGTTGAACTCCAGGGCAAGGCCGCCGGTCAAGAATCGCGCCAGGAATTGGCCGAGCTGAGTTCCGGCGATACGATTGCCGTCAAGGTTCGTTCGCGCCGCTCGGGTGAGCGCGAGTTGAAGTGGAGGGTCGGCAGCCGTCAGGAAGTCTCGTACGAAATAAAAGACCTCGAACAGGTCACTTCCGCAGAGCGCGAGCGCCGCGTAGCATGGCTCAAAGGCGAAGCGCAAAGCGCGACCTCAGCCATCAAGCCGGGCGCAACCGAAACGGGAACAACCGGGGCAGAGCAAACCGAGGCAAAACAGGAATGATCCGCACGCTCCTCATGCTGATCTTCTGGGCGCTGGCCGCTCCGCTCGCGGCGCTGATTGGCTTCCCGGCCAGCTTCATCATGGGCGACGTTCGCGTCTTATATCGCCTCTTCATGTGGGGCGCCTGGGCGGGCGTGTGGATCACTGGCGTGCGCGTCCAAACCATCGGCCTCGATCAATTCGACCACTCCCGCAGTTACATCTTCATGACCAACCACGTATCGAACATCGACCCACCCATTCAGATTCCCCTGATTCCCAAGCGTACGTCGGTCATGGTGAAAAAAGAGCTGTTCAAAGTTCCCATCCTCGGCCGCACCATGCGCATGGGGTCGTTGGTGCCGGTCGATCGCAAAAATCGCGACGCCGGCATTGAAGCTGTTCGCGCCGCCAAGTCGGTCATCGATCAGGCGCTCAACATGGTTGTCTACGTCGAAGGCAAGCGCTCGTTCGACGGCAAATTGCTCCCCTTCAAGAAAGGCCCGTTTTATCTGGCTGTCGAATGTGGAGTTCCCGTGATCCCGGTCACGATCGTCGGCACGCACTACGTCATGCCGAAGGGACGCTTTGCCATCAAGCCAGGATTAGTGAAGGTCATCTTTCATCCGCCGATCGAGCCGCAGGATTTCGGCAGCCGCGACTGCCTGCAGGAAAAAGTTCGCGCTGCCATTGAAAGCGGTTTGCCAGAAGAGTTCCGGCAGCAGAGCTCACAACCTAACTACCAATCAATCTCATAGAATGCATACCAATTTGTCTTGAGATCCTGAAACACATACGCATAGTGGCGGCTTGGATTGGCTCGTGCTTCTGCGTCTAGGTCTTTGCTCGGAGATTGTGTCGTCGGAGTTAGTGGACTGAGCGAGAAAACATAGCCAACGCTTGAACCGCCCGTGCAGAGTCCTTTGGCGTGAGCGATGAAGAAAATCGCGCCGGGAAAGTCGTCCACTCGCACAATGCCTTCCTGCAAACGAACCCGCTCGAATAAAGCTCGGTAGTCGTTCCAGCGACTGGCGGCCAGCCCGATGTCGCTACGAGGCCATTCGCTGCTATTGTCAAGCCAGGTGTAATCGGCAGCGATCCGGACAAGATGCGCGTCTTCCTCCGACATTTCATGTAGCTTGTACAGCGAGTCGATATTCCGGTAGAAATTGGCGACGAGCTCAGGATCATCCATCGCCTTTACATCATCGCGTGTCGGCTTGGCGGCCTTCTCTAGGTCGGTGAGTGACTTTAGGTCGACTCCCCCCGCCGCGCCCGTCGCTCCGAAGTTGAATTGCGTAAACTCTCGATATACGAATGCCCGTTGCTTGTAATCCCATTGTCCGTACTTCTTCCACTTTTCGTATAGCCACTCCTTACTCGCGCCCTTGGGAACTGTGGCTGGTTGACTTGGCACCTTGTCCGCCAGCGCGGGGGAATCTGCTTCCGTTGTGACTGCGAACCCATTTGCGAATTTGATTCCGCTTCCGGGATGCAAACACAAAGCTACGAGAAAGGCTAAACCCGTCCAATTAATCATTGCGACCTCGCCCACCGATTGATTTCGAATGCGAGAGCGTATGCGTAGCTACTCTGTCTTTTTTCCGCGCACTGCCCGCGCAATCTCCGGCAATCGAGGCAAGATCGCCGAATACTTCAGCCACAACTTGTGGTCGACCGCAGGCGCCCCGCTCACCAGCGCCCCCGCGGCAATGTCATGAGCCACGCCACTCTGCGGCGTCACGATCGCATCGTCCCCGATCTTGCAGTGTCCCACCACCCCTACCTGTCCGGTAAGAATCACACGGTTGCCAATCTCCGACGACCCCGCCAGCCCGACCTGCGCGCACAACAGCGCGTCTTCACCGACCTGCGATCCGTGCCCCACCTGCACCAGGTTGTCGACCTTCACCCCACGCCCGATGCGAGTTTCTCCTACGCTGGCGCGGTCGATGCAGGAGTTCGCCTGCACCTCCACATCGTCTTCAATCACCACCGGCGCGGGCTGCGGAATCTTATGCCAGCGTCCCTCGGCAGTTTTTGCAAATCCAAAACCGTCGGCCCCGATGACCACTCCATTTTGCAAGAGCACATTGTTGCCAACCCGGCAGTTTTCGCGCACCACAGCATGCGCATGGGCAAAAAAGTTGTCGCCAATTCTCACCCCGCGATAAATCACCACATGCGCCAGCAGCACCGCGTCGCTGCCGATCTCGACGCCCTCGCCGATTACCACATACGGCCCAATATGCGCACCGGCCCCAATCTTCGCGCCGGCATGCACCACAGCCGTCGCATGCACTCCAGGCGCATACCGTACCGGCGAATGAAACAGTTCGAGCGCCCGCGCGAACGCCAGATAAGGATCCTTGGCCCGCAACATAGCTGCCGGAATGGCAGGGAAGCCCTCGCCCACAATCACGGCCGCAGCTCTGGTGGTCCGCGCCGCCGCCGAGTATTTTGGATTCGATACGAACGTCAGTTCCCCCGGCCCGGCCTGTTCAATCCCGTTAAGCCCGCTGATTTCCGTATCCGGAGACCCATTTTCCAGACGCAAGTCGAGTGCAGAAGCAATGGCAGAAAGTTTCATAGGGATGGAAGGATTCGCGAGTAAATCCTACACTACGCGCCCGGTAGGCGAGTGCGACCGCGCGTATGCCCGCGAAGGGTTGGACGAACCTGAGCCGATGCGGAAGACCCTTAGAATCATCCGCACCAACCGGCCCTAACTAGTTAATCGTTAGCGTGAAGTTCGTAGTATGCGTCAGCGATCCGCTGGTACCCGTTACGATAACGTTAAAACTTCCGACCGGCGTCCCGCTCACGACGTTGAAATTTACGGCACTCGACGTGCCTCCGCCCGGCGTAGGATTCGTCACCACTAGCGGAAAGCTACCCGTAGCGGCCATATCCGCGGTTGTCAACGAAATCGCTAGCTGCGATGCGCTTGTGTAAGTGGCGGCATGGGCCACGTTGTTGTACGTCACCGTGGAGTCGCTTATGAATCCGGATCCAGCGATCGTCACTGCCTGCGACGTAGAGCCGGCCGCCTGCTGGGTCGGAGACAGCGAAGTAATTGCAGGAACCGGATTATTGACGACTGGCGTTCCGCCACCACCGCCGCAGCTCGGCAATGTCAGCAACAACGCGACAATCGCCATTAGCGGCAGGACTCCACGCCGCGGCCACGACGGAATTCCGATGAGGCAAATCCCCAGCAGAGGAAATATCGCAATCGCCATCCACCCGATTCGGTGGCTTTCATTCTCAGCCCGGTGCCGCATTTGCCCGGCAGGTGTCGTCGTTACAGTCAGCGTGCTCGTGCCATCGCCTCCGGCGACCGTCGCCGGACTGAAGCTGCAGGTTGTCTCCGCAGGCAAGCCGGAGCAAGAGAAGTTGCCGACGTTCCCACTAAAGGCTCCAAGATTCTGTATGTTGACCCCGATGGTTTGCGACTGCCCTTGCGCAACCGTGATCGAATTGGCGTTCATTCCGATGGTAAAGTCGTTCACATTGACATAGGCAGGACTTCCGATCACCGCCGGGTAGTTGGTGTCTCCGCTATAGTGCGGCACTACTAGGGTTTCCGTAGTTGCAGTAAAACTCACGGAAGCTTGGCAGGCGTAATTACCGGAGCCGTCGGTTGTAGTTGTACAAGGCGTCGGCCCGCCCAGCACCGCACCAGTAGAATAGACAGTAAATGTAACTGTGCCGGTCGGGTAGAACTTCTTATTCATCGCGTCCACAACCGCCGTGACGGTCGCCGTGGCTCCGACATTTACGTTCTGTGAGTTCTGGTTCCAGTTGATCAGGGGTGCTGGGTATTGGACCATGATCTGTGTCGGTGACGACGTGACTGGGGTGTAGTTTCCGTCACCGCTGTAAGATGCCGTAACCGAATAGCTACCCGGAGTCGTAGGGGCAGAAGTCGAAGTCGTAAAACCAACGTCTAAAAAGGCTACTGGAGAAGATCCAGATCCGCCCCCTCCCGCGTAATTTGTAGATCCCGACATAGGGATTCCGTTTAGTAGGAAGGTGACAGTGCCAGTTTGAGCTACACCGGAGCTTACGGCCTGAACCATCGCAGTCGCGTTAAATGCGTAACCGATTGAGTAATTTGGAACCGTAGGAGCGTTCATTTCCGATGCTGCGGGAGTAATCGTGATCCCATTCGTCGCCGTGCTGGCGTTGAAGCTGTTATCCCCCGCATACGTCGCCTTCACCGAATCCGTTCCGCCCGGAAGTTGAACTGTGAGGTCTTCAGAGTATCCGTAGCTATTCAGCGGAAATGTTCCGGCGTCGAGCGTGGTCCCGTTGTTGGTGAGGGTCACAGCTCCGGTGGGACACGCGGTCGCCCCCGAAGTGGCGACCGGAGCGCACAATTGTCCTGCCGCATTGTCGACATTCACGCGCAGGATGTAGGGTGATCCATACACCGCAGTATTGGTATTGCTGCTGATGACTCGGTTGTTCGCATCGAACGTCACCAGAAAAGCCTGCGGCTGGCTGTTCTCTTTGTTCACGGTCACGCTGACTGGAGTCGAATCGCTTGGCCCGTACGTCGCATCCCCCGGATAATGAGCTTTCAGCGAATACGTCCCGCCCGGCAACATGTCCGTGCTTCCCGAGACCGAGCCGCTGGACAAGCTGAAGCCCGCAATTGCGGCGCTGCCGCTCGTCGGCCCGCCTTCCAGCGAGATCACGCCCGAAGGCGTTCCGGTCCCAGACTGCGGCTTCACCGACGCCGTGAACGTCACCGCCTGCCCATGCGTAATGGAGGTCGGCGTCAAACTGCTCAATGTCGTCGTCGACGGCAGCAGAGTCACCGAACTCCACTTCGTCACCAGATTGTTGGCATTCACCGAGCCCAATCCCGTTGCCAAGTCATATCCAGCGCCCGCGTTGTATCCGCTTAAGATGCCATACGCATCGCCGCCAAAATTTGTCGTGCAGTTCGGAGACCCGGTGACGCACGGCACCGCGTTCGTGCCAACCGTTACATCGTGAAAAGCGCTGGGCTGCTGTGCGGCCAGCTTATAGAGAATGTAGTTGGCGTTGCCTTGCCGCTCGCCCATCTTCTGGTTCACCAGGGCCATAATTCCCGCAAACGCCGGAGACGAGACCGATGTCCCTCCATATCCCGCGACGCTCGATGGGCACGCTCCGCCATTCGGGTTGTCGGCCTGGCAAACCGCGTACGCACTTCCCACAAATCCATTGCTCGCAAACAACGAGACGTCGGGAATGTCGCGCTTGCCGTCGTTTGAGAAACTGCCGCTCCCGGTCTGCCATGAGGGGCGAGTGTATCCCCCGGCGCAACTGGAGGGAGTCGAACCGCTCGGAGTCGTGCACTTGCTCACGCCCCCCGAACCACCCACGATGATTACGTCGTTGAGTTGCGAGTTGTTGCAATTCGTCTCTGGATTGGTGCTGAGCTGAGGGAACATTTCCCAGAGAGCATTGGTGCAGGAATCGTTCCACGTGGTCTCGGGAATGTAGCCTAGCGCCGATTCCTGCGTGGTGGGATTATTGGTGGTCGTCCAGTAAGTGCCGGGATCGGTGAAGTCGTTGAAGTCGGTGCCGCCCACGGCAACGTTGTAAGGCGTGGAGGCATATCCGCTCACCTGCAGCCCGTACTGAGCGGGCGCGGGAGACCCCGCGTCAAAGTTGTCGCATCCCGCCGAGCCGGCGTCGCCGGCGGAAATCATCACGGTGATCCCTTGCGCCGATGCCTGCTGCCACAACGTGTTGTAGAACTGATTGCCCGCCGTTCCCAGCCCTAATTCGCACTGTCCATAGCTCTCGCTCATGACGGCGGCAAGATTGTTTTCCACGATATAGACTGCCGACAAGTCCGTTCCGAAAGTGGTTTCCGTCGACGCCGAAATCACGAAATCAATGGTCGCGCCCTTCGCTACAGCTCCCGACCACTGCACATCAATGTCGGCTTCCGATTCATCGCCCAGCACTCCGGGGTCGGTTCCATTCCAGATGAATACGGGGTCATTCGCCGGCAAACCAAAAAAACTGCGAAACTCCTGCACATCCGACATCTGAATATCCGTCTCACCCACAATCCCAATCGTGACTCCCGTGCCATCCGTGCCCGCGTTCCATAGCGGCAGCACGTCGTAGATCGTGGCAAAGTCATAAGGCGCTACCCAATTTTGGCAGTAGCTTTGCACGGTATTGTTCTCCACGCACCCGCCAGGGAAAGTCAGCAACGGTTTCACCGGGCGAATCTTTCCTGTCTTGGGGTCGCGTTCCCCAGCTCCGGCAGAAACGTTCATTGGCTTGCGCGGGAAATTGTTCAGTGAGCGCACGCCCGCGACGGCCGGCGACAGCGCCGTCGGAATCTGCGGGTCATTTGCGTTCCCCCAGTACTGCTCTCCATTCACCAGGTATTTGTGAATCGTGGTGTGGAATGCTTCCTGCACCTGGCTGGCCGAGCCGGAGAACTCGAGCACGGTTCGTCCTTTGGTCGAGCCCACGCGGAATCCATGCGACTGCAACCACACCGCGATGGTTTGCATGTCCTCATCGGCCGGCCCAAACTGCTTGCCGAATTGTTCCGGCGTCAGCCACTGGTGATAGTTCGGCGATGCCTTGTCCTGTTGATCGTCAAGCAGCTTGTCGAGCGCCGCCTCCTGTTCGGGGCTGCGCTTCAGCACGAGCAGCATCCGCTCCATGGGCAGGGTCGCTGGAGCTGTCCCAAGATCGAACTCAGCGCGCGCCAAGGGATAGGTGTTGCCCCTCAGCGTGGTGAGATTCGATTCATCGACCGGCTGCGTGATCAGCGGACGCGGTACCGAAGTCGCTTGCCCCGCATCCTTCGCCAGCGCCGATTCCTGCGCGAGCGCCGTCGCAGACAAAGTTAGCGTCATCGCCGCTGCGATCAAGAGAGATCGTATTCCGAAAGACGAACGGCCAGTACTCGACTCGGGGATCGCTACTATGATCGATCGCATGTGGGGACACACCTGTGGCACTGAGATGTAAGACATCCACTGGAGTCTGAGCGGACGGAGGAAGGAAGTGAAGTCCGATCAGGCTATTGACAGGCCCTGCGGCCTGCGTGGAACTGACACGCTACATCAACTCTTACCCGAATTCAACGCCTTTCCTGTCCTGTTATCGCAGTTGCAATCAGTGCGCCTTCGCGGTGTGGAAGGCCGTCCACAGCCAGTTGCGCGGTCGGCATTGTACTAAAGAGTCTTTTCGCACATAAGGCTGAATGGCATACTTGACCCACTAACAGCGTCAACGATTAGCGAGTCTGGGGGGTCCATGAAAACCAAAATCGCGGGACTGTGGGTATTCGTACTGGCGTCGGCTGCCTTCGTGGTGGCCCAGACCTACACCATCACCGAGATCGGAACGCTCAAGGGCGACAACGAGAGCAACGGCTTCGCGATCAACAACCTCGGCGATGTTGTCGGCTGTTCCGACACCCAGACCGCCGAGGGCTATCCCTGTACCGGACTGGTTTCCGGACAGCATGCGTTCTCCTGGCGTAAAGGCGACGGACTGAAAGATCTGGGCACGCTCTCCGGAGCTACGGTCAGTGGCGCAATCGGTATCAACGATTCCGGCGCCATCGTCGGCTACTCCAACGTTAAAGGCCAAGCCGCTACGAATTTCGTGGCGGTTCAGTGGTCCTCGGCGGGGGTCATTGCTAATCTGGGCGCGCTCCCCGGGGGCGCTTCCAGCGCCGCCTTTGTAATCAACTCTGCCGGTGAGATTGCCGGCGATTCCTTCCTCAGCAGCGGTGCGGTCGACGCCACCAGTTGGGCCAGCAGCAAAATCAAGAACCTGGGCTCGCTGCCCAAGGCCATCTTCACCGCCGGACTCGGCATCAACGACAGCGGCGAGATTGCCGGCGAATCTGTATTCAGCTACGGCCCGCCGTTCCGCTCGCACGCTTTCCGCTGGAACGGGTCTACCATGAAAGATCTCGGCGTGCTTACCGGGGGCGTCACCAGCATCGCCAATGCGATTAACACCACCGGAGTTGTGGTCGGCCAGTCCGACGGCACAGCCACCGGAGGCAACTGGCACGCGGTGCTGTGGAGCGCGGCGAATAAAATTCAGGATCTCGGCGTGCTCCCCCGCGGCACCTATAGCGTCGCCTTCGGGGTCAACGACTCCGACGTGGTAGTCGGCTACGGCAACATCTTCACCAACGCCCCGCACGCGTTCGTTTGGACCGCGGCCGAGGGCATGAAGGATCTGAACTACCTCATCCCTGCCAATACCGGGTGGGTGCTGATCAACGCCAACGCCATCAATAACGTTGGCCAGATCACCGGCTACGGCTCGATCGGCGGCCACAACCGTGCGTTCCTGCTTACGCCGGTGAACTAAGGCGCCGGGTTAGTCCTATAGGTCGAGTCTGACGTTGTGGATACCCCTCCCCCCTTTTTTTTTCGCCATTTTCCGTAAGATATTCATTGCGAATGGTTTGCGCGTGGGTGGTCGCGCGGGATCTCACCAAAATCTTGAGCTGTAAGGATTTACAGCTAAAATCCGTCGGAATAAGGACTTAGCGCCGGGCCTCTGGCCGCTACCGGGGCTGCTGGCCGAGTGTTGGATGAGGGAGCTTTCGCGCATCCATTCAGGGTGCGCCTTTGAAAATCCTCAGTAAAGGTTGTTCGTCACAGGAATGGGAATTCTTTTTGTGGACGGCTGTGGAAAAGGTTGGAAGAGAGCTGCCTTGGGCGTCGGGGTCCGTGGGTACCCACTCGTCGAAAAGCGCGACGAGTGGGGCAGCCTGTGCGGAAATGAAGGCGCGAGTGGACCGGCCTCAAACACCGCTCGCGTATGGGTTCGTGGGTTCACGTTGTGTTTCATGCAGCGAAATCTATTGAACCGTCACCGTGAGGTTTACCTGTTGCGAGAAGCTGCCGGATTGAGCGGTCACGACTACCGGGTAGGTTCCGCCTTTTCCTCCGGAGCCGCTGCTTCCGCTTCCGCAGCCTACCATCAGCACGCCCGCTAGCAGCATTCCGAGGAATGCGAGGCGGTAGCGGGAACAGCAGGTTCCTCCACTGCGCCGTCGCGTTCGCTCCGGCTCCGGTCGGAATGACAACCCTAGAGGGCTGGGGCCGCGCTCCGGCTCCGGTTGGAATGACGAGCGAAGGGAATTGGAACTGCGCTTGAAGGGGATCGCGAGGATGATGCATACCAGCAAAATCGCAGGCCAGCCGGGAGACGTGGGTGGGAACGAGGCAAGGAAGGCTGGCGGGGAGCCTGCTGTCGGGTACGGCATCAGCGCCGCGGCGCTGGCGGTCGAGGTCTGCACTGTGACGGTGGCCGAACTGGGCGTGCCGTTCAACGTCACCGTGCCCGGAGAAACCGTGCAGGTTGAGCCGGGTGGTCCGCCGCTGCAGGTTAGCGAGACGGTCTGGGTCGCCGCCGTCCCTGGCATGAATGACACAGCGAATGTAGCCGGCTGACCCGGCGTAACCGTGGCGCTGGAATTGCCCGCTGGAGCCACCGTAAACGGCATGGCGTTCACCACCTGCACCAACGCCGAACTGGAACTCCCGGTGAAATGAGGATTGCCCGCGTACGAAGCTGTGATGCTGTTGTTCCCGACGGCCAATCCGCTGCTGCTCCAGGTGGCAGTGCCGCCGCTGAGCGCGACTGTGGCCAGTGCGGTGGCGCCGTTCAGGAATGTGACCGAGCCTGCCGGGACGCCTGATCCGCCGGAGGGACTGACCGTTGCGGTCAGCGCGACAGTTTGTCCGCTGGCCGCTGGATTCAGGGAGCTGCTGAGGGTGACGGTGGTTTTGACTGGCGCTATTCCGGTCTGATTCAACAGTACGGTCAGAGCACCGGGGTTCCCTTGGACGACTATATCGGGAAGGCCGTCTCCGTTTACGTCGCCGACTGCTACCGCGGTCGTACCGCCGCCGCTTGAACCGAAGATAACCGCTGGCTGGAACGTTCCGTCGCCATTGCCGAGGAGCACCGCCGCCGAGCCCGCGCCTACACCGACGGCCAAATCAAGGTGGCCGTCTTGATTGATGTCGCCGGTGGCTATCGACTGAGGATTGTTGCCAACCGCGTAGCTCACCGGATTTTGAAACGTTCCGTCCCCGTTGCCGATTAGCACGTTCAAGCTACCGGCTGAGTAGCTGTTGATGAATCCGTTCAGCACCGCAAGGTCCAGGATGCCATCCCCGTTAAAATCGGTCGCGATAATGGCAACGATGTTGGTGAAGGTGGGTGTCAGAGTTAACGGCTGCTGGAACGTTCCGTCACCGTTCCCGAGAAATAATGTCAGGTTCGTGCCACTGCCGAGAATGAAGTCCGCCTTGCCGTCGCCATTGAAATCGCCGGTGACGACCGGGGTCCAAAGATTGGTATTACCAACAAGGCCAATCAAATGAGAAGTGAAATTTCCCGTGCCATCACCCAGAGCGACCGAGGCATAGGTATTCTGGCGGCTATCGCCGGTTATTACCAGATCCAGATTGCCGTCGCCGTTGAAATCCGCCGTGGCCACGGCAGCAGGGCCCTGAAACCACGAGTTGACAGCGATTTCCGGTTGGAATGTGCCGTTGCCATTGCCCAGCAGAACTGCCGTGAGGCCGTTTGAGACCCCAGAATTATCGCCAGTGGTGGCAGCCAGGTCGAGCTTTCCATTGTTCGTGAAGTCGGCGGCTACAATGCCTCCCGTCCCCGAGAACCCCAGATCGGTGAAAGGCTGGAAGGTGCCATCGCCGTTTCCGAGCGCCAACACGCTGCCCAACCCGATTGCGGCGTCTAGCTTGCCGTTTTCGGCAAAGTCTTCCAAGACGATCGCGGGCGTTGAATACCCGCTCCCCAGCCCACCAAACGAACCGAAATTTCTGGCCGCTTGAAACGTGCCATTGCCATTGCCCAGCAGAATGGTGGCGCCGGTGGTCGCCAGGTCCACATTTCCGTCGCCGTTGAAATCCGCAGCGGCCAGGTCTACGGTCCCGGCGACCGCATAATCGATCTGGGGCTGGAACGTTCCGTCCGCGTTGCCCAGGAAAATGTGAACCGTGCTGGTTCCCTCGTCGGTGACCGCTACGTCCGGTTTACCATCCCTGTTAAAGTCGGCAACCACGGGAGCATATGGCTGCGCGGCCAAGCCAGAGCCGATCGGCGCTGCAAAGGTTCCGTCGCCATTGCTCAACATGACTGTAAAGGCGTACGCCTGGGCTGGCGCGGTTGAGGCAGCGCCCCCAATCACGAGATCGGGCTTGCCATCGAGATTCACATCCACCGCGAGAATCAACCCCAAGGTGCTCGAAAGTCCGCTGTAAGTCGCTCCCGCAGTAAATGTTCCATCGCCGTTGCCCAGCAGAATAGTGATGCTGCCGGGGAAGACGAGCGCCAGATCCAGCTTGCCGTCATGATTGAAGTCCGCCGCGGTCAGAGAATTTGCGTACGTTGCGAAGGCGGTTGAATGCGGCGTTTGGAAAGTTCCGTCGCCATTGCCCAACAGGACGTCAACGCCCCCGGAAGTAGAAGTACTGGATACCGTGGTGGCAGCAATGTCAAGTTTGCCGTCACTGTTGAAGTCTCCGAGCACCAGGGACGTTGGATATCCGGTCGTCGGATAGTTTACGGGTGCCTGAAAAGATCCATCTCCGTTGCCGAGGAGAATCGTGATTTGCATGGCGCCGCCATTTGAGACCGCGAGGTCGGGCTTGCCATCGCCGTTGAAATCACCGACGGCGACATATTGCGGTTGATTGCCGACGGCGTAAGGCCTGGGCGCCTGGAAGGTGCCGTCGCCGTTTCCCAGCGAAATACTGATGGTGGCATCAAAAATGTTGCAGGCCACCAGATCGGGCTTGCCGTCGCCGTTGACATCGACGGCAACTACGTTGTTCGTGTTGTTGCCGAGAGGGAAGTTGGGCGCGGCTAGAAAGTTCAGCTGAGCAGCCAGCGGCAAACTTAGCAGAAGGAAAATTAAAAATCCGAAGCCAGATTTTATGACAACGTCACACGCTGCGAAGCGGCGCACGTGAAGCCCCCTGAGGCGTCGAGCTAATGAGTTGTATTGGAAGTTGGTTTGGAAGCTCGTTCCATTTTGGGATCGCCCTATTCAGGTTCGTCCCGTTTCGGGAAGAAGTCAATGCAAAACGGACGCCTGAAGTTACTCCTCGAACATTACTCTTCGAACATCATTCTTCATTCTTCGAACATGGGGACTTGGCGCTGATCCTGCGGACGGCGCTGGCGGCGGGTGGCGCCGATTACGGCCAGGACGATGAGCGATTCGAGGGCGGTGCGGGGGACGAAGATGCGCTGCGTGTTGGAGCGCTGGTCGGGAGGATTCACTAAGAAACCTTCGGGGGTGGTTTGGGTTAGGTCGGCGGGCATTAGGCCTTCGAGGATTTCGCTGTCTTTGAAGCGCAGGCGGACCCACAGGCCTTCCGAGCGCGGGCGGGAAGTGAATGTCTTGCGGGTGAGCGATTCGGAGTCGCCGAACTCGCGCACGAAGTAGACGCCCTTGATCTCGCGCAGGTCCATTGAGATGACTGTGCCTGAAGTGTTCAGCAGCTCGAGCTTGCCCTCGTTGACGAACTGCGCCGGGGCCACGTAACCCGACACGGTGTCGCGGTCCATTTTGCGGACGATTACCTTCTTGTGAGTTGAGGGCATGGGAAATCGGTTACGAATCTTCCGGTTCCGTCGGGGGCTAAAGCCCAGATTCGTTTCGTGCGTCTGACGCGGCGCTGAAGCGCCGCTCTTCCACGACGAACCGGACGGCACGAATCAGACGGGCACGAATCGGACGCCACGAATCAGATGCCCCTGGGGAACCGAGTCTGATTCTCGCACCTTTTCTCGCTTGGCCGAGCGGAATCCGCCTTGGCAGTAGCCAAAATGTAAACGGTGTGTTATTTTCTTAAGCTTGCCGCAAAGTTTCCACGTCGTATAAGTACTTTGTATTAAGCCACTTGCATTCGAGTGGCTTGGGGGCTGGATTGTGCGGGGGCCCGGACTGTGGAAATCTTGTGGAAAGTTTGACGGCTTGGGGATCTCTCTGGAAGCGATTTCACTCCAAATCGCACCCGGGAGCAGTTCCTGACCGGCGCTTGAAAGCGAATGGCTGACTACATTTACACGATGGAAATCCGGCTGACGCCGGACCAACTGAAGGGCGTCGGCCTGGTGCAAGACGTAGCCCGCGCCGCGGGCATGAATCTCTACCTCACCGGCGGCGCCATCCGGGACATCATCAGCGGGTTCACCATCCGCGACCTCGACTTTACGGTGCAGGGCAATCCGCTCAAACTCCAGAAAGAGCTGGAGAAGGCGGGCGCGAAGATTACCGCGGTCGAAGAGGACAACCGCACTATCTTCATCTCGCTGCCTGGCAACGCGCGCGCTGAAATCAGCATGGCGCGCACCGAGCGCTTCGAGAAGACGGGCAAGCCGCCTATCGTTACGCCGGCTACGATTCATGAGGACCTGCGACGGCGCGATTTCACCGTCAACGCCATGGCGCTGTCGTTGAACGAAGGCTCGCGCGGACTGCTGCTTGATCCGTTTAACGGCGTGGCCGATATCGAGACGAAAGTTATTCGCATTCTGCATAACTATTCGTTTCTTGAAGATCCTTCACGGCTGATTCGGGCTACGCGTTTCGCTGCGCGCTTTCACTGGCTGCTCGAAGAGCGCACGCAGGCTCGTTACGACGCGGCCAAGGAAGGCAAGTACATTGACCACATTTTGCGCTCGTCGATTGGGCACGAAATCGCGGCGCTGGCGCATGAGGACGATCCGCTGCACGTGGTGAAGATGCTCGAGAAGGAAGGCTGGCTCGATATTCTGCACGATCACTGGACGGTCGCGAAGGTTGACACCAACGGCATTACTTCGCTGATGAAGACGCGGCAGCAGATGGTTGACATGGGATATGCGCCCGACGCCGGGCCTGCTGTGATGTACTTCCTGACGTCACATTTTTCGGAAAAGGATATTGCGGATATTCAGAAGCTGATTCCGCGCAAGGATCTGGTGGAAGCCTGGCGCGATATTGAAGATCATGCCAAGGAACTTGCGAAGCGGCTGATGGGGAAAGAGGCGGCTACGCCGTCGCGGACCTGGCAGTTGCTGTCGTCAGCGCGGCCGGAGATGGTGCTGTTTCTGGCGGTGACTGCGAAGCAGCAGTCGGTCGAACAGAAGATCAAGAATTACTTGACGAAGTGGCGGCAAGTGCAGCAGAAGATTCCGTTGCCGGAAATGACGGAGTTACTGATTACGCCGCAGTTGCCGATTTATCCGAAGCTGGCGCAGGATGTGTTTCTGCTGCTGCTGGATGGCAAGCTGCGCTCGCGGACTGAGACGCTGAAATATCTGAAGCCGTTCGCGCCGCCGCCGCCACCGCCTCCGCCGGCGCCGCGGCGCGGACGCGCTGCTAAGGGCGCTGCTGAAGTTCCGGCCGCTGCTGCTGCGGCTCCGGGCAAGCCGGGTCCGAAAGGGAAGAAGGGGAAGGCAGCCGTTGCGGCCGCGCCGGCTACTCCTGCCCCAACTCCACCTGCCAAATCTGCAGCGAAAGCGCCAGAAAAATCCAAACCCGCCAAGCCTGCACCCAAACCCGCGAAGCCCGGCGCGAAACCGGCGAAAAAGCCGGCTCACAAACCCGCGCCGAAGAAGGCCAAGGGAAAGAAAAAGAAATAGGGCCGGGCGACTTTTCTTGATTTATTTCTGATGGCGCTACTCCTGAAGAGGGTGCCCCATCCTTTCGCGTTTTGTGCGAAAGGGTGGGGAGCGCGGTCGTCTCCTTACCACTCAAGATCCCTGGTGCAGAGGTCCGAGGTTCCCACCCTTGCAAAAGACGCAAGGATGGGGCACCCTCGACAGAGATGGTGCACACGGAACTCACAGATGGGCGACCCGCCCTTCGACGCATCGTGCTTTTTTTCTGGTTAACATGGCTGTTTTGCGCCTGGCTCGCGGCGGCTCAAGATAAAGCTGATCCGCATCTCAAACAGGACGACCTCAAACTTCTCACCATCGGGAATGGAAAGACGTCGAACGGTTCCGCGATGGGCTTTCGAATCTACGGAGCGCCTGATGGGACTGAGGGCCAGACATACTATGCGAAATTCGATTCCCTCCCAGCTGCGCGGCAACAAATTGAAGAGTGGGCTAATAAATCCGGACGATCAGTCACTAGCCGAGAACAAAATCTGAAGAAAGATGGCCAACTGATCGACGAGCGTGTAATGGCAATCACGGAGTTGCCAAAATCCAACGAGAAAGAATTTGTGATTGTCAGGCGCGACGGTCTGACCTGCTACCTTATTGAATCGGCGTCGCTACCGACCGCACTGAAGATTGAAGGACTGATTCAACACAAGTGAGTCGACGGGCAGGGAAGCCGTTGCGGCGGACCCGGTTTATGGTTCTCCATAAAGGTTCCTTGGGCAAAGCGAGCGTCGCCTTGGCGCTGGGAGGTTTGTTCGCGACTCTCACGCTATCTATTTCCAAACTAGGAATCATTTCCGAAAACCCAATCGTAGGGACTGTGCAGAACGGGGTGGTGATTCTCATCACTCCGGGAATGTACGGTGCAATGGCTGTCAGCGAAAACGTGCATGCCTGGAGCTTGTGGGTGGCGTCCGGGATAAACGCGCTTATCTATTTCGTCGTTGGGTGGTTCGCGTGCATGTTGTGTTCGAGGCTTGCTGGAAAGAGGAAATAGGGTGCTGCCGGGACGCGATGCAAGATAACTGACCTCTGTCGTTCTATCCCAGTCAAGCCGCCAAGCGCTGCTTTTCGACGGCTTGCATGAACTCGCCGCCTGCATGTCATAGAGGTTCGAGAGGTTATAAATTTGTTCGGGGCTGGACAGGACGGGCCTATAATGGAGGCTGTATGCGTCGCCTGATGCTGAGCTCGGCGTTCGCGCTCTTTCTCGCCGTACCATTGTGGGCGCAGCATGGTGGCGGGGGGCATGGTGGTGGCGGCGGACATGGCGGCGGTGGTTTCGGCGGGGGCCATGCTGGTTTTAGCGGTGGCCACGGTGGCGGATTCAGCGGTGGCAGCCGGGTTTCTGGTGGCATGCGTTCGGCTCCGAGTGTCTCGCGCGGCTTCGCACGCGGTCCGGCATTTTCTCCACGCAGTTCTGGTGTTCGTGCCTTCAGCCGGCCTTTGAATCGTCCCTTCCTGCATGATGGTTTTCGCGGATCCCGCACTCGCAACTTCGGATTCCGCAACGGCTGCTTCGGTATCCCCTGTCGCGGCTTCGGATTTTACTCTCCCTGGGCTTATGGCTATTACGATCCGTACTGGTACGATCCGTACTGGTTCTCGGATTCTGATTCGTCGGACGACAGCGGCTATGATCAGGATGTGGCCGCGGCTGCTGAGATGAATCGGCAGAGTCTTGAGGAGCAGCAGATGATGCGGCAGGAGCAGGCCGACGGCGATCAAGATGCCTATGCCCGTCCGGTGCCGCGGCGTGCGGTTCCGCGTGAGGCGGAGGGCGCGCCGATCCTGCCCGACACGATGCTGGTGTTCCGCGATCAGCATAAGCAGGAAGTCCACAACTATGCGATCATCGGCCAGACGTTGTGGAACTTCGCGCCGCAGCACACGGAAAAGATTCCGCTCTCTGATCTCGACTTGCCGGCGACTACGAAGGCCAACGAAGACCGCGGCGTAACTTTCCGCGTTCCAGATGGCAGCGAAGGCCAATAGTTTCTCCCGTCTGAGCAATTTAATAGTTTCTCCCGTCTGAGCAATTTAAGGATTTACTCTTCGATGTCATCCTGCTCGCCTAGCGCTCCCGAGGGACCTTGTGAGAATTTTCATTCGTTGTACTGATGCTAGTAGCGCCTGTACTGCATGAAGCGCTGGCAGTCCCGTTGACGGCATCAACGATGTCGGCGGACGTAAGGTCCCTCGCCCGGCTGCCGCCGCGCTCAGGATGACATCGGGGCTTAAATTCAGGCTGACGCTCGGGATGACATCGGGGTCTATTGGTTTTGGAAGTCTGGCACGAGCTTTCGTCACTCGTTGGTACTCCCACTTACCGCATCATTTGCCCCTTTCGCTGCATCCAACCTTGCATTCGGGTGAAGGGCGTTCCTTTTTCGCGGCAGAGCTAGTACAGTCGAATCAAGCGTTTAGGTCATTTATTTGGTCATGCACTTGGTCATGTACCAGCGGTTCGAGGGAACCTGCGGAAGCACGGGCCGAACCCGGGATGAGACCTGTCCAGATGCTAAAATAGGCGAATACCCACTATGCCTTTAAAAACACTGTTTCTGAATCCCCCGTCTTTTGAAAACTTTGATGGAGGCGCCGGCTCACGTTGGCCCGCCACCCGCGAAATTGAAAGTTTCTGGTATCCCGTGTGGCTGGCTTATCCGACGGGCATGCTGGAGGGGGCGCGGCTGCTCGATGCGCCGTCGCATCATGTGTCGGGCGAAGAGACTATCAAAATTGCGCGGGACTATGAATTTCTGGTGTTGTTTACTTCGACGCCTGGATTTCCTGGGGACATCCTGCTGGCGAAGGCCATCAAGCAGGCGAATCCTACCATCAAGATTGCGTTTGTCGGTCCGCACGTGACCGTGCTGCCGGAAAAATCTCTGCGCGATTGCCCGGAGATTGATTTTATTTGCCGCAAGGAATTCGATTACTCGGTGGTCGACTACGCCAAGGGCAAGCCGCTGGCGGAGATTCCGGGCGTGTCGTACCTGCAGGCGGACGGAAAAGTCGTGCACAATCCCGACGCCCCGCAACTGCAAGATCTGGACGCGCTGCCGCATGTCACCGAAGTTTATAAGCGCGATCTCGAAATCAAGAATTACAACGTGCCGTTTCTGCTGCATCCGTACGTGGCGCTTTACACCACGCGCGGCTGCCCGGCGCAGTGCACGTTCTGCTTGTGGCCGCAGACGCTGAGCGGGCATCCTTGGCGGAAGCGCTCTACTGATGACGTTGCGGCGGAAATGGCCAAGGCCAAGCAACTTTGGCCGGATGTGAAAGAGTTTTTCTTCGACGACGATACTTTCAACATTCAGAAAGCGCGCACCATCGAACTCTGTGGAAAGCTGAAGCCGCTGGGGCTGACGTGGTCCTGCACTTCGCGCGTGACTACCGATTATGAAACGTTGAAGGCGATGAAGGAAGCGGGATGCCGACTGCTGATCGTCGGCTACGAATCGGGCGACCAGCAGATTCTGAAGAACATCAAGAAGGGCGCGACGGTGGAACGCGCCCAGCAATTCACTAAAGATTGTCACAAGCTTGGCCTGGTCGTGCATGGAGACTTCATCCTTGGCCTGCCCGGCGAGACGCACGAGACTATCAACAACACGATCGCATTCGCCAAGGAACTCGACGTGGAGACGATTCAGGTTTCGGTGGCGCACGCTTATCCTGGTACCGAACTCTACGATCAAGTCGTGAAGAACGGCAACATCGTTGGCGACAACAAGATGGTTGATG